>Ga0247727_10003390_pt1 | contig 35237 bp, 35 predicted proteins | sample WisWelCaveWW1625_FD_202498 | JGI IMG/M metagenome (GOLD analysis project Ga0247727, IMG submission 202498) | Biofilm microbial communities from Wishing Well Cave, Virginia, United States - WW16-25 | ecosystem: Environmental > Aquatic > Deep subsurface > Groundwater > Cave microbial mat | place...
AAGCCGATGAGTTTCTCCGGCGCGCGGGCGACGAACTCGGCGACGTAGTCGTTGGGCGTGTGTAGCCCGGTCTTCAGCCCGCGGAGGCCGAAGCAGCAAGCGCGGTCGACCGGCGCCATCGCTTGCATGTACTCGTCGAAGGTGACGGCAATCTTCACCTCAACGCCGGGCCGCGCGATGCGTAGATCGTCCAGAAATCCCTCGTCGAAGTGGTCGGGGGCGAAGATGTGAGTGTGAACGTCGACGATCATGGCAGTTCCTTCGTCAAAGCGTTTGAACTCCCTGAACGACGGCCTCGATGAACTCACGCGCTCGGCGCGCCAGCGCATCCACGCCCTCCGGAGAGGTCGGACGCGGGACCACGGGGACGAAGATGTTCTCGAACGCCAGCGGCATGGTCAGGCCGGTGAACGCCACCTGCGCCAGCAGCTTGTAGTGGTCGATCTCGCCGAAGCCCGGGCCGCAGTCCTGATCTTTGGGGAAGTTGCGGTGGTCCTTGAGGCAGAAGCTGCGCACGACCTCGACGCACTTCGCCAGGTCCGGAATCGGGTCGAGGTCAAGGTAGTCCATCACATTGCCGGCGTCGTAGTTCACCATGACGCCCGGGTCATTCACTTCGCGGATGATCGCAGCGCACGCCGCGCCGGTGGCAGTGTCGCCCCCATGCTGCTTGACCACGAGCATGACACCGTGATCGCGCGCGATGGGACCGAGCGCCTTGAAGCGGTCGAGCCAGAGGCGGTGGCTTCCTCCCTTTGGTTGGCCGAAGGTCAACACCTGCCCGAGGCCGGCGGCGGCAGCCTGACGGAGGCGGTGTGTCAGCACGGACACCGCATTTTCGGCTTCGGGATAGATGGTCGAGAACATCATCACCGGCTCGAGGCCCAGGTCGCGGCAGCGCCGTGCCAGTGCCCGGGCGCGCTCGGGCGGCGCGTCGGTCGGCAGCACCGGCTGTGGTCGGCCGTCCGCCTCGCGATGTGTCGTGCCCCACGCAACGAACGAATACCCGGCGGCGCGGATTCCGGCCAATGCGCGTTCGAGCGGAAACTGCGAGTACGGCAGCGTCATGCAGGCAAGCTGAAACTTGGTTGGTGGTTTGCGGGTTTGCGTGAGGGCGCCGCCTGCGCTTGATTGAATCAGTGCGGTGGTGGTGGTCAGCACAAAGTCGCGTCGGTGCATCATTCAACTCCGTTCGAATGGAAGTTCGGATCCCGCGACGATCGTGCCATTCCCTTCGCCAACCGTGCGCCACATACTTCTGCGCGCCGCGGAGAGGGTGGCCGCGGAATTCCATCATGAAGAACGACCTCCGCCGCCGACGGCTCCGAGCGCTCGCCGCGATTCTTGTTCTGATCAGTCTGCCGCCGGTGGCGGCGCTGGCAGTGCAATGGCGACTCTACCGCCAGAACCTGACGGTTCCGTTGCCCGCGCCCGCGCGCAGAGCGTCGGCGGGCCCGGCGACGCGCATGCTGGTGATTGCGCCGCATCCCGACGATGAGACGCTCGGGTGCGGCGGCACCATCGCCAGCGCGGTCCAGCACGGCAACGCGGTGACCGTAGTTTTCATTACCAATGGCGACGGCTCGCGCACGACGGCGGCGCGCGAGTTCAAGCGCTTGAAGCCTGCACCGGAAAAGCTCATCGCCATGGGCCGTATGCGGCAGAAGGAGGCGCTCACTGCGCTGGCGGAACTCGGCGTGCTGCGCGACGCCGCGCACTTTCTCGGCTATCCCGACGGCGGCCTGGACGAGTTGTGGCGCAGTCACTGGAGTGCCGACCGGCCATACCGCTCGCCCTTCACCCAGACTGACCGCAGCCCGTATGCTAACAGCCCGACCCTGGAGGCGCGTTACTGCGGCGAGGCGCTGCTGGGCGACTTGCGTGAGTTGATCGCGCGGGTGCGTCCCACCGACGTGTACGTCACCGACCCGCACGACACCCATGGCGATCACTGGGCCACGCACGCCTTCACGGTCGCGGCGTTCGAGAGCCTGGGCCAGCGCCCGCGGCTGTGGACGTACCTCATCCACCGTGATGGCGGCCTCGCCGAGAGCTTGAAGTTCAGTTGGCCGGCACCCATCGGCTTGCATCCCACCGAGCCGCTCGCCCCGCCGAAGCATCTGTTGGAGACCAACACTCGCTGGCAGCAAGTTCAACTGAGCCATGAACTCGTCGAACAGAAACTACGGGCCATTCACGCCTACCGTTCGCAGCTTGGACCTTACGAGAAGTTTATGGTCTCGTTCGCGCGCAAGAACGAGTTGTTTGGAACTCCCGCGCCGCCGAACACCAACGCTTCCTTGATCGTGGACGCCGCGCATGACGGCTTCGCGCGCGATATCGTCCCCGCCGGCGACGTGAAGTCGGTGGACGTGCATCCCGATGGAAGCAACGCGCTTCGCGTCGAGTTGACCTTGTTTGGAAAACCCTCCGCGCGGGTTCGCTATGAAGTCGAGTTCACCGCCATCACCCGAGGCGAAATGGCGCGCGAGGTGATGGTGTTGCCGTCCACGGCGCTGCTGAGCGACGAACACACGTTGCGCGCCACGCTGCCGCTCGATCGCTTCCGCGAGATGGACTCGGCGCTGGTGGTCGCGCGGACGCAGCTCGGTAAGATCAAGCTCGATCAGACCGCCTTGCGGGTCGTGCGTTGGCGGAGCGCCTCTTGATCGGGCGCCTGGTTCGCTCGTACCTCTACGTTTTCCAGCACTACCCTGCGCTCATCGGCATGGGCGTCATCGTCATCGTGATGCAACTTGCCTGGTCGCTGGTGATGTTTGTGCTGCCCCTGTACTTCAAGCATCAGTTGCACCAGAGCAGCGCCATCGGCTTTGTCCTGCTCGCATTTCTGGGCACCGAGACTCTGCTCAAGCCGTGGTTTGGCGAACTGGGCGACCGCTGGGGACGCAAGCCAATGATCCTCGCTGGCTGCGCGGTGGCGATGCTGGCGATGGGGCTGTGCTACCTGCCGACGAGTTCGAGCTGGTGGCTGTTTTTGCCTTTGATGACCCTGAACGGCATGGCCGCCGCAGCGATCTGGCCGGCGGTGACGGCTTACATGGGCGAACGGGTGCCCGTGCACGACAAGGCCGCCGCGATGAGTGTGTTTGAGGGCGGCTATCTGGTAGGGTTCGGCGCGGGCGGCGCGGCGGGCCTCTATCTGGGGGGGGTCCTGGGCAACCGCATGCTGTTCCTGATTGCCGTCGTCTTCTTTCTGGGGGCCATGGCGCTGACCGCCGTGCTGGTGAAGAGTGGCGTGTATCGGGAGGAGTCGTCGAAGTTCGACGAATACGACACGCTCCCCGAAGTGCAGTCGCTGCTGCAGAGTGGGGTGGCGTTGCTGCGCGAGATTCCGATGCTGAGTCGGCTGATGTTCGTGTACGTCATGTCGCAGTTTGCCGTGACCGCGATGGCGCCCATCGTGTCGCTGTATGGCGTGCAGGAACTGGGACGCTCGCAGGAAGAAATGGCCGGCCTGTTCCTGGGGCCGATGATGGTCGTCGCCGCCTTTGGGGTGGCGATGGGCCGCCTGGCCGATGCCATCGGCAAGGTGCGCGCGGTGAAGTTGTGCTACCTCGTGGCGGCCGGTTGCCTGGTGCTGATGTTTGCCGCGCGCGCGCCGCAACCGGGCGAAGTCATCAAGCTCGACGGCAAGACCGTCACCGCCAAGCGTCCGCGCCGCGACGACATGCAAATCGGCGACGTGCTGACGGTTCGGCGTGAAGCCGAGTCGGTCGCCCGTGTCCGCGTTAGCGAGGTCGAGGATGATCGCTTTGCCGCAGAACTGGTGAGCGGTCGCCCGCGGCTCGGCGATGGTGTGTTCGTCAAAGCCCACGCCTGGCAAATCGTATTGCTGCTGGTCAGCCTGACTTTGCTCGGTCTCGCCTATGCTTTGGGTGCGCCTTCACTGCTGGGCCTGGGGAGTGCGGTGGCGCCGCAAGTCAAGCAGGGTCAGGCGTTGGGATTGATGAACGCCGCGCAAGGGGTCGGCTCGTGCCTGGGGGTCATCACCGGTCCGTTGTTGTACGATCGGGTTTCTCCACAGGCGCCGATCGTCATGGCCGGCGTGATGTTCGCCCTCTGTGTGTTCTATGCCCAGGCGCGCTTGGGAGAGCTGAGCGGGGTCGGTCCGTCGCCCGGAGGTAGAGCCGCAAGTCCATGAGGGCTGCCCGGGTTTGTTGACACGACTCGGGTCCGATGCCAAACTTCGCAGGTCGCACTGGTGGCGACAGAATCCAGGCTGGAGAGAATGTACGGACAAATTACTGCGTATCAATGAACGCGTACGGGCTTCGGAAGTGCGGCTGATTGATGCCGATGGGAAGACCCAACTCGGTATCATTCCCTCCAGACAAGCGCTGGAGCTTGCCCGGGCGAAGGGGCTCGACCTGATCGAAATCGCTCCCAATGCTCAGCCGCCGGTGTGCCGCATCATGGACTACGGCAAGTACCGTTACGAGCAGCGAAGGCGCGAAAAAGAAGCCCACAAGAAGAGCGCGGCGGCCGAGCTGAAAGCCATTCGCATTCATCCCGATACGCAGACGCATGATATGCAGCGGTTTACCAACGACGCCGAGCGTTTCGTGCTGGAGGGCCATAAGGTCAAGCTCACCTGCATGTTCCGCGGGCGGGAGATGACCCATCCGGAGTTGGGTCGGCAGCGGCTGGAATTGATCGCGGAAAAACTGAAGGAATACGCGCACATCGAGTCGCGGCCGATCATGCAGGGTCGCCAGATGCATCTGATCATCGCGCCCAATCCGGGGGTGGCGAAGAAAATGCAGGAAGTCAAACAAAAGGCGAAAGCTGCGCTTCCCACGCCAGCCACCGCCGAGTCGAAAGAGTGAGGAACTGACGTGCCTAAAATGAAGACCCGCAAGGCGGCTTCGAAGCGCCTGAAGATTACCGGCACCGGCAAGTACCTGCGGCGCCAAACCCATCGCAGCCATCTGTTGACCGATAAAAGCAGCAAACGCAAGCGCGGCCAGGCCTCCGACGTGGTGCTGGCCAAGACCGACGTCAAGGCCGTTCGCCGGATGGTACCATTTCTGAAACCTTAGGAGCGCACCCGCGTGCGCCCGTGAATTGAGGACAAAACCATGGCCCGAGCCAAACGACACGAAGCTCGCAAACACAAGAAGATTGTCGCCGCCGCCAGCGGCTATTACGGCGCGAAGCATCGCCTGTTTCGCAACGCGAACGAGGCCGTCATGCACGCCGGCATGTATGCCTACCGCGACCGCCGGAACAAGAAGCGCGAGTTCCGCCGGCTGTGGATTGCGCGCATCAACGCCGCGGTCCGCGCCGTCGGGCTCACCTACAGCCAGTTCATTCATGCGCTGGCTCAAGCCGGTATCACGATTGACCGTAAGGCGCTGGCCGATCTCGCCGTGCGCGACGAGGCCGCCTTTGGCGAAGTGGTGAAACTGGCGCAGGCGCAACGCGCCGCGTAAGTTTTGGTCACGAGCCGTCAGAATCCGCTCGTCAAGCTCGTCCGTCGGCTCCGACTCCGCAAACACCGCGACGAGTCGGGGCTTTTCATTTGTGAAGGCGCGCGCGTCGTCGATGAGCTGCTGAAGAGTGGCTGGCCGATCCAGCACGTGGTGGTCACCCCACGAACCGACCGCGCCTTCGCCGAACGCGCCCGCGCCCGCGGCGCCGAGGTTACGCTCATCGAAGACGAGCTTGCCGACTACCTGGCCGAGGCCGATTCGTCTCAGGGCGTGCTGGCGGTGGCGCAACGAAAGCACCTGCCCCTCCCGGCTCGTCCTGCCCTGCTCGTCATCGCCGATCGTATTGCGGACCCGGGCAATCTCGGCGCGATCATTCGCACCGCAGGCGCGTTTGGCTGCGCCGGCGTTGTGCTGCTCGGCACCTGCGCCGATCCGTTCGGCCCCAAAACGGTTCGCGCCTCCGCCGGCAGTCTGTTTCACCTGTCCGTGATTCAGTGCAGCGCCGACGAGGAACTGCTCACGCTAACCGCTTCGCTCGACGTGCGGATTGCCGTAGCGGTCGCGCGCGACGGGGTTGCCCCGTGGGAGGCCGACTTGCGCGACGCCTTTGCTTTCGTTTTTGGCCACGAGACCCGGGGCGTGAGCCCGTCGCTGGTGGCCGCCGCCGATTTGCGGCTGACGATTCCGCTCCACCCGCGCGCCGAGTCGCTCAACGTCGCCACCGCCGCCGCCGTGCTGCTGGCGGAGGCCGCGCGGCAGCGGACGAAGTCGACCGAACCGCGTTCCGAGCCGCGAACGTGAGAGAGCGGTTTCCACAAGGCCTGCGCAATCCGCTCTCTCACGTTCGCGGCTCGGTAACACCCCTTCGCGGCTCGGATTGGAACGCTGGAGGTTGTCAAGACTTCGACTACGACATTGCCTGGGCTCCAGTCCCCAGGACCTTCTCGAGTTCCTCCCGCAGCTTCGGCACGCTCTTCAACTCAGGATCGCGCGCGACGAGGTCGAACGCTTCGTGACGTGCGAGTTGAAGCACGTCCACGTCGCGGATGATGTTAGCCAGCCGCAGTTCGGGCAGGCCGTGCTGGCGCGTGCCGAAGAAGTCGCCCGGTCCGCGCAGTTCCAGGTCGCGCTCGGCGATGACGAAGCCGTCGGTGGTCTCGGTCATGATTCTTAGCCGCTCACGCGCCAGATCGTTCTTCGGCTCACCGATGAGAATGCAGTAGGCCTGTAGCGCGCTGCGCCCCACGCGTCCGCGGAGCTGATGCATTTGCGCCAGCCCGAAACGGTCGGCGTCTTCGACCACGATGACCGAGGCGTTGGCGACATCGACCCCCACTTCGATGACCGTCGTCGCCGTCAGCACGTCGATCTCGCCGGCGCGGAACTGTCGCATGACAGAGTCGCGTTCCTCGGCCGACATCCGTCCGTGCGCCAGCCCGACGCGCAGATCGGGAAAGACCTCCGTCCGCAACCGTGCGTAGGTTTTCGTTGCCGCCTGGATTTCGTCGAACTTCTCCGATTCCTCGACCAGCGGACAGACGATGTATGCCTGCCGCCCGACGGCGACTTCCTGGCGGACGAACTGGTAGGCGCGGTCGCGGCGGTTGGCGCGCACCCACGTCGTCTCGACGGGCTTGCGGCCGGGCGGAAGTTCGTCGAGCACGGAGACGTCGAGATCGCCGTACACCGTGAGCGCGAGCGTGCGCGGGATGGGTGTCGCCGTCATCACCAGCACGTGCGGATGGTAGCCCTTCTGCGCGAGCGCGGCGCGTTGGAGCACGCCGAATCGGTGCTGCTCGTCCACCACCACCACGCCAAGCTCACGAAACTCGACCCGCTCTTCAATGAGCGCGTGGGTACCGATGACCACGCGCGCGCGGCCCTCGCGCAAGTCGGCCAGCACGCGCCGCTTGGTGCGGTCGGGCAGGCTGCCGCTCAGCCGAATCGGCCAGAGGTCGAACGGTTGCAGTAGTTGGCTCAGTGAACGCAGATGCTGCTCGGCCAGCAGTTCGGTCGGCGCCATGATCGCGGCCTGCTTTCCGTTCTGCGCGGCGGCGAAGATAGCCAGCGCGGCAATGACGGTTTTGCCGGCGCCGACGTCGCCGTGCAGCAACCGGCTCATCGGCCGCGGCAGCACCAGGTCGTTGCGCAGTTCGTTCATCACCCGACGCTGCGCCCGCGTGAGCGCGAACGGCAGCGCCTTCGCAAACGTGCGGCACTGCTCGTCGGTAAGTGGCAACGGCACTCCGGTCGGGGTATCGTGCAACTCGCGGCGCCGCAGCGCCAGTCCGAGTTGCAAGACGAACAGTTCGTCGAACACCAGTCGTCGCCGCGCGCCCTCCAGCGTTTCGAAACTGTCCGGAAAATGGATGCCGCGCAAGGCCGCCGCTCGCGCACCCAGGCCATGCCGCTCGCGCACTGCGTCGGGGAGCGGGTCGTCCACCGCCGGCAACATGCGCTCAAGCGTGGTGTGCACTCCGCGCCGCAGCGACCACTGTTGCACTCCCGCAGTTAGCGGGTAGACCGGCACGATGCGGCCGACTTGCAACGGATCTTCGGTGTCGCCGTCGGTTTGTAGAATCTCGATTTCCGGGTTGACCAGGCTCAGCGCGCCCTGCGAGCGCTTTACTAATCCGAACGCGAACAACCGCTGATTGCGTTCGAGTTGCTTGCCTCGAAACGGCTGGTTGAACCAGGTCAACTTGACGCGGCCGCTCTGGTCGGCGAGTTGGAAGGTGGTGATGCTGAGCCCGCGCACGCGCCGTGACTCTCCCGCTGTGGCAATCACACCGCACACGCTTTCGCGCTCGCCCTCGCGCAAATCGAGAATGCTTTTTACCTGCCGCCGGTCCTCATAGCGATGAGGAAAGAGGTACAGCAGATCGCGGGCGGTGACCACGCCGAGCTTCTTCAGCGCCAGCGCACGACGCTCGCCGATCCCTTTGATGAACTGCACCGAGGTGTCGAGTGGAGCTTCGCTCGGGGTTCGCGGTTCCTGTGGTAGGAGGCGAGGTGCGCTGTCACCGGCGCTGGTCGGCGGCAACAACGCCAGTGCCCGCTCCACGGCGTGCTTGCGCTGCAGTGGCGACTTGTGCTCATAGCCCGTGCACAGCGCCTTGAGCTTGCGCGCGACGGCAGCGTACTCCGGCAGCGAGCGCAGCTCCTTCGTCGCCGAGGCCATGAACGCTTCGAGCCCACCGACGACAGCGCCATCTTGAAAGCCCGTGCGGGCTTCATGATTCAAGATGCGGGCAAGCAGTTCGGTGGGGAGGGGCACAGTGAGGTTGTGAGCCACGGCGGCAATTCCGCCACGGAGTTTAGCACGGCCAACGCGCCCGCCTCGAGCAGCGCCTCCCGTGAGGAGCTGCCGCTCAGCACGCCAACGCCCTGCAGTCCGGCGGCGCGCGCCACCACCATGTCCTGCGCATGGTCGCCCACCATCAGAGCCTCGTCGGGTCGGACCTTCAGCGAGCGCAAGGCCGTGAGCAAATGCTCGGGATTCGGCTTCACGCGCGCCACGTCATCGCGCGTAAACAAGACCTCGCACCAGTCGGTTCCACCGGTGATGGCAACGACGGCGCGTCGGCAGTTGCGCGTGACGACACCGAGCTTGATCTCGCGCTGACGCAATTCAACCAGTGCCTCGCGTGCCCCCGGCAGCCAGTGGCTGGTGCTCGCAGCCCGCAATTCCACTTGCTCGATCATTTGGAATGCGGCGGCGCGAAACTCCGCCGCGTGAGGGTTCAGCTGTTCCGTTACCGCCTCGATCAGCTCGAGCGTCCAGCGCGGCTGCGATTCGACGAAGTCAGGCGCGACTCGGGTCACCAGTTCCCGCACCTCGCGGCGCATGGCTTCGAAATCGATATGCAGCGTGGCGAGCGTACCGTCGAAGTCGAACAGGATCGCTCGCGGGGGACTCGTCACGAACCCGTCGGGGCACGAGCCGCGACGCGGACATTCTGAACGTTGCGGTTGGCGATCAGGTGGAGCTGTCCGTCGTCCGTCTTCAGCCAGGTGGACCGCAGGCTCATGCGCTCGACGGTTCCTTCCAGGTCACCGAGGGCCACCACGTCGCCGACGGTGAACTGGTCTTCCCCGAGGATGAGTAGCCCGTTCACGAGGTCCTGCAACCAGCTGCGGGCCGCCACGATCGTCACGGCGACGGCGGTCGCATAGCCGAACGCCAGCGGCGTTTCCGGCATGCCGAAAATGCCCAGCATAATGAGGAAAGCCGGCGGATAGAACAGGCAGCGGCACAGCGAGCGGACGGTGGCGCGCAGCTTGGAGCGCCGGCGCGAACGGCGCGCGGGATCGCGATGGGCGTCGGCGGCGAAGATTTCGCGTAAGTGGGTTTCGATCCGGCGCGCGGCGAGGAAGGTGAACACCTCGAACATCGCCGCCACCAAGCCGGCGCGCACCATCTTCATCACCAAGTCTTGCCAGTTGAACCAACCCGCCAGACTGCTGGGCATTGCTGCTTCCTTTCGAATTGCGAATGAGCGCCCGGCAGTTTATCCGACCGTGCGCCGACTGAACCGCCTTAATGCGCGGCGGCCGCCTGGGTCGGTTGCGGCGTGAACGTCTCCTCGGTGCTGCCCTGGCCCCCACCCTGTTGCAGATGGCGCAGAAAGGCCGAAGTTGGCTCGAACTTCGTCTCCACCTGGTAGCCCTGACTGGAGATCTTCACTGTGCGCGTGCCGGAATCGTGCGGTGTACCCTGCATCTTCAGGATGGACAAGGTTTTCCGCAAGTGATCCTGCATACTTTTCAGCCGCATCATCATGATGCCATCGAACACCATCGCCACATCGTATTCCAGCCCGCCCTCGCCCATGCTCTGCCGCGTGATCATCGAGGTGATGCCGCGCTGCGCGAACAGGTCGATCAGTGAATACAGGTAATCGCGCAGCCGCTTCGGATCGTCGAGCGCGGGTTCCAGGTCGGTCAGGCTGTCGATAACGATTCGCTGCACCGGATTGGCATCCAGGAAATCCCGCAGCTCCCAGTAAAACTGGTCGGGGTCGAGATTCACCGGCGAGCGCGTAAGAAAGAACAACTGCCCCGCCTCCTCCAATGCCGCCAGGTTCATGCCGATCGACTTCGCAGATTGGACCAGCTTGGCAGGATCCGTACCGAGGGAGACGAACAGGCCCTTTTCCCCGGCCTCGGGACCCGCAGCCAGAAAGTGGAGCGTGAGCAAGGTCTTGCCGACGCCCGGATCGCCCGCGACCAGCAGGGACGAACTGGCCAACAAACCGCCCTCCAGCATGCGGTCGAGCCCGTAGATGCCGGAGCTCACGCGCTGGAGGGCAGCGCCCAGAGAAATCACCGGCAGTTCGGGCTGGGGCCGCGGGTAAACGCGCAGCCCGCGATCCGAAATGTACACGGCATGTTTGCCGGCCATAAACGTTTGGCCGCGGGCCTTCAAGACTTCGATGGCCCGGCGCCGCTCCACTCGCTTGAACGCCGTGAAGAAGATGCGGATCACGGCATCCACGATGTATTGCTCGAACGCCACCTCGCCGCTCTCCTCGTGACCAACCTCCTGCGTCACCAGCGTGGTGTAGCCGCCCCGCTTCAACCCATTGAGGGTCGAACTGAGCAGTTCGCGGAGCTTCACCGGATCCTGCTCGACGCGTTGGAAATGGCTCAGGCTGTCGATGAGGATGCGCTTGACCCCCATCTCTCGCGCCATGGTCGGGATCAACTCCTGTGAGTTCTCCATTTGTTGCTTGAAGACAGCGGGCGAGGTGGCCAGAATCTTCAGCTTGCCGGCGACCTCGAGCGCCTTCAAGTCCCAACCAAAGTTGAGCGCTTCGCGATGCAGTTGCTCGGGGTGCTCTTCAAACGAGATGATGAGACCAGGCTCGTTGAACTGCGTGGCGCCCTCGTGAATGAACTGCATTCCGAGAGTGGTTTTGCCAGCGCCCGGCGTGCCCTGCACCAAAACATTGTGGCCACCAACCAGACCACCATTGAGCACACGGTCCAGCCCCGGCACGCCGGTAGGGATTTGACTCATGCTTGTCTCCGCTCGTGGGATGATACGCGCCGCGCGCGCGTCGTAGAGTGTGCCCGGCGCGCAGCCTCGATGTCAAATGACGTGTTTGACTTCGTCGGGTGGAAAGCGTATACTCGTGCCAGCATGAAACCGGCCCTCACGGCGAACTTACCCGCCGTTACCGAAACGGTGCGCCGCGACTTCGAGGCCCAGGACGCTGCGCGGGAACGTGGCCTGGCGCTGTCGCGCGAGGTGATCCGCGAAAGTTCAGTCGCCATCAAGCATGTCCATCGTCGGGAGTTCGACGCGGCCGTCCAGCAGATCGACAAGACCCGCAGCCTGGTCCAGCAAATGACCGAAGCGGTGCGCGGCATCGCCGATTTGGAATCCGCCGGTTTCGTGATCGACGCTTGCAAGGAATTTGCGGAGGCGATGACGACCTACGCGCTGGTCAAGGACGGTGACCTGCCGACGGTGGAGGCGGTAGGCGTCGGCAGTGCCGCGTACATCAATGGTCTGGCCGAAACCGTTGGCGAACTGCGCCGCCATGCGCTCGACTGCCTGCGCCACGGCGAGGTCGAACGCAGCGAGTGGGTCATCAACACGATGGACGACATATATTACGCGCTGGTCAGTCTCGATTACCCCGAGGCGGTCACGCAAGGCCTGCGTCGTCGTACCGACGCGGCGCGCGGAATGATCGAGCGCACGCGTGGCGAGGTGACCAACGCGTTGCAACACGAGCGTTTGCGCAATTCGCTGGAGGAAGTGCGCGCTCGCCTGGACGCTGGAACGCCATGATGCAGAAATCCACCGACAATCTGGAAGAACTGCTCACCGTCATGCCGCCGGACATTCGCGCCGGTTTGGAGGCTTTGCCACAGCTCGGCACCGTTCGCGAATTCGTGCTCGATCTGGGACGCCGACCGGAGGCCCGCTTCGCCGATGAGTTCGTCTACGTCCGCGAGCAGTCGGTCACCGAGGCCGATCTCGACTTTGTCGCGCAGCGTCTTGGCGAATTCGGCGGCGATAATCGTGCCGGCATCGAGCGCACCCTCCATCGCATCTCGGCGATTCGCAATCGCCGCGGCAAAATTGTCGGGCTGACCTGCCGCGTCGGCCGCGCGGTCTACGGCACCATCGACATCATTCGCGACGTGGTCGAGTCCGGAAAGTCGGTGCTGCTGCTCGGTCGGCCCGGTGTCGGAAAGACTACGAAGCTGCGCGAGGTGGCCCGGGTGCTGGCCGATGACCTGCGCCGCCGCGTGATTGTGGTGGACACTTCCAACGAAATTGCCGGCGATGGCGATATTGCCCATCCGGGGATCGGCACGGCTCGACGGATGCAGGTGTCGCATCCGAGCCACCAGCATGACGTGATGATCGAAGCGGTGGAAAACCACATGCCGCAGGTGGTGATTATCGACGAGATCGGCCGGGAAGCCGAGGCCGAAGCCGCCCGCACGATCGCCGAGCGCGGCGTGCAGCTCATCGCCACCGCCCACGGCAATACGCTGGAGAATCTCACCCAGAATCCGACGTTGTGTGATTTGATCGGCGGCATTCACGCCGTGACACTTGGCGACGAGGAGGCGCGCCGACGCATGACTCAAAAGACCGTGCTGGAGCGCAAAGCTCCCCCCACCTTCGAGGTGCTGATCGAACTGCTGGATCGCGACCGGCTGGCCGTTCATCACAACGTCGCCGACACCGTGGACGCCCTGCTGCGAGGCACGCCGCCACGACCCGAACTGCGCGCGCGGCGCGACGATGGCTCGGTGGAGGTAACGTTCGCAGCGCCGATCATCGAAGGAATCGGCGTAAACCGGCGGCTCGAGCGCAAGGGTGGCGCCAACGGCAACGAGCCGCCCCGGCCCGAAAGCCTGCGCCGGCTGTTTCCGTTCGGCGTCAGCCGGAACCGGTTGCAACGAGCGATCCGCCAACTCGGGCTGGAGGTCACCATTGCCCACTCGCTCGACGAGGCCGATGCGCTGATCATCCTTAAGGCGCACCATCGGCGTGAATCGCCCACCTTGCGCGACGCCCACGCGCGACGCTTGCCGACCTTCGTCGTGACGAGCAACACCTACGCGCAAATCGCGAGTGGGCTGGCCGAGGTCTTTTCGACGCGATCACCGCTGCGGTCGCCCGTGGAGCAGGCATTGCGGGAGGCGGAGTCCGCCATGCGCGAAGTTATCGCCACTGCCCAACCGATGGAGCTGAAGCCGCAGACGGCCACCCTCCGCCGTCAACAGCATCAGATCGCCCACGGCTGCAACCTGCGTACGCACAGCGTCGGCAAGGATCCATTCCGGCGCGTGCGCATCCTGCCGGCGTGAACGGCGGTCGCTTCATTTCGTTCGAGGGCGTGGAGGGCTGCGGCAAATCGACGCAGGCGCGGCTGCTGGCCGAGGCGCTGGAGCAAGCCGGACACGCAGTGGTCCGCACTTGCGAGCCGGGTGGCACTGCGCTCGGTCGTAGCATTCGCGGTCTGCTGCTAGACCCTGCCAACGAAATGGCCGATCGGGTCGAAGCACTCCTCTACGCCGCCGACCGCGCCCAGCATGTAGAGGAGGTCATCCGTCCCGCGCTTGACGCCGGCAAGTTCGTCATTTGCGATCGCTTCGCGGACTCCACCATCGCCTACCAGGGCTACGGGCTTGGCCTCAAGCTCGGGTTGATTGATCAACTCAACGCCATTGCGACCGCCGGACGCTCCCCCAACTTGACGCTGCTGCTGGACCTGGATCCCGTCGTGGGCCAACAGCGCAAACGCGCCGATCGCGCCGATCGGATCGAGCAGCGCGTGCTCGACTTTCATCACCGCGTTCGCGATGGTTTCTTGGCAATCGCGGCGTCCGCTCCGCAGCGAGTGACGGTACTGGATGGAACCCGTAACGCGCACGACTTGCAGCAAGCAATCGTGAGCCTGGTGACCTCCCGGTGGTGATCTGCGGCCACGGGTCGCAACGCGCTGCGCTGCGCGCAGCGCTCGTTTCCGGCCGCGCGCCGCACGCGCTGATTCTGAGCGGGCCACGCCAGGTGGGGAAGACCACGCTGGCGCGCGGGTTGGCGCGGGCGTTGCTATGTGAGTCGCCGGTTGAGGGGGACGCCTGCGAACAGTGCGTCGCTTGTCGGTTGTTCACCACCGGCGCGCATCCGGACTTTGAAGCGGTGCGGGCAGTGCTGATTCGAGATCGCTCCGGCCCGGGCGACCAGGACGCGCCGCGCGGTCGGTACGACCCGGCGCCAGAAGCGATGACCTCCGCGGTGTTGCCGATCGACCTGATCCGGCCGTTGCGCGAACGCGCTTCGCGCCGCGCGCTGCGAGGCGGACGCAAGGTGGTGCTCATCGCGGGCGCCGACCGGCTCACCGATGAGGCCCAGGACGCACTGCTGAAGACGATCGAAGAGCCGATCGCCGGCATGACAGTACTGCTCGTCGCGGAGAACCTGGAGCGCTTGCATGCGACCATTCGTTCGCGCTGCTGGACGTTGCCGCTGGGGCTCGTGCCCGACGACGACCTCGCCCACTGGCTAACCGAGGCGCATGGACTGGCGCGCGCGGAGGCTCGCGCCCTGGCCGCGCGCGCGGAGGGGCGACCGGGGGCTGCGTGGCGCCGGTGGCACAAGCCCGAGTTGAGGGCGCTGCATCATCGCCTGGACGAGCTGGCCAGAATGCTTGACGGCTATCCGCCGGTGATGGCGCTGCGGCACGCCGAGCAGTTCGAAAAGCTGGCGCGCGAGCTTTTCGAGGCCGAGTGCGCCTCCGACCCGCAACCGGTGGTGCTCGCCGCCGGTCACGTGACCAAGGTGCAGCGCAGCGCGAACATTCACCTCATCGATGAACTGGCGGCGCGCATGGGCCGTCGACAGGACGCGGCGCGCCTTGACGCCCTGCTCGAAGCCAAGCATCATCTCTTGCGAAATGCCAACTTGCGACTGACCCTCGACGTGTTGTTCCTGCGCTGTGCGGGAACATAGCGCAGCGCGTCGCCCAACTGGAGATTCCTGATGGCTCACGCCGTTACTCTCGCGTCCTTTGACCAGGACGTATTACAATCCGAGCTGCCCGTTCTCATCGACTTCTGGGCAACCTGGTGTCCGCCGTGTCGGAAGATGTTGCCCGTGGTTGAAGCGTTGGGCGAGGAGTACGCCAACCGCGCAACCGTGCTCAAGTGTGATTGCGACGCCGAGACCGAACTGGCCCAGCGCTACGGCGTGCAGAGCATTCCCAACTTCCTGTTCTTTAAGGACGGTAAGGTGGCCGGACAACTGGTCGGCGCGGTGCCGGCCGGTCAGTTGCGGTCGCAACTGGACCAATTGATCGCAGGCTGACCGACTGGCTTCGCGCCGAGGTTCATGCTACAATGAGGTACTTCTCGTTCAAGGGTCGGGCCACGGAGTGAGGGAATGCGCAAGCAACCGACTGGGCCGGTGAAAAAATCGCGACGGGGCATGGCGCGCGTGAGGGCGCTAATGGCCAACCTGCGCGGCAGCCATAGCTTTCGACGCTGGGCGCGCACGGGCGACGAACGCGTGGCCGTAATCGTCCCGGCATTGAACGAAGGACAGCGCATCGCTACGGTGTTGCAAGCCGTAACGCAAGCGCGTCTGGTGGATGAAGTCATTGTGGTGAGCGATGGCTCGCGCGACAACACCGCCGAAGTAGCCCGCACTTTCGACCGGGTCAAGGTGATCGAACTGCCGCGAAACCTCGGCAAGGGCGGCGCGATGTTCGAGGGCGTGCGGCACACCGGGGCGGATATCCTCGTCTTTATCGACGCCGACCTGAGTGGCCTGCGCCCGGAACAGGTAACCGCGCTGGTCAAGCCCGTCCTCCAGGAGGGAGCGGCGATGGCCATCGGCTTGTTTCGAGGGGGACGTATGATCACCGACCTGTCGCAGAAGCTGGTGCCGTTCGTGTCCGGACAACGCGCCGTGCGCCGCGACGTGTTTCTGACGGTCCCGGCGGTCAAGTCCGCTCGAATGGGCGTGGAAGTTGCTTTGACCACCCACGCCAACGTCAACCGCTTTCACGTGGAGAAGGTTTTCCTCGATGGCGTGACGCACCCGACCAAGGAGGAGAAGCTAGGCTTGGTGCGGGGGCTGGTCGGTCGCCTGAGCATGTACAAGGAAATCGTCACTTACTACACTCGGGAAAAGGTGCTGCACCGGCGGGATCGCGTCGTCCGCTGGCTCAACACGAATGGCCAGCGACTCAATGCGCACGGCCGGCGGCGACTGGCGCGTCGGCGCAAGTCGCGCCGCGACGACTTTTCCAATGGCGATGGCAGCCTGAACTGATGTGGATTCCGTTGATGCTGGCTGGTTTCGTCGGCTATTTGACCTCATTGGTGCTGTTGATCGTCTACGGAATCAGCCCGGAGGGCAAGTTGCGCAAACCGCAAGCCGTGCGGTGCGTCGTAGCGGCGGCCAGCACCTTCGCCCTTTGGGCATTTGCCTTGTGGAAGGCTTGACGCCTTCGCGGATTGGAGACTTTCGAATGAAGCAAACGACCTATCGACGTGACGTTGCGCTGATGATCGCGCTGGCGGCACTGGCGCTGCCGGCGCTGGCCGCCCCGGCCTCGAAGGCCGGCGCGCTGGAGGAACTGCAGGCGTCATTCGTCCGCGCCGCCGAGAAGATCAAGCCCAGCGTGGCGAGCGTCCAGGTAGTTGCCCGGCCGCCATCGCCGAATGCCCGGGAACGGGAGCGAACGCCGTTGGACGAGCTGTTTCCCTTTCCGCCCGGTCTGGGACCGCGGTCCGGGCCGCAACGCTCCGGCGGTAGCGCCGTCGTCATCCGGGCCGACGGTTATCTGCTTACCAACCACCACGTCGTCAAGGGTGCCGAAACCATCAAGGTGATTTTCGACGGCCCGGACGACGAGGCCCAGGAGTTGGTCCCGGCCAAGCTCGTGGCCGCGGACCCTGAGACGGATCTGGCTGTCATCAAGGTCAACAAGACCGGGCTCAAGCCGCTGACCATTGGTGATTCCGACCGGCTCCGGGTGGGCCAGTGGGTAGTGGCGGTGGGGAGCCCGTTCGGGGAACACGGTAGCGTGACCTTCGGGATTCTCAGCGCGAAAGGCCGTCGCATTCCCATTGGCCAGGATCGCAGCAGCCTGTACGAGTACTTGCAGACCGACGCGGCCATTAACCCGGGCAACAGTGGCGGGCCGCTATGCGATCTCGACGGCAATCTGCTGGGGATCAACACCATGATCCTGTCGCAGTCAGGAGCCAGTCAGGGGGTCGGCTTTGCCTTGACCGCCCGGTCAGTCCAGGAGGTGCTACCGCATCTTCTGAAGGGAGACAAGGTCCCACGGGGATTCCTCGGCGTGTCTTATCGTCCTCTGGACCAGGAGGTGGCGCATTCACTCGGCCTGGGCCGGGCGTTGGTGATTAGCGATGTGGTGGTGGACGGCCCGTCGCAGTCGGCGGGCTTGCATCCGGGAGACCTCGTGATTGAAAGCAATGGCAGGCCCGTGACTACTTCGGATGCCTTTCGCGGCGAAGTAATTCGCCTCCCGCCCGGTGCGGTCGTCAAATTGAAGGCACTGCGCGAGTTGAACGGCGAAATGAAGTCGCTGAGCGTGAGTATCACGCTGGGACAGCGACCGTCGCAGGAGCAGGAAGAGAACAGTGAGGCCACCGCCAAGAAGCCAGAACCCAAGCCACTGCCAGTTTCGTATGGCTTGACCATTGAGAACATCACCCCCGAAAGTTTGCGAAAGGTGCGGCTGCCCGATGCCCCGAAGCCCGGGGTCATCGTGACCAAAGTTGAGCCGTTTAGCCCTGCGTTCGAAGCCCGGCTGGCGCCCGGCGTGGTGATCGCAAAGATCAAGCTCAACAAGGAAGCCTGGCGCGAAGTGACCACGACGGAGGAACTGACTGCGCTGACTGGCAAGCCCAGAGCCGGCGACCGGATTGTTTTGATTGCCAAACTGCGCATGCCGGACGGTAAGTTTGTCAGCGAGTACTTCTCCCTGGTCGCACCGGAGGCTCCCAGGTAGCAATGCTCGCCACCGATACGCTGACCATCGCGCTGCGCGACGATCACTGCCTGCAAGCCCTGTTCGGCAGCCGCGACGAGCACCGACGTTTTCTGGAGCGGGAACTCGACGCCACGCTGCTGACCCGCGACCATTCCGTGCTGGTAACCGCGGAGGATGAACCGAAGTCGGCCCTGGCCGCGCGCGTGCTCGGCGAATTGGCGCGGGTGGTGGAGCAGGGGCGCACGCTGGGCGGCGCCGATCTGGCCTACTTCGTCCGAATGGCCAAAGCCGGCGAGCCGCTGGAGGAACTCGGCGCGGTGCTGAGTGAACACATCACCACCACCGAGCGCGGCAAGGCGCTGGGCCCGCGCACACTGGGCCAGCGGCGCTACATCGAGGCAATCCGCGAACATGACCTGACTTTTTCCGTCGGCCCGGCCGGCACCGGCAAGACCTATCTCGCGGTGGCAATGGCGGTGGCGGCCTTGCGCGACAAACGGATTTCACGTATCATTCTCACGCGTCCCGCGGTCGAGGCCGGCGAACGCCTTGGCTTCCTGCCCGGCGACTTGCAGGAAAAGGTCGATCCCTACCTGCGACCACTCTACGACGCCTTGTACGAAATGCTCGGCATCGAAAACACTCAGGCCCTGCAGGGCAAGCGTATCATCGAAGTGGCCCCGCTCGCCTACATGCGCGGGCGCACGCTCAACGACTCGTTCGTCATTCTCGATGAGGCCCAGAATACCACACCGCCACAAATGAAGATGTTCCTCACCCGCATGGGCTTCGGCACCAAGCTGGTAGTCACCGGCGACCGCACCCAGAAAGACCTCCCCCCGGGACAGCAGTCCGGGCTGGACGACGCTTGCCGTGTTCTCGGAAACGTGGAGGGCATTCGCATTGTTGAACTCACCGACCGCGACGTTGTCCGCCATCGGATGGTGCAGAAGATAGTGCTCGCCTACGAAGCGGCGGAGCGAGACCAGGCGGCCCCCGATGCCTAGGCGCTGGCGACCGGTCTTTCGCCGACTCAAGCCGCACGTTCCCCTCGTAAGCCCCACGGTCTGGCGGGGGCTGACGGTCACGTTCAGTGTGCTGGCCGCCACCGCCATCTTCCTGGTGCCCGAGTACCGCCAGTCCCAACCGCTGCAGCTGGGTCAACCGGCGCCCTACGAGGTGCGCGCCCGCCGCGACCTGGTCATCGTAGCGGCCGGCGGCCAGCGGCGACGGGTAAGCGCGGGCGACCCACTGCTGATGCCCGGCCAGTTGGTCGAGCTGCCCATGCTGCAACTGCTCACCGAGCTGGGACAGCAGCATGGGTTCGATTGGCGCCCCACCCTGAGCTTCTTCGGGGTGTGCATCTTCGTCGCCGCGCTCGTCGCGCTCTACCTGTTTCAGTACGAGCGACAACTGTACGAACAGCCGCGCCTGCTGCTGCTGCTCGCCAACCTGATCATCTGGTCGCTGCTGGCGTTTCGCATTGTCACGCACTTTCCGGGCACGGACTACGTGGTCGTACCGCTGGCGGCGACCGTCGCCATGGTGGTGACGATCCTGCTGCTCAATGCCCAACTGGCTCTGGTTGCGGCGATCGCCCTCACGGCGCTGATGGGGCTGATGGGCAACGGGTCACTGGCGCTGCACTTCGCGGCGCTGGGCAGTGGCATCACCGCCATCAACTGTGTGTCCGACGCGGCGAGCCGGGTGCAACTCTGGCGCGCGGGTTTTATTCTGGCGGCGACCAATACCCTGCTCGCGCTGGTGTTCGACGGCCTGTTCAGCGTGTCCTGGAAGTCTTTTTTGGCCGATGCCGTCTGGGCGGTCGGCTCCGGCTTCGGCACCGCCACCGCCTCGATGGGATTGGTGCTGTTCCTCGAACGCCCGTTCCGCCTAACCACGCACTTGCGCCTGCTGGAACTCAGCGACCCCAACGAACCCGGCCTCCGCCAACTGCAAATGGCCGCACCCGGCACCAGCGTTCACTCGATGCTGGTCAGCAACCTGGCCGAACCCGCCGCGCGCGCCATCGGCGCCGATCCCTTGCTCACGCGCGTCGGCGCCTACTACCACGACCTCGGAAAGTTGAAGCGACCGTACTTGTTCGTCGAGAATCAGTTCGCCGGCGACAACGTGCACGACCGCCTCATGCCGTCGCTGTCGGCGCTCGCCGTCATCGCCCACGTCAAAGACGGCCTGGAGCTGGCGCGCGAACACCGCCTGCCGCCGCCTATTGTCGACATCATCGCCCAACATCACGGGACCACCTTGCTCTCGTTCTTTCACGCCAAGGCATTGGAGATGAGCGGCGAAGACGGCGTCGACGAGACCACCTTCCGCTACCCCGGCCCGAAGCCTCAGACCAAGGAGGCCGCGCTCATCATGCTGGCCGACAGTGTCGAGGCCGCCAGTCGCTCGCTCCAAAGCCCCACCCCCGCGCGCATCGAGATGATGGTGCGCAAACTCATCAGCGACCGCCTTAACGACGGGCAGCTCAACCAATGCGCGCTCACCCTCATCGACCTCCACCAGATCGAAGCGACCTTCTGTCGCATCCTCCAGGGCTTGCTGCACAGCCGCGTCGAATATCCCGAGGCGGCGACCACCGGCAAGCCGCGAAAGGTGCTCAGCCTTGAGCCGCGTGTGCCTCTCGACATGCTCTCGTCCGAGGCGGGCGAGTCGTTGCGTTCCGACGCTCTCCGCGCCGCGCGTACGCGCTATCCTGCGGCGCGCCATCTCCGCCGTATTGAAGGCCGAAGGCGTTAGCGACCTGGTCGAAGTTTCCGTGCTGCTCACCGATGATGAGTCCATGGCGCTCCTCAACCAGCAGCACCTGGGTCATGGCGGGACCACCGATGTAATCTCGTTTCCGAGCGACCCCCGGTTCGGCCCTCCAGCCCCGGCGCGGTCGCTGGGCGATCTCATCCTCAACCTCGCCGCGGTCGCACGCCAGGCGGCGGAGTATCACTGGTCCGAAGCCGAAGAGCTCGCGTTGCTGGCCGCCCACGGCACGCTGCACTTGCTAGGCTATGATGATCAGACCCGCCCCGCCCGCGCAGTGATGGAGCGCAAACAGCGTGCGGTGGTCGCCTCCCTGAGACTTTGATCCCAAGCCGCGAACGGGAGAGAGCGATTTCCACGCGTCCCGGCAAGCGCGCTGTGCGCGCTGTGCGTGCGGAGAAGCCATACTCTCAGAATTACCCGGAAGGAGCACGAGGCAGGCTATGAGTTTCCCATTGATACGGCGGTACTTCATCACCGGCCTGCTCATTTTAGTTCCAGTCTTCCTGACGTACACCGTGCTGGTAGCGATTGTCGGGACTTTCTCCAATACTCCGATCGGGGAGTTGTTCGACCAGGAAGCCAATCGCTTGCTGTTCAAACGGAGTGAGCCGCCGTATGTTCCGGGCTTCGGACTCACGGCCACGCTGGGCGTCATCCTGGCGACCGGCGTGCTGGCCTCCACGGTGCTGGGGCATCGGCTGTTCGGCGCAATCGAGCAACTGCTTTTGAAGACGCCATTGGTCAACGTAATCTACCCAGCGGCCAAGCAGATCATCGACTTCGCGCTGGCGCCCAAGGAGCAGGGGTTTCGCAGTGTGGTGCTGGTGGAGTTTCCACACCCCGGCGCGCACGCCATCGGGTTTGTCACCGGCGAAGCGCCCGAGGACCTGTGCCCCACTTCCGACCCGGAGACGAAATACGTGATCGTGTTCATCCCGTTCGCACCGGCGCCGATGAGCGGCGCGCTGGTGGTGGTGCGGGAAGACCAGGTGATTGCGACCACGATGTCGGTCGAAGAGGCGTTCAAGTTCATCATCTCGGCCGGGGTGCTTTCGCCCGCCAAGAACGGGGCTGCAAAGGTGACGACGCGTGGCGCGTAAGGTCAAGCTCGAAAAGCGCGTCCCCAAGTTCGACTGGCAGGAGTGCCGGCTGCCGGGTCAAGGCAAGGAGATCGGCAAGGCCTGGTTGCTGGCGGCGTTCGTTAGCGCGCTGCCGCTGTTCGTGGTGTACGTCAGCAATCAGCATGAATTTGTGTTCTACTACGGCGGCTGGATCGTCGGCTGCTGGTTCGTCTACTTCTTCCTGTTGCCGCGCATCGCGCGTGCCCGGCTCGTCAAGCAAGGCTTCAAGGCGCGCGTGATCGGCAACAACTACCCGGACCTCAAGCGGCTGCTGACCGCGCAGAGTCGCGCGCTGGGCCTCCGCGAACCCGAGTGTTTTGTGATCAGCGAACCGGTGGCACATGTCACCGTGCTCGGCACCCGACGGCCTGGGTTCATGGTAGCTTCGCAAATGCTGCTCGGGCTGCTCACCGACGCGGAGTTCACCGCTGCCGTGCAGCGCGCGCTGATGCACTCGCGCCTGGGCCATGTCCGCACCCAGATGCTGGTGTGGTTCATGAACCAGACTCCGCCGATTGTGCGGCTGCTGGTTGCCCCGCTGGCGGTGTACACGTGGGTGCTGGAGTTGGCCTGGGCGACCCAATGCGAGATCAGCACCGACCGCGCCTGGGTGGTCTACAACCGCGACCCGCGCGTGTGCGCCGCCGTGCTGTTGAAGATTGCCGCCGCCGCTGACCCCAACATTGAGGCGACGCCGGCCGACATTGATCGCCTGTTCGCGCCCAAGCACCTGATGGACCAGAACATCGTCGAAATGGGCTCGGCGTTCAAGCTCAAGAGCGCCATCCACGACAACCCGTTCATCCGCGACCGGCTCGAAGCGCTGATCGACTTCGGCCTGTCGGACGAATCAGTGGCTCTGGCAAAGAAGATGGACGAGGCCTTCCGCGCCGCGAACGTGACGCGGTAAGCCGCACGCGGCAGCCTCACCCCTCCGGCGTCAACCCCATCACGACATCGAACTTCGCCGCCAGCTCGCCGAGGCGCGAGCCTTTGATCGGCGCGAAGTCGACGGTGATCGCGGCGCGTTGTTTCGGGTCGCGAATGCTCTGGTAGATACCGTCGCGCTCGTTGCCGGGATGTCCTTTCACGTAGCACTGCGTGACCAGTTCCTTGCGTCCTTTCATCTTGATGGCGAAGTGAATGTGCGGAGTGCGGCCGGGATACGGCACCGGCTTGATGGTGCGGAACACGTATTCGCCGGTCGAGCCGGTCAGGAAGCGGCCGAAGCCCTGGAAGTTCGTGTCGCGCCTGTCGGCGTTGCTGGTGCGCGTGTGCAGGTAGGCGCCGTTCTGGTCGCACTGCCAGATTTCGACCAGCGCGTTGCGAATCGGCATGCCGCGCGCATCGAGGATGCGGCCGCTGAGCCACGAGATTTCGCCCAGCGACGGCGTTGCCTTGTCGTTGATGACGATAAGGTCGTTGTCAGTATCGAGCGGCAGCTTGTCGGGATAGAACGGCCCCTCGGTCTGCGCCGGCGTGCGCACCAGCTCATCGGCGAAGGCGCCAGGCACGGTGAAAAACGCGGCGCCCATCGTCAGTCCGCGCAGGAAGTCGCGGCGGTTGGCAAGAAAGTCCGAATGGTGCTTCATGATTCTCGTCCCTTTCAACGGCGTCTTGAACGTTATACGCCGTTCAGTTCGCTCAAGGGCTCCAGCCGGCCGTTGCTGTCGCCCAGCTTATCGGTCCGCACGCCGGCTTTATCGAGCAACGTCAGATACAGATTTGTCATCGGTGTCCCGCTCTTGAGGGCGAGGTGGCTGCCGGGTTTCAGGGCGCCGTCACCGTGGCCGGCGAGCAGCACGGGCAGATCTTCGTGCGTGTGGCGATTGCCGTCGGCCAGGCCGCTGGTGTACACGATGGCGGCGTGATCGAGCAGGGTGCCGTCGCCGTCGGGCGTCGCCTGGAGGCGGCCGAGGAAGTCGGCGAACAACTGCACGTGCAAGCAGTTGATCTTCGTCACTTTCTCGATCCAGTCGGCGTTGTTGCGGTGGTGCGTCAGCGGATGGTGCGGGTCCGGCACGCCGATCTCGGGGTAGACGCGCAGGCTGCCTTCGCGCCCGACCATGAACGTGGCCACGCGCGTCACATCGGCCTGGAAGCCGACCAGCATCAGGTCGTACATCAGCCGGGCGTACTCGCTGAAATCGAGGGGAATGCCCGACGGCTTTTCCAGGGCCGGGTTCACGTCGAGATGCTCGGCAAGCTGGATGCGTTTCTCGATCTCGCGCACCGCGGTCAGGTACTCGTCGATCTTGCGGCGGTCGTTCGTGCCCAGCGTCTTCGCCAACTGCTGGGTGTCGTCGCGGACGAGGTCGAGGATGCTCTTGCGCTGCTGCGCCCTGCGGGCGCGCGTCTTCTCGTCGAGACTGAAGTCGGCGACGCCGAACAGTCGTTCGAAGGCCATGCGCGGGTTGACCTCCGGCGGCATCGGCGTGGTCGGCCCGCGCCAGGAAATGCTGTTGGTGTAGGCGCAACTGTAGCCGGAGTCGCAATTGCCGACGGTGCGCGCGTCTTCGCAGCCGAGTTCGAGCGAGGGCAACCGGGTCTCCCGACCGAAGTGCTGCGCCGCGATCTGATCCACAGAGACGCCGCCTTTGACGTCGGCGCCCGCAGTCTTGCGCGGGTGAACGCCGGTGAGAATCGAGGCGCCCGCGCGCGCGTGGTCGCCGGGGCCATCGCCCAATTCGTTGCCGTTGCGGTCGTCGAGCCCGCGCAGCACGAACAGATCGTCGCGGTACTTTTCCAACGGTTTCAGAATGCGCGTGAACTCGAAGTCTCTTCCGGTCTTCGCCGGCCGCCACTCATTCAAGATGATGCCGTTCGGAACATAGACGAACGCCAATCGCACCGGTGACTTGGCCTTCACCCGATTCAGCGAAGCCAGCGCTGGCGACATCGCGTCAAGCGCCGGCAGCGCGATGCTCGCGCCCACACCACGGAGGAGTGTCCGTCTCGATAATTGTTTGCGAGTGATCATGAGCGTCGTTCTCCTTGCGCGTTTGCGCGCTGCTGAAACGGCATGCTGTTGACGATCTCCAGCACGAGACTGCTGAACCGATAGTCCTGCTTCGCCACGCGCGCGGCGATGGCTTTGACCGTCGGCTGATCGTAACGCTCCAGCCCACGGCCCAGCGCGTAGGTCAGCAGCTTCTCGGCCACGCAGCGCGTGAACGCGTCGCGGTCGGCGCGCAGGATCTGCTTGAGCTCGACTGAGCCCTTGAACGCGCGGCCGTCGGGCAACGTGCCGGTGGCGTCGATCGGCAGCTTGCCGTCCAGCTCGCGCCAACCGCCGATGGCGTCGTAGTTCTCCAGGGAAAAGCCGAGCGCGTCCATGCGTATGTGGCACGAGGCGCAAATGGGATTCGCGCGATGCTGCTCGAGTTGCTGCCGCAGCGACCTCGTGGTCCCGATTTGCGATTCGTCGAGCGTCGGCGCATCGGGCAGCGGCGGCGGCGGCGGCGCGTTGAGCAGGTTTTCGAGCATCCATTTGCCGCGCAGCACCGGCGAGGTGCGCGTCGAGTACGACGACACCGTGAGCACGCTGGCCTGCGTCACCAGGCCGCCACGGCGCTCGTTGCCGACGAGCGACACGCGGCGGAACTCCGGACCTTTCACGTCGGGCAACGCGTAATACTTCGCCAGGCGCTCGTTGACGAACGTGTAGGGTGCGTCGATGAAGTCGAGCAGGCTGCGGTCATCGCGCACGACGCTCTCGATGAATAACTCGGTCTCGCGGCGCATCGAGAGGCGCAAGTATTCGTCGAACGCGGGGAAGCGCTGACGGTCCGGCTTGAGCGATTCCAGCTTGCGCAGTTCGAGCCATTGCCCGCCGAAGTTCTCGACCAGCGCGCGCGATTTCAAGTCCTTGAGCATGCGACGCAGCTGTGCAGCCAACGCAGACGGATTACGCAGCGCGCCCGCATCGGCGCAGCGCAGCAATTCATCGTCCGGCATGCTGCTCCAGAGAAAGTACGAGAGCCGCGAGGCGAGCTCGTGCTGGGTGATGAGGTGGGCGGTGGTAGCCGCCGGCTTTGCGCCTGCGGGTCGCTTGTCGTCATTTCCACGGACCGCAGGCGTAAAGCCTGCGACTACAACGCCCGGGTCGCGTTCGAGGCGGAACAGGAAATGCGGCGAGACGAGCATCGCTTGCAGCGCGACGCAAAGGCTCTCTTCGAACGAGTCGCCCTGCTGACGCGCAGCGGTGACGAGGCCGACGAGCTTATCGACCTCCGTCGTCTTTACCGGGCGCCGGTATGCCCGGCGCGCCAGCGCGGCGACAATCCTGCGTGCGCAAGCGGCGGCGGCGTGCTTGCCATTGAGGTGACCGCACACATAGACCTGCTGCAAGCTTGCGGGTGAGGGTCCCGTTGGCTGTTCATAAGGTCCGGCGATTTCGATGGCGACCACGCGGACTTCGTTGATCGGCGCAGTCTCCGTGCGGCGCTGCGCGACGCGGCGGCGAATCTCCTCGGCGCGCTCCGGCGGAATATCCGGTGGCAGGCGGAACTCCTGCGGCGTCGGCCTCGTACGCTTCGACGGGTTGGGGCCGTTATACTCCGGCGGCAGGCCTTCGTACATGCGGACGATGGAGCCGGCCAGCCAGCGCTCCCCAGCCTCCACGCGCGCGCGCGTCTCGACGATATTCCCGGTAAACTCCTGACGCCCGGGCGTGAACGTGGCGGCGTTGTCCAGATCGAGTTGAGCTTCCGGCAGCGACTTGCCGTCGACCCACGCATTCAATCGCAACGGCTCCGAGCCGCCGGGCCGCGTGCCGCCCATGACGAGGCGAATGCCGTACTCGCCGGTGACGGGAAACTTGTGCGTCACGTGCAACGCGTTCGGCAGTGTGAGGCCGGTGAGGTCGTATTCGGTGAGCGGAGTGGTCGTGGCGTCGATGCGCCGATCGCCGGGGCGATGGCGTACGGCGGTCGGCTTCAACCGCTCGTCGCCGAACAGGGCCACGCGCGCAACGCGCTCGGCGGCCGCGAGGTATTTCTCCATGAGCACCGGCGACACGGACAGCACATCGCCGATGTTGTCGAAGCCGTAGCCGGAATCGTCCTGCGGAAAATCGTCCGCCGGACGCAGCGTGACACCGAGCAAATCGCGCACGGTGTTGTTGTACTCCGCGCGGTTGAGCCGCCGCGCGGTCACCCGGCCGGGCGCTGGCTTCAGGTTCGCCTCCTCACGCGCCAACGCTTGCTCCAGCGCGCGCAGAACGTTCTGGACCTCAGTGTCGTCCGGCCGCGGCCGTCCCTTGGGCGGCATGGCGCCGCTCTGAATCATCTGCTGCACGCGCGCCCACTTGTCGCGCTGCTGTCCCATTGGCGCAGTCAACAAAAACTGCACATCGACGCGACCCGACTTCTTCGCCGGGTTATGGCACTCGACGCACTGCGTCGTCAGGAAGGGCCGGACGTTTGCGCGAATGACGACGCGTTCGCGCCCTGCGCGTGATGGACGAATGCCAGGGCAAAGCCGACGAGCGGCAGCAGCGCGACCAGCAGCCGGCACCGCGCGGCGACCAGAGTGGAAAGTGAGGTTTGCCTGTCCGTCATTGGTTTGGTTACTCGGCTTTGGCGACTTGCACCGCATATACGTGTATTGGCCCGTGCATGTTCGAGCGGAAGACGATCCACTTGCCGTCAGGTGTGAAAGTGACGTTCGGCTCGAGGCTGTAGTTGTGCTTCGACAAATCCACCAGTCGCTCCGCTTTGAGATAGCCCACGTTGATGAGGTCCTTCTGCTCCGGAAACGATGCGGCGGCATTCTTCACGAGCACCGGCTGATACAGATAAATCCATTGGCCGTTACCGGGAGGATTGAGCGGCGCGCCATTGGCTGTTCGGTTGGCAACGCTGCTCGGTCCGCCGCCGTCACTCGCGAAGAGCTTGCCATCCGGTGAGGCATTGAAATGTACCGACCATTCTTTACGCTCCAGGTGATAGCGCGTCCGCTTCCCGGTGACGAGATCAACGCCGGCCAGCCAAAATACGCCGCTTTTTCGGTGTCTGCAAATCGTACCAAACGGTCTTACCATCGGCGCTGAAGAACTCATGGCCGGCAATCTCCATGTCCATCGTCCGCGTGTGCATCAGTCGCAGTGCGGAGCCGTCGGTGCGAATCGTCCAGATGCGATCCAGAAAATGCCACGGTCCTTCGTGACAAAACATGATGAGGCTGGGATCAGTGGGCGAGCACTGCAGATGGTTGGTCCAGTCGTGCTCGCGATGGACGGTCTTCACCGCGCCCGACTCGAGGTCGATGGTGTAGAGCATCATTGGCGTGCCCGCGGCCCAGCGTGCTGCCAGCCGCGCTTCCCCACCCGGTGGCGCAATTCGCGGTTGCGCCTTGCCCGCGGGATCGGTGGCGATGCCCACGAGCATGGTCTCGTCGGCATTCACGGCGACGGCACCTCCCCGCCCGACTTGCGGCGGAAGCTTGGCGACCTCGCGCGTGGCCTTGATGTCGAGGTCGGTGGCGTGAACCGCTCCGTCTTTCAGGTAGTAGATGTTTCCGGTCTTGCGGCCGGTCACGAGCACGCCCACCCGTCCGGGCACAACCTGCTCGATTTCGCGCGTCTTGAGGTTGATCGTCGAAAGTCCACTCGGCGTGGTGATGACGAGCTTCTGGCCGTCGGCTGAATACGCGTGCTGATGGAAGTAGAAGCTCGAGCTTCCCGGCTCGCGCGAAAGGCGAATCACTTTGTGTCCGGTGGCAGGATCGACCCATTCGGGCGGCGGCTCGTCGGCGGCCGGGGACCAAAGATTCGCCCACGACAACATCAATAACAATGCCATGAATCTGTGCATGATGGATCCTCCGTGCTACTGTAACGCGCGAGTCGCCTTCCATGCCGGGTAGTAGACAGGTCGGTTACTGCCGATCTCGTAGAACCGCGCCCACATCGGCGGCGCGGCTGCAGCCGCTTCGCGCACGGCATCGGGAAAGTCGCGCAAGCTGTTGGTGACGCGGTCGCGCTTGCGAGAGTCACTCTGGACGGCGCTTCATTTCTCCGCGAGGCAGTACAACGATTCGGACCCGCGTAGGTAAAGCTCCTTGCCGGCGGCCGAGGGCGAAGCGTCAATGCGTTCGTCAAGCTTGTTGATCGCCAGCACTTCGAGTTGCCCGGAGTTCTTAAGCACTACCGCCGCGCCGTTCCGCCCGACGAGATACACCTTGCCGCCGGCGCCGATCGGCGAGGCGTACACACCCTGCAACGCCTCCACGCGCTGCGCGTCCATCAGCGGCTTGCCGGTCTTCGCGTCGAAGCACGACAGCACACCGGCCCGCATTATGCATGAACATTTGCCCGTGAATCCTCCGCGAAGAGTGTAGGGGACGGCCCGCCGTGGCGTCCCGTGTATCGTGGCGGAGCATCCGGGAAGATGCGCGTGCGCCGCGCAAGGGTGCTCGCGTCGATCAACATCACAGGAACGCCACGGCGGGCGTTCCCTACCAGATCACAACGCCACGGCGCTCAAGCGACCGGGTTATGGACATGAGCTAACTAATGAGGTATCCGGCTTCTCGCGTTGGAGTCCGCCAAAAGGTTATGACTTCCAGTTCGCTCACCCGAACAACTTCCGGTCCATGCTGCGGTACTGCGCGGCTTCGGCTGCGTGCGCGACCTGAATCGTTTCGCTTCCCTCCAGATCGGCGATGGTGCGGGCGACCTTGAGAATGCGGTCGTAGGCGCGCGCGCTCAGGTTGAGGTGCTGGATCGCTGCCCGCAATAGGTCGCGCACCTCGTCGTTCGCTTTGCAATGCTGGCGCATCTGCTTCGAGCCCATGTGGGCATTCACCTGCACGTCGGGCGGCAACGCGTGGAATCGCTCCTGCTGCACCAGCCGCGCCTGAATCACGCGGTTGCGTACCTCCCCACTGGTCTCGCCTTGCGGCTGGCCCATCAGTTCGTCTTCCTTGAGGCGCGGCACTTCAATGTGCAGGTCGATGCGGTCGAGCAGCGGCCCGCTGATGCGCATGAGGTAGCGACGAATCTCCTGCGATGAGCAGGTGCAGGCCCGCACGGCGTCGCCGTGATAACCGCACTTGCACGGGTTCATCGCGGCGACCAGTTGGAAACGCGCGGGAAACTCCACCGCCATCGCCGCGCGCGCGATGGTGAGCTTGCCGTCTTCCAGCGGCTGCCGCATGACTTCGAGCACGTCGCGGCCGAACTCGGGCAACTCGTCGAGGAACAGCACGCCATGATGCGCAAGGCTCACTTCGCCCGGCCGGGGCACGCTTCCGCCGCCCACCAGGCCGGCGTTGGAAACCGTGTGATGGGGCGAGCGAAACGGACGGGTCGTCAACAGCGCCACGTCGCGCGGCAACAGACCGCTGACGCTGTAAAGCTTGGTGACAGCGAGTGCCTCTTCGTGATTGAGCGGCGGCAGGACGGTCGGCAATCGGCGGGCCAGCATGGTTTTGCCGGAGCCGGGCGGACCGACCATCAGAATGTTGTGGCCGCCTGCCGCCGCGACTTCGAGCGCGCGCTTCACCTGTTCCTGGCCTTTCACGTCGTGGAAATCGACGCCGTAGTCGGCCTGCTCGAGCTCTTGCGCAAACGGGTTCGCACGCACCGGCTCGCGCGGTTCGCCCATCAGCAACTCGACGGCATCATGCAGCGAGGCCACCGCATACACGTCGATGCCTTGCACCACCGCGGCCTCGCGCGCGTTGGGGGCAGGGACGAGCACCGCCTTCTTGCCGGCGTCGCGTGCGCCCATCACCATCGGCAGCACGCCGGCCACCGACTGCACCGCGCCGTCCAGCCCCAGTTCACCGATGGCGGCAAAGTCGGGGAGGTGCAGATCGCCGATTTGCTCGGCGCCGCGCAGAATGCCGAGCGCCATAGGCAAGTCGAACGCCGAGCCTTCCTTGCGGGTGTCCGCCGGGGCGAGATTGATGACGATGCGGCGCAGCGGAAACTCGAAGTTCGAGTTGGTGATGGCGGTGCGCACACGCTGGATACTCTCCTTCACCGCCGCGTCCGGCAACCCGACGATGCTGAACGCACTGAAGCCCAGCGAGATGTCGACCTCGACGCGTACAATGTACGACTCGATGCCGTGCAGCGCAGCGGATTCGATGACGGCCAGCATCGTCTACTCGCCCGCCGCCGTCACCAGCGCGCCGAACAGCCGCTTCGAGTGTTCGGCGTCGGGCGTCATCTCCGGATGCCACTGCACGCTGAACAGAAACCGACCCTGATCGGACTCGGCGGCTTCGATGAATCCATCGGGCGCGTGCGCCACTATCCGCCATCCGAGGCCGGGGATCGTGACCACTTGATGATGCGAGCTGGCTGATTCGAAGCGCTCGGCGTTCAGCACCGCGGCCAGGCGCGAAGCAGGGTCGAGCCGCACTTCGTGCAGCACGGTGTCCTCGCCGGGGTCCTTGCGATGCCTGACGTCGAACTGACCGGCAATGTCCTGTCGAAGGTCGCCACCGAATGCGACGGCAATCGCTTGATGCCCGTAGCAAATCCCGAGCAGCGGTTTGTCGCGCTCCACGGTGGCGTGGATGAGCGCGAGGTCAAAGTCGGCGCGCTCGCGCGGAACGAGTTGCTCGCTACCGTTCAACGCCTGGCCGTAATAGTCGGGCGGGAGATCCGGTCCGCCGATGACCACGACGGCGTCGAGGCGTGCCAGCAAAGCCTCCATCGCAGCGGGGGGCACGACCGGGACGATGACCGGCAGACCACCCGCAGCTTCCACGCAATCGCAGTAGCGCGCGGGTACGTAGAATTCGCGCTCATCGTCGCTGCGAACGCCGCAGGTGATGCCGATTAGCGGACGGGACATGGACGCTCCTTGCTCACTTCGCGCGTGAGTATAGCACTTCAACGCGGCGCGCCCCACCGCTGAAGCGCAGTTCATCCCCAATCGGCTGTTCGCGTCCGTCGACAATGAGCCGAGTGGCGCGCCAGCCCTCCGGCAGTCTCAACACGAAACCGTTCAGCGGGGCGGCTTCGCCGGTGAGACGAATGGTCAGGCGGCGGCGGCGGGGATCGGCATTCATGGTCAGCTCGAACAAACCGAATCGCGTCAATTCGTTCATCAGCCGCAGCGGTCGTGGATGTTCGAGCCACTCGGCGGGCACGCCGGGCGCAAGCACCATGTCGTGGTCGCGTTCGAGGTACAGCGCAGAGCGAAGGCGCGCGGCGTATTCCTGCCAGGCGCGACCGGTGACGCTGGTGTGCTCGTGATCTGGCTTGGTCGGATCGAAGGCGTCGCACCAACCGAACACTCCAGCCGCGCACTGATTCTCAATGAAAGCACGCAGCAGCGGCCAGGACGGCGCCAGCGATTTTGCGCGCGGAAGCTGCGGCATGAGGCGCTCGAACGCACCGCTCGCTCGATAAGCCTCCGCGAAGCGTTCGTCGGGAAGCTGGAGCCGATCGCGGAACAGTTGCGTCCGCCAGAACTCCACGGCCCGCGCGTGTTCGTCGTTGAAGTTCAGCTTCACCAGTTCGCTGGTGGGAATGCGGTCGGTGGGCCGCGGCAACACAAAGTCGAACGGCACGGCCGATCGTGGCGGTACCGTGGCGCGGAAGCGAAGGTGCCGCTCCGCTCCCATCGCTTCGAGCGCCAACGCACCGGGGCGGCAAATTAGGGCCTCGCGTCCGTTGACGACGAGCACGTTGCCCTCGCGCAGTGAGCGCGAGTGCGTGGCGCGCTCCGTGAGCGGAATGACCGCCAGCAGAAGCTCGAATTCGTGCGGCTGGTGGCCCTCGTTGTAGATCGACCAGCGGGCGACACTGATCGGTTGGCCGACGGATTCGCCGCAGACCAGCGTGGCGTGAACGAGCAGGTCGCGGTGTCGCCAATCGACGTACGGAATCGGCAAGTCACCATTCGTCAATCGCCACAGCGTCAACCCGGGGTGAGGCGCAATGGGCTTGGGCGCGTTGGGGAGTCGGAGCCACCCGGCAATTTTGAAGTCGGACCCGTCCGCGCGTACTTCCCCTAAGTGGCTCATCCAACCGACGGGACCGGTGCGCTCCCTGCCCACCGGGAGCCAGGCGTGATCAGCCGAGGCAAAATTGGGAATGACGAGCAGGCCGATCAGGCCCGTTAGACGAGCGCGTCGCAACCTGCTACTTTTTCTTGACGAGAACGCTCAACTTGATGCGCCATGGCTCTTTCCGCTCGTCGCCGCGGCGCAGGTCTTCGAGTTGAATCCAACCGTCGAACTGACCGGCATCGGTGAAGACCTTCTTGACCAGCCGTAGACCGCGCTCCGGCGCCAGCTTCGCATCCACGTTGAGGTTCCAGTAAACGTCCGGGTCGGCCGTGCCCGCGGTCACCTCGGCATCGAGTGTGACTTCTTCATCCTCGATCAGGTCGATCTCGATGACTCGCTTGCCATTAACCATGCGCTCGGTCGCAGCCTTGCCGTTGGCGCTGACCTTGACCTCCATCCGCTCGGTCTCCTGCACCAGCTTCACCTGGCCGAGGTAGAACTCGTCCTCCGTGTCGCCGGCGATTGTGATTCGCTTCAGCTTTCCGCCCGTGCCGGCTGGAGCCTTCATCTGCTTGAACGGGATGCGCACGGCGGTCCAGCCTTGTTCGTCGGTGTCCTCGAAGTCCACCTCAAACTTCGCAACGCCAAGCGCGCCCTTCTCCAGGAACAAGCGGACGCTCAGATAAGCGAGGCCTACGCTGGCTGGCTCGGATCCGCTGCCCGGACCACCCGCACCGCCCAAGCCGCCCGGACCGCCCGCACCGCCTGGCCCCAGGCCACCCAATCCCCCTCCCAGCGCGCCTCCGAAGTAGCCCGACGACCGCGTCCCCATGCGACTGGAAGAACCACCGCCAAATCCGGACCCGCCGCCGCCGCTGCCACCGGTTGCGCCGGTGGCAGGCATCCAATCGGCGAACTTAATCCTAACCACGAGGTAGCCGTTCTGGCGATACGGCGTGAGATCAAGCAGATTATCGAGATCGAGTCGCGCCCCCTGGAAGGAATCGTAGGTGACGACGTGGAGTGATTCGGTTGCGTCGAGGTCGTAGAGGTTGGTCTCATCGCGATTGACCTCGCCGAACCCCCAGGCGCCGTACTTGACTTTGAGTGTCGACTTCGGCGAGCCGCCGTTGTAGACCAGCGTTTCACCGGCCATTACCACCGCCGCCGCGCGCGCGACCGCGGGCGTAGTGGCCGGCGCACTGGTGGGCGTCCCCGTCAGTAAATTGAGCCCGAGCAGGACTTGGAAGAGGTTCATGACATTCTCCGTTTTGGTTAATCGGCCAGAAACTCAGCCATTACGCTGTTGGCGACCAGCAATCCTTTCGACGATAGCCGCGCGTGGGAGTTTTGCAATTCCAGTAAGCCCGCCGCGTTGAGTCGTTCAAACTCCTGCCCGAACACCTCACTCGGTTTCAGGCCGTGCCGGTCGCCCAGCCTCTGCAAGTCAACACCGTCCGACAGCCGCAAGCCCAGCATCATCGCCTCGCCGAGTTTGGCCCGCCCGGCGAGTTGTTCGCGTCCCACGGTCGCCTCGCCACGTTGGCTAACGAACTGAGCGTAACGCTTCGGGTTGCGCTCGTTCCAACTTCGCACCCCCCGGAGCGACGAATGCGCGCCGGCGCCACAACCCAGGAAGTCGTCGTCGTTCCAGTAAACTTGATTGTGACGACACCGTCGCCCGGATACTGCAAAGTTCGACACTTCATACGGCTCATACCCGGCGACGGCCAACCGGTTACGCGTCAGTTCAAACATCGCCAGTTCCGTGTCCTCGTCCAGCGAACGCAGCACGCCGCGCTGATGCAAGTCGAAGAAAGGCGTGCCCTCCTCGATGGTGAGACCATAGCAGGACAGGTGCTCGGGCGCAAGCTCCACCGCGCGCTCAAGCGTCCAGGCCCACT
>Ga0247727_10003391_pt1 | contig 35235 bp, 29 predicted proteins | sample WisWelCaveWW1625_FD_202498 | JGI IMG/M metagenome (GOLD analysis project Ga0247727, IMG submission 202498) | Biofilm microbial communities from Wishing Well Cave, Virginia, United States - WW16-25 | ecosystem: Environmental > Aquatic > Deep subsurface > Groundwater > Cave microbial mat | place...
GAGCAATTTGACCGCGACAACGATCAGCAACACGCAGATCGATCTGGCGTGGACCGACGGCGCGAGCAACGAAGTTGATTTTAAAATTGAACGCAAAACCGGCGCGGCTGGAACTTATGCCGAGATCGCAACGGTTGGGCCGAATGTGACGAATTATTCGGATACCGGTTTGAGTCCAATTACCGAATATTTTTATCGCGTGCGCGCTTCTAACACCGGCGGCTTTTCGGATTATTCCAACGAGGCGAACGCCACGACGCTGCCCAATGCGCCGGGCGCGCCGAGCAATTTGACCGCGGCGACGATCAGCAACACGCAGATCGATCTGGCTTGGACCGACGGCGCTGCCAACGAAGACGGCTTCAAGATCGAGCGCAAAACCGGGGCTGCCGGCACGTATGCCGAGATCGCAACGGTCGGCGCAAATGTGACGAACTATTCAGATACTGGCCTCACCCCGATCACCGAATATTTCTATCGCGTGCGCGCTTATAATAACGGCGGCCATTCGGGTTATTCTAACGAGGCGAACGCCACGACGCTGCCGAATCCACCGGCCGCGCCGAGCAGTTTGACGGCCACGACGGTAAGCCAAACTCAGATTGATCTGGCCTGGACAGATAATTCCGACAACGAAGTTGATTTCAAGATCGAGCGCAAAACCGGCGCGGCGGGCACGTATGCCGAGATTGCAACGCTCGGCGCGAATATGACGAATTATTCGGATACCGGCTTGAGCGCGCTGACGGAATATTTCTATCGCGTGCGCGCTTCCAATACCGGCGGCCATTCGGCTTATTCCAACGAGGCCAACGCCACGACGCTGCCGAATGCGCCGGGCGCGCCGAGCAATTTGACCGCGACAACGATCAGCAACACGCAGATCGATCTGGCGTGGACCGACGGCGCGAGCAACGAAGTTGATTTTAAAATTGAACGCAAAACCGGCGCGGCTGGAACTTATGCCGAGATCACAACGGTTGGGCCGAATGTGACGAATTATTCGGATACCGGTTTGAGTCCAATTACCGAATATTTTTATCGCGTCCGCGCTTCTAACACCGGCGGCTTTTCGGATTATTCCAACGAGGCGAACGCGACGACGCTGCCCAATGCGCCGGGCGCGCCGAGCAATTTGACCGCGGCGACGATCAGCAACACGCAGATCGATCTGGCTTGGACCGACGGCGCGAGCAATGAAGTCGGTTTTAAGGTCGAGCGGAAGATGGGCGCGGCCGGGACATATGCGGAGATCGCCAGTCTCGGCGCGAATGTGACGAGCTATTCGGATAACGGCCTCAGCCCGATCACGGAATATTTTTATCGCGTGCGCGCTTACAATACCGGCGGCAATTCGGCTTATTCCAACGAGGCAAACGCCACGACGCTGCCCAACCCGCCCAAAGCGCCGGGCAATTTGACCGCCAGCACGGTGAGCACCAGCCAAATCAATCTGGCGTGGGCGGACAGCTCCGACAACGAAGACGGCTTCAAGATTGAGCGCAAGACTGGAGCCGCCGGCACCTATGCCGAGATCGGCACGGTCGGCGCAAACGTCACGAGCTATTCCAGCACCGGGCTGACGGTGAATACGACGTATTATTATCGTGTTCGCGCTTATAACACCGGCGGCAATTCGGCTTATTCAAATGAAGCCAACGCCACCACGCTCGACGGCGGCAATCTTGCGCTCAACAAACCGGCGACGGCCTCGAGCACTGAAGCCGGCAGCTCGCCGAGCAACGCGGTCGATGGCAACACCACCTACTGGCGCAGCGGGTTTGTTAATTCCTCCAGCCCGCCGGAGTGGCTGCAAGTGGAATTGAGCCCAAGTTCGACCATACCGGTTGGCCGCGCTGTGGTCACGTGGCATCAAAGCTATTACGCGCAGGAATACGAGTTTCAAGTCTCGACCGACGGTTCGGTTTGGACGACGGTCTACACCAACAACGCCGGCGCGGCCGGCACGCAAGATTTCACGTTCACGACGGTGCTGGCCAGATTCGTTCGTCTCTACTTGAAGAAAAATGAGAAATCGAATTACCGCGTCGTCGAGCTTGAAGTCTACGCCGGTTCGCTGGCCAAAAACGCGACGAGTGACGCCGGCGCCGCGCCGATTCCTGAAACCATCACGCTGGCGCAGAACTATCCCAACCCGTTCAACCCGACGACGACGATTGCTTATTCGTTGCCTGAGGGCGCTCACGTGACGCTCAAGATTCTCAACGTCACCGGCCAGGAAGTCGCCACGCTGGCGAACGGCTATCAGGGTCGCGGGAATTACCGCCTCACGTTCAAAGCGAGAAATTTGCCGAGCGGCATTTACTACGCGGTCTTGAAGGCGGGTGAGATCACGCAAACGCGGCGGATGGTGCTGGCAAAATAAATTGTTGAGCGGCAGCAAGTGATAACTTGCCTCCGCAACACCGCGAATCTGTAAAAAGAGCAGGACAGGTCATGTGTGTAATGGCCTGCCCTGCTGTTTATTTTATAGCGTTGGTGCGTTAACGCCGGGCTATGCGGCGCGCGACATTCGAATCCAGGCTTTCGCATTACCATCAAACTTTGAACGAAGCACCAAACGTTGAAAAACCACCGAGCTCTCGCGCATCCGACATCAGCCAATGTTAGAAAAATGTACACGAAACACGATCAACTTATTTTTAAATGTTTTCTTTGTTTTTCAGCAAGCCATGCAGCTCACCACACGCGCCACCACGGCCGATCTTTGCCCGCGATCTCGCGCACGAACTCCGCAAACAACGACGAAAATAATTTTCCATCCTGCGCCAAACCCGCTTGCGCCAAATTTTTCACGGCGAACGCATGCTCGCGCGGCGGCCGGCGGCCTTTGGCCAATGCGACGACGGCGGCCTTTTCCGATTCATCGAAGCGTTCCCAATATTCCTGAAAATGCGGCCGCGCCTCTTCCAGAAAAATTTCCTGCGCTTTTTTATATTTGGCTTTCTCGTTCGCCGGCACGGAATACAGCGCGCAACAGGCCATTTGAATGAAGAAGGGAAAGCCGCCGGCAATTTCCAGCACGAAATCAGCATGAAAACCCAGCGGATTGCCGGCGCGCGCCGAAGGCGCGGCAATGAGCTGCCGCGCCTCGTCCGGCTTGAACGCGCCCAAACGCTGGTTGGTGAAAATATTGAAAAACGGCGAGTCGGAAATCTCTTTGGCGTGACACAAGCTTTGCAATTGATCGGCGGAGCTGGTAATGTAAGCGACATTGAAATTGTTGGCCAACGCCCGAAAATACGCATAAAACTCCGGGCCGAACTTTTGGTTGCGCGTCACGCTTTCAAACTCGTCCCACAAAAAAATCAGCTTGAGGCCGCAGTCCTGAAAACTCTGCACGACTTTTTGCAGCCCGTCATAATCCGGCGCCACGTTCACTTTCAAGCTGCCGCGATATTCTTTTTGCAGCTCGCTGTAAACGTACTGAAAAAATTCCGCCGGCTCGGCGTTGCGTTTCGCCTGCAAGTCCATGAACGCGAAAACGTACTCGTGCGGATTCGGCAAATACCGGCGGCGATTGTCGGGATGGTGAATCGCCTGCAGCAGCGAGGATTTGCCGATGCGCCGCACGCCGACCAGCGACATGCTCTGCGGCCGCACCGCTTTGATGCGCTCATAAATGCGCGCCAGCTCCGATCTGCGGCCGTAAAAATCTTTCGGATTTTGAATCATCAGCCGGTTCAAATACGGATTGCTCCCCGGCGGCGCGTCGGCAGGTTCTTCCGTCGCCAGCGTCAGCTTGGTTAAAAATTGCAGCTTCTCCGGAAAATTCATTTTGGGATTCGGCGCGGCCCGCAGCGCCTCTTCCGACAGCGTAAAAATGCGGCTCTGCTCGCTGTCTTTAATCGTGACGGTTTTGAAAGATGGCTCGTCGAAGGGTTGACGGTTCTCCGCCGTCCAACTCGCCATCGGCGTTGGCGCGAAGCGGCGCAAGTCCACCAGCGCCTCATTAACGGATTGATAACGATTCTCCGGCGTTTTTTCCAGCGCGAATTTGATGATGTGCTCGAGCGGCAGCGGCGCCTGCGGCAGATATTTTTGCAGCGGCTCCGGCTCTTCCTTCAGTATGGAATGAAGCAGCGCGACTTCGCTCTCGCCCTTGAAAGGCAGGCGGCTGGTCAGCATTTCAAAGAGCACGATTCCCAACGACCAGATGTCGCAGCGGTGATCGACCTCGCTGTTCTGCGCTTGTTCCGGCGACATGTAAGCCGGCGTGCCGACGATGGCGCCGGTTTTGGTGAAGCGCGCGCCGCCGGCCAGTTTTGCCAGACCGAAGTCGACGATCTTGGCCACGCCGTCTTTGGTGAGCATCACATTAGCCGGTTTGATGTCCCGATGCACGATTCCCTTTTCATGCGCTTTGGCCAAACCCTGCGCGATTTGCACGGCCAGCTCAATCGCTTCAGCGATTGGCAGCGGTCCGCTTCTGATTTTCTCTTTCAAGCTGCCGCCTTCGTAGCAAGCCATCGCGATAAACACCTGCTCATCTTCGGTTTCGCCGATTTCGTAAATCGTGCCGATGTTGTTATGATCGAGCGCGGAGGCGGCTTTGGCTTCTTGAATGAATCGCTGCTTTTGCTCTTCATCGGCGCTGAGATGCGGCTGCAGCAATTTGAGCGCGACGAAGCGTTCGAGCTTCAGGTCTTGCGCTTGAAAGACCACGCTCATCCCGCCCTGGCCGAGTTTCTTCAAAATTTTGTAGTGCGAAATCGTTTTGTCGATCATATCAAAACCATTTGCGAAGATAGACCTCGAAATTGCCGTAGGAAAATGACAGCGTCTCTTCTTCATTAAAAGCGGTTTGGCTGATTTGGGTTGCGCCCCGTCCGATCACTAATCTGGCAACCTCGAAGTTGCCGCCGAGTTCCCAACCCGATTTGTTGAAATAGCTCAGTGTGGGGCCGAAACTTATTGCTTTGTCGGGTGAGTTTGATCTTTTTAAAGACAGCGAGAATTCTTCATAAAAACCGGCGGTGAGTCTTTCGATATTTTTTCGCATCTGTTGCAGGCGTATATAAAGCAGCAAGTCTTTTTCGAATTTGACGTCGAGTTTTTGATCTTTCCCGGCCAGCCTCACCGACGTGCCCAATCCCGTCGTAACGATGCCGAGCAATCCATAATTGTAGCTGTAATCGGCGCGGGTGATGGTGCCAACCGCCACGCGAAAACTTTGGCGTTTTTGATTGAAGCGTTCCAAAATTTCCGACCAGCATAATTGGCAAATGCCGATGAATTGCCCGGAAAATCTGACCGGATCCAAATAGTCGGGCCAGATATCGATGTCTTCATCCAGCGAACGTTGAACGTAGAATCTGGCCGCCTCCGAGCTATCCAAAGCCGAATAGTTGAGCGCCAGCCATTGGTAAACCCAGGCGCGAAACAAACTGCTGGCCTTTTTTGTTTCCTCCATCGCGATAATCGCTTGCAAGTCCTGCGCGGATTTTTGCCATTTATTGTCGTCGTAATTTTCCACGGCGGATTTGACGCGGATGACGACGTGTTGCGGCAATTCCTGAAATCGCGCCTTATTAATCAAATTATCGGAGAGCCGCAGGGAGGCCAACGGCTGGGCGGCGGCCCATTCAACATTAACGGCCGTCACGAGAGCCATAAACGGCCAAAGCGGAGTAAATTTATTGCCTATCATCTTTTCTCCTCCAAAGTAATTGGAATCGTGCTGGTCTCGTTTTTCTGAATCACCACCTGTTGAATCGCGGTGACGTATTTTAGCTTTTCCACGCGTAGCGTGTATGGGCCCACGGTGAGCCGCTGCACTTTAAGCGGGGTTTCACCAAGCGGATTGTTATCTAGATAAACTTTTGCGTCAGCCACCGACCTTCCTTGCCAATCTTTAACCAGCACCAGCAGGGAGCCATATTGCGGCTTTAGCTCTATCATCGAAAGCGTCGTATCTCGAGTTAACTTGAACTGAGTTGAATATGGCTCATAACCCTCTTTTTTCAGCTCGATTTTGTAAAAACCTTCCGAAAGATTATCCATATAGGTTGTTTTTTTTCCGGACGGTGTACCGTTCAAAATAACCTCGGCGCCGCGCGGCTCCGTCTCAATTTGTAAGCGATGTGTCACCGGATCGAGGAAATCGAAGCTAATTATTGCATTTGATGTAATAGATCTGTTCCTCGAAATTGTTTTACCCGTGCGAGGATCGGTGAAGATAAACCGATAAGAACCTCTAGGGTATCCGTTTAAAACTAAAGTAGAATTCAAAGCTTTACCTTTTTTTTTTTGAGAAGCATTCCAAGTATATTCATAATCAAAGGGAACGTTGGCGCGCAGGGTAATGATGACGGTATCACCGAAATTAACATTAATTGTGTCATCTGTTGTAATAAACTTGTTCTTCGGAATTGTTTCACCGGTGATAGGGTTGGTGAAAATAAATTGATAAGAACCTTTAGGACGTCCTCTTAAAACAAAAATAGAATCCGAAATTTGATTTTCAAAAGTTTGACTTCTTTTTTCTTGGAGAACAGTCCAAGCATATTTATAAACAATGGGCAAATTTGCTTTTAGAGTAATGATTACGAGATCTGGAAAATCAATGCGAATAGTGTCGTTTCTCGTAGGAATTGCGAGTATTGTATCAATCGGGCTCGAATCATTTTGAGAGTTCCACACCGAAAGCGGGTACGTGCCGGCAGTAACTCCGAACGTATATTGCCAAGATTCTGGGTGATCCTCATTGGGAAACTCCAAGCCGCCCAATTTTCCTTTGAGACGAAAGGCGTCCGAGATAATCGTTACCGGGAATTCGCCAAAATCAAATGGTATATTTTGATTGTCCTCGGTGATCTCAACCTGACGGCGTTTTGATTCATTCGACGCCAGTAGAGTAGCATTGATTTCATAAGTCGCATCTTTTCGCAGTTCTTTGGCGATAAAAATAGTGGAATCTTCTTGCCCTCTTGTTGTTCCCATCGCTTTGCCATCGACTTCAACTTGGAAGGGGCCGCCGTTGGCTCTTATCATCACCTTTCTTTGCGAACTAAAGAAATATTTAAATCCGAAATAGGCAACCGCCATGACGGCGGCAACCAAAAGGCTGCGCTCGATCGCCGTTCTGGCTCTTTTCCACTTCGTCGCTTTTTGTTCCGCCGGCTTGGTGATTCGCGCCAATTCTTCCGGCCCAATTTCTTGCTTCACCTGCCAGATGTTGTGATCGCGCCGAATCCAGCGCCGGAACAGCTCGAGCCGGAAAGCATACTTGTGATCTTTTTGCAGCACGTACTCATCCAGAAAAAGCTCGGCGAACACGGAATTAAGCTGCGCGTGACTTACGACCAACTCCAATTTATTTTTGGCGATGCCGCGGCGAATTTCGTGCGCCGACAAAAAAACGCCGGGGGCTGCGGATAGTTGTGCCAGCAGCGACAGCGTCAGTTTGCGCTCCGCAGTATGCTCGCCCCAATTGAAGATCATTTGCGGCGGCGGATTTTCCAAAACGCTTTCCACCACGGCCTGCAAATCCGCGCTTTCCACCAGATATTTTTTCACTTCATTCAAATGATACACGAGATTTTGGCAGATGAGCTGCGTGTAAAAAGGCTGGCCGGCGGTGAGCGTGTGGATTTGCGCAATCACTTCGGGCGCGAACGTAACTTTTTTCGCCAGCGGTTCGGTGATCAGGCGCGCCGTGTCGTCTTTAGTGAGAAAGCTGATTTTGCGCGAGGTGGCCTTTTGCAGCAGTTCGCCGCCCCATAGCGTTTCGTCGCGCAGTTCCAATCTTTTCGAACCGGTAAAAACGAACGACACCCGCTCGGTCTCGAGCAAACCGGCGAAAAAAATCAGAATATTCCGCGACAGACAGCCTTCGGAAATCTTGGCCTCAAGAATTTCGTATTCGTCGATCAGGAGCAAAACGGCTCGCTGCGGAAAACGTTCTTGCAAAATTTTTAAAAATTGGCGAAATCTTTCTGAAGGGTTGGGCTCGCTGGATCGCAAAGCGAATGGCTCCAGCGCCGACCCGTTCTTTCCCAGCATCTTGCCGGTTTCGGCGATGATGCGGCCGAAAAATTCCGCTTCGTTGGCAATGCCGGCCATGATTTGCATGTCGACGAAGATCGGCAAAAAAGTTTCGCCGAGCTGGCCATTTAAAATCTGATAGAGAATGGAAGATTTGCCGCTGCGGCGTTCCCCAAACAAAACGATGAGCGCGGTTTTTTGCCCATTCTCCAGCGTCCGCTCGATGAAGCTGAACTCATCGACGCGGCCGAAAAACATCTCGCGGCTGCGAATCGGATTGCCGACGATATACGGGTTGGGATGAATCGGTAGAAAAGACGCTTGCGGCATGACGCCTCGCTTGCAATTTTAAAACACCAATGCTTGTTTGTCCATGACGATGAGACGCGCAGGAAGCCCAAATCCGTCGAATGCAACTCAAATATAAACCATTTGTAAAATATGTGCAAGGATTTTTATTTTTGGAAAATTTTCAGCGCGGCTTTGCCCTTGTTTGCCGACTCTTTTTTTGTTATATTACTTAATCACAATAGCGCAGCGGGGAGTTTTCAGCAAGTTTCGATCCCCGCAACCAATCACAACGTTGTCGCAATCGAACGGCGCGTCGACACGCCCGGAGGGAGAATTGGATTTGTGAGTACGAAGCATGACCGCTCTTTGCTGCACACCGCCTCGCCCGCAGATATTTTGGCCGGCAAAGTGACGGACGTTTATTTCGAGCGCGCCAAACAAATTCTTGAAACGAAAGGCCGGCGCGCTCACGTCGTGGCGGAATTTATTTTGAAAAAATTTCCCGACGATTACAAATGGGGAATTTTTGCCGGCATTGAAGAAGCGCTGGCGATTTTTGAGAAATTGCCGGGGACGGTTCGCGCTTTGCCGGAGGGCGCTTTGTTTTATGAAGATGAGCCGGTGTTGGAAATCGCCGGCGAGTATCTCGATTTTGGTTTATTCGAAACGGCTATCCTCGGATTTCTCTGCCAGGCTTCCGGAGTTGCCACTCGCGCCGCGCGTTGCAAAAAGGCCGCAGACGGCCGGGCTGTAACCAGTTTCGGCGCGCGCCGGATGCACCCGGCCATCGCGCCGATGATCGAGCGCAGCGCCTACATCGGCGGCTGCGACGGCGTCGCTTCGATTGCCGCCGCCGAGCTGCTTGGCATTTCTCCGACAGGAACGATGCCGCATGCGTTGATTTTAATCCTCGGCGATACGCTCGAAGCGGTGCGCGCTTTTGATGAAATCATCGATCCGAAAATTCCGCGCGTCGCGTTGATTGACACATTCAATGACGAGAAATTCGAAGCGCTGCGCGTTGCCGAAGCGCTGCAAGAAAAACTCGCGGCGATTCGTCTCGACACCCCGAGCAACCGCCGCGGCAATTTCGTCAGCCTCGCCAGCGAGATTCGTTGGGAACTCGACCTGCGCGGTTTTCAACACGTCAAGATTTTTCTCTCCGGCGGCATCGACGAAAAGAAAATTTTGCAATACAATACGGTGGCGAATGGGTATGGCGTCGGCACCGCCATCTCGAACGCGCCGGTGTTGGATTTCTCCATGGATTTGGTTGAGATTAACGGAGAGTCAATCGCGAAGCGCGGCAAAAAATCCGGCCGCAAAAATCTTCTCGCCTGCGCCAATTGCGGAACGCGCCGTGTTTTGCCGGCAACTGTCAAAATGGAAAAATGCGCCTGCGGCAGCCAATTTGAATCTTTGCTCGTTCCGATTGCCGACAACGGCAAAGTCGTTTACGCGGCGCCGGCGTCGCAGCAAATTCGCGAGCGCGTGTTGCGACAACTGAGCAGGGTGGAATTATAAAAGCCAAACGGCGCAAGCCGCGAAATTTTTGTTTATGAAGTCCGCGTCATCATTTGTCCCCATCGATCACACCGCCGACGTCGGCTATCGTCTTTTTGCGCCGACTTTGGCGGAACTCTTTGTAGTCGCCGGACGCGCGTTATTTGACGCGATCACCGAACTGGATTCGATTCAGCCGCAATACGCGAGAAAAATCGCCGTCGGCGCCGAAGATGTCGAAGCTCTGCTCGTCGCGTGGTTGTCCGAGCTGAATTTTTTTTGCATTACCGAGTTTGAATTATACAATGAGTTCGCTATCGAGGTGATTTCGGCAACGACCGTGCGCGCCACCGTTCGTGGCGAGAAAATCGATCCGGCGCGACACGTAATTCAGACCGAGATTAAAGCCGTGACTTATCACGAGTTGTTCGTGCGCGAAGTAAAAGATGGTTGGGAAGCGCAAGTTATTTTTGACGTGTAAAATTTCAACCCACGAAACATGCTCAACATACGAAATTTTTCGTGTATTTCGTAGGCAGGCAAAAAGGGTGCGAATATGTCTGAAATTAAACTCAACAAACTTGCCGGCTACTTGTGGGAAATTCCCCAGCAGGGCAACATGCTGGCGCCGGCGCGGATTTATGCGACCGAAAAGATGCTGAAAGACATTCTCGCTGACAACGCGCCGCAGCAAGCCGCCAATGTCGCGCATTTGCCCGGCATCGTCGGTTATTCTCTCGCGATGCCGGACATTCATTGGGGCTACGGATTTCCCATCGGCGGCGTCGCCGCATTTGATGTGAACTCCGGTGTGATCTCGCCCGGAGGAGTTGGCTACGATATAAACTGCGGCGTCAGATTAATGGCTTCTGATCTCACCCGCGACGAAGTCGAGCCGAAAATTCAGGATCTTGTCAAAACGCTTTTTCACAACGTGCCGACCGGCGTCGGTTCCTCCGGTAAAGTCAAGCTCGCGCAAAAAGAGCTTGAAGAAGTCATGACCAAAGGCGCGCTGTGGGCGATTAAAAATGGCTACGGCGATAAAGACGAACTGGAATTCATCGAAGAGCGCGGCCAAATGGACGACGCCGATCCGGCGAAAGTTTCCAAAAAAGCGGGTGATCGCGGCCGGCCTCAACTCGGCACGCTCGGCAGTGGCAATCATTTTCTTGAAGTCGGATATGTCGCGCAGATTTTTAATGCGCGGGCGGCGGAAGCACTCGGCCTTTTTCAAGATCAAATCACCGTCATCATTCATTGCGGCTCGCGCGGCTTTGGGCATCAGGTGTGCGAAGATTATATCGGCGTGATGGACAAAGCCGTGCATAAATACGGCATCACCCTGCCGGATCGCCAGCTTTGCTGCACGCCGATCAACTCGCCGGAAGGTCAAAGTTATCTCGGCGCGATGCGATGCGCCATCAACTTCGCGTTTGCTAATCGTCAGATGATTGCGCATTGGACGCGTGAAACGTTTTCCAAAGTGATCAACAAAGCGCCAAAGTATATCGGCTTGCGCACGATTTACGAAGTCGCGCACAACATTGCGAAAATGGAAGACCACATTTTTGATGGAAAACAGATGACGGTTTGCGTCCATCGCAAAGGCGCGACGCGCGCGTTTCCGGCTGGACATCCGCAAGTTCCAGAAGCGTATCAGGAAGTTGGCCAACCCGTGCTGATTCCCGGTGATATGGGACGTTACTCATATGTTCTCATCGGCGCCGAAGGCTCGATGGAACAAACGTTCGGCTCCACCTGTCACGGCGCCGGCCGCGCGATGAGCCGCAACAAAGCCAAGAAAACCGCGCAAGGCCGCAACATCACGCGCGAGCTCGCGGAGAAAGGCATCTACGTCATGGGCGCGAGCCGCGGCACTATCGACGAGGAGATTCCCGAAGCGTACAAAGACGTTTCGGATGTTGTAGACACCTGCCACTACGCCGGCATCTCGCGGAAAGTGGCGCAGCTGCGGCCGCTGGGGTGTATTAAAGGATAGAAGATAAATCAGCAAAAAGACGTGAGCGAGAAGTTCGCGAATATGTAATGGCTAATTGAATAAAAAAGAAAATGTCCGGCATTTTTATTTCATTCGAAGGCATCGACTTCTCCGGAAAAACCGAGCAGGCGCGGCGGTTGTTTGAAACCTTGCGCGCCGCTGGTTATGACGCCGAGTTGCTGCGCGAGCCCGGCGGCGTTGAGATTGCCGAGGCGATTCGCCATATCCTGCTCGACGCCCAAAACAGCGGCATGACAGATCGCACCGAGATTTTGCTCTATGCCGCGGCGCGGGCGCAAATTACCAAAGAAAAAATCCAGCCGCTTTTGGCCGCGGGAAAAATCATTGTCGCCGATCGTTTTGTCGATTCGACCACGGCCTATCAGGGTTATGGCCGCCAAATCGATCTCGATTTCGTGCGTCACGTCAATCATTTTGCCACGTGGGGGACGTTGCCGGCAATCACTTTTCTGTTGGACATTCCGCCTGCCGTTGCGGAACAACGCCAGCGGCAAAGCGGCAAGATCGTTGATCGCCTCGAACGCGAAGACCGCGCCTTTCACGAGCGCGTGCGGGGAGCTTATTTGCAGCTCGCGCAAGCCGAACCCGAGCGTTTCGCCGTCTTAGATGGTACATCAAATCTCACCATCGTCTCGCAGCAAATCAACGAAACTTTGCGTCAACGGTTTGGTTTGAAGATATAGAAACGGATAATACCTGTCGCCCGGGTTCGACAGATAATGACTTCCTAAAATTCGCTTGCTTTTGCCGCCCTTGTGCCGTATATTTAAAACTCGTAATAGGCAAAAGAAAAAAGGAGAATAATCGTGAAACCCAAGATTCACCCACAATACGTCCTGGCGACGATTTCATGCGCCTGTGGCAACACCTTTCAAGTGCGCAATACCGCCGGCGACATGCGCGTCGAAATCTGCTCGAATTGCCACCCGTTTTTTACCGGCAAGCAAAAACTGATCGACTCCGCGGGGCGCGTGGAGAAATTTATGAAGAAATATCAAAAGAGCGAAGAGAAAGCCGCCGTGCGGGCTTAACGCCGATCCAAAAGTTCAAACGGAATGCGCTCGAAAGGCCAGACCTGAGCAGTGCATTCCGTTTTTTATTTTTACCAAAGTTATTATGGCAAAAGAAAATTTTTCTGAAAAAAAATTGATGGTCGGCGGTCAGGCCGTGATCGAGGGTGTGATGATGCGTTCGCCGGAAATGGTCGCGGTCGCCTGCCGTCGCGCCGATGGCAGCGTCAGCGTCATGCGCAAGCCATACCGCTCGCTGTTGAGCCGTTTTAAAATTCTCGCGCTGCCGATTTTCCGCGGCTCGATCGTGCTGATCGAATCGCTGGTGCTCGGCGTGCAGGCGCTCACATTCTCCGGCGACGTCGCGATGGCGGATGAGCAAGCTAAACAAAACGGCAAAGCCGCAATGCCTGCCCAACGTCCCGGCCGGCGCACCTTCGGGCAAAAAATTTGGATGGGGTTGACGCTGGCGTTCGCGTTTGCCATCGGCTTGGGAATTTTCTTCTACGCTCCGCTGCTGCTGACGGATTGGCTCGGCGCGCGCTCCGGCTTTTGGTTCAATCTCGTCGATGGCATCATTCGCTTGGTTTTCTTTTTGATCTACTTGTGGCTCATCACACAAATGAAAGACATCCGCCGCGTGTTTGAATATCACGGCGCCGAGCACAAGAGCATTTTTAATTTTGAAGAGAAAAAAGAGTTGACGCCGGAAAACGCCGCGACTTTTACGCGCTTTCATCCGCGCTGCGGCACCAGCTTTTTGCTCATCGTCATGCTGGTGAGCATTTTCGTCTTCATGGCGCTTGGCCGGCCGGAAACCGTCGGCGACCGCCTGCTGCGGTTGGCATTTATTCCCGTCATCGGCGGCATTTCGTATGAATTTATTCGTCTCTCGGATAAAGGCTATCGCAACGACTTTTGGCGCCTGTTTATTTTGCCTGGATTATGGTTGCAAAGATTGACGACGCAAGAACCCGATCTCAGCCAACTCGAAGTGGCGATTATCTCGCTGAAAGCCGCGCTGGGAGAGCAAGTCGAATTGCTGCCGAATGTGGTGGTGGAGGAGGAGGGGAAGGCGATGGTGACGCAAGCGGCATAGTTGAGAACGCACCGCCCGAGATTTGAGAAACTCCGTCGGAGTGAAATGTTTTTTTCTCGAACGCCAAAGCGTCTTTTCCCGAAAAATCCAACACGTCACTCCTTCGTTCAAGAATCTTGAGAATCTAAATTGCTATAAACATTTCACTCCTAACGGAGTTCGTCAGAAGCGCTCCATCAAACATAACGCATTGCGCTCGCGTGTGCAAAATTCAGGTATCAAGTGTATGATTTTCGTTTCAACGCGAAATTCAAAAAATAAAATCAGATGTTTTCTAAATTAGACAATCTCGAAAAACGCCACGAAGAAGTGAAGGCGCTGCTCGCCAGTCCGGAGACCGCGGCCAATCCCAAGCGTTTGCGCGATCTCGCGCGCGAGCATAGCGACCTCGATGAAGTCGTCAAAAAATATCACGAATATAAAGCCGTCGCGAAAAGCATTGCCGGCGACAAAGAATTGTTAAACGAAACCAAAGATCGTGAATTGCGGGAAATCGCTCAAGCTGAATTGGAAGAGTTAGAGCCTAAGCTCGTCAAGCTGGAAGAAGAGCTCAAGTTGCTGCTCGTGCCAAAAGATCCCAACGACGCAAAAAATGTAATTTTGGAAATTCGCGCCGGAACCGGCGGCGATGAAGCCGGTTTGTTTGCGGGCGATCTGTTTCGCATGTATTCGCGCTTTGCGGAGCGCCGGGGCTGGCAAATCGAATTGATGTCGAGCAATCAGCAGGGCATCGGCGGCTTCAAAGAAATTATTTTTCAAGTCAGCGGCAAAGAGGCTTTCGGCAAATTGAAATACGAGGGCGGCGTGCATCGCGTGCAGCGCGTGCCGGCCACCGAGCAAAACGGGCGCATTCATACTTCTGCCGCGAGCGTTGCCGTGTTGCCCGAAGCCGAAGAAGTTGACATCGACATCAACTTGAATGATTTGCGCATCGATGTGTTTCGCTCTTCCGGGCCGGGCGGGCAAAGCGTCAACACGACGGACTCCGCGGTGCGCGTGACGCACATTCCCAGCGGACTCGTCGTGCAATGCCAGGACGAAAAGTCTCAGCTTAAAAATAAAACCAAAGCGCTCAAAGTTTTGCGGGCGCGCTTGTTGGAAGCCGAACGCGCCAAAGAGCGGGCGAAAATCACCGACGCCCGCCGGCAGATGGTGGGCAGCGGCGATCGCAGCGACAAGATTCGCACGTATAATTTTCCGCAATACCGCGTCACCGATCATCGCATCGGCCTGACGATTTATCAGCTCGACGACGTGCTCGACGGCAACATCACGCCGCTTATCGAGCAATTGGGGCTGGCCGATCAGGCCGAGAAGCTGAAAAATGCCGCCTAAAATTGAATTGCTGAAGTCCAACGGATAAAAACGTAGGATGGCAAAATTATTAAGGGCAAAATTATTTTTCCTAATCTTTTGCGCATTCTCGATCTTTTAAAATCAATCGAAAAGCAATTTCGCGAAGCTGGCATTGAATCGCCGCATCGCGAAGCCGAGTGGCTGCTCACGGCGATTTTAAAAACCGACCGCGCCAATCTTCATCTGCTGCGCGAACAGCGGCTGCAGGCCGATGAACAGAAAAAACTCAATGAATTTCTGCGTCGCCGCCGCAAACGCGAGCCGTTGCAATACATTCTTGGTAACTGCGAATTTTACGGTTTTGAGTTTGTCGTATCTCCGGCGGTTTTGATACCGCGGCCGGAAACGGAGTTGCTCGTTGAAAAAGTTGTCGAGTTGGCATCAAAAATGGATGCGCCAAGAATTATTGATCTCGGCACGGGTTCGGGATGTATCGCCGTGTCGTTGGCCAAACTCATTCCGAAGACAAAGCTTGTCGCCACCGACATTTCAGCGGCTGCCCTTGAAGTGGCGCGGAGCAATGCGCAGCGCCATCAGGTTGTCGAACGGATTGAATTTCGTTTGGCGGATATGACACAACCGGACGAGTTATTTGAAAGCGAAAATTTTGATGTCGTGATTTCCAATCCGCCGTATGTTTTGGAAAATGAGCGTGCGAGCTTGCAGCCGGAAGTGCGCGATTGGGAGCCAGCCGAGGCTTTGTACGTGGAAGACGAGGGCTTGAAATTTTATCGCTGTATTATCGGCTATTCAAAGAAACACCTGTGTGCCGGCGGTTGGGTGGCCTGTGAAATGGCCAGCCAGCGCAGCACGGCTATTGAAAAGTTGTTTCGCGCAGCCGGTTTTTATGATGTACAAATTATCTCAGATCTCGCCGGATTTGATCGGCTTATGATTGGTCAAAAATTGAATTGAAATTAAAGGAGCCTCCAGTGATTAGCGGCAATATTTTTCGTGAATATGACATTCGCGGCATCGCCGAGAATGATTTGACGAATGACAACGTTGCATTGATCGGCAAAGCTTTCGCGACGCACATGTTGGGGCAAAACCGCCGGCGCCTGGTGGTCGGGCGCGACGTTCGGCTCTCATCCGGGCGTTTGCGCGATGCGCTCGTCGAAGCAATGGTTGGCTGCGGCGCGCAGGTGATCGACGTTGGCGTCGTGCCGACGCCGACGCAATATTTCGGCATCGTTCAGCAGCAGGCCGACGGCGGCGTGATGATTACCGGCAGCCACAATCCGATTGACTACAACGGCTTTAAAATGTCCACCGGCATGAAAGCGGCGGACGGGCACGTTTCCGTTGGCGCGATTTACGGTGAAGAAATTCAGCAGCTCTATAAAATTATACAAGCAGGAAAATTTTCCAGCGGCAAAGGCAGGATTGAAAAGATCAACATTACGCCCGATTATATTGCCGCCGTCAAACAACGCGTCAAATTGGCGAAGCCGCTCAAGATCGTCGTCGATTCGGGTAACGGCTGCGGCGGTTTGTTCGCGCCGCAAATTTGGAAAGACCTGGGCTGCGAAGTGATTTGCCTTTATTGCGAGCCGGATGGCCGCTTCCCGAATCATCTGCCGGATCCGACGGTGATGAAATACATCAAAGACTTGCGCGCCAAAGTTGTTGCTGAAAAAGCTGATCTCGGCATCGGTTACGACGGCGACGCCGATCGTCTCGGCATCATCGACAATCTTGGTCGTCCGATCTTCGCCGATAAGCTGCTGGCGATGTTTGCGCGCGATACGTTGAGCCGCGTGCCTAATTCCAAAATCGTGTTTGACGTGAAATGCAGCCAAGCCTTGCCGGAATTTATTCAGAAATACGGCGGCAAGCCGATTATGTGGAAAACCGGCCACTCGCTCTTGAAAGCCAAAATGAAAGAAGAACACGCCCCGCTTGCCGGCGAAATGAGCGGCCATATTTTTTTTGGCGAAGGCTACTTCGGTTTTGACGACGCCATTTTCGGCAGCGGCCGCCTGATGCAAATTCTCTCGCATTCCGGCAAAACCATGGCGGAATTGCATGACGAAATTCCGGCCTTTATCTCCACGCCGGAAATCCGCGTCGAAGCGACGGACGAGACCAAGTTCCAAATCGTTGGCGACATGGTGGCGCATTTCAAAAAATCGTATCAAGTGATCGACATCGACGGCGCGCGCGTGCTGTTCGGCGACGGCTGGGGATTGGTGCGCGCCTCCAACACGCAGCCGGTTTTGGTGATGCGCTTCGAAGCGCGAACTGCCGAATTGCTGGCGCAGATTACCGACATTTTCAAAAAGAAACTGCGCGAATATCCGGTCGTTAAATTTTCAGAGGCGGATTTTGAGGTGGCGAAGTGAAAAATAGCAGGGTTCATCTGGCGGCGAGACGTGGTTGATAAGCTGCTCGGAAAACATAACGTCACCACTGATGAGGCGGAAGCAGTCTTCAAGTCTTATGGCAAAAAATAATAATAAAAAACGTGACCCAATTCCGCGACACTTCAAAAACATTGCAGAGGCGGCGGACTTTTGGGACAACCACGATTTGAGCGATTATTGGGATTTAACACGCGAGGTTCACTTTAACGTCGATATTCAACGGCGCGTGTTTCTGACAGCGCTGGAGCCCGAATTAGCGAAAAAACTGACTGTTTGCGCTCTTAAACAAGGCGTATCTTCTGAAACGCTGATCAATGTCTGGTTGACCGAAAAATTGACAGCCGCTATGCAAAGTTAATAAAAAAAGCCTATGAAGAAGAGAACAAAATCTGAAATGAATGACGAATTGTTAATGAAACTGTGGTATTAGCGCCGGACGTACTTTCAATTGCATTTCCCGCCGTTTTTGCTTATTTTCAAAAGGTGAAATATGCTTAATACCTATCAAGCAATTTTGCGAAATGATCACTTGGAATGGATTGAAAAAGTTCCGGAGCAAATAAAAACGGGACAGGACATTCCAGTGCATGTCACTATTTTGGAGCAAGCGTCTATTCAATCGCCGGTTCCAGATCGGGGTCGACGCATGGCTGAATTTTTAGAACGGCTCGCGGCCAGCAATGCTTTCAAGGAAATTGATGATCCATCAGAATGGCAGCGCGAGATACGCAAAGATCGACCTCTTCCGGACAGAGAATAACATGATGCTTCTCGATAGCAATATTATTATTTATTCCGCAAAACCGGAGAATTCTTTTCTGCGACAGTTTATTGCAGAGAAGGAACCCGCGGTTTCTGCTATCAGCTATGTCGAAGCCCTCGGCTATCATAAATTGTCTTCAGAAGAAAAATTGAATCTTGAGGGATTTTTTGCTTCGGCGCCGATGATCATGATTTCTCAAGCTATTCTTGATCGTGCGGTAAAGCTACGACAAACGAGAAAAATGTCGCTTGGCGATTCGCTGGTGGCAGGAGCGGCTTTGACATACGATCTCATGCTTGTCACCCGAAATACGGATGACTTCAAATGGATTCTTGATTTAAAGTTACTCAATCCCTTTGAAGGAAGAGAAACTGGGATCGCTCAATCCTGACTCAACACACAGCGACAACCTCATTTGAAATACACACCCACTTTCAAATTGCATTTCCCGCCGTTTTTGCTTATTTTCATATAAGACAAATTCGTTTCGGACTGCTGAATAAAAGGAGTTTTCTTTGCCTCAACTCATGATCAGCATCTCGGGCGTGCGCGGTGTGATTGGCGAAGGGCTCACGCCGGAGGTGATGCTGGGCTTCGCGCAGGCGTATGGGGCTTATTGCAAAGGTGGCCGCGTCGTGCTCGGCCGCGACTCACGCGTTTCCGGGCCGCTGTTGCACCACGCGGTGACGGCCGGTTTGATGGCGATCGGTTGCGAAGTGATCGACATCGGTATTGCGCCGACGCCAACCGTGAAAATCGCGACACACAATCTGCGCGCTGCTGGCGGCTTGATTATCACGGCCAGCCACAATCCGGTGATGTGGAATGGCATCAAAATGTTGGCCAGCGACGGCCTCTTTTTGGATGAAGAACAGGGCAAAGAAGTTCTGGCGATACGCGATGTGGGAACTTCATCTGCTCTAAAAAAGTGGGACAGTATAGGCCAAGCTTCATTTTATGACAAAGCCAGCGATGATCATCTCGCAGCCGTTTATACGTTGCCATTCATCGATATTGAGAAAATTCGCCGGAGAAAATTTCGCGTTGTCGCTGACTGCGTCAATGGCGCGGGTGGGGTCATGCTCAAAAAGTTGTTGGAACATTTCGGCTGTGAATTTGTTCTTTTAAATGAACCCCCCACCGGGCGCTTCACGCACAATCCCGAACCTGTGCCGGAAAATTTGGGCGAGTTGTGTGAAGCCGTCAAGAAACATCGCGCTCATATTGGCTTGGCGCTCGATCCCGATGCCGATCGTTTGGCGCTTATTTCTGAAAAGGGCGTTCCGCTTGGTGAAGAATATACATTGGCGCTCGCGACGGCATTTCTGTTGTCGAAGCGGAAAGGCAAAGTCGTCGTCAATCTATCAACTTCGATGGTGATCGATGATATTGCGGCGCAACATGGCTGCACCGTCGAGCGTACAAAAGTTGGTGAGATTCACGTTGCCAAGCACATGCAAAAAGTCGACGCGGTGATCGGCGGCGAAGGCAACGGCGGCGTGATTTTGCCCGACATCCATCTTGGCCGCGATGCGATGGTCGGCGTCGCAATGATCTTGCAACAGCTTGCTGATTTCGGCGGGCCGTTGAGCGAGCTTCATGCTTCATTGCCGCAATATTTCATGCGCCGCCGCAAAGTCGAATTGAGCAGCGGACTCGACCCCAAACAAGTTCTGCAAAAAATTTTGCAGAAATACCGGCACGAAAATCTCGACACGCAGGACGGCGTCAAGATTTTGCGCGACGAGTCGTGGGTGCAGGTACGCGCGTCGAACACTGAGCCGATTTTGCGGATCATGTCGGAGGCACGATCTGCTGCCATTGCGGAGAAATATTGTGAGGAATTGGCGGCAATGGTAGCGGCTTAAAAAATTTTGACCGCAAGTAAGAGGACGAGAAAGAGTAGAAGTTTTCACTTCATTAATAAAAATGTTTGAATTAACCGATCGCGTGCTGGAATATCTTGCGCGCCAGCAAAACCGGCAATTTAAAGCCAAAGAATTGGCGCGAGCTCTGCGCGTGCCGCCGCCGCGTTATTCTGAATTTCGTGATTTCATCAAAACGCTGGCGCGCGAAGGGAAAATTGCCAAACACAAACGCAATCATTACGGACACGCGCAGCAGGCTTCGACGCTTACCGGCACGCTGCATGTGAAGACACAAGGCTACGCATTTCTCATCGTCGGCGAGGGGCAAGAAGACGTGTTCATTTCGCAAAAGAACATGGGCACGGCGCTGAATCGTGACATTGTGAAAGTGCAGCTCTTTGCGCGGCCTTCGGGGCGCAAGCCCGAGGGTCGCGTCGTCGAAGTCGTCAAGCGCTCGCGCCAGCACATCGTCGGCACGTTGCGCCAGGGCAAATATTTTTATTTCGTCAAGCCCGACGAAATGAAATTGCTGCAAGACATTCATATTCCCGATGAATTTCTCGGCGGCGCGCGACCGGGACAAAAAGTGGCGGTGTCGATTGACAGTTGGGATGATCCGGCGCAAAATCCGGAAGACCGCATCGTCAAAGTGCTGGGCTTTCCGGATGAAGCCGGCGTCGACGTGCTCTCAGTGGCGTTCTCATTCGATTTGCCGGCGGGCTTTCCGGCGGGAATTGAACATGCCGCCGAGCAACTCAAGCTCGATCTTACACCCGATTTATTGCGCCAGCGGCTCGATCTGCGCAACCAACTTATTTTCACGATCGACCCCGCTGATGCGAAAGATTTTGATGACGCCGTTCACTTGCGCCATTTGGAAAACGGCAATTACGAACTCGGCGTTCATATCGCCGACGTGAGCCATTACGTGACGGAAGGCTCGACGCTTGACAAGGAAGCGCTGGCGCGCGGCACCTCGGTTTATTTGGTCGATCGCGTCGTGCCGATGCTGCCGGAGAAGTTGAGCAACGAATTGTGCAGCTTGAAGCCACACACCGACCGGCTCACGTATTCCTGCATCATGGAGATGACGCCGAAAGGCGAAGTGGTGAATTACAATATTGCTGAGACGATCATTCACAGCAAGCGGCGTTTTAATTATGAAGAAGCGCAAAAAATTCTTGATAGCGAAAAGAGTTCGGCTGATACCGCGAGTAATGATGATGAAAGAAAACTCAGCGCCGCGCTTGATGCGACTTTGCGCGAGATGAATGAGCTGGCGAATGTTTTGACGAAGCGGCGCTTGCGCAACGGCAGTCTCGATTTCGACACGCCGGAAGCCCAAATCATTCTCGACGACACCGGCTTTCCGATTGAAATTCGCCGCAAGCTGCGGCAGGATTCGAATCGGCTGATCGAAGAATTCATGCTGCTGGCGAATCAGACGATCACAAAACACGTCGACGTGAAACTGGCGCAGAAACGCAGCAAGCCGCCGTTCATCTATCGCATTCACGAGCCGCCCGATCCACTAAAGATCGAAGATTTCGCGCGGTTCGTCAAAGCGTTCGGCTATAATTTCGATCATCAGCAAATGATTACGGGCAAATATTTGAGCCGATTTCTCGGCGAGATTCACGGCCAGCCGGAGGCCGACGTTATCGAGACCATGATGCTGCGTTCGTTGATGAAAGCCAAATATTCGACGGAGAATCTCGGCCATTTCGGGCTGGCGTTCAAACATTATTCGCATTTTACCTCACCGATTCGGCGCTATCCTGATCTGATCGTGCATCGGACGTTGAAAGCGTATGCCAACGGCTATCATCCCGACATGCACGAGGCTTTTAATCGCAAGCTGAGTTATGCCGCGCAGCAATCATCGGAACGCGAGTTGGTGGCATTGGAGGCCGAGCGCGCTTCGGTGAAAATGAAACAGGCGCAGTTCATGACGCGCCATCTCGGCGACGAGTTTGACGGTCTGATCTCCGGCGTCGTGTCGTTTGGAATTTTCGTTGAGATTCCGCAGTTTTTAGTGGAGGGACTCGTGCATATCAGCGATCTCGCGGACGATTATTATATTTTTGAAGAGAGAGCATATCGATTAAAAGGGCAAAATTCTGGGCGAATTTATCGTCTCGGCGACGAAGTGCGCGTGCGCGTCGTGCGCGCCGATCCGAGTGAACGGTTGCTGGATTTCGTGCTCGTTGAAGAAGCGAAGCGCAAAAAATCGCATCGCCAAAACAAACATAAAGAAATAAAGAAGAACAGGAGGAAAAAATGAGCTGGTGGGATCAACTGTTGTCGAAAGAAACTCATGGACGCCATTCTCAAAACGGCGGGGAAGCCGCTTTGGAAATTGAGGCGCGCCAGCCTTTCTCCGATGGCACGGAGGAATTCTTGGAGGAATTTATGCCGCGTGATGATCAAAGCTGGCGTTCCAACCGGCAGATTCTGATCGGCCTCGGCATCACCGCCGGCGTGTTGGCCGGCATCGGCATCGCGGTTTGGCTGAAAAAGGGCAAACGCCGCAAAACCTGGCGCGATCTCATCGCCAAGAAGTAATTTTGTTACATTACAGCAATCGGCTGGAATTTTCATTGCCTCTTTAGCGAAAGTTTTATAGATTTACATGATTTGTCGCTAACAAAAAGCAAAGGCAAAATTATTCAGGGCAAAATAATTATTAAAAAGCTTTTAATGGTTTTGCCCCAAATCGTTTTGCCCTTATTGAAAAATATTTTCCGCCGGTGTGGTCATTTAAAAACATGAATGCGTTGATTCGGAATTTTTGCATTATCGCACATATTGATCATGGCAAATCGACTTTAGCGGATCGGTTTCTCGAAGTCACCGGCGCGCTGCGAAAAGAGGAGATTGTCGATCAAACGCTCGACAGCATGGATCTCGAGCGCGAACGCGGCATCACGATCAAGCTCCACGCCGTGACCATGTCGTATAAAGCCAACGACGGCAACGAGTATTTGTTGAATCTCATCGACACGCCGGGGCATGTCGATTTTAGTTATGAAGTCTCCCGCAGTCTCGCCGCCTGCGAGGGCGCGATTCTCGTCGTCGACGCCTCGCAGGGCGTGGAGGCGCAGACGATTTCCAATCTCTATCTCGCGCTTGAGCATAATCTGACCATCATTCCTGTCATCAATAAAATTGATTTGAAGGGGGCGCAGATTGATCTCGTCAAAAAGCAGATCACCGATATTCTCGGCATCGCAATGGATGACATTATTCTTGCCAGCGCCAAGCAGGGTCTCGGCGTCGATCAAGTTGTGGAAGCCGTTGTGCATCGCATCCCGCCGCCCAAAGGAGATTCCGCGTCGCCGTTGCGCGCCTTAATTTTCGATTCGAAATTTGACAGCTATCGCGGCGCCATTGCCTATATTCGCGTCGTCGACGGGACGATCAAGCCGGGGATGAAGATTAAATTTTTTTCGACCGGAAAAGAATTTGAGGTTGCCGAAGTTGGCATCATGCGAATGGATCGCTTCTCGCGCGACCAATTGGCGGTCGGGGAAGTCGGCTATTGCGTGGCCGGCGTCAAAGAGGTGAAAGACACCAAAGTTGGCGATACGATCACGGATGCTGAAAGGCCGGTCGCCGAAGCGTTGCCGGGATATCGCGAAGTCAAGCCGATGGTGTTCAGCGGCGTTTTTCCGACGGTGAGCGAGCAATATGACGAGTTGCGCGCGGCGTTGGAAAAGTTCAAGCTCAACGATTCGTCGCTGGTTTACGAACCGGAAAGTTCCGTGGCGCTGGGATTTGGTTTTCGCTGCGGTTTTCTCGGTTTGTTGCACATGGAAATCGTGCAGGAGCGGCTGGATCGCGAATATAATATGGACATCATCACCACGGTGCCGAACGTCGAGTTGTGGGTTTTTAAAATCACCGGCGAGAAATTGGTGATGGATAATCCCGCGATGTTGCCGGCAGTCGGCGAAGTTGATCACATCGAAGAGCCGTATATCCGCGCGCAGATCATTACGCCGTCGGATTACATCGGCAACATCATGAAGCTGTGCCAGGATCGCCGCGGCATTTATAAAAACACCAGCTATATTGACTCGAGCCGCGTCGACATCACATACGAATTTCCGCTGGCGGAAATTATTTTTGATTTTTATGATAAACTAAAATCGCTTTCAAAAGGCTACGCGTCGCTGGATTATGAGTTCATCGGTTATCGCGCAGGCGATTTGGTGAAGCTGGATATTCTCATCAACGGCGAGCCGGTCGATGCGTTGTCGCACATCGTGCACCGCGAGAAGTCGTATGATTGGGGCCGCAAAATTTGCGAAAAATTGCGCGAGCTGATTCCCCGCCAGCTTTTTGAAGTGGCGATTCAAGCGGCGATCGGCTCGAAAATTATCGCCCGCGAGACGGTCTCCGCAATGCGGAAAAATGTTACCGCAAAATGTTACGGCGGCGACATCACGCGCAAACGCAAATTACTCGAACGGCAGAAAGAAGGCAAGCGGCGCATGAAACAACTCGGGCGCGTCGAAATTCCGCAAGAAGCCTTTTTAGCCGTATTGAAAGTCGAACAGTAGTGTAGTCCTGCCCCCTTGCGGGGCATATTAATAAATCTAACCCTGTCACCTCTGACAACCGCCCATCATGGGCGGGGACTATGTTGAAAAAAGGAAAAATGGTCGATGAATGACAAAGTTTTGCAAATGAATAAAACCAAAACGATCTCAGAGAAAAAAAGCAAAAGCCAGGTTCGTGAGTACACCGAGGCGATTTTGGTGGCGCTGCTGGCGGCATTGGTGCTGCGAACGTTTGTGGTGCAAGCGTTTCGCATTCCCACCGGCTCGATGAAGGACACTTTACTGATCGGCGATTTTCTGTTGGTCAACAAATTCGTTTATGGCGCGCGCACGCCGGACGGCATTCCGTTTCTCGATGTTCAATTGCCCTTCTGGCGCTTGCCGGCGTTCAAGCAACCGGAGCCGGGCGATATTATCGTTTTTAAATACCCCCAGGATCCGGCTTTGGATTACATCAAACGCTGTATCGCAGTCGGCGGGCAAACTATTGAAATGAAGGAAGGCGTTGTTTATATCGACGGTCAGCCCGAGGGCAAGCAGGAATTCGTGAAGCGAGAATATGATCCGGAAGAAGGGCATTACGTGCTTTATTATAACGTCACAACGTCCAAAGGCAAAACGTACACGATTCGACACTACGAAGATCACAATACGCGCGTTGAAAACTATGGCCCGACGCAGGTTCCCGCCGGGCATTATTTCATGATGGGCGACAATCGTGACAACAGCTCGGACAGCCGTTACTGGGGCTATTTGCCGGCGGAGAATGTCGTCGGCGAAGCGATGGTAATTTATTGGTCGTGGGATAAACAAGCGCCGCTTTATCGCATTTTCAACAAAGTGCGCTGGCTGCGCATCGGCGATTTAATTAAATAAATTTTTCCGCTTTATTGACCGGCCACTTCGAGTGACCGGTCAGTAAACATTCTCGAATAGCCATGCCCACCGCTGCTCTTTACATCCATATCCCCTTTTGTGAAAAGCGCTGCGTCTATTGTGACTTTTACACGGTGGCGGGAGTCGGATCGCGCATTCCGGATTACATCGCGGCGTTGAAAAAAGAAATCGTGAGGCGCGCAGCAGAATCGTTTTGGCAGCGCCAGCGCTTTGCGACGATCTTTTTCGGCGGCGGCACGCCGTCTTTGCTCTCACCGCAACAAATTTTTGAAATTCTCGGCGCGGCTCTTTCCCTCTTCAATTTTGAGAAGCATCCCGAAATCACTCTCGAGGCGAATCCCGGCACGATCACCGTCGAACAATTGGCAAAATATCGCGCTGCCGGCATCAATCGTTTGAGTTTTGGCGTTCAATCGCTTCATGCCGATGAATTGCAAAGGCTCGACCGGATTCATTCACCGCAGCAGGCAATCGATGCGGTGCTGATGGCGCGGCAAGCGGGTTTTGAAAATATCAATATGGATTTTATTTTTGCGCTGCCGCAGCAGACGATCCCGCGTTGGCAGAAAAATTTAACGCAAGCCGTTGCATTGCAGCCGGCGCATATTTCTGCTTACAACTTGGCCATTGAAGAGGGCACGCCATTGGATATTAAAATTCGCAAAGGCGAGATGCAGCCGTTAAGCGAGGAAGAAGAACGTGAGTTTTATCAATTCACGATTGATTTTCTCGAACGCCACGGTTATCGACAGTACGAAGTCTCCAATTTTTCCCAACCGAATTTTGAGGCGCGACATAATATCAAATATTGGGACGGCAGCTTTTATCTCGGCCTCGGCGCTTCGGCGCATTCTTATGACGGCGAGCGCCGTTTCTGGAATGTCGCGAACTTGCGCAAGTATCTTGAAGCGCTTGCCGCTGATCGCCTGCCGGAAGACAGGTCGGAGCAATTAACCAAACAGCAACAGATGTTTGAAATGGCCTTCCTCGGCCTGCGACGGCGACGCGGCGTCGACCTGTCGGCGTTTGCCAAACGGTTTCACCAGTCGTTTGATGAAACATTTAATGGCGTTGCGCACGAATTAGAAAATGGGGGACTGTTGATGCGGCGAGATAATTTTTTGCAGTTGACGCGAGAAGGTTTTTTTCTTTGTGATGCGATTTGCACAAGATTGGGGACACAGCTCAACACCCATTCAGAATAAAATTCTCCACGCCACGATTCCGAAGACAAGAATGATTAATCCCACCGAGCTGAGCGCGGAAATTTGCATGGCCAAATTCTCGCGGCGTTTTTCCGTGTAACCCAGCAGCATGGCCGTGAGATACCCGCCGATGAATCCACCGATATGCGCCCAATTATTCACGATCGGCAGGAAAAATCCTAATAAAAGATTCACCAGCGCGCCCTGCCAACTTTGTTTAAAAATAGCGGTTCCAAACGCGCCGCCGCGGTCACGGCCATAATACACCAACGCTCCCAGCAAACCAAAAAGCGAGCCCGAGGCCCCAACCGTGAATTGTATTCCGAGCCAATTTGAAAAGACAAACCCAAGCACTCCCGAGACCATAAAGATTAGAATAAGTCGCGGCGTGCCAAAAAATTCTTCGACGGCCGGCGCGAGTTGGCGAATTGACGACAAATTGAAATAAATATGCAGAAGGCCGCCGTGCAAAAAAATGGCGGTGAGCAGCGTCCACCAGCGACCTTGTTTCATTGCGTAAGCGCCGGTCATGCCGAGCGCGTCGAGGCTTTGCATGTTTGGCGAGAGAAAAGAAAACAAACCCATCGCCTGAAACACGGCTTTCGGATTGAGCAACAAACTGATGATGTAGAGGGTAATGCAAAAAGCCATGAAGATTTCGGTAAAGCCATACTGGCCGAGAAAATTGCTCAGCATGGGGCCGAATCCCCATAAGCCCGGACGGCGCTGGCCGCAGTGAATGCAAACTTCGGCATTCACACTGATAAGTTGGCCGCAGCTCGGGCAAAGTATGGCGCCGGATTTTTGACGAGGCATATTTTTAAAAAATTTGGTTTTTTAAAGAATACAATGACGTATTAAGAGTCGATAATTTTATCCAGCAATTTGCGCGCTTCGAGTTTGTTTCGGGGATCATCCCAAAAAAGATCCGGCAGGGCGATACAGGTCTCGAGCTGCCGGCGCGCCTCCTGTAGACGGCGAAGCTTGAACAACGTGCGCCCATAATCCAAACGATGCACCGGGCCGTTGGGATTGAGCGCAATCGTTTGTTCAAAATACCTGGCGGCTTTTTCATAGCTGGCGCCGGCGGGAAGCCCGCCGAAAATAATTTTTGCGACGGCGCGTTCGATAAAATTCAAGCCCGCCAATTCATAATGCCAGCGCGCGAGCACGTGCAGCGCGCCGTAATGTTTCGGATTGATTTGCAGGGCGCGCTCGGCTTCGGCTTTCACGTCGCGGGCAATTTGAATTTTGCGTTTGCCGCCGACAAAAAGCGCGAACCGCCCTTTGGCCAGCGCCGAAAAGAAATGCCCTTCCGCGCTGTCTGGATGCAGCGTCGCGCAGCGCCGTGCCGTCTTTTCGGCCATGAAATAATACTGCGGTTTTTCCTTTTTGGGCAAACTCATGCCGACGTCGATGTACGCGCGCGCCAGTTTCCACAAGGCTTCGTAATTGCACGAGTCAAGCTGAGCCGCCTGGCGATATTCGGCAAAGGCGGCACGATTGTCGAATTTGGCATACGCGACATCGCCGGCGCGCACGGCCATCTCGCAGTTGGGTTCTTTCGACGCCGGCGCGGCATATCCCAAACGCGAGAGAACGATTAGCGACGCCGAAAGCAATAACCATCGATCCTGATGGCAGATCATCCATTCTTCTCCGAAAAATTATTTATCATTATAATTCATACACAAGATAACAATCAGCGGCGGGAAAGTCAAATACTCTTTATTCACCCATAAATTGCAAAACCACTGGTGGCGAGAGAGATTCTTTCCGTTTTGGTAGGCATAAAAATAAATCGATGGAGTGATGGAGTTTTGGATTAATGGAGTATTGGAGCCGCCATTGCTTCAACAATCCACCAATCCAACACGCCGTTTTTTATTCTTCCCACGGGCGCACGAAGCGCGTCATTTCGTGGAAGTTGATAAAGCGATGGCGCACTTCTTCTTCGCGCAATTGTCGCAGGCGGCCGATGCTGAAATCTTCAACGACGAAACTGGCAAACGTGCTGCCGTAAATAATGGCCTGCCGCAAGATATTTTCATCGACGCGACCGCACTTCGCCAGATGGCCCATAAAACCGCCGGCGAATGTATCGCCCGCTCCGGTGGGATCGAAGACGTTTTCCAAAGGATATGCCGGCGCATAAAAAAACTGTTCGGGCGTGATCATGATCGCGCCGTGCTCGCCTTTTTTGACGATGATGATTTGCGGTCCCATCTCGCGGACGCGGCGCGCGCCTTTCATCAAATTGTGCTCGCCGGAGAGTTGGCGCATTTCGGAATCATTAACCAACAAAACGTCGACGCGTTTAAGCACCCGCGCCAATTCACTCGGCGCGCGCTCGATCCAATAATTCATCGTATCCAACGCCACCAATTGCGGTCGCTTGATTTGCTCTAAAACACTGAACTGCAACTCCGGCCCGATGTTGCCGAGAAAAACAAAGGGCGTGTCGCGATATTTTTCCGGAAGGCGCGGATTGAAAGTTTCGAAGACATTCAAATGGGTGAAAAGCGTGTCGCGCGAATTGAGGTCGTAACCATAACGCCCGCCCCAGCTAAAACTTTTTCCCGGCTTGATCTCAAGACCGTCGAGATCGACGCCGCGATGACACAAAAACTCGATATCGGATTGGGGAAAATCTTCGCCAACGACGCCCACTAAATTCACTTGTGTGAAATGGCTGGCCGCAACGCTGCAATAAACCGCAGTGCCGCCGATAACATTTTCAGCCGTGCCAAACGGCGTTTCGACGGTGTCCAATCCCAAAGAACCAATCACCAACAGACTCATGGCTTTCCTTTCACGATGCAGTGCAGGTTTCTTGAGGCTGGTTTTGCGCAAGAATCCAGCGTCAAACCTCCAGCTACCTGTTTACATTTTTTCCGGAGCAGAAATGTTGAGCAGCTGCAAGGCATTGGCGAGCACGAGGCGAACGCTTTCGACCAAACGCAAGCGCGCTTGCGTCAACGCGATATCTTCACTGACGACGCGATGATCATGATAAAAATGATGAAAGACGGCGGCTAATTCTTGCAGAAAGAGCGTAATTCGATGCGGCTCGAGAAATTGCGCCGCTTTCGAAACGATTTCAGGAAGCTCGGAAAGTTTGCGCAACACGGCAATTTCTTGCGGCGTTTTTAAGAGACGCAGATCATAATTGTTGGAAAGCGAAACGCCCTTTGCCGTCGCGTGCGCGAGAATGTTGCAAACGCGAGCATGCGCGTATTGCACGTAGTAAACCGGATTCTCGTCGGTTTGCTTTTTCGCCAAATCGAGGTCAAAATCCATCGGCGTATCGAGCTTGCGCATCGAGAAAAAGTAGCGGACCGCGTCGACGCCGACTTCGTCGATCAACTCGGTCATTTCGATGATGTTGCCCGCGCGTTTGGACATTTTTACGACTTCGCCGCCGCGCAGCAAGTTTACCTGCTGAATGATGCGCACTTGAAAACTGCCTGGCGGATAACCCAACGCGAGCATCGCCGTTTCCATGCGTTTGATATGGCTGTGATGATCCGGTCCCCACAAATCATAAAGTTGATTGAAGCCGCGACGGTATTTGTCCATGTGGTAGGCGATGTCGCCAAGAAAATAAGTCGGCTCGCCGGCGCTCTTGAGGAGAACGCGATCCTGCTCATCGCCGAATTGCGATGAACGAAACCACAACGCGCCGTCTTTCTGGTAGCTTAAATTTTTTTGAGCAAACAAAGCGAGCACCTCCTGCTGGCGATTGCCACCCAATAAACTTTGCTCGCTGAACCAGAGATCGAAATTGACGCGAAATTTTGCCAACGTTTCTTTTTGCAAACCAATCATGCGCTCGAGCGCGAGCTGGGTTAACTGATCGCAGCGCGCTTCGAGCGGCAACTTGACGAAGCGATCGCCAAATTCGTCGCGCAGCGCTGCGGCCAAATCTTTGATGTACTCGCCGTGATAGCCGTCTTCGGGAAATGGCTCATCAATGCCGAAAAGCGCCATGTAACGCGAGCTGACTGAATAGCCCAACATGCGCACGCGCTGGCCGGCGTCATTCACGTAAAATTCGCGCGTCACTTCGGCGCCTGTCGCGTGAAAAAGATTGGCCAACACATCGCCGATTGAGGCAGCCCGCGCGCTGACGATATTCAACGGGCCGGTCGGATTGGCGCTGACAAATTCCATATTGATTTTATTGCCGGCGTTGGAATTAGAGCGGCCATAGTGCCCACGCGCGCGCAGAATTTCGGCCAACATATTTTGCCAATAACTGGGGCCGAGACGAAAGTTGATAAAGCCGGGGCCGTCGATGCGAATCTCTTCGATGAGATCGCGGTCGTATTCAAGCGCGCTAACGATTTCTTCGGCAATGACGCGCGGCGCTTTTTTCAGCGTTTTTGCAAGACTCATGGCCAAGGGCGTCGCATAATCGCCGAAGCCCTCCTGACGCGGGCGATTCACGACGACGGCTTCGCCCGGCCAGCCGCGCTTTTGCATGAGCGCGGTCAGCAACCCATGCAAATAATTTTCAGCGGAAACATTCATCAGCTTATTGATTTTGGTAATGGTTCGTCGCGCACTTCTTCAATTTGGGCGTCGCCCCACAAACGCTCCAATCCATAAAACTCGCGCGTTTCCGGTTGAAAGACATGAACGACAACGTCGACAAAGTCGATGAGCACCCATTGATAGCGTTCGCGTCCCTCGACGTGCCAGGGCCGGATGCCGTCTTTTTTAAACTCGTCAACGATATGCTCAAAAATGGCGCGCACGTGGGTATCGACGCTGCCCGTGCAAATGACAAAAAAATCGGCGACGCTGGTTAATTTGCTGACATCAAAAATTTTGATAGTCGTGGCTTTTTTTTCCAATGCAAGTTCGGCGGCGCGGCTGGCAAGTTGCGTGATGTTTTGGTGCACCGGACGCGCCGGCCTTGCTGTCTGCGGCGTGTTGGTTTGCAGCAATTCCGGAAAATCGTTGCGAGAATTGGATTTTCCCATAAACCTCCAAAAATTTTGCAACAATCATCAAGCGCTGAAGAGTGAATTAGCGAGCATTTCCTTTGCCGTCGCTGCAATCTGCTGCGGCAAGATTTCCTTCATGCAGCGGAAATGTCCCGCCGGGCATTGCGCGTGGCCGAGATGGCTGCATGGCCGGCAATACAATCCGAGGTTTTCGGCAACCCGCGAGGTTGGAAGTTGAGGAAAAAAACCCAGCTCGCGCGTCGTCGAGCCGAAGATGGCGATCAGCGGCGTGCCGACGGCCTCAGCGACGTGCATAAGGCCGGAATCATTGGCCACCAACAACCGGCAGCGCTTGATTACGGCTGCCGAACTCAACAGCGAAAGCCTGCCAGCAAGATTAATCAAATACGTTTTTTGTTCCGGCGCAATATTTTTCTCGATGCTGCTGGCGAGATCGAGGTCCGGCGTCCCGCCGAGCACGGCGACCTGATGGCCTTGACGAATAAAACTTGTGGCCAATTGCCCAAAATATTCCGGCGGCCAACGTTTGGTGAAAAAACCTGCGCCGGGCGCGAAGCCAATCAAAGGAAGAGCCGGCTGCCAGTGGCGCGCCAACAAAGCCTCGTCGGCCTCCTGATTTTTCTTTTCACTCCAAAACAATTCGAGCCAACGGCCATCCGCGAGCGACCCCACATGATGAACGCCCAATGTTGCCGCCGCCTCAAGATAACGTTGATAAATCGGCGGCGCGTTTCGCATCAAATTGATTTTAGTTTTGACCAAAAGCCAGCGCCAAAACACGTGTTTGCGATGCCAAAATATTCGTTGCGGTTTGGCGGCCCGCGCCAAATAGCGCGAGCGAAAATTTTTGTGAATATCAAAGATCACGTCGTAACGGATTTCGCGCAAGCTGCGGCCGAGCCTCTGCAATTCGGGCCAACCGCCGGCTGGATTCAGCTCGTGGAGATTATTGATCGCCGGATGGTGACACAAGATTTCGGCAAAGTCAGATTTCACGACAAAATCCAGACGCGCCTGCGGAAAGTGCGCGCGCAGCGCGCGAATCAGCGGGGTGGCCAACAAAATGTCGCCGATGGCGCTGAGCCGAATGATAAGAATTTTTTGCGGACGCACGCAGTTCGCACTTGGTGACAAATTAGTTTTTGCCGGATAGCGCTCTAAACCAGGCGATCGTGCGCTTGAGACCTTCTTCCAAACCAACCTGGGGTTGCCAACCGAGCAACTGTTTGGCGCGCGTAATGTCGGGCTGCCGAATTTGCGGATCATCGACCGGCAACGGTTTGTAAATAATTTTGCTCGCGCTGCCGGTCGCTTGAATCACGGTTTCCGCCATTTCTTTGATTGTCATCTCGTGCGGGTTGCCGATGTTGACCGGCTCATGCTCATTCGACATCAGCATGCGATAAATTCCCTCGACAAGATCGTCGACATAACAAAAGCTTCGCGTTTGCGAGCCGTCGCCAAAAACCGTTAGCGACGCGTTGTGCAACGCTTGTGGAACGAACGCTGGAATGGCGCGACCGTCATTCGGGCGCATGCGCGGGCCGTAGGTATTGAAAATGCGCACGATCTTCGTATCGACGTCGTGAAAACGATGATAAGCCATGGTGAGCGCTTCGGCAAAGCGTTTGGCTTCATCATAAACGCCGCGCGGGCCGACCGGATTGACATTGCCCCAGTAATCTTCACGCTGCGGATGTTCTTTGGGATCGCCGTAGACCTCGGAGGTCGAAGCCAGCAGAAATGTGGCGTTCTTCTCTTTGGCCAAGCCGAGCGCTTTGTGCGTGCCCAGCGCGCCGACTTTCAATGTTTGAATCGGCATTTGCAGATAATCCATCGGGCTGGCCGGCGAGGCGAAATGCAACACATAATCGATCGATCCGGCGACATAAATGTATTCGGTGACGTCGTGCTTGACGAACTTGAATTGTTCGTTCTGCAAATGCTCGATATTGGCAATTGCTCCCGTTGACAGGTTGTCCATGCAAATCACTTCATGGCCCTTTTTCAACAGGTAATCGCAGATATGTGAACCGAGAAATCCGGCTCCGCCGGTAACGAGTGATCTTGGCATGGTGGCGCTCTCTCCTGCTACTATCTCGCTACTAATGATTCGGTTTGATAAAAATTTTTAATTTTTTTTTGAGTGCTTTGGTCGCGCGCCAGCTTAATTTCTCCCCATCGCCATAAATGATGAGGGCTTCAACATCGGGCAAAGAATCCGCCAGCGCCATTCCCCGTTCCGGCCCTAACACGAAAAGCGTGGTTGAAAGCGCATCCGCGACGACGGCGTGGCGCGCCGTCACGGTGGCGCTCATCGCGCGCGCGGCCGGATAACCGGTGTGCGGATCGATGATGTGATGATAACGTTTGCCTTCTTCAAAAAAAAATCGTTCATAGTCGCCGCTAGTCGAAACGGCGCCGGCATCGAGCCGAAAACGTCCGAAAAATGTTTTTTCTTTTTCGTCATTTTGAACGCTGTCCGGATTTTCAGCGCGCGGGTGACGAATCCAAATATACCGGCGTCCGGACGTGAGTGGCGACGCCATAGAGCGCAAATCGCCGCCGGCGGTAATCATGGCGTCGTGGATACCGGCTTGTTTGAGGATGTCAAGCCCGCAATCAACGACGTACCCTTTCGCAATTCCGCCGAGATCGATGGCCATGCTCGGTTGATGAAATCGAACCAATCTGTTTTTGTCGTTCAAAGCGGCAGAAATGTCCAATTTTTTAAAATTAACCAACGGCATCCGCGCCGAAATTTTCTCCGGCGCCGGCAGTCCGAGCGAGTCGGTGCCGAAACCCCACAAGCGCAGAATCGGCGCAATCGTCACATCGAAAGCGCCGTTGGAAATTTGCGCGGCCCATTGCGCCACGCGCAGAACGGAGTCCATATCGCTGGACACCCTCACGCCCTTGACTGTCGCCGCCTCGCGATTAATCTTCGCCACCTCGCTGTCGTCGCGGTAAGCTGACAGCGAAGAATCGAGGCGGCTCATTGCCGCAAACGCTGCCGCCATGGCGCGCCGTATCGAAGGCTCATCGGCAGGATTGGCGAAATAGACATTGATCGACACCAGCGTGTCCATCAACACGCGGCTCTCCCGCGCCGTTTGAAATTTTGATTCGCATCCCGGATTCGAACCGAATAAAATGCAGACACTCACAAAGAACGCGCGGCAATTCTTAGTGCTCTGCCTCGTAAATTCGGTGACGTATTTTTTATGCTGCACGCGCTATCGGCGTGGATTGTTGTGAGAGCAATTTCAGCATTTTTGATAAATCATCTTTTGTGAATTTCCATTCAAATGG
>Ga0247727_10003392_pt1 | contig 35234 bp, 23 predicted proteins | sample WisWelCaveWW1625_FD_202498 | JGI IMG/M metagenome (GOLD analysis project Ga0247727, IMG submission 202498) | Biofilm microbial communities from Wishing Well Cave, Virginia, United States - WW16-25 | ecosystem: Environmental > Aquatic > Deep subsurface > Groundwater > Cave microbial mat | place...
GCAGCCCCGCGTGGAGATGTTCTGCGAACACGCCACCAGCACCTCGGGCCGCGCGTCCCCGTTCACGTCCGCGATCGCCACCCGCGCGGGATCCGTGGCGGACTGGAACAGCAGCGGCGGCAGGAGTCCGCCCGCGCCGTCGCCGCGCCACACCCCGACCGGCAGGTCGTAGCCCGTGGCGACGATGTCCGGCGCGCCGTCCCCGTCGAGGTCGCCGGCGGCAAGGCCCGCCGCGCTCTTGCCCGGCGGGTACGCCTGCGGCGCGCCCAGCCCCCCGGCGCCGTCGCCCAGCAGCCGCACGATGCCGCCGAACCCGTAGTGCGCCACGGCCGCGTCGAGCGCGCCGTCGCCGTTCAGGTCCGTGAACACCACGCCCCGTGGCGCCGGGCCCGTGGCCAGGGAGGTGGAGGGCAGCAGCCCGCCGAGGCCGTCGTTGAGGGCGATCGAGAGCGTGCCGCTGTCGAGGTTGCTCGTCGCCCCGTCGGGCGCGCCGTCGCCGTCGAGGTCGCCCACGGCCACGTCGGTCGCCCCCTTGCCCACCACCACGCTCGCGCCGGGCAGGAAGCCGCCGAGTCCGTCGCCGAGCAGCGCCTGCAACTGGCTGGGCAGGCTCGATCCGAGGAAGGCGGCCGCGAGCGCATCGAGGTCGCCGTCGCCGTCGAGGTCGCAGGGCTCGAGCTGGCCCACGCTGACGCCGGGCACGGTCGTGACGGTCGGCGGCAGCAGGGCGCCCTGCCCGTCGCCGCGGAACAGCGCCAGCGTCGGCGATGTGCCCACCAGCGCATCCAGCGCGCCGTCGCCGTCGAAGTCGCCCGGCTCCGCGTCCACGGGTTGGCCCTGGGCCGGCACCGCCTGCGGCTCCAGCCAGCCGCCGGCGCCGTCCGCGAGCAGCAGGTTGACGACGTGGCTGGAGCCGCCGGCCACGAGCAGGTCGGGCAGCGCGTCGCCGTCGAAGTCGGCCGCCTCCACCGAGTTCGGGAGCTCGACGCCGACCAGGCGCAGCGACTCGAACCCGCCCGCGCCGTCGCCGCGCAGGTACGCGAGGTTGCCGGAGGTCCCGTGCGTCGCGATGTCGGGCACGCCGTCGCCGGACAGGTCCGCCACCGCGGGCAGGCCCGGCGCGTAGTCGGCGTGGTACTTGGCGGGCGGGGAGAAGGCGCCGCCGCCGAGGCCGCGCAGCACCGCCACGGCGCCGGGCGCGAAGGTGGTGGAAAAGCCCTGGGCGTCCCCGGTCACGATGTCCGGCAGGGCGTCGCCGTCCAGGTCCGCGACGGCCGCGCCCAGCACCTGCGAGCCCGCGTCGAGGCCGGTGGGCGGCAGCAGGCCGCCGCCGCCCGCGCCGTCGCCCGCGTACAGCGCTAGCCCGGGAGCGAAGGTGTGCGACACGAGCACATCGAGCCAGCCGTCGCCGGTCAGGTCTGCGAGGGCCAGGTCATTGGGCGCGCCGGAGCCCGGCGTGGCCAGCAGGACCGGCGGCGCGAGGCCGCCCGCGCCGTCGTTGAGCAGCGTGGCCAGCAGGTGCTGCGTGGCGTGCGCGACGCCCACATCCAGCGCGCCGTCGCCGTCGAGGTCGCCGAGCTGCATGCGCGTGCCCGTGCCGCCCGCGGCGAAGCCGGTCGTGGCCAGGTAGCCGCCCGTGCCATTCGAGTGGTTCACGCGCACCTCGCCCGAGCCCGAGGTGGAGAAGGTGACGAGGTCCGGCGCGCCGTCGCCCCCGAGGTCGCCCAGCTCGAGGTCGTGCAGGGTGCCGCCCACGAAGTAGGTGGCCGCGGGCCCGAGCGCGCCGCCGCCGGCGCCGGGCAGGACCACGACCGTCTGCGAGCCCTGGTGGCACACCGCCACGTCGGGGAGGCCGTCCGCGTCGATCAGGCCCGCCGCCACGCCGCTCGCGATCTTGCCGGTCGCGTAGGTCACGGGCTCGGCCCACTGGCCACCGGGCAGCGACAGCGTGACGGCCACGTCCGGGTCGGAGATGAGGGCGCCGTCGAGCGTGGTGATCACGTCCGCGCGGCCGTCGCCGTCGAGGTCCGCGAGAGTGAAGGCGTCCGCCAACGGGAAAACGGGCGCCACAGGCACGGGGAAGTCCTGCGCCGCCGATGAGCCGGAGAGCGCGAGGGCGAGCAGCAGCCAGACGCGCATCCCGAGGCCTCCGTATGCGGGAGCATGCTAGCGCAGCTGCGCGAGTTGCACGCGCAGGCGCGGGGGCGGCCGGCCCTGGCCGGCACACGCTGGGCGCGGCTGCCCGCCGGCCCGCGCCGCCGCCCCCGCGCCCGCCTGTCGCGCCCGGCCCGATTTTCCCCCGGCGCGCCGCGCGCGGTAGCCTGCGCGCCCTCGGGAAGACCCGCACACTCCATGCCCAAGGGAGGGCCAGCATGTCGTCCGCCACGTTCGTCCGTCCGTCGCTCGCCGCGCTCGTCCTGCTGCTGCTGGCCGCGCCGTCGCGGGCCGACACGCTCAAGGTGCCGGCCGAGTTCGGGACCATCCAGTTGGCCGTGGACGCCGCCGTGGCCGGCGACGTCGTGCTGGTGTCCAAGGGCACCTACGAGGAGAACGTGCTCGTCACCACGGCCGGCATCGCGCTACGCGGCAAGAACGCCGTCATCGACGGCCACTACGAGGGCACCTGCCTCCTGGTGCAGGCCAGCGACGTGGAGGTCTCGAACTTCACGCTGGCCAACGGCGGCGGCCCGCTTTCGGTGGGCGCGCAGCCCGGCGACGGCGGCTTGGTGGGCGGCCTGCACGTCGTCGGCACGGGCGCGCTGATCTCGAAGGTGAAGGTCCTCGCGTGCGAGGACTTCGGCATCCTGCTGGAAGGCACGGGCGTGGTCGAGAACTGCGAGGTGGATGCCTGCGTCGGCACGGGCCTGGCCGTCGAGACCGGCAATGTCCTGGGCGAGATCGTCACCGAGGTGGTGAAGAACGAGGTTAAGCGCTGCGTCCAGGGCATCGTGCTGGAGGATGGCCCGTTCCTGGTCGAGAGGAACACCGTCGAGGCCAACGCCGACGGGGGCCTGCAGGTGATCATCCCGCCCCCCGTCGTCGAGGGCGTCCCGCAGGCGCTGCCGACAACCATCTCGAAGAACACCTGCCGAGGCAACGCCGAGGCGGGCCTCTTCGTCTTCAAGGGCACGGGCCCGGCCTTGTCCATCGACAAGAACGTCGTCGAGGACAACGGGCTCGGCCTGGACCTCACCGGCTCCCTCATCGACGTGACGAACTGCAGTATCGACCGCAACCTCGTCGGCGGGGCCTTCCTGAACACAACGCAGGGGTCATTCGTGAAGAACAAGGTGCGCGGCAACGGCTTCTCCGGCGTCATCGTCCGGTCGGCGGGGTCCTCCGGCGACGGCGACGGCGAGGACGGTGGCAATCTCATCGACGGCAACCTCGTGCAGGACAACGGCGGCGACGGCGTGCACAGCGAGTCGAACTCGAACGTCATCAGCGGGAACATACTCAAGAACAACCTCGGCGACGGCGTGCATCTCATTGCCGGCGGCGTGTTTGGCAACCAGGTCGTGGGCAACACGGTCACGGGCAACGGGCACGACGGCATCGACAACTCGGCCTCCGGCACGCTCATCTCGGGCAACGTCTGCAAGGACAACGGCGGCTCGGACCTGGCCGGGGCCGGGTCCGGCAGCGGCACCACCGACCCGGCGTCGGCGGACAACGTCAGCAAGGACGGCACGGGCCTGGGGACCTTGGGGGCGCTGGACCTGGACACCACCCTCGTCTGAGCCTGCGGCAGGTGTCCGGGTGGGACGTGCTGCGGCGTGCAAGTCCAAGACGCTCGAGCACCTGAAGTCCGTCTCGCCATGGCCGCTCGCCTGGTCGCCGCGTCCGATGGCTACAGCCCCCGGCTCTTGTTCGCCCTGCATGCCCCCGCAGAACGAGGTGCAAGCACCTCCGCTTGGCCGTTCCGATCCGGCCACGCACCCCAAGTCGAGGGCGAGCTGCCCGGCGCCTGCACGCGCCCGCTGCAGCGGGCGCACCGTCTCGGCGCTGCGGCTCCCGCCCGGAGGACCCGCCATGCTGCACAGGATCCTGCCCGCGCTCGTTGCCCTGCTCGCACGGCCGCCGTTCCTCGGGTCTGCCGCAGGGCAGATGCTGGACTACGAGGTCGTCGCCATGTCCGGCGCCCAGGTCGTGCCGCCCAACGCGAGCGCGGCCACGGGCCAGGCCTACACGTTCCTGAACACGACCACGCGCGAGCTCTCCTGGACGCTCGTGTTCCAGGGCCTCACCGGCAACCAGACCGCGGCGCACATCCACGGGCCCGCCGCGGCCGGCGCCAATGCGCCGGTGCTGATCGCATTGGGCCACGGCAGCGGGACCACGGGCAGCAAGCTCCTCACGGTGCAGCAGGTGGCGCAGTTCCAGCTCAACACGCCCGTGAAGCCGTGGGTCGGGCTGGGGTACGCCGTGACCGGCTCGAACAACCAGATCCCGCGCCTCGTGGGCACGGGCCCGCTGACGGCCAACAGCGCCAACGCGCTCACGCTGAGCAACGCCAAGCCCAACGCGCCGTCGGTCCTGTTCGTGGGCCTGACGGCGGCCTACCTGCCCTTCAAGGGCGGCGCGATCGTGCCCAACCCGCAGTTCTCATTCACGCTGCCGGTGAGCGCGCAGGGCGGCTGGAGCCTGCCGTTCCACTGGCCGGCCGGCGTGCCGCTCTACACCAACTTCTACGTGCACGCGTGGATCAAGGACGCCGGCGGCACCAAGGGCTTCGCGGCCAGTGGCTCGCTGCGCGGCACGGCGGGGTAGCCTCGCCTCGGTGACGCCAACGGCCGGCGCCGGGCGCGCTCGCGCAGCGCCCGACGCCGGCCGTGTCGCTCGTCTCGCGGCTACTTCTTGCAGTCCGCGCAGCCCTCGCACGGCGTGAACGGGCACGAGCCGCACATCGCGGCCGGCGCGTTGGGCGTGTAGAAGCCGATGCCGCCGCCGAACTGCAGCGGGCCGATGCCGACGCCGAAGCCGAGCAGGCCCAGCTCGAGGTGCAGCAGGCGCCAGACGTCCACGCTCACGAGCGTGCCGCCGTTCGGGCCGCCGAACAGGTCGGCGGACAGGAGCTGGTCGTTCGCGGGCCAGCCGAACTCGGCGTAGCCGGCGGCGTCGCCGAGCTCCCAGCCGGAGGGGCATCCCTCGCGGGCGAGGCCGAAGTCCACGAGGGTGCAGCCGGTCAGCGCCAAGCACAGGACGAGAACGAGTGCGATTCGATGCATGGTGGTTTCCTGATGGGACAAGGGATGGATGCCCCTATGCAAGCAAACGGCAGGCTGGGATGGAATCCGCCGGCACGGTTTCGGTGCTGACCAGGGGGCGTTGGGCGACCGCCCCACTTCCTGATCGTCTCCCGCGCGTCCCCCGGGCCCGGTCGCCGGGGCACGAACAGGGGGCCGGCAGCCAGAACTCCTGGACGACGAGGTCCCGCTCGAGACCAAGGGTCGCCGGTCGGCTCAGTCCAGCAGGAAGTCGGCCAGCGCCTGCGCCGCCCGCCGGTGGCCTGCGACGCTGAAGTGGACGTCGGTGGACAGCGGAAGGCCCGGCTGTTCCCGCTGCGCCGCGACGAAGGCCGGCAGCAGGTCCAGGGCCGGGATTCCGTGCGTCGTGGCCCATTCCATGAGCGCGCGGTTGGGGCGCGCCCGGTCGTAGTCCTCGCCGGCCAGGCCGCAGCTCGCGACGATCGCTTCCCAGTAGGGATCGGAGTATTGGCACGGGCCGGGCAACAGGGCCAGCCGGAGGGGCAGCCCGCGCGACGCGCAGGCACGCCTCACCGCCTCCAGCGCCCGGCATGTGCTGTCGAAGGCCCGCTGCGCCACCGGCTCCCAGCGCGCGCGCAGCATCTCGAAGCCGAAGCCCGGTCCCCAGGCGAGGTCATCGCAGAAGGCCCGGCGTCGTGCCGCGACCGCGGAGCCCGCCACCTGCTCGGCGCCTCCCAGTCGCGCGTAGATCACCGGCGCCAGCCGCGAATGGACCGCCACGGCCGCCTCGAGCGCGACCAGCAGCTCGCTCTGGCCCGGCATCACGCTCACGAGCACGCCGGAACACGCGGTGATGCGCCCGAAGTGCTCGGGCAGGTTGTCGCGGAAGTCGTTGCCGACGTACAGCGTGAGCAGCACCTCGTCCGGGCGCACCTCGTCCACGCTCGCCTCCAGCAGGCCGAGTTCGTTCCAGGTGCCGTGGCCTGGGACGCCGGCGTTGATCACCAGCGCGGGCCGGCCGGCGCCCTCCAGCAGCACCTGCAAGACGCGCGGGAAGGCCTCCTCGGCGCGCACGCCATGTCCGTAGCACTGGGAGTCCCCGAGCACGAGCAGGCGCCGGACGCCGTCCGCGGGGGGCGGGAGCTCGTCGTCGCGGAAGCCCAGCGAGTTGGTGCGGATGGGCAGCGGCTCGCCCTGCCCCAGCAGCTCGCCGGCGAAGCTGCGCGCGAGCCGGAAGCCGCAGCGATCGTCGGCGACGAACAGGCCGGGCGGATTCGGCGGTCGCGTCTCGGGGCCCAGGAGCCGCAGCGCCAGTTCCGCGACGAGGATGGCCGCGAGCGGGCAGGCCGCGACGACCAGCAGTCGTCGCCGCCAGCGACGGGCGCCGCGCCGGCGCTGGACCGCTGCGTCGGCCGGCCCTCGTCCCAGGTCCTGGTCATCGGGCGGGTCTCCTGTCACGAAGGGTCGGCAGACTCACCGCCAGGGACGGGGCCGTCAAGCCGGGCTGGTCCAGGGCGGGAGCGCGGCTTGCCTGCGGCCTTCGCCCCCGTCCCGCTATCCTCTCTCCCCGTCAGCGGGCCGCCTCTGGGCGGCGGTCCCGCACCGTTCCCGTGGGGGGTCTCCGTCATGTCCGATGCCCTGTCCATCCTGCTGCCCTTCGCCGCCGCCTTGGCCGTCATCATCCTGCTGCGCGTGCGCAGCGGCGGCAAGCTGGAGGTCAAGACGCCCGAGATCGTGCTGGCCGCGGTGCCCGTCGCGCTGTGGCTGCTGGCCACCGGCCGGCTGGAGTCGCTGTCCATCGGCGACCTCACCATCAAGGCTTTCCAGAACGCGGCGGACGTGCCGGTGGGCAAGGACGCCCAGGCGCTCGAGCCGCTGGCCGTCGAGGACGTGCGCGCCTCTCCCAAGGAGTCCACCAGCCGCATCCCCGACCTGCTGGCGCGCGGCACGCAGGCGCTCACCTTCCGGCTCGGCGCGCGCTACTACGTCGGCTCCGCCATGCAGCAGTACTTGGACGTGCTGACCTCCGCGCCGCACCTGCGCTGGGTCGTGGTGGAGGACGACGCCGGCCGCTTCTTCGGCCTGGCCGACGCGCGCGAGGTCGAGTCCGCCACGCGCTCGCGCCGCCTGGACATCGACGAGCTGGCCGAGCGCCTCAACGAGGGCACGGCCCGCGACCGCGAATGGCTGGCCAGCGAGCTGCCGGGCTTCGTGCCGGCGACGGACGCCCTGCCCGCCGACGCCACGCGCCAGGTGGCCCTGCAGCGCTTCGAGCACACCACCGCCGACGCGCTGCCGGTGCTGGACGCCGAGGGCCGCCTGCGCGGCATGGTGCGCCGCGATACGCTGGTGGCCGGATTGCTGGCGGACGTGACCGCCAGGCTGGATGGCGGGCGCTGAGGAGCGTGGCCATGGCGACATCCACGGAGCTGGTCACCGTCGGCCGCTTCCGCAGCGAGCAGCAGGCCGAGCTGGTGCGCGGCCAGCTCAAGGCGCACGGCATCGACTCCAGCCTGCAGAACGTGGGAATCGCCACGCTGCAGTCGGTGGGACTGGGCTTCGGCAACGTGCTGCTGCAGGTGTGCGAGGCCGACGCGCCGGCGGCCGCGCGGCTGGTGGGCGAGTGGGACGTGGAGCGCAGCGTCGGTGCGGGTCGCGCCACGGCGGCCGGCGAACGCTGCCTGGCCTGCGACGCAGTGCTGGCGCCGGCCGACACGCGCTGCGCGGCGTGCGGCTGGACGTGGGAGGAGGGGCGGCCCGCCTGACGCCGCGGGCTTGCCCGGCCGCAGCCCGGCGCGGATCGTGACGCGCAGCCCTCCCGGGAGCCGGTCATGTTCCACGTCGTCGCGGCGCTGCTGTTGCTGCTCGTCGCACCGGGCTTGGCCCAGCTCGGAGAGCCGCCCACCTTCCGCCCGCCCGCCGTCCCGCTCATCGTGCACGACCCGTACGTCTCCTGCTGGTCCGAGTCCGACCGCCTCACCGACGACTGGCCGCGCCACTGGACGGGCAAGGTGCACGCACTGTGCGGCCTGGTGCGCATCGATGGAAAGGCTTACCGCTGGTGCGGCCCGCAGCCATCTGGCGTGCCCGACGTGCCGGCGATGGAGCAGGTGTCGCTGCGCGTCGCCGCGCTGAGCACGGAGTACGTGTTCGCGGCGGCGGGGCTCGAGCTGCGCGTCACGTTCTGGTCGCTCGCCCTGCCGTGGGACCTGGAGTCCCTGGCCTTGCCCGTCGGCTACGTTGACTTCGAGGCGCGCTCCACCGACGGCCGCGCCCACGCCGCGACGGTGTACTTCGACGCGACGGCGGAGTGGGTGGTCAATACGCCCGACCAGTCGGTGCAGTGGACCCGCGCGCGGATCAATGGCCGCGACGTCGCGCGCCTCGGCAGCGCCGAGCAGCGCGTGCTGGGGCGGGCCGGAGACGATGTGCGTCTCGACTGGGGCTGGCTGTACCTCACGACGGCGCCGTGGGCCGGCCCGGACGCCGCCGCGGACGGGCTCGCGCTGGGCAGCCACGACGACGTGCGGCGCGGGTTTGTGCTGGATGGCACGCTCCCGCGCAGCGACGACCTGCGCCAGCCGCGCGCGGCCGGCGACGACTGGCCCGTGGTCGCCGTGACGCTGCGCCTGGACATGCCCGACAACCGGCTGCGCCCGGCCCGTGCGCTCATCGCGGTGGACGAGCTGCGCAGCCTCGAACTCTTCGAGCAGCCCCTGCGTCCGTGGTGGCGTGGCGGCAGCGTGGAGGCGGACTCCCTGCTCGCGCTGGCCTCCGGCGTCTCGGCCGACGACCGCGCCGCCGTCGCCGACTTCGAGCGCGACCTGCACGCCGACCTCGTCGCCGTCGGCGGCGAGCACTACGCCCAGCTCTGCGAGCTGGCCTTCCGCCAGGTGCAGGGCGCGCATGGCCTGGCGGTGGACGGCCGCGGCCGCCCGGTGCACATGTCCAAGGAGAACTTCTCCAACGGCTGCATCGACACCGTGGACGTGGTCTACCCCGCCGCGCCCTTCTACCTGCTCTTCAACCCCGGACTGCTCGAGGCGCAACTGCGCCCGCTGCTGGAGTACGCGGCAAGCGACCGCTGGCCGCACCCCTTCGCGCCGCACGACCTCGGCACGTACCCCAAGGCCAACGGCCAGGTCTACGGCGGCGGCGAGCGCACGGCCGAGAACCAGATGCCGGTGGAGGAGTGCGGCAACCTGCTGCTGCTGGTCTCGGCCCTCGCGCTGCTGGACGGCCGCGACGCGCTGGCCCGCGAGCACGCCGCGCTGCTGGACGGCTGGGCCGGCTACCTCGAGCAGCACGGCTTCGACCCGGCGCACCAGCTCTGCACCGACGACTTCGCCGGCCACCTCGCGCGCAACGCCAACCTGGCGCTGAAGGCCGTGCTGGCCGTGGGCGCGTGGGGCCGCACGTGCGCGGCGCTCGGCCGCGAGCGCGACGCGGCGCGCTGGGACGAGGTCGCGCGCCGCGCCGCGCGCGCGTGGCTCGACGCCGCCGGCCCGTCGCCCACGCCGCTCGCCTGGGGCAGCCCCGGCACGTGGAGCCAGAAGTACAACCTCGTCTGGGACGGCCTGCTGGGCCTCGACCTGTTCCCGCCCGAGCTGGAGGCCGCCGAGCTGGCGCACTACCGCGCCGTGTCCGGCCCCTTCGGCCCGCCGCTCGACGGCCGCCGCGGCTACGCCAAGCTGGACTGGAGCGCGTGGACCGCTGCCTTCGCGCCCGACCGCGCCGGCTTCGAGTCGGCCTTCGAGCCGCTGTGGCGCTTCGCGCACGCGACGCCGCAGCGCGTGCCGCTGACGGACTGGTACGAGACGGCCGACGCGCGGCAGGTCGGCTTCCAGGCGCGCAGCGTGGTGGGCGGGCTGTTCGTGCGACTGCTGCAGGACCGCGAGCGCGCGGCGGCGTGGCGGGCGCGGGCGCGGTAGGAGCCGGACGCGCGCGGGCGAGTTCGCGAGCCAGCGCCGTGACGAATGCAACGCATATGCGTCACCAATGCGTTGCATACGTAACGGCAGTGCGCGACGGACCCGCGGCCTGCGCCCCGCCCGCCCCCGCCTCAGCCCCGCGCCTCCAGCACCTTCCCCACCCGCCGCGCCACGTCCCCCGGCAGCACGCCCAACTCGCCCAGGTCCCGCGCGGCGGCGTCCCCCGCCAGCGCGTGCGCGTGCACGGCCAGCGCCGCCGCGCCCAGCGCGTCCGGCAGCGCGTGCGGCACCGCCAGCAGCGCGCCCAGCATGCCCGCGAGCACGTCACCCATGCCGCCGGTGGCCATGCCGGGATTGCCGGCGGGCTCGACCCACGCGCGGCGGCCGTCGGTGACGACAGTGCCCGCGCCCTTGAGCACGACGATGACGCCATGCTCCGCGGCGAAGCGCGCAGCTTGCGGCAGGCGCTCGTCGCCCGTGGGCTTGGCCAGGCCGGTGAGGCGCGCGAACTCGCCGGGGTGCGGAGTGAGGACGGTGGGCGCGTCGGTGGCGGCGCGACGCGCGGCGAAGGGTTCGTCGCCGAGGCCGGCGAGCAGGTTGAGGGCGTCGGCGTCGAGGACCAGCGGCTGGTGCACGTCGCGCAGCAGGCGCACGAGCAGGCGGCCGGTCTCGGCCTCGCGCCCGAGGCCGGGGCCCAGCACGACGGCGGTGGCCTGCGCGGCGGCGGCGCGCAGCTCGTCGGCGGCGGAGAGCGCGAAGCCGCCCTCGGCGGTCTCGTGGCAGGGGAGCAGGATGGCGAAGGGCGCGGCGGCGACGACCGCGGGCACGAGGCTGTGCGGCACGGCCAGGTGCACCAGGCCCGCGCCGGCGCGGCCGGCGCCGAGGGCGGCCAGGATCGCGGCGCCCGGATAATGGCGGCTGCCGGCCACCACCAGCACGCGGCCATGGTCGCCCTTGTGGGAGTCGCGCGCGCGGGGCGGTAGCGCGGGCAGCGTCAGCGCGGCCAGGCCGGGGGTGAGAGGTGTGCTCATGCGCGGCAGGATCGCGCGCGGCGCGCGGGGCGTCAACGCGGCGGGTAGGATGCGGCGCGCGCGCAGCCGTGGAGCCGCGCCGGGCCACTTCGGGACGGGATCCATGCCGCAGCCGGCGGGCACCTCCATCAACCTCTCGCGCCTGCTGCTGGCCGGCGCGCTGGCCGGCGCGGTGTACGTGGCCGGCGGCGTCGCGGTCGGGCACGCGCTCTTCGGCGCGGAGATGATCGAGAACCTGCACCGGCTGGGCGTGCCGCCGCCGTCCGGCGCCGACGCCGTGCGCCACGTCGCGCTGCGCCTGCTGGCCGGACTGGTCACGACCTTCGTCTACGTCCTCGCGCTGCCGCGCCTGGGCCGCGGCTGGCGCACGGCGTTCGCGGCCGCGCTGGCCACGTGGTTGGCCGCGTACCCGGTGTTCCTCTTCGCGCTGGTGGATCTGGGCGTGCTCGCGCCGCTCACGGCGCTGCTGGCCGGCGCGTGGGGGCTGGTCGAGGGCTTCCTCGCGGCGCTGGCGGGGGCGCGGGCGTACCGCGAGTGAGGGCCTACTGGCTCGTGGATTTCAGCGCGTTGCTGGCCGAGGCGCCCTTGGTCGCTCCGGGGTCCTTGATCCACGCGTGCCAGTAGAGGTTGGTGTTGGCCGGCACCCCGGGCGGCCAGTGGAAGGCCAGCTCGAAGCGACCCTGCGCGTTGGTCACGAAGGGCACGGAGAACTGCGGGTCGGGCACGAGGAGGCCGCCCTTGAGCGGCTTGTTGATCGCCTTCAGTCCCACGAACAGGATGCCCTGCGCGTTGGCCTTGGCGTTGGTCAGCACCACCTTGTTGGCCGAGTTGGCCTTGAGCGTTCCGGTGCCGACGAGGCGCGGCGTCTTGTTGGCGGTGCCGGGCTTGGAGGACTCGAGGTTCACCCAGACCAGGATCTTGGCCGTGATGTTGCCGCGGATCTCGCCGGCGGGGAAGTTCTGGGTGTGAACGTCCACGTACCACTTGCCCGCCTGCAGGTCGGCCATCTGCTGCGCGGTCAGCTTGGCGCGACCCGCCTTGGGCGAACCGACGCCGGCCAGCGTCATGACCACCGGCGCGATGCCCTGCGCGTTGACCGGGCCGTGAAAGTGCACGGCCAGCTCGTTGGCGATCAGCCCCTCGTACGCGACGATCCAGCTCAGCTCCAGCTTGGCCGGCTCCAGCTCGAGCGTGGCGAGGCCGATGCCCGGGCTGGGTGTGGGGTTGGGCTTGACCTGCGTGCCGTCCATGAAGGCGTTCTCGAAGGTCTGCACCTGCGCGACGGCGGAGGCCGCGAGGGCGGCGAGCACGAAGGCGAGTGCGGGAGCTCGGCGGACGGCGGGGTGGGCGCGCATGGCGGGTTCTCCCGGCGGCCTCGCGCCGGCGCAACCCGGAGGGTGCCCTCCGTGGCGCTGCCCGGCACCGAGGACCGTCGAACGCGAAGCAGGGTACAGCGCTTTGCGCGGGGCGGGAAGGGGCGCGATCCCGTGCGTCCAGGTCGCCTCGCGCCGGCCGCGGCCCGGGCGCTAGACTCGCCCCCATGCCCATGAAGGAAGTCGAGCTCTACCGCATCGTGCACAGCGACAGCACGCCCGAGTGCCACATGTACCTGCGCGAGAAGACCGCGGCGGGCGTGGCGCCGGCCAAGGCGCGCGTCTTCCCGGTCATCATCGCCATGAACGAAATGGCCGAGATCCACCGCAAGGTGCACGGCATCGCGACGCGGCGGCCGATGACGCACGACCTCTTCGCCGCGCTGATGAAGGCCGCGGGTCTCGAGTTGCGCTCGGTCGAGATCACGGAGCTGAAGGAGGACGTCTTCTACGCGAAGCTGAACTTCAAGGACGCGCAGGGGCGCGAGTTCGCGGTGGACGCGCGCCCGAGCGACTCGGTGGCCATCGCGGCGGGCACGGGCGCGACGCTGTACGCCAACGAGAAGATCCTCGACGCCATCGGCATCGTCGAGGAGGAGGAGGCCGGCGGCGGCCCGGAGAAGGACGCCGGCGGCAGCAACTGACGCGCACGCGGAGGGGTGGCAGAGTGGTCGATCGCGGCGGTCTTGAAAACCGCTGGCCCGCAAGGGCTCGTGGGTTCGAATCCCACCCCCTCCGCCATCCGGCGCGGCGCAGGCGACGTCGCGGGGCCGCCCTCGCGTTGACAACCGCCCCCGCCGCCCCGAACAATCCCCCGGCTTGCTTCGTGCGGGCAGGTGGCAGAGTGGTCGATTGCGGCGGCTTGCTAAGCCGTTGACGGGGGTTTCCCCGTCCGAGGGTTCGAATCCCTCCCTGTCCGCCAATGGCAAGCAGACGGTGCGGCGTTTTCGGGCAGGGAGGTGTGGCCCATGGGCAGACGAGGTCGGGCGGCCGGCGGCGGGACGCCCGCGCTGGTGGCGGCGCTGGCGCTCGCGGCGCTGCTGCCGGGCTGCGTGTCGCGCAAGCTGTTCCTGCGCACCCAGCCGCCGGGCGCGACGGTCTGGCTGGACGGCGCGCAGGTAGGTACGACGCCGTACGAGGAAGAGCTGCCGGCCTTCGGCACGCGCCGGCTGGAGCTGCACCTCGCCGGTCACGCGCCGCTGCGCACGGACCTCGCGTTGCCGCGGCCGTGGTGGGACACCTGGCCGCTGGACATGCTGGCCGCGGCTTGGCCGTGGACGCTGGAGGCGCACCACGCCTTCGACTTCGCGCTCGCGCCGCTGGCGCCGGCGGACGAGAGCTGGGAGGCGGCCGAGCGCGCCTGGCAGCGCGCGCGCGACGCGGCGCCGCCCGCGGGAGGCAGCTGATGGCGCTGCGCGAGCTGCACGGCCGCACGGCCATCGTGCTGGGCCTCGGGCACTTCGGCGGGGGCCTCGGCGCGGCGCGCTGGCTGCTGCAGCAGGGTGCGCGCGTCACGGTCACGGACAAGGCGCCGGCCGAGCTGCTGCGCGGGGCCGCCGCCGAGCTGGCCGCCGCGGGCGCGCAGGTCGTGCTGGGCGGGCACGCGGGCGTGGACTTCGCGCGCGCCGACCTGCTGGTGGTCAACCCGGCCGTGCCGCTGACGGCCGAGCCGGTGCGCGCGGCGCAGGCGGCGGGCGTGCGCATCAGCACCGAGATCGGCCTGCTCATGGAGCGCTGGCCCGGGCCTGTGCTGGGCGTCACCGGCAGCAACGGCAAGAGCACCACCACCAGCCTCGCGCACGGCCTGCTGGTGGCGGCGGGCGCGCGCGCCTTCCTCGGCGGCAACATCGGCGGCTCGCTGCTGGAGCGCCTGCACGAGGCGCGCCGCGGCGACGTGGCCGTGCTGGAGCTGTCCAGCTTCATGCTGGACCTGCTCGCGCCCGCGGGCCTCGGGCCCGACGTGGCCATCCTCACCAACATCACGCCCAACCACCTCGACCGGCACGGCAGCTTCGAGGCCTACAAGGAAGCCAAGAAGCAGGTGCTGCGCCGCGCGCGGCGCGCGGTGCTGAACGCCGACGACGCGCACGTGCGCGACGTGGCGCACGGCTACCCCGGCGAGGCGCTGTGGTTCGGGCGGCGCGGCGAGGTGGTCGTGGACGACGACGGCGGCCTGCTGGACCGCCGCGGCTGGCCGCTGCTGCGCGCCGCCGAGATCCCGCTGCCCGGCCGCATGAACCGCATGAACCTGGCCGCGGCCTTCCTGGCCGTCGCCGCCGTGCTGGGCGACGAGGTGCGCGCCGCGCGCGCGCTGCCCTCCGCGCTGGCGCGCTACGAGCGCCCGCCGCACCGCCTCGACCCCGTCGGCACCTGGCGCGGCGTGGCGTGGGTGGACGACAGCGCCAGCACCACGCCCGAGTCCACGCGCGGCTCGCTGGAGGCCGTGGGCGGCCGCTGCCTGCTCATCGCCGGCGGCCACGACAAGGGCCTCGACCCCGAGCCGCTGCTGGACGGCGCGCAGCGCTGGGCGCGGGTCGTGCTGACCATCGGCGAGCAGGCCCAGCCGCTGTTGCGCGAGCTGGTGCGCCGCGGCGTGGCGGCCGAGGCCGTCGCCACCGTCGAAGCCGCCGTCACGCGCGCCGCGCAGCTGGCCAAGCCCGGCGAGACGGTGCTGCTCTCGCCGGGTTACAGCAGCCACGACCAGTTCACCAACTACGAGCGGCGGGCGGAGCGGTTCCGCGAGGAGGTGCTGAAGCAGGCAGCGAGCACCGCGTCCGCCGGAGTCTCCTCCAGCGCGACGTGACACCCTCCGCCGCGTGGCCGCTTTGCGGCCTGCGGCGCACGAGTCCGGCGCCTGCATCACGGGATCGACCGGCTCCGAATTGCCGCCCCTCGCTCGCCGCCGCGACGAGTGCTAGAACGGCACCCCGGCGCCAAGGACGCCGCCCCATGCCCCCCGGCCGCTGCGACCGCTGCGAGAACCCCGCCACCGTGCACCTCACGGAGATCAAGGGCGGACACAAGTCCGAGCGCCACCTGTGCGAGAAGTGCGCGGCCTCGCTGCACGTGCCCACGGCCTCCAAGGAGCTGGCCAAGCTGCTCAAGAGCTTCGAGCCGGCCATGGCGCTGGCCACGCAGGGGTCGGCGGCGCCGGGCCTGACCTGCCCGGAGTGCGGCATGACCTACGCCGAGTTCCGCCAGAGCGGCCGCTTCGGCTGCGCGCGGGACTACGAGGTCTTCGCGGAGCAGGTCGGCAAGCTGCTGCACAAGATCCACGGCGGCACGCGCTACGCGGGCAAGCGGCCGGGCGGCGGCGCGGTCAAGCCGCCGCCGTCGCGCGACGAGCTGCTGCGCGCGCGGGCCCAGCTGGACCAGGCCGTGCGCGCGGAGAACTACGAGGAGGCCGCGCGCCTGCGCGACCAGATCCGGCGCCTGAACGAGGAGCCCGGCGGAGGGCCCGCGCCGTGACGCCCCCGCGCGACCCGCTGCCGCCGCTGGCCGAGCTGTGGATGCTGAAGGACGGCGCGGACCAGGACGTGGTCGTGTCCTCGCGCATGCGCCTGGCGCGCAACGTGCAGGGCTTCCGCTTCCGCGCGCGCTTCCGTCCCGACGAGGCCGAGCGCCTCGAGCGCCACCTGCGCGGCGCGCTCAAGGCCGCGCGGCCCGAGCTGCAGTACGCCTCGCTCAAGGACCTGACCTCGGCGCAGCGCGACGTGCTCTTCGAGCGGCACATGGTCTCGGCCGAGCACGTGCAGGAGGGCCACGCGCGCGGCGTGGGCTTCAGCGCCGACGGCGCCGTGTCGGTGATGGTCAACGAGGAGGACCACCTGCGCCTGCAGGTCTTCGCGCCCGGCCTGGACCTGCCGCGCGTGGACGCCGAGGTCAACACGCTGGACGACCGGCTGGCGGCGCTGGTGCCCTTCAGCTACAGCGACACGTGGGGCTACCTGACCAGTTGCCCGACCAACACCGGCACCGGCCTGCGGGTCTCGGTCATGCTGCACCTGCCGGCGCTGTCCTTCCGGCCCGAGGCCAAGGGCGGCCAGGGCGAGCCGGGCATCGTCAAGGTCAGCAAGGCCGCGCAGAAGCTGGGCCTGACGGTGCGCGGCACGCACGGCGAGAGCAGCCGCGCCGAGGGCGACTTCTACCAGGTCAGCAACCAGGTCACGCTCGGGCGCTCGCCCGAGCAGGCGCTGTCGGATCTGGCGGCCATGCTGACGCAGGTCGTGGACTACGAGCGCAACTCGCGCGCGATCCTGGTCAAGGAGGACAAGACGCGCCTGGAGGACGTGGTCTGGCGCGCGTGGGCCACGCTGCGGCACGCGCGGCGCATGTCGTCGAGGGAGGCGCTGGCGCACCTGTCGGCGTTGAGGCTGGGGACGTGCCTGCAGTTGATCGACACGGTGTCGCTGAGGACGCTGCACACGCTGATGGTGGCCATGCAGCCGGGGCATTTGCAGCAGGCGGCAGGGCGGGAGTTGCGGCCGCAGGAGCGGGACGTGGTCAGGGCGCAGCTCATTCGGGACACGTTGGGGGCGGCGTAGGGGCTGCAGGCCCGGCGCGCCAGCAGACCTGCTGGCGCCGCATCCTTGCCGAAGCGGGGCCGCGGCGGTATGAAGGCTGCCCGACTGCTTGGGTTCGGGGGGGCGTGCCACACGCCTCGCCGTTCGAGGGAGGGTGCGTGCCGAGGCCGTCATCGAGCAGGCTGTTCATCAGTTGGTCGGGGCGTCGCAGCCTGGTGTTCGCGGAAAAGCTGCGCGACCTTCTGCGCGCGGTCAATCCGGCTTGGGATCCGTGGATCTCGGGCGACATCGGTGGCGGCCAGTTCTGGGCGCCCGAACTGCGCCGCGGCCTGGCGGAGTGCCGCTGCGCACTGCTGTGCCTGACGCGCGAGAACCTGGCCGAGCCGTGGGTCATGTACGAGGCCGGCGCCTACGCGCTCGACGAGCCGAAGGGCCGCCAGCGTGAGCCGCGCAGGTCGATCCCGCTGCTCGTGGAGCGCGGGCTGCTGACCGAACACCTGCCGAGGGCGCTGCAGGAGCTGCAGGCCATCCCCATGGACCTCGGCTCCCCGGCCGGAGCGCCAGGCGTCCCGCCCTCGCTGGCCGACCTCGTGCGCTCGGTGTGCCTGGTCCACAAGCGCAGCTACTCGGCGCGCGACGCGCGCGCCCTCGAGCGGGCGTGGTCGGCCTGCGGCCCGCCGCTGGCCGAGGCCTGGCGGGCCATCGAGCCCTGGCCCGCGAGCGTGCACGAGCCGGTGTACGTGGGCGCTTTCACGGACGTCTACGACGACATCCGCGCCGTCGTGGAGCGGGCGGACTTCAGTGGGCACGTGCTGCTCTTCAACCTCGAGCTCGTCTCGCTGCGCCAGCCGGAGCTGTGGGAGTACCTGTTCCAGTGCGACCGCATCGCCACCGTCAAGCTCGCGATCGCTCGGGGGGTCTACATGCGCCTCGAGAGCCGCTTGCGGCAGGGCCGCATCGGCGAGGTCTTCGCACAGGGTGCGACCAAGCTCGAGATCTACCCGATCTACGTCGAGCCGAAGGACCGCGGCCACGCGTTCGGGTACTTCCAGCGGGATCCGGGGGGCGTGTCCCCCGGCGATTTCGTCTACCGGCTGATGAAGGGCGGTCCGGATGCCGAGCAGGTCTCCGACGCGTCCGGCGGCACGCCGGGCTTCCGCACGTTCCTGCGCCTCGGCATGGACGAGCCGAGCCGGCAGGAACTCGTCGGCCGGCCCCTCGTCAAGTGCTTCGCGGACCACGTCGATGGCATCGAGCCGCTGTCGATGGACGACGTGCTGGAGCTGGCCAAGCGCGGAACGCGGTCCATCGCGGAGGCCGTGGCGCTGCAGCGCCTTTCCGCCGACGACGCGGCGGAACTGCGCCTGTGCGAGTACCCGGTGGATCTCGGGGCGGCGCGAGGGAGGATGGACCGCTGCAGCTACGTGGGCGGGAAGAAGCGGCGCCTGCTCGAGCCCTACGCGGGCGCGGCGGCGCCGACGCCGCACGATGCGGACTGCCTGTGGGTGCCGCCGTGGGGCCTCCAGCGCTGGTCGCTCTTCACGGGCGACCTCGACCGGATGCTGTCGTCCCGCTTCGATGTGTGGCACCTCACGCTCAGCGCGCGCCCGAAGGAGTACACCCTGACCTGCGCGCAGACCGACGTCCTCGCGGCCATCCTGCAGCTCCGGCAGGCGCGCGATCCGCGCCGCCCGCTGGTCATCGTCGCCTGCAGCGTGTCGGCCTATGCCGCCGCGTGCGCGGTCCATGACGCCTGCGAGGCGGGCATCGAGGACATCGCGGGCCTGGTCCTGATCGCGCCGGCGATCGACATGTTCGACGCGATCGACGCCTTCCACCTCGTGCGCCAGCCGGACCGCCGGCCCAGCCATGCGAGCGAGCTGTTCACGCGCCTGCTCTACTGCGGCAAGCAGGGACACGTCGCGGGCGACCTCCGCAACGACCTGCGCTACTTCGGCCTCGAGATCGGGCCGGCGCACCTGGTGGACCTGTGCGTGCGCGGACGCTTCGCCTGCAGCCTCCAGCACCTGCGCGCCACGCTCGGGGACCTGCTCGATCCCCACGGTGTGCCGGTCACCTTCGCGGCGTCGCCGCGGGACGAGATGACGTCGCTGGCCGACATCGATCAGCTCGCGACCGAGCTGCGGTCGCTGGGCGAGGTGCGCATGGTCGAGGTGCCCGTCTTCCACGACATCCTCGGCGGTGAGTTCCGCTGGGAGGCGCTGCTGGACGACGCGCAGGCGCGGCGGCGCTTCGCGCGGGACGTCTTCGACATCGACGGAGAGCCGGCGCCCCAGGCCGCGTCGCCGCTCCGCGCGGCGCCGGGCGGGAGGCCGCGGGTCGTCCGCCGGCGCGCCGCGAAGCCGGGCGAGTCGGAGGGTGGGGCGCGACGCCCGCGAGCGGGCGACGCCGGAGCCGCGGGCTGAGGGCGCGCCGCGGGCCGCGACCCGCGCACGCTTGCGTCCGGCGCCCTACGCCCGCCGGACGACCTTCAGGCCCGCCGACGCCAGGATGGCGGGAATCCGGGCGACGGAGTCGAAGTCGAGCTGCCGCACCTCCGGGGTGAGCCGCTCCCACTCCACCAGGCTCGGATTCCGCCGGCCCGGGACGTCCTTGGTCTCGCCGAACACCCAGCCCGCCACCCGGCGCTCGGCGCACCAGCGCTGGTGCTCGAGCTTGGCCAGCATGTGCGCGTCCGCGTCCTCGAAGCGCGTGATGGCCGGACGCGGGTCGGCCTCGGGAACCGCCTCGCAGCCCAGCGCGCGCAGCTTGATGAAGATGTGGGCCGCGGCCAAGCGATCGGAATCCTGCAGGTCGTGCGGAAGCCGCGACCACTCCTGCAGCTCGGGCTTCTGCCGGCACTCCTCGAGCCGCCGAGGGTCCCCGCCGGCCTGCTCCAGCCTCAGCCTCACGTAGGCCGCGTGGAACTGGCGCGCGAACTTCTCGAGCGGCCACGCCTCGGGGTCGGACAGGCGCACGAACTGCCGGCTCGTGCCGAAGACCTGCAGCCGCGCCAGCGCGGAACCCGACTCGCGCGCACGCAGCCGGTCCAGCAGGCGGGCAAGCCCGCCGTCGTGCTCGAGGCGCACGGCGACCCGCACCGTGTCCGAGTCGAAGGCCGGCGCCAGCCGCAGGCAGACCTCGAGCGCCAGCGGCTCGTTGTCGAAGGCGATGACGATGCTGGTGTGCCAGCCGCGATCGCGGCAGAAGCCCTCGACGAGCTCGCGCACCGCGGGCGACGCGGCCTCGTGCTCGTGGAACGCGAGGTCGGCCGCCTGGCCGATGTGCGGGTGGTGGAAGAACAACGCGTCGCGGTTCCGCAGCGCCTGCCGGTCGATGACCTCGATGCGCAGGCGCCGGCCGTTGGCAAACTGCCCCAGTTGCGCGGCACGCACGGCCAGCGCGCGGCCCATGCGCCCGAAGCCGAGGATCACCAGGCGGACGCCGCGCGGGTCGCCCGCCGCGAGGCTGCCGTGGTCGAGCGGCAGGCCGTGCACAAGCAGCGCGATGGCCTCCGGGTCGAAGGCGTCCACGGCGTGCAGGCGCACGCGGCTGGAGCCGAGGCCGGGCGGCAACGCCTGCTGCAGCGTCTGGCCGAGCTCGGCCGCGTCCAGGTGGACGTAGCAGTCCAGCCCGGAGCCGCCGCAGGCGTCCAGCAGTTGCGCCACCTGCGCGGCGATCTCGCAGTTGGTGGCGTCCTCCGGGCACAGGGCGTAGACGCTCGCCGCGCGCGCGATCCCCGCGGTCCGCAGGGCGCCCGCCCGGGTCGCGTCCGCCGCGAGGAGCTGCGCGCCCAGCGACTCGCACTCGGCGGCCAGGTCGTGCGGCGGATCCTTGTCGAGGACCACGACGTCCGGACGCTGCGGCGCCTCCGCGCGCCGCAGGTGCCGGGCCAGCTCCATGCCCTTGCGCCCCAGGCCGCAGATCACGACGTGTCCCCGCAGCTCCCGCAGCCGCCGGCGGCGGAGCTCCTCGCGAAAGCTGCGCAGCAGCAGCGTGGCCAGCCCGCCGGCACTGCTCAGCGGCGCCAGCCAGCGTGCGATCTCGAGCGGCAGCGGGATGTCACCGTCGAAATGCGGGGCGTGCAGGATGAAGAGCTGCAGCGCGTGGTAGAGCGCGTGGCCAGCGTGGCGGTCTGCGGGCGGCTGGTTCAGCCAGTAGCCGGCGGCGCCGAGGACCAGAGCCAGCGCCAGCGACAGCCGGAGCGCCCACTGCCAGGCGGGATGGTCGCCGAACGTCGCGTCGTCGCCGTGCTGCCGGCCGTGCATGGAGCGGCTCATCGCGCCTGCCGTGCCGGCCGGAAGACTTCGAGGCCGGCCTCCTCGAGGATCCGCGGGAAGGCGAGCACGGCGTCGCGATCGTACTTGCGCACGCCGTCCGGCCCGTCCGGCAGCCTGGCCCACGGCACCAGGCAGTCGTGCAGCTTCAGCGCGTCGTTGCGCGTGCCGGGACGCCAGCCGTCGCGCAGGCGCTCGACGTTCCAGCGGCCGTGCTCCATGCGGGCCATGGACTCGACTTCGTCGGGCGTGAAGCCGGATGGGTCGAAGGGTGCGGGCGTGGCGGCCTTGCGCACCCCGAAGCCGTGCGACTTCAGGATCCAGACCGCGGCGGCGGCCTGCTCGAGGTTGGCCTTCCTGTAGCTGTCGCTGAGCTTGTCCCACGGCTTGAGGTTGGCCGGCAGGGCCTTGGTGTTGCCGGCCACGTACTGCTCGTGGAACTGCCGAGCCATCCCTTCCAGCACGGACTGCTCCAGCTCCTGCTCGCGCGGGCGGAGGAAGGCCCGCAGGGTCTGCGTGTCGTCCGGCAGGGGGTAGAGGTTGGGCAGCCCCGACCACAGCGGGTCGCGCAGGAGCTCCACCGAGGTTCCGGTGAAGCCGGTGACGATGCCGACGCGGGCGCCCAGGCCCAGCGCGATCCGGTACTCGATCGCGCTCAGGGGCCCGCCGCCGAAGCCGAGCAGCAGGACGTCCTCGGGCAGGATGCCCGCGTCCAGGATGTCGGACCAGTTGCGCAGGACCTGGTCCGCGGAGAAGTCCTGGCCAACCTCGACGAGGCGGTCGTAGCCGCGGTGTCGCGCCACGGCGCTCGGCAGCCGGTCGGGGACGTAGCCGACGAGCGTGAAGCGCTTCGCGTGCGCTGCCTCGAGGCTGGCCGCCGCGTCGCCGAGGCATCCGGGGACGCCGGCCGTCGTGCCCCCGGAGATGACCGTCCCGCGGAGGTCCTGCAGCGACTCGACCAGGTGCTTCCTGACGCCGTCGTGCGCGGCCGCCGCCAGGCTGTCGGCGGCGCCGGCGACGACCAGGACCGGCGGTCTCAGCGCCGCGCCGGCGCCAGCCGGCGGCGTGCCTGCCAGGAGGCGCTGTCCCAGGGCCAGCAGATCGAGGAGCCGCTGGCACGCCGCGGGGCGGCTGGTCTGCCCGAAGTGCAGCCGCTCGATCCAGCTCTGCTCGACCTTGAGGACGTCGGGCGGGACGCAGTGCCGGCCCTCCAGCACGTGCCGCAGACCGCGGGCGCAGGTGGCGAGGGAGAGGTCGGCCCCGCCGAGCAGCAGGTGCAGCCGCGCGGCCGTGAACAGCGAGGCGGGCAGCTCGATCGCGGCCTCGGCGTGCTGCCGGCAGGTCTTCAGCGCCTCGCGGATGGTCGTCCGCAGGGTGTCGGCCGGGCTGGCGTCGCGGCTGCGGTACATCTCGAAGCCGAGCATGCCGGCCAGGTAGTAGGGGTTGCCCGGCTCGTGCTCGTGCGCCTTCTGGTAGCACTCCGCCGCGCGTCCGACGTCGCCCTCGTTGACCTCCAGCACCTGGCCCAGGACGTGCCAGGCGCGGGCGCGCAGGCCCTCGCGCGCGCGCAGTTGCGGCACGCTGGAGAGGTCCGCGCTCTCGCAGGACGCGACCGCCTCCTTCACGCAGCGGACGCCGCGCTCGTAGGCGTCCGACTTCGATGCGTCGCGATGCTGGCGGCAGAGGTGATAGCCCAGCAGCAGCAGCTCGGCGCGCCGCGGGCCCACGGCGTCCGCGTGCGCCTCGAGCAGCGCGACGACGCGCCCGTGCTCCCCGCAGGCCGCAAGGAGGCGCGCCAGGCCGAGCGCCAGCTCCAGCCGCTTCCGCGGCTCGCGCTCGTTGCCCAGGATCAGCTCCTGGATCGCGATCTCCCGCTGCAGCTCCTCGCGCGTGGCGTGGCTCGAGTAGTTGGCGATCAGCCCGTCGATGTCCTCGGCCAGGGCGTTGAAGACCCGGTCGCCCTCCTCCATCAGGGCCGCGAGCAGGTTGCCGGTACGCCGCATGCCGGCGGGGATCGTGAGCTTGTTCTTGTAGATGCGGTCGTGCAGCGTGTCGGCCCAGGCGTGCTGCAGCCAGGTGCGCACCTGGATCTCGGCGCGCTTGTCGGCGATCGCCGCCGCCTCGCGCGGCGTGATGACCAGCGCCTCGTCGCGCCCGGGCAGCCGCCGCACGATGTAGTGCATGTCGCGGTATCCGAACTCGCGTTCGCTCAGGCGCAGAACCTTGTCGTCCGCCTCGAGGATGTCGAAGTTGGCCTCGATGAACTGGCGCACTGCCTGGACCTGCTCGGTGGTCTGCACGATGACCCGCGCTCCGCACAGGTCGGTCAGCTGGTGGACGGCGTCGGGATGGTCGCCGAACCTGCGCACGGCCTTCTCGGCGAAGCTCGAGACGGACTTCTCGCGCGACTGGACGACGGCCTGCGGCAGCGAGGCGCGACAGGACTGCTCGAGGACGCGCCTGAGCACCGCGGCCCAGGTCCGGTAGTCGCCGATGACCTTCTCGTAGGCCTCGACCTGCCGGCGGTGCTCGTCCGGCGTGAGCTCGCGCTTCTCCGCCATGGCTCGTCCTCCGTGCCCGGTTCTCAGGGCCCTTCCGCCAGGGCCGGCGCGCCGCCGTGCGCCTGCCGGTCCGCGAAACCCAGCATGAAGCGTTGCACGTGCGCCGGGATATCGAGCCGGGCGAACTCGCGGAACGGCACCCACTCGAAGCGGTCGTGCTCGTCACTCAGCGCCGGCACGCCGCCTAGGATTCGCGTCTCGAGGCACAGCAGCACGACGCGCACCATGGGCAGCTCGAACTCCGTGGCCCCCGCGAGGGCGACGGCCTCGACCAGCAGGCCCGTCTCCTCCTGCACCTCGCGCCGCAGGGCGCTGTCGAAGGCCTCCCCCGGATCGCACTTGCCCCCGGGCCACTCCCACGCGCCCACCGAATCGCGGTTCGCCCGCGAACGCCGGACCAGGAGGGAGCGGCCGGCCTCGTCCCGCAGCACCGCCTTGACCGCCAGTCCGAAGGGCTTCGTTGGCATGCCGACCTCCCGGAAGGCCGGAGACTTTACACGAACGGCGCGAAAGCCCGCCCGCGGCCGGCGCGGGCTTGCCCGTTCGCTCCGCCCCCCGCCAATCGCGATGATCCCGCGCGGTCCTGTTCCGAAAGCTCCGGTCCACCGGCAAGCGGCTTGCTTCGGGTTTTTCCCGGCGGCCGCCAAGCCCGGCCCGCCCGGATGCCGATGCTATAGGCCGCGCGACTGCCCGATCCCTTCCCAGCCCAGCCGGGGTCCGACACCCATGTTCGACCGCTTCACCGACCGCGCCCGCAAGGTCATGAACCTGGCCAAGAGCGAGGCCCAGCGCCTGAACCACGAGTACATCGGCACCGAGCACATCCTGCTCGGGCTGGTGCAGGAGGGCTCGGGCGTCGCCGCCAACGTGCTGCGCAACATGGGCATCGACCTCAAGCGCATCCGCGCCGAGATCGAGAAGCTGGTCAAGGGCAGCTCGACCATGGTGCCGATGGGCAACCTGCCCTTCACGCCGCGGGCCAAGAAGGTGCTGGAGCTGTCGCTCGAGGAGGCCAGCCAGCTCGGGCACAACTACATCGGCACCGAGCACCTGCTGCTGGGGCTGATCAAGGAGTCCGAGGGCATCGCGGCGCGCGTGCTGACCAACCTGGGCGTCAAGCTCGAGGACGTGCGCGAGGAGGTGCTGGAGTTCCTGGGCGCGCCGCAGGGCGAGCAGGAGGGCGGCGGAGGCGAGGAGAAGGAAGGCACGGGCGCCGCCGCCGGCGCGGCCGAGGAGGGCGAGGGCGAGGGCGCGGCCAAGGGCACCAAGGGCAAGACCCCGGCGCTCAACGCCTTCGGCCGCGACCTCACCAAGCTGGCGCGCGAGAACCACCTCGACCCGGTCATCGGCCGCAAGGACGAGATCGAGCGCGTGATCCAGATCCTCTCGCGCCGCACCAAGAACAACCCGGTGCTGCTGGGCGAGGCGGGTGTGGGCAAGACCGCCATCGTCGAGGGCCTGGCGCAGAACATCGTGACGGGCGAGGTGCCCGAGGTGCTGAAGAACAAGCGCCTGGTCGTGCTCGACCTGGCCATGATGGTCGCCGGCACCAAGTACCGCGGCCAGTTCGAGGAGCGCATCAAGTCGGTGATGAACGAGGTGCGCCGCGCCAAGAACATCATCCTGTTCATCGACGAGCTGCACACGCTGGTCGGGGCGGGCGGCGCCGAGGGCGCCATCGACGCCTCCAACGTGCTCAAGCCGGCCCTGTCGCGCGGCGAGATCCAGTGCATCGGCGCCACCACGCTGACCGAGTACCGGAAGTACATCGAGAAGGACGCCGCGCTGGAGCGCCGCTTCCAGAGCGTGATGGTCGAGCCGCCCTCGCCGCGGCAGACGGTCGAGATCCTCAAGGGCCTGCGCGAGCGCTACGAGAAGCACCACAACGTGCAGATCACCGACGGCGCGCTGGAGCTGGCCGTCGAGCTCTCCACGCGCTACATCACCAACCGCTTCCACCCCGACAAGGCCATCGACGTCATGGACGAGGCCGGCGCGCGCGTGCGCCTCAAGGCCATGACCGCGCCGCCCGACCTCAAGGAGCTGGAGGTCGAGATCCTCAAGCTGGACAAGGAGAAGGAGGAGTGCGTCGCGGAGCAGGACTTCGAGCGCGCCGCCTACCTGCGCGACTACGCCGACAAGATGCGCAAGAAGCGCGACCAGATCGAGCAGGAGTGGAAGACCAACTCGACCGAGATCGACGGCACGGTGGACGAGGACGTCATCGCCGAGACGGTCAGCAAGATGACCGGCATCCCGCTGACGCGCCTGGACAAGGGCGAGGCCCAGCGCCTGCTCAAGATGGAGGACGAGCTGCACCGCACGGTGGTCAGCCAGGACGACGCCATCGGCGCCATCAGCAAGGCCGTGCGCCGCAGCCGCAGCGGCCTCAAGGACCCGCGCCGCCCGATGGGCAGCTTCATGTTCCTGGGGCCCACCGGCGTGGGCAAGACGCACCTGGCCAAGCAACTGGCCAAGTTCCTCTTCGGCACCGAGGACGCGCTGATCCAGATCGACATGTCGGAGTACATGGAGAAGCACAACGCCAGCCGGCTGGTGGGCGCTCCCCCGGGCTACGTCGGCTACGAGGAGGGCGGCCAGCTCACCGAGAAGATCCGCCGCCGCCCCTACGCCGTGGTGCTGCTGGACGAGATCGAGAAGGCGCACCCGGACGTCTACAACATGCTGCTGCAGATCATGGAGGAGGGCCGGCTCACGGACTCCTTCGGGCGGCAGGTCGACTTCCGCAACGTGTGCCTGATCATGACCAGCAACATCGGCGCGACCATCCTCAAGCACCAGGCGGGCCTCGGCTTCGCCTCGCGCGACGTCGACAGGACCTTCGCCAAGATGAAGGAGCACCTCATGGGCGAGGTGAACAAGCACTTCCGGCCGGAGTTCCTCAACCGCCTGGACGACGTGGCCTTCTTCAAGCCGCTGCAGCGCGAGGACCTGGTGGTCATCCTGGACATCGAGCTGCGCGGCATCCGCGCGCGGCTGGAGTCCAAGGGCCTGCAGCTCGAGCTCACGCCCGCGGCCCAGGGGGTGATCATCAAGGCCGGCACCAACCTGGAAATGGGCGCGCGCCCGCTGCGTCGTGCGGTCGAGCGCTACCTCGAGGACGCGCTCAGCGAGGAGCTGCTCAAGGGCGAGTTCGAGGGCTGCCGCAAGGTCATCGCCGACGCGCCGACGCCGGACGTCGAGCGCCTGGTGTTCACGGGCGTCCACGAGCCGGCGGCCGCGGGGACGTGACGCGCGCGGACGTCGTCGTGGGCAGCCGGGGAGCTGCGGCGAAGGGCGGGTTGGCGCCTCGGCTTGCCTCACGGAAGATCCGCTTTGGCGGATCTTCCGGGGGGCTTCGAACGAGTCGCCAACCCGCCCTTCGCCGCAGCTCCCCGGCTGCCCCTCGACGACGTCCGCGCGTTTGGAGACGAGCGATCGGCCGCGAGGTCTCGAAGTCGCGAGGAGCTCCAGCCGCCTGCCCGTTCCGCTCGAGATCTCGACGACACGCAGGCCGGGCGGCCGGTCATTCGCACAGAGGCGCGGCGAGGTCTACGAGGCTTCGCGTGGCGTGCGATCAGCATGCCGCCCGGGCGTTCCGGGGCCAACGATCGCCGCGGAGCAACTCCCGGCCGTCGCTCCTCGCGGCAGCGCGCCCCGAATCGCCCAGCGCTGGATCTCCGTGCGCGCGGACGTCGTCGCGGGTCAGCCTGCCGCCGCAGCAAAGGGCGGGTTGGCGACTCGTTCGACGCCCCCAGGAAGTCAGGCGCGCAGCGCCTGCTTCCTGAAGGCTAGCCGAGGCGCCAACCCGCCCTTTGCTGCGGCGGCAGGCTGACCACGACGACGTCAGCGCGCGATCCCGGCCAGCCACGGCGCCAGCGCGGCCGCCAGCCAGGCGTGGCCAGCCGCGTTGGGGTGGCCGTCCAACGGCTGCGTCGAGATCCACAAGGGCGACAGGTCGCCCCAGCCCGCTCCGAGCATCTGCGCCTGCAGCGGCTGGAACAGGTCCAGCACGTGGAAGCCGAAGCCCTGCAGGCGCGGCACGAGGTCGCGGTGCAGGCCGTCGAAGTGCGCCGCGGCGTCGTCGTCCGGCTTGAGGAAGGCGTCGAAGATCACCAGCGCCACCGGCAGCGAGCGCTTGCGCGCCAAGGCGCCCACGCGGCGCAGCGCCGCGAGGTGCCGGTCGTAGAGCGGCCCCGCCGAGAAATAGTGGTCCACGCTCGCGTGACCGGAGCCGTCGTGCGCGCGGCTGCGCAGCGCACGCTCGTGCAGCCTGCGCAGGAGCAGCTTCAGCGCGGCCGAGCCCAGCGGGTTGTCGCCGAAATCGGGCGGCAGGCTGAGGGCCTGGCCGGGCAGCAGCATGGGGAAGGCGTCGCGGTGGTCGTAGTGCCACAGCACGAGGTCCGGCCGCCAGGCGAGCACGCGCGTCGCGAAGTCGCGCGCCTGCTGCTCGGCGTTCCAGGCCGGCACGGCGAAGTTGCCCAGCTCGACCGGCCGGCCCAGCGCCGCCTCGAGCCGGGTCGCGAGCAGGGGCGCGTAACTCTGCTCGTAGGGCAGGCGGAAGCCATACGAGGTCGAGGCGCCCAGCACGGCCAGGCGCAGCGGCGCGTCGGCGCCGGCCGGGCGCGTCGGCGCGGGCACGGTCGGCACCCGACAGCCCAGCGCGTCGGTCACCACGCGCGCGCCGTCCACGACGACGTCGAGGTTCTGGCGCAGCTCGAAGTACAGGCCCGGGTCGGCGCTCGGCCGCGTGACGGAGTCGATCGAGCCCGCCTCGAGCTGGCGCGCGAGCAGCCGCGTGTCGGTCAGGTGCGGCGCCAGCAGCCGCACGCCGCCCTCGGCCAGGGCGCAGCCGGAGAGCAACGCGACCAGCGTGAGCCACAGCCGGCGCCGGGTCCTGGCGGGGTTGCCCATGGGTGGGCAGAGCGTACCCGGCCGCGCCCGCGCACTCGCCGCCCGCCCCGGCCACGTACCATCGGAAGCCCATGACCGCCCGCGCCGCCCTGCTCCTGTTGGTCGCCCTCGCGGCCCGACCCGCCGCCGCCCAGGCGCCCGGCCGCCCGGCGCCCGTGCCGCGTCCGCTGCCGCCCGACGTCTCGTGGGTGGACCAGCCGCCGCCCGACGCCGCCGCACTGGCCGCCGACCCGGCGGCGTACTCCGCGCTGCTCGAGGCCCACGGCCTCGCACTGGACCTCGACCGCGGCCAACTGGCCATGCGCGGCGCCACCCTGCACGACGAGGCCTCGCTGGCGGGCTACCCGGTCGAGTACCTGGTCGTCACCGAGCGCGGGCGCGCGCACGAGGCGCTGTTCCTGGTCAAGGCGCAGCCGTCGCTGGTGGACGCGTGCCTGCGCGCGCTGGGCGCGGCGCCGGGCAGCCCGATGCACTACGCGCCGCGCGAGCCGCCGCCGTCGCGCGCGAAGCTGGAGGCCGGCGCGTCGCCGTGGGTGGTCGTGCCGCCGGCCGGCGCGCTGGTGGACGTGCGCGTGGCCTTCAGCGGCCCCGACGGCGCGCCGCGCGAGATCCCGCTCGAGTCGGCGCTGCTGGACCTGCGCACGGGCGAGCCCCTGCCGCGGCGCGACTGGGCCTACACCGGCGGCACCTTCGGGCCGCTGCGCCAGGGCCGCGGCGTGGTGCAGGTCTTCCAGGGCGACGCGCAGGGCAACGTCATCGGCATCTCGCCGCTGGACCGCAGCGGCACGGGCGTGTGCGTGCTGGAGCGCAACAGCGACGAGGGCGCGGACGATTCGCTGTACGGCGTCAACGGCGCGCTGGCGCCGGCGCGCGGCACGCCGGTGACGCTGCTGCTGCGCCCGACCGGCGCGCGCACCGCGCCCGCGCCGGGCCCGCGGCCGGAAGAGGTCGTGGACGGCGAGGACGGCGCGCGCCTGGACGCGTGGCTGTCGCGCGTCGCGACCTGGGGCTTCTCGGGCGTCGTGCTGGCCGAGCGCGGCGGCCGCGTCGTGCTGCACAAGGGCTGGGGCCTGGCCGACCGCGCGCTGGGCCTGCCGGTGACCACGGCCACGGTCTTCCCGGTCTCGTCCATCGCCAAGCAGTTCACCGCAGCGGCCATCCTGCAACTGGAGGCCGAGGGCAAACTGCGCCTCGACGACATCCTGGCGCGCCACCTCGAGGGCGTGACGGAGGACAAGAAGGACGTGACGCTGCGGCACCTGCTGCAGCACGTCGCGGGCCTGCCCGAGCGCACCGCCGCCCCGGACGGCGAGTCGGCCACGCTCAGCAGCGACCGCCGTGCGACGGTCGCGCGCATCCTGGCCACGCCGCTCGTGTCCGAGCCGGGCCGCGAGTTCCGCTACAGCAACCTGGGCTACGCGCTGCTGGCCGCGGTGGTCGAGTCGGCCGCCGACGACATCTACCGCGGCTACCTGGGCGAGCGCCTCTTCGGCCCCGCGGGCCTCACCAGCGCGGGCCTCTTCGGCGAGCCGCGCTGGAGCGCCGACCGCCTGGCGCGCGGCCTCTCCGGCCCGCCGGGCGCGCAGCAGCCCGCGCCGCAGCCGGCCTTCGGCCCGCTGACCTGGGAGCAGGTGGGCGCGGGCGCCGTGGTGTGCAGCGTGCGCGACCTGCAGCGCTGGGTGCACGCGCTGCTGGACGGCACGCTGCTGCCGGAGGCGCAGCGGCAGGTGATGTTCACGCCCGGCACGGGCGGCTACGGCTGCGCGTGGTGGATCGAGGACGACGGCGAGCGCGGCCGCGTCGCGTGGCACGACGGGCTCATCGAGGGCTACCGCAGCGAGGTGCGCCGCTGGCTGGACGCCGACGCGACCGTGATCGTGGCCGGCAACACGGAGCTGCACGGCCTGGCGCAGCCACTGGGCCGGCTGCTCTTCGGCGAGGCGCAGCCGCTGCCGCCCGAGCCGGCGGCGCCCGACCCGGGCGCGGCCGCCGCGCTGGCCGGCGCGTGGCGCAGCGCGGACGGCGTGCGCCTCGAGCTGCGCGCGCCCGCCGACGACGCGGGCGCGCTGTGGATCGTGCCGCAGACCCAGGCGGCGCTGGACCTGCTCGACGGCATCTCCGGCGGCGAGCGCGCGCGGCGCGCGAAGTTCGGCGCGCGCACCGTGGCCTTCCTGGTCGCGGTGGCCAACGCGCGCTGGGACGAGTGCGCCGCGGTGCTGGGCCCCGAGGCCAGCGCGCCCGACTGCGAGCAGACCTTCGGCCCGTGGTGGACCCTGGTCGGCGAAGGCCTCGGGTCGCCCGTGGAGCCGCGCGTGCTGGCCGTGGGCAGCGAGCACGACGCGCTGGCGGTGGACATCGAGGTGCAGTTCAGCGGCGGCGCGGCGCGACGGCGCGTGCTGTGGCGCGACGGCGAGCTGGTCGACATCCGTCTCCCCGGCGGCGCGCTGGGCGCCCGGCGCCTGCTGCCGGCGGCGCAGGGCGGCTGGGTGTGCTGGACGCTGGAGCAGGGCGCGGGGCCAGCGCTGCAGGCGGTGGACGAGGGCGGCGAGGCGCGCCTGCGCCTGGTGGCGCCGGGCGGCGCCGTCGCGGAGCTGCGGCGCGAGCCCTGAGCAGGAGCTGGAGGCGGACGTCAACCTGCGGCCTTCACCCCGCGACGGGAGGTCCATTCGGGACCTCCCTCGACGGGTTTGCAGCGGGCTGCGCCCGCTGCAATTCCCTGCGCGGGGACCCTGCCACGGCTGCGCCGCGTGCGCGGCGTTCGCCGCTTGCTGTAGCTTGGCGCGCCCTCGCCCCCGGGAGTCCGCCCATGCCGCGCCCGTCCGCCGTGCGTCTCGTATCCGCCGCGCTCCTGCTGGCTGCCGCCGCGCGCGGCGCCGACGTCACGCCCGACGCGCGCATGCTGCGCTACCCGGACGTCTCGGCCACGCACATCGCCTTCGTCTACGCCAACGACATCTGGCTGGTGCCGCGCGAGGGCGGCCTGGCCACGCCGCTGGCCAGCCCAGCCGGCCCCGAGCAGTTCCCGCGCTTCTCGCCGGACGGCGGGAGGCTGGCGTTCGTGGGCAACTACGACGGCAACCGCGACCTGTACGTGCTGCCGCTGGCGGGCGACGTCGCGACGCGCGTCACGCACCACCCCCGAGGCGAGCAGCTCAGCGACTGGACGCCCGACGGCCGCCTGCTCTTCAGCAGCGCGCACGAGGACCCGCTGGGCGGGCGCGCGCCGCAGGTCTTCAGCGTGCCGCCGACGGGCGGCCTGCCCGAGCGCCTGCCGCTGCCCTACGGCGGCAACGCCGCGCTCGCGCCCGACGGCCGCTGGCTGGCCTACACGCCGGTGCCCTTCGACTTCCGCACGTGGAAGCGCTACACGGGCGGCACCGCGATGGACATCTGGCTCTTCGACCTGCAGTCGAAGCAGAGCCGGCGCATGACCGACTGGGTGGGCAGCGACAGCCAGCCCATGTGGCAGGGCACCACGGTCTACTACCTTTCCGACGCGGGCGCGAGCCACCTGCTGCAGCTCTGGTCCTTCGACACCGTGGGCGGCGTGCGCAGCCAGGTCACGGACCTGCCGGACTTCGACGTGAAGTGGCCGGCCATCGGCCCCGGGGCCGAGGGGCGCGGCGAGATCGTGTTCCAGCACGGCAGCCGGCTGATGCTGCTGGACCTGCGCAACCGCGAGCTGCGCGAGGTCAAGGTGCGCATCCCGGGCGACCGGCCCACGCTGCGCCCGCGCACGTTGGACGTGGCCGGCGCGATCGAGGGCTGGTCGGTCTCGGCCATCGGCAAACGCGCGGCCATCGAGGCGCGCGGCGACATCTGGACGCTGCCGGCCGGGCACGGCTCGCCGCGCAACCTGACGCGCAGCGACTCCGCCGCCGACCGCCAGCCCGCGTGGAGCCCCGACGGCCGCTGGATGGCCTGGCTCTCGGACGCCGGCGGCGAGTACGAGCTGTGGCTGGCGCCCTCCGACGGCGACGGCGCCGCGCGCCCGCTGACCAGCGGCAACCAGGCCTTCTTCAGCAACCCGCGCTGGTCCCCGGACAGCAGGCGCATCGCGCTGAACGACCAGCTCGGCAACCTGTTCGTCGTGGACGCCGAGGGCGGCGCGCTGACGCTCGTGGACACCGACCCGTGGGGCGGCACGCCCGCCGCGTCGTGGTCGCACGACGGCGCCTGGCTGGCCTACGTCAAGTCCGGCCCCAACCAGAACGGCGCGCTGTGGCTGTGGGAGGCCGCCAGCGGCGCGACGCGGCAGGTCACCTCCGGCATGTTCAACGACCGCGAGCCGTGCTTCGACCGCGAGGGCAAGTACCTGTACTTCGCCAGCATGCGCGAGTGGTCGGGCCCGACATACGAAGACCTCGGCACCACGTTCGTCTACGCGCAGACCGACCGCTTGCTGGTGGTGCCGCTGCGCGCCGACGTGCCCTCGCCGTGGCTGCCGAAGAGCGACGAGGAGCCCAAGGGCGAGGCGGCGCGCAAGGAGCAGGAGCAGAAGGACAAGGCCGGGGCGGACAAGGCCGACGAGAAGCAGGCCGGCGAAGCGCAGGACAGCGACGACAAGGACGGCGGGGACGCCGACGCGCAGGCGGACGAGCCGCCCAAGGAGCCGCTGAAGATCGACCTCGACGGCTTCGAGCGCCGCGCCCTGCTGCTGCCCGTGCCGCGCGGCGCCTTCTTCGGGTTGCAGGTGGCGCACGACGGCAAGCTGGTCTACGGCCGGCGCCCGGCGTACGACGGCAGCGACGAGGCGCCGTCGGCATCGGTCAGGCTCTTCGACGTTGCCGCCGAGAAGGCCGAGGAAAAGACGCTGGCCGAGAAGGCCGACGGCTTCGAGCTGTCCGCCGACGGCAAGAAGCTGCTGGTGGTCCTCGACGACAAGGCCGACCTGCGCGACGTGTCGCCGGGGGCGGAGGCCAAGCCGCTGGTGATGGACGGCTTGAGCGTCACCGTGGACCCGCGCAACGAGTGGCGCGAGATCCTGGTGGACGCCTGGCGCCGCTTCCGCGACTTCTTCTACGACCCGCACATGCACGGCGTGGACTGGAACGTCATCCGTGAGCGCTACGTCGCGCTGCTGCCCGACTGCGCCTCGCGCGAGGACGTGGCCTACCTGATCCGCGAGATGATCTCGGAGCTGAACGTCGGCCACGCCTACTACAACCCCGGCGAGGCCGAGGAGGAGCCGAGCGTCTCCGTGGGCCTGCTGGGCTGCGACTTCGAGCTGGCCGAGGGCGCCTACCGCATCGCGCGCGTCCACGAAGGCGGTGCGTGGGACGCCGACGCGCGCGGGCCGCTCAGCCAGCCCGGCGTGGACGTGAAGGCCGGCGAGTTCCTGCTGGCCGTGAACGGCGTGCCGCTGGACACCGCGCAGGATCCGTGGGCCGCCTTCCAGGGCCTGGCCGAGCGCGTGGTCGAGCTGACCTTGGGCGCGCGGCCCGTCGCCGAGGGCGCGCGCAGGGTGCTGGTGAAGCCCGTCGCCAGCGAGAGCAACCTGCGCTACCGCGCGTGGGTCGAGTCCAACCGCCAGCACGTCGACCAGGCCAGCGGCGGGCGCGTCGGTTACGTCCACGTGCCCGACACCGGCGTCAACGGCCAGAACAACCTGTTCCGCCAGTTCCACGGCCAGAAGGGCACGCAGGCGCTCATCGTGGACGAGCGCTTCAACGGCGGCGGCCAGATCCCCACGCGCTTCATCGAGCTGCTCGACCGCCCGTCCACCAACTCCTGGGCCGTGCGCGCCGGCGCGCCCTTCTGGTGGCCGCCGGACAGCCACCAGGGCCCCAAGTGCATGCTCATCAACCAGCGCGCCGGCAGCGGCGGCGACTGCTTCCCGTACTACTTCCGCCAGGCGGGCCTCGGGCCGCTGATCGGCGTGCGCACGTGGGGCGGCCTCGTCGGCATCGGCGACCTGCCGCCCATGCTGGACGGCGCGTCGGTCTCCGTGCCCAGCTTCGCCTTCTACGAGAACGACGGCACGTGGGGCGTCGAGGGCTGGGGCGTCGAGCCGGACATCGAGGTGATCGACGACCCGGCGAAGATGCAGGACGGCGCGGATCCGCAGCTGGACAAGGCCATCGAGGTCATGCTGGCCGCGCTGGAGGACGGCGAGGGCTGGGTGCAGCCCAAGGTGCCGGCGTATCCGGACCGGCGCGGGATGGGGCTGAAGGGCGTGGAGGAGCGGTAGGGGCGGTTGCTCCTCACGTCGTGACCGTGCCCGAGCAGGTCCCGCGACATCCTCTGCGTGCGCAACCGCGGCCACGAGGCCGCCCTCGAGGTATGGATGCTCTGCCGTCGCCGGGTCGCTCGCCGCGCGGCGCGCTACGGGCTGTGCGGGAGGTCGACGAGTCGGTCTGGGGCGACCTTTCCGGCGTGCTGGTTTGTCCCGATGAAACTGGGCACAGCCGCCCCCGC
>Ga0247727_10003393_pt1 | contig 35234 bp, 23 predicted proteins | sample WisWelCaveWW1625_FD_202498 | JGI IMG/M metagenome (GOLD analysis project Ga0247727, IMG submission 202498) | Biofilm microbial communities from Wishing Well Cave, Virginia, United States - WW16-25 | ecosystem: Environmental > Aquatic > Deep subsurface > Groundwater > Cave microbial mat | place...
AGCCGCAGGAGACCGACGAAGCGAAACCGCTGTGGGCGCCCATCGACAAAATCCCCTTTGAGCACATGTGGGCGGACGACCGGCACTGGATTCCGCTGATGCTGGCGCGCAAGAAATTTTCCGGGCGGTTTTTGTTCGAGGCGGATACGATGCTGGGGCATGAAATACAAATTATTAAAACAAACCGGTGAGGAGGAAAATGTTAAAACGTTTGATCAGTGCAGTTCTGTTTTTCATCGTGGGGAGGTTTCTCCTTCCTTTTTATGGCCATAGCCAAACCGATCAGACCATGTCCTTCGAAGAGTACGAGCCGCGGTCGACGCTGGTAGTGCCGGCGCATTCGGTGACACGCGCGAAATATCCCTTCATCGACGTGCACAATCATCAGACCAACATGTCGCCGGAAAAGCTCAAAGAGGTGGCGGCGGAGATGGACAAGCTCAACATGGCGGTGATGGTCAATCTCAGCGGCCGCGGCTTCAAGCGCGTGCAAAACCCCGACGGCACGACAACCTTCGGCCTGAATGACGGCGCGTATCTCAAAAAAGCCGTCGAGAATGCGAACGCCACCGCGCCGGGGCGATTCCTCGTTTTTACCAACGTCGATTTTAACGGCATCGGCGAGCCGGGCTGGACGGAAAAAGCGGTGAGAGCTCTGGAGCAGGATGTGAAAAACGGCGCGGCCGGTTTGAAAATTTATAAAAGTCTCGGATTGGAAACGAAAGATGCGAGCGGCAAACGCGTCGCGGTGGACGATCCGCGCCTCGATCCGATCTGGGCGAAATGCGGCGAGTTGAAAATTCCGGTGCTCATTCACACCGGCGACCCGGCGCCGTTCTGGCTGCCGCAGGATAAACTCAACGAACGCTGGCTGGAGCTGAAACAATTTCCCGACCGCTATCGCTACGGCAAAGAGCCGGCGTGGGAGCAAGTGATGAACGAGCAGTTCAACATTTTCAAGAAACATCCGCAAACGACGTTCATCAGCGCGCACATGGCGTGGATGGCCCACGATCTCGCCCGGCTCGGCAAAGTTCTCGACGAAATTCCCAACATGTTCACCGAGATCGGCGCGATCATCTACGAGCCGGGCCGCCAGCCGCGCTTTGCGCGCGATTGGTTCATCACATATCAGGATCGCGTTTTGTTCGGCAAAGACATTTGGGCGCCGGAGGAATATTACGTCTACTTCCGGGTTTTGGAAACCGCCGACGAGTATTTCGATTACTATCGCAGACGCCACGCCTTTTGGAAAATGTACGGCCTCGACCTGCCCGACGAGGTGTTGGAGAAACTTTATTATAAAAATGCGCTGCGCATTTTGCCGGGCATCTACAAGTCAAGATTCCCCGATTAAGCGCTTAACGTCAAAAAGTTAGAAAAAAATCTGATTTTTTCGACAGGAAACAGGATAGACAGGATATGAGTCAATCCTGTTGATCTTGTTATCCTGTCAAAAAAAGTTGTCGCACAACGGCCCCAGTTTTCAGCTTGTCTGAAAATCTGATGTAGGCCATTGCACAGCAAAAATTAGAAAAATTCTGAAAATTTTTTTGAATCACAGCCAAATTTAACACGAGACGCGGAGTCCGCAGAGAAAGCACGGAGAGCAATGAGTGTTTATAAAAAGCTTTTCTCCGTGACACTCCGTGTGTTCTCCGATACTCCGTGTTGATTTTCTTTTTGGCAGTTACTCGTAAACGGTAAAATCCAGCGCAAATTCAATCGTCGTGCAAAACCCGGCAAAGCTGCGGGCGATCTTCTCGCGTTCCTCCTCGCTCAAGCCTTCGAATTGCGTCCAATCCTGCGCCAAACGCAGCCGGGTTGAATCCGCGATCACTTCCAACGGCCGTTCGTCGCCTTTGTTGTTTTTGAACATCACCGGCAGCCACTGGCGCCCGAAGCGCACGTGCAGGCGCTCGTCGACGCAGTCGATCTCCGGCAGCATGGCGCTGTGCGGATCGTTGAATTTTAAAAACGGCGCGATGCTGCCTTTCTTGCGCGTGAAGCTGCACGCCTCGCCGGCCATCGTCAATTCCGCAAAATAATCCTCCAGCGCCTCCAAACGGCTGCCGTAATGCGGCCAGTAAAAATCTTGAATGTCGTAACCCAGCTCGCGCAAGCGGCGCAAACCCATCAGCGAGTGCCGGCATTCATCCCAAATATGCCGCGAGAAATCGACGAAAAAATCCAGCGGCATGTTGCGAATGCCGTAAAAAATGTAACACATCGGATCGACCACCTGCCACTCGGTGGCGTTTTGATAAACGATATCCTTCAGCGTTCCATAAAACGGATCTTCCTGCTTGTTGAGCGGAAAACGATCCAACACTTTAAAGCGCGGGTCTTGTTTCGGTTTATGCGGCGCCGGGCCGGCCGGTTCGCGAACCGGACTTGGCGGCAGGGCGTTTTCATCCCAAGTGGGTTCCACATTCGCGACACCGCCCAGCATGTTGAGGCAATTTCTGACAAACTCGCGCCAGCGTTTGATCTGCGCAAAAAGTTCGGGATTGAATTTGGCGTGCTGCAACAGGCTGGCCGCCCACTCCAACTGCCGCTGTTTCTCTGGAATCATGCCTTCCAAAATATAAATCGTCGGCGCATCAAAAATCGGATCGCAATGATCGCGATAATCCTGATACGCCTGCAGCAGATCGCGTTTGAGATCGAAATAAAAGGCGCTGAGAAAACTTTCCGCGCTGTCGGCAGCGCCGATGGCGGCAATGAATTTTGCCAATGCCGGAGACGGCGCGATCTCAGCCATGCCGCCGGGCAATTCCCGCAGCCGCTCGCGCCAGCGGCGAATATGCTGCATGTCCTCGTGCATTCGCTGCGGGATTTGCGTTTTCCACTCATGGCTTCCGCACGCCGGCACCCAACCCGCCAACAAGCGGGTCAAAGCAAATTCGAAGCTGATAAAATGACGAAGCCTGGCAACGTGATCTTTCGGACGCAGCCAGCTAATATTGCCCCACAACGCCTCCATTTCGGCGTCGGAAAGATTTTCGCTGAGCTCGAGGCCTTTGATTTTGGGGTGGGAGGTGGCTGTCGTCATGTTGATTTCTCCTTTTGATTCGTAATTTTACAAATAATAGTTTATTTAAATGATGAATTCAAGAGGAATTTGTAAAAGGAGATAAAACGATGGAAGCTCCGACCACCGAATCGAAACATGGCCGGACGGATATATACTCGTTAAGGTTTGGTTTTGGAGTGCCAGGCTACGTAACTCAACATTTATGTTGAGAAAAACAATGCGTACAACATAAATGTTGCATACAATCTTAGCCTTAACGAGTATGGATTGGTATCCGTTGCAGGAAAGCAAGTGAAAAGAAAAATAATCGGCGCTGGCGCAGCCGCCAGCGCCAAAACGGCGAGGTGATCGCAGAATGATGGCTTGTTAATGAAGCAGAATGTCATCCGCGGCCGCCGGGAGGCTGCCTGCTCCGCTGTGGCCGTTTCCATTTGTCGCCGGCAATTCGGCGACGACGGCATCGTCGTGGTTTTCCGTGTTGGCAAATAAGAGCCGTAAATTTGAAGAAGGGTTGAAACGAATAGGCGCGCCGTCATTTAAAATATCAAACAAAGCCAGTTGGCTGGGCGCCTCGGGAGTTTCCAACGTAGCACCCGCCGTCATGTGCGCCAAGCGTTGATTGGCTTCCTGCTGATTGGCGATCACTTGCTGCAAGCGAAGGTTCAACTCGTGCAATTGCGCCAGAATCGTTGACAAATCAGCATGGCCGTTATGCGGCATCACGGCCGGCAAATTGGCTGTGGAGGCGGCCGGCGCGTAAGGCGTAGGCGCTTCGTTGAAATCTTGCTGCCGGACCGTGTCTTCACTGGCGACCGGGCTATCATTGTCATCAACCGCCGGCGCCGAGGGTTGAAGATGCTGCAAATGCGGAAAGGCCATCGCCGTGGTTTTCGCTTCGATCTTTTGGAAACGCCGGCGCTGCGACCACGTCATCAACCAGCTCAATCCGCCGAACAAAAAAATGAGCACGATCGCCAACGCGACATAGAAAATTCCAAACGAGCCTGAACCGGTTGCCGTTGCGGGTGAATCCAGGCTTGCCGGCGGCGCGGTTGCTGACAGCGCGACCTGCGAACTGTCGGCAGCAGATGCTGAAACCAAATTTGAATCGGCTTGTGAGGCAACTATTGGCGCCAATTTTTCATCGAGCCGCAGCTCTAGCGTCGCCGCGCCGGTTAATTTCGCGGGGTGATCCATATTTTGATAATGGATTTTTATCACCGGCGGCTGCGTCGAGGCCGTGAAACTCTGCCGCGCCAAACGAATCTGCAAGGGAACAAAAGAAAGAATCTTCAATGAATCGCGCTGCAGCGCCCATTGATAACGGGGAATCGTGACGAAACGCACGGCCGTATTGGCTTCAAACCAACAAAAATAACGTTGAAACTTGCATGAATCCGGCACCGCCACCGTCACAACGGCTTCGACGCTATCGCCCCAAATGGCCTCCGTGGCAAGTTGGAGATAGGCCTGCGGCGAGAGCACCAGGCGTTTTTCGGACGCCGGCGCGGCGGTCGAATCTTTTTTTCCTACCGTCGCCCAAACGTTCAAGGGCAAAAACAACATTAAAAAAGCGGCGATATTGCCAAAAGCTAAAAACTGTTTCGTCCTGTTCATAACTGTCCTCTATCGATAAAAAGGAAATGTCACATTCTTGGAAAAATAATCGCCATGAAACCCCGTATCGTTGTCAAGATAAAATATAGCGGAAGAGACTTTTTTTCGCGGAAAAGGGTTAAGAAAAGTTTTTGGCAGGATTGGGTTGGATCAAAGGAAAGAAGTTTTCACACGAATCAAAAAAACACATAGAATTCTGAAGGCATCATCCGCGTGAGTTTTTGATCAGCGTGCAAGATTGGTGTCTTTAGCAGTTCACGCTTCAAACAAACAACACGAGGCGCCGACCCAGGTTTTGTTCTTGTTGAAATCGACGCCCAGCATTTTTCCCTGGCTGAGGCGGGCCAGCGTGGTGACGGCCAGGGGCTGGTCGAGCCACAAAAACATCAGGCGGACTTCCACTTTGCTCGCCGCGTCCGGCGTTTTGATCACCGGGCCGTATTCGATTTTTTCCTGCAAGAGAAAGTGCGCTCGTTCCGCTGGCGGAATCGCCTCGAGATCGGCGGCGGTGACGTCGATTTTAACGCCGCTGCCGGCAAAGGAGAACAGCGGCTTCAAAACATAATTTTCCAGATTTTCGGGATAACGCGCCAATTGCTGCAGGAAATACGCCCGCGGCGCGTGGCGATGGCGGAGAAACGGCAGAGAAAATTTGCTCATGCGAAAATACCAATTCGGATGGCCGGCCCATTCCACCTCGAGATCGTCGCGAAAATCAAAATCAATGGCGATCCCTTTTTTGACAAACTCGTCGACGATGACGCGATTGTAAATGCGATGAATGGGAATCTCTTTGCCGTTGCGGCGATAAAATAATTTCCGGCCGCGCTTTTTGAGCGCGGTGATGCAAACGGCTTTGACGCCGGTAAAACGCTCGGTGCACACGAAATCGCAGGCGGTTTTTTGCTGCTCCGGCTGAATCTCCAGAAGAATGACGTTTTCGGGATCGTGGCCATGCAGCAAGGCTTGCTTGAGCAGCGCGACGTAATTCTCAACCGTAAGGCCGTTCAGCAGAAATTCCAAATCCGACAAATGAAAGGCGCGCTGAAACGCTTGCGTCAACACGATTTGAAAACCGTAGAGCGAGGGAAACCCTTGCAGCTCGATAAGCTGCGGCGAGAGCTTGCCGTTGGCGTCGCGGGTGACCGCAAAGTCCACCTGCATAAAAAGCGGATGCGGTACGTCGTTGGGAACGCGATAACGCGCCGGCACCGCGCGCTCGGATTCGCGGCGATATTCGGGCGTATCGAGCTGCGCGAGAATTTCCATCGCCGACTGCTGCATCTCGTGCAGCAATTCTTTCGGCAAAAAAACCGGCGTCTCGCAAACGCGAAAGTCGATCTTGGCGCCGACGGCTTCATCTAAGGCGCGCAGAAACGCGCGATATTTTTCTTCGGTAAATTGCGCGTTGAATCGCTCGCGCAACGTTGAAATCATGCTTGAAGCTCCTTTTGCAAAATTTGCAGCCAAATACAAAGATGAATCATAATAAAAGAATATAAAAAAACCCGCAGCGGAAATCAAGCAAAGAGATTTTCCTTTTTATAGTTTACGGCGTCATGACCGGCAGTTTGATATGTGAAGGAAATACTCTCGAGCGAAACACCCGTTGCGTTGCCGCTTGATAATCCGACTCCTTCGCCAGAAAAATGTTCTCGACATACTTTTGCGGATTGCGGTCGATGACCGGGAACCAGGTGCTTTGCACCTGCACCATGATCCTATGCCCGGCGCGGAAACGATGATCGCTGCCGTGCAAATCGATAACGTACGCATTCACTTGATTCGGCGCAATCGGCTCGGGCTTCTCAAAACTTTTGCGAAACCGGCCGCGCAGCACCTCGTTGGCGATCATCAATTGATAGCCGCTCATTTTGATCTCTTTCGGATAGTTTTCGGGATAAACATCGATCACTTTCACAATCCAATCGCTGTCGGTGCCGGAGGTCGAGGCAAAAAGATGCGCGACGATTTTGCCGGTGACCACGACGTCTTCCGGCAGCGGCGCGCTTTCCCAGCTCAACACGTCGGGACGTTGATGCGCGAAGCGTTGATCTTCGAGCAGCCACGTTGACCAGCCCGAACCGTGCGGATAGTACGTCGGCTCGATCGGGCGCGGGCGATACGGTACCGGGTGCGCCGGATCGGAAATGTAGCCGTCGAATTGTTTTTCATCGGCTTGTTGTGGCGCCTCAAACGAGAGACGGCCATTCGCATGAAAATAAAGATTGCGCGTCATGAAATTTTGGCGCGGCGGCCATTGCTCGTAAGCTTGCCACGTGTTCGAGCCGGTTTGGAAGGTGTGCGCTTCCTTCATCTCAAAGGCGCCTTTGTCTTTCAAAAAGTAGGCAAACCACGGCGCTTGAATGTTTTCGCGAAAATGTTTGCTCGCGGCGTTTTCAAAATCGATCTTGCCGAGCTTGCTGCCTTCGGCGCGGTTCCAGCCGCCGTGATTCCACGGCCCGACGACGAGGTAATTCATCTTGCCGGCATCGTGCTTTTCCAGCGCGTCATAAATTTTGAGCGGGCCGTAAAAATCCTCCTGATCCCACCAGCCCGCCACATTCAGCGTCGGCACCGTCACCCGCGTCAAATAAGGCGCGAACGCCTGCTTCTGCCAAAACGCATCATAATTCGGATGCGCGACGAAATCATTCCACGTCGGAATTTTGCCGAGCAAATGTTTTGCATTCACGTTGGAAAGCGGCCCCAAATCGAGATACCACTCGTAGGTGTCATACTGGTCGAAACTGAAGTTGGTGTTGATGTTCGAGGTTTCCATCATCGCGGCATATTCGAAGCCGTAGCTCAAGCGGAACGCGCCGTTGTGGTGAAAATCATCGCCGAGGAACATATCCGCCGGCGAGGCCTGCGGCGAAACGGCTTTCAGCGCTGGATGCGGATCGAGCATCGCCATCGCCGTCAACCAGCCGTCGTAAGAGATGCCGTAAATTCCGGCGCGGCCATTGTGGTTCGGAATATTTTTGAGCAGCCAGTCAATGGTGTCATACGTATCCGTGCTCTCGTCAAAAGCTTTCGGATTATTCCTGTCGCGCGGGTTGCGCATCATCACAAACGTGCCTTCCGATTTATAGCGCCCGCGAATATCCTGAAAAACGAAAATGAAGCCCTCATCCGCCAGTTGTTTCCGCGAACTTATTGGATTGGAGAAGGCCTCCGGAGAAACGCCGTCGCCGATGCCATACGGCGAACGTTGCATGAGAAACGGCAGCGGAGCAGCAACGTTCTTCGGCGTGTAAATGCTCGTGTTGAGACGTACGCCGTCGCGCATCGGAATCAGAACCGTCTGCTTCTCGTAAACCCAATTGGAATCCGGAATTGATTGGGCGTAAAGCGGAGAAAAGCAAAGATGGAAAATCAGCGCCGTCAAACCGCTTCGATACATCGCGTGAAATTTTTTGTTTTTCATGTAAGCTCCCGCGGAAGGACTAAAATCAGAGATGGGTCGTTTGTAATGCCTTCGGTGGAAAAACGTAGCGCAGTCATCCTGACTGCCCCGCACAGAGCGGGGCGCTATTTCTTCCCGGCAATCCGCACCGTATCCGTCACCGTCTGCTGAATGTAAATCACATCGTAAACCGGCTTTTCAATGTAAATCGTATCGGAGCGGGTGTAGAACATCATGTCGTGCGCGAATTGGTCGTTGGGGTTGAGCGCCTTGAGCAGCTCGTCTTCTTGAAACCCCCAGATTTGCAATGAAGCAGCGCCATTTTCAGAGCCGTCAAAATCGAATTGCAAGGTCAAGCGACGGCCGACGTAATTCTTTTCGACGAGACGAACCAGGCCGTTGAACATCGAGAGCGCAGCCGGAAAATTCGAGCGGGCGCCGTATTCGCTGCGCTTGCCGCGTTCGGCCACGACCTCGATAAAGCTGCTGCGTTTCCAGTTGCGCATCACCGCCAGGGCGGTGTCCGATTCGCTCAGGCTGAACAGTTGTTTGGAGGGATAGACTTCGAGCACGTCTTTTTCGTTGAAGCCGTCGCCGAGCACGTCGATGACCTCGACGCTGTCGATTTTTTGCTCGGGAATGAAATACTGCTCGACGAAGAAGTTGATCGTCTCGCGATCTTTGATGGTCGCCACCGGCACGGTTTTGCGCGTCACCAGCACTTGATCGGACAATTGCGCCGCCGCCGGATGGCTGAATAATGTTGCAATCAACGAAAACGATAAAAACTTGATACTTTTATATTTCATACGGGCGCGGCCAAGCTTCACCACAAAGGCACAAAGGACACAAAGAAAGTTTGATTGTTTTTTCTCTTTGTGAGCTTTGTGTCTTGGTGGTTTAAAAATCTTCGTGATCATGATAGTTTTTCCGGAGTCATACCAATGGAGATGTCAAAACCCGACATTCTGATTAAATCCTACTGCATGGCCCGGAGCTTGTCAAAATAACTCCTGGCTTTGTCAACCTGCCCCGAGCGGCGATACCCGTCCACCAGCAGTTTATAAAGATTTTGCAATTCTTCCGGCGTTAATTGCGATGACAGCGACACGGCTTTTTCGCCGTTGGCGATGACGAGCTGAGGATTCGCGCTCGTCAAATCCGCCATGAACATGTAGCTTCTGCCGCGGCCGCTCCACTCGATCTCCGCGGCTTGCGCAAAATAGGCGTAGGCCAGCCGGCGATCGCTGCGCAGCGTATCGATGCCCATATTATAACACATCGCGCCGTAGGCGTCGAAATAATCCTGGTAGCCCGCCTCCAGCGGCGCGCCGCCGGCGGCTTTCGGAATGGTTTGAATCACTTCGTATAAACGCGATACCGCGCTGGCTTTGCGGTCGAGATTTTTATACTCAATCGCCGCGTAGGTCCAGCTCATCTCGTCTTTGGCGCGCTTGGTTTTGAGAATGCGGTGAATCAAATCGGCGCAAATTTTTCCGGCGGCTTCGAACTGGCCGCGATTGGCCAGCGCATTCGCCGAATCCTTCATCACCGAGCCGTAGATATTGCCGTCGTCCCAGTTGATCCATTTGATATTCGACTCGATCACCGCGAGATAGTCGGGATTGCGGGTGAGGGTTTTGGCGTGATGCAGCTTTTGCAGCGCCTGTGGCGCCTCAAACAATTTAATCGCCGCCTGCGCCTGAAAATAAACCGACAAGAAACGGTACGTCGTGTCGATGGTGGCTTCCACCGGCAGCGCCGGATTTTGCAAACGCCGCGGATTGACTTCGGCGGAGGCGAGCAGCACTTCTTCGCATTTTTTGAAATTATCCAGCGCCTCGGCCCAATGCTGCTCGGCAAAATAAGTCGAGCCGAGATTGTAGTAATGCACATACTCGCCGGGCTCCAGGCGCGCCAAGGTCCCCCAAATGTGCAGGGACTTGTCGAACGTCATGTCTTTGGGGAAGCGCTGCGCCAGCAGCTTGTAGGTCAAAGCCAGATAGTTTTGCACTGGCGCATTGAACGGATTGAGCTGCACCGAACGTTCCAAATATTTTTGCGCCTCTTTCAAATTATAACTCGCCTGAATGATCAGGCGCTGTTCCTGCGTGCGGTCGAAGGCTTGCAGATTTTGCGCGGCTTCATCCAATTTCAGCGCCCCCGGAATCGTTTGTTTCACCGCTGCCAGTGAATCTTCCGGCCGCACCGATTTGACCGGCGATTTTTTGGCGTTGTCAAGGATGAGCCAGAGCGAGTCGCTCATATTATAATGCTGGCGGCCTTTCACAAACAGGGATTTGGCTTCGCGCTCATCCTTCGTGGCGACAAACAACCCGGCGGAAATCGAATCGGCGCGCGCCGCCACCAGCGGAGAAATTCCGGGCGGCACTTTGATCGCGCGATAGCTGCGCGCCGCGCCGCTGCCGCCGCAGCTCGCGAGACCCAGCGCCAGCGCGATCAAGCTCAGGCAATAAGCACAACTTTTTTTCATGATTTTTTCTGGCCTCCGGCTTTGTTGGTCTTATCCCACCAGGATAAGAAGACGTTGTAAAATTTCGAGGTTTCCTGCAGCGTCGGCCTTTGTTCGAGCATGCTCACCGAGGCGACGGCGGCGGTTTCATTGCGGCTGGCAATGCCTTTGCTCAAATAAAAACTTTGCTTGCGGAAACCGGTGTCACGCAAACAAATCGCCTGGGTGCTGTCGCCGGCGGCAACGAGCAGCAGCCCAAAATCCTCCGACACCTCGTTGCACAACAGGAACAGCTCGTATTCGGTTTCGTTCGTCGCAATCGCCACGCGCGAGGTGATATCGCCGGGTTTAAAGCGCATGTACTGCTTCAGAGCCGGCGGAAAGTCGTAGGGATTTTTGCGCATCCACTCGAACAATTCGTGAAAAAGTTTTTTGAGATCGCGCGTGCGCCAATCTCTTTCGCCGTCTTTGTTCTTGACGACGATTTTTTCCGGGCCGGTTTTTTCCGCCTTCTTGTGATCGTTGGTGATCGGCGCGGCGCGGCCGGTGGAATAACCTTCGCCGCTGGGCGCGCCGCCGTAACCGCTTTTCGGCGTTTCGATTTTCGGCGCAAAAACGTTGCTCGGCGTGCCGAACACCGGCAAACCGTTGGGCCGGCTCTGCACCACCGGCGCATTCACCGCGGGCATCAAGCTCGTGCCGACGTTGATCTCGGGCATTTTCACCGACGAGGGCAGGGAGGCGCTGCGCTGCAACAGCTTCAAATCTTTAGGCGCATGATCGACGACGTGAGCCAGCGCTTGCAACGTGGTCAAATCGATTTGAGGAATCTCGTTCGGCGCCGCATTGGCCGGCGCCACCATTTCCTCGACCGATTTCGAGGCCTGCGGCTTGTTCATTTTTTCGCGTCCGGGCAAAACCGGCTGGGGCGGCTGAAATTTGGTGAAATCGATTTCGGCAAATTTTTCGACGTTAAAGCGCGGTTCCGAAAACCTCACTTGCAGCGCCGCCAAGTAGAGCAGCAAAACCAAAATGGCCGTCAAAATGTACGTCCACAGTTTTTCCGGCTCGAGGCGGCGAAGCCGTCCGTACACACTATACGCCAGGCTCGACATAATTGATATTCTTCACAAAGTGATTTCGTTCGCAAACATCCAGCACATTCACGGTCAGTTGAATCGGCGAGTTGGGATCGGGTTGAATGAGAAAGATGACGTCTTCGTTGCGGCTCAAATAATTTTGCCGCACCGCGCGCAACACCTGCTCGATGCGAAGCAAATCCGAATCGCTGGCAATTTCCTGGGCGCCGTCGATCACCGTATAGCGCGGACCGTCCAGCACGAGAATCGAAACCGTCTTGAGTTGGGAGGGCGAGCTGACGGCGGCGACCTCGCGCGGCAATTTCACCTGGGTCTTGCGCTCGATATCGCTGATCGCGACAAAACCAAAAAGCATCGTCAAGGCGATATCGATATAGCGAATGATCATTCCGGTTCTGGCCATATCACATTTTGACTTTTTTTCCGATGCGCACGTCGACGCTGCGCGCCACGTCGATCCGGTCGCAAAGATCAACGGCGCGCATCACAAAACGCACCGGCGTATCGTAGTTGGCGCGAACCCGCACGCGCATTTTATACTTTTTCTGCGCCAGCTCGCTTTTTCTGGCGAGCAGATACCGCTCCACGATATCAGGATCCGGCGTCCGGATTTTTTCGCCATCGAGAAGATAAACGCCGTTTGCCTGCACGCCGACAAAAACCACCATCTCCGCATCGGGAGGCGCCGGCTTCAATTCCACCGTGGTCGCCAATTCGATCTTGTCGTGCTGGCTCAGCTCCGAAAAACAAATGAAGCCGAACAGCAAATTCATGCAAATATCAATATAGCGAATTACTGTGCTGCCGCTGCTCATCATGCTAATTTTACTCCCGTCCCATGGACTCAAAAGAGGTTTCGAGCTTGCGGCCGCCCTTGGGTTTGACGGTCGCTTTGACGATGTTGACGCCGGAGGTTTCGCCGAGACGAAAGCCGGCCGCGGCGACGCCTTCATCATTCGTTTTCACTTCCAGGCGGGTTTTATCCCGATCCAGCCGGCCGGTGTTGTACGTCACCTCGAAGTGAACGGCTTGATCCGGCACGGGATTGCCGCAGGCGTCTTCCAATTTCAAACGCAGCGGCTCGGGCAAATGCGAGCCGGGGCTGCCGGTTTGCAAATGTCCGGCGAGAACATACATTTTGTCCGCCGGGCCGACGCGGCTTTCGACTTCAAAGTTTTCGCTCAAATTGGCCTCGCCATTGACTTGCGCGACGATCTTTTGCTTGCCGAGCAGCTTGCCCAACCGCGCTTGCACTTTGGCGCGGCCGATGATGTCGGTGTCGATCTGCCGGACGCTCTCGCCGTTATCGAAGCTCACCATGCTGCCGTTGGCTTCAAACGTCACGGTCACGTTTTTCATCGGCTTGCCGTGCTGATCTTCCACCGCCACTTCCAAAGCTTTCGGCAGCGTTGCGCCGGCATCCGCGACTTGATGATTGCCGGAGAGAATTTTCAACCGGCTCGGAATGCGGCTCGGCGGCGGCGAAGATTTCACCACCAAATTAGTGGGCAGTGTTGGCGCCGAAGCGGCCGAACGATTTTCCGCTTCTTTCGCAGCCAGCGCCGACTGACCTTTGCCGAAACGATTGCGAAACAAATCGGCGCGCTCCGCCACCAATTCCATGTGGCGGTGAAACGTCGAATGCGCCCACGAGATGCCGAAATTCAAAATGATACTGACAATCAAGCCGCCGATGGTGGTGACCAGGGCGACGCCCATGCCGGAGATGATTTGTGACGATTCCAACTGGCCGGGCATGAAGGTTTGGTACATGCCCAACACCGTGCCAAGCAGGCCGAGCGCGCCGGCCGTATCCGAAAGCAGAACGGCGAAATTGCGTCCGACTTCGTAACGCTCTTTGACTGAGTTCACGTAGCTGTTGATTTCCACCTGCAACGCTTCGGCGGTCGAATCGCGCTGCCAGAGATCGCACAAACGATCCAGCAACTGCGCGATTTGGGATTTCGGATGCTCCCGCATCAGTTGCCAGATTTCCTCGATTTCGGACTCGTCGTAGGCGCCTTTGAGGCTGAGTTTTTTCTCGATGGTTGCGCTGATCGGCCTGGCGTAATGGTTGTCAAAAAAGATGCGGACAAACTGATAGATGATGACGCCGAGGCCGAGAATCAAAGTGCCGTAAATCGGATACATGACCCAGCCGCCTTGCGCCGTCCATTCCGAAAAATTGCCGGCAATGCCGCTGCGTGGCGTTTCGGCCTGGATGGTGAGCGGTTGCGACGTCGTGTCGAGAACGGCAGTCGAGAACGCCGGTGGCGTCGAGGCGGTCACCGTATCCTGTAAGGCTGCGGGCGCAGCTCTGCCGGGAGTCGGCCCGAACGCCGACCCGATTATGGCGATCATAAGCAAAACCATGCCCAACAGGGTGCGTGGTGTGAACATATTACAATCTCCGTCAAAAAAAGAATTTCTTCCGCCGAAGATCACCGAAGTCACCGAGAATCGCCGAAAAAAATTAAAAAATAATTCGGCGACACTCAGTGTTTTCGGTGGATTTCGGCGGAGGGTTTTTTCCATAGCATCTGTAAAAATCATGTAATGCTCCTTTACGCCTTACGTTTTAATTCACAATGATCGTCGCCGTGGCTCGTCCCGTGCCCGGGACCGTCAAATCCTTGCGCCGCATGATCTCGATCGTGATGCGGCGGTTCTCACGGCTGACGATCAGCGGCTGGCGCGGCGAGGTGTACTTTTGGCCGTCGGCGGATTGCCAGCGCAGGTAGTAATAATACGCGCCGGGCAGCGGCAATTCCCCGTCCGGCCAGCGCCAATTCCAAACGTAGCGCCGCGGAATTTGTTTTTCACCGGCGTATTTGAGCAGCTCTTTGCCCTCGGCGTCTTCGATAATGAATGCCCACGCCACCGGGCCGCGGCGCAAATCCGCCAAGTTGAGCGCAAACTTGAACGTGTCGGCCGGCACGCTGAGCTCGCGATGATAAACAAATTCGGGAATTTTGCGTCCGGCTAAACGATCCGGCGCGGCTTTCAAAGTCGAATCGCGCCGCGCAATTTCGAGGCGATCATTCAACGGACCGTACAGCGACAAATACTTCAACAGCAGATAAACGCGTTTTCCCTCGGCCGGCGCGATGAGGCGCGTGTGAAACGCCGGGTCTTTCATTTGTTTGGCCAGATTGCGCAGAAACTCCAGATAATTTTGGGTGTGATCTTTTTGCATCGCATGAACGATCCCGACGCTGTCGCCGGGAATATCAAATTTTGCCGTCGCGTCACTCGCCGCCGCTTCGATGCCGGTCATCAAATGCTTGGCGCCGATTTGCGGCAGCGCCGGCTCGAGACTGTCGGCCGAGAAAAGAATATTCACCGGCAGGCTCGCCAAATCTTTCGGCGTAAAACCCGGGTCGATTTTGCGGTAAATGAATTTGTCGACCATCTTGAGCGTGTCAAAAACCGAGCGCACGACAAAGGCGGTGGCGGGATTGATCGCCGGCGGCTCGCGGCGCGCGTATTCATCTTTCAGCCATTCCGGCTCGTAGGGCGTGCGATTCTTGCGGAAATTGAACGACAACCCGACTTCGTGCGAGCCGCTGCTGGCGAGGCGCAATTCATTCATCGGATGATTGTAACGATAGCTCAGACTCACGCCCTGCATCACGTGCATCGAGCCTTCAAGCGCAGCGGCTTCGCGACCAAAGGCGATTTTCAAGAAGCCGAGATCCGGGCGGAAACTTTCGAACGCGATCATCGGCAGCGTTTCGCCCTCATCGCGCGACACGCCGATCAGTGCGCGGAAATAACCCATGCCGACAGCCGCGCCGAGGCTGAAGGCGCGCGGCAGGCGAATGTTTTCATCGTACATCGAAATATTCGAGCGCGTGAGATGCGACACGTTGAACGCCAGTGTGACGTAACGATGCGGCACCGCCACGACGCCGAAACCGAGGTCGGGAAAAATCCATTTGGAGAGGCGGGCGAGCGCCGGGTCGTCTTCGGCTTCGAGGACGAATTGGCTGCGGTCAAAAGCGCGATTGCTAAAACCAAAATTGACGGCGGCGGCCAAATTCTCGTGAAGCTTTTTTCCGAAAACCGCGTTCATCACGACGGCGTTGTACAACGGCGTTTGCAAAACCTGGCCTTGCAGGCCGTACCCAAAATGATCGAACCGCCAGAGGCTGCGATTGGACGTCGTCACGCTGAAATAGCTGTGGCGCATATCGAGGCCGCCGGACAAAACGCCGTAATGCAGGGCTTTGCTGCCGAGCGTGAAAAGCGGATATTGCATGACGGCGACGGCCGGATTGAGCAGGCTGGCGCGCGCGTCGCCGCGATCGGCGGCGTTGGCGAAAATCAAGTTCTGCGCTGCAACGAAACGCACGCTGCTCAGCACAATCAAAATGGCAAGGCAATGTCGAGAGGTTTTATTTATCATATCATACCATCGCATTTCAAAATTGCTTGCAACAAAAAGATATCAGCGACACAAGGCCTTTATTCCAGCCCCCACCGATTGAAAAAATAAAAACAGAACGCCCTTCTTTTTCGCGTGCTTCGTGTGTTTAGCGGGTCATCACCGAATCAACACCAATTGACCGCTCCCGACTTTTTTGCCGTTATCTTCCAACAGCCATAAATACGCCCCGGGCATTTGCAGCTCGCCGCGATCGTCGCGGCCGTCCCAGCCGATTTCAAGCTCGCCCCGTCTTTCCGCCCGCAACAGACGCACTTCCAGGCCGCGCAGATCGTACACCCGCAGCATCAGCGCTTCCGGGTCGTAACCGGTGAAGTGAACTTTGGCTTGATCGTTTTTGCCGTCGCCGTTCGGCGTGAACGCATTCGGCCTGGCGAAGGCGCGATTGCCGGTGGCCGCGCCAGCCAGGACGACTTTTTGCGTTTGCGTCCGGCCCGGATCGCTCAAGGCGGAATAAACCAGCTTGAGCGTATCGACTATTTCGCCGTGACGCTGCGGCGCAAAATTCACGGCAAAAAACTGCGGATTGTGCGGGAAAATCGTTAAAGTATCGGGCAAAATTTTGAAATCGCCGCTCGCAGGCTGGAGGGCGCGAACGATAAGGCGGCTGTCGGCGCTGCAATTGGTCACTTGCAAATCGAGGCGCTTAGCCTGCCCCACCGCGACTTCGCCAAAATCCAATTTGACCGCAGCAACTTGCAGACACGGCGCGCCGTCCATCACATTTCCCCACAAGCTGACGCTGAGACGCTCGATATTTTGCTGCCAATCGACGCAGTAAATGTACAAGGAATCGGCGAAGGCTCTGAAATCATCGCCTTTGAACGAAACCGTCACGTTCAAGCTCTGGTCTTTTTCCAACGTCACCGGCAGCGGCCGTTCGGGACGAGACGCAAAGACGCGCAGCTTGCGCGCCAACTCGATTTGGCTGATTTCGATTTTGCCGCAGCCGGCGTTCGAGATCGTCACCTGCTCGGTTTTGGTTTCGTCGAGGTGGCTGTTGAACGCCAGCGCTTGATGCGACATCTCCAGCCTCGCCATGTCATCGCGGCCGGCGCCTTGCAGCGCAACGCGAAACAGCGCATTGGCGGCCAGATCGGTTTGCACCAACAACGTGTCGCTCGCGGCTCCGGCCTGTCTCGGCGTAAACGCCAGCGGAATCACCACCGACTCCTGCGGATGCACTGGTTTGGGCAATTGCATCGCGCCGGCAATTTTAAAAAGCTCGCCGCGCGCCGTCATGATCTGTGTCAGGGTTAAATCCGACTGGCCGGTGTTGGTGATGGTGCATTCGCGGGCGATGCTTTCATCCAGACAGGCTTTGCCAAAATCGATGCGATTGGGGCCGGCCAATTTGCCGGGAAGGCCGTTGCCATTGCCGTTCAGCGTGACTTCAAGACGCGGCTGCACCGGATCGGAACTGGTGATGACCAGCAAGGCCTGGCGGGCGCTGGCGAGGCTGGGCTTAAATTCCAAAGCCAGGCGCGAGGAGCCGCGCGAGACAATGACGGACGGGCCGATATCGATCACTTTAAAATCATTCGCATGAGCGCCTTCGATCTTCACGCCGGTCACGGTCAGCGGGCAGTCGCCGAGGTTGTTCAAGAGATAAGAATCGCGGCGCGCGCTATCGACGTCCGTCGGCGCAAAGGCCATGCGGCTCTGGCCGCCGATTTCCGCCGCTGTGCCGCTGCCGTGCAATTTCACTTCAAGCAGGCGGCCGTTGCTGGCGTTGCTGAAAAACTGCAGCGCCGCGGTGTATTCGGCTCGCTGCGGCGGTTTGAAAAATACGGTCAGCGTTTTGCTCAGCTGCGGCTCGAGCTGAAAACCGGCGGCGGCGGTTGAAAAAATTTGTTGAGTGGAAGCCACGCGCACGGAGTCGACGCGCAGCGCCGCGCTGCCTTTGTTCGTCACCACTGCGCGCAGACTGTCACGGCTGCCGACGCAGAGGGCCGGAAAATGATACGCCGCGGCATCCGTCGTGATGATCGCCTGCACCGATTTCGTGCCCTGTCCGCGCAAGAAAACATTGACGGTGGCTTCGTCGGGATCATTGCTCGTGATCGACAATGTCGCGGTGAAAAGGCCGGTAGAATCAGGCGAGAACGCCACCGTCACCGCGCTGTCTTGCTTGCAGGCCAAAGCAAAGGCCTGCGCGCCGGCTGTGAAATACGGCGATGAAACAGCAAAACGCGCCACGTTCAAATCGATCTCGCCGAGATTGCGGATGGCGATCCGCGAGCTTTGGGTGCTGCCGACCGACACCGCGCCGAAATCGAGCGTGTCCGCCGCCACGGCGATATGCGGCGCTGCGACGCCGCGGCCTTGCAATCTGGTTAGAAATTGGCGTTCACCAGACGAATTCGCCACGATTCGCAGCGTGCCGGTGTAGTCACCGATCGAAGTTGGCGTGAATTTCAACACAACATTCAATTTGCCCTGAGCCGGAATAATCTGCGGCAGGCTCGGCGATGCCACCGAAAAAACGCCGGTTGCAATCAGCGAATCGACGCGGAGATCACAACCGCCGTCATTGCCGATGACAAAGGTTTTTGTGGCCGAATTGACGAGCCCGGCGCAGGTTTGAACTTCGACGGCGCCGAACTCCACGGTGGGCGTAACGACAAGAACGGGAACAGCGCCCTGCCCGCGCAAAGCAACCGTCACGGATTTTTTATTGGCGTCGTTGCTGAAAATAGCGAGCGCGCCCTCTGACACCGCGCCGGCAACGGGTGTGAAACGAATGTGAATGGTATCGCGCTGGCCGGCGGCAACGGAAAAAGTCCGGGCGTGATCGGTGGAAAAGGCGGGATTGGAAAAAACCAGCGAGTCGACTTGCAGGGTTTTCTCGCCGGTGTTGGCGACGACGGCATGCAATTGTTTCTCTTCGCAAATTTTGCCGAACGTCAACGCCAGCGGGGTGACTTCGATGTCGGGCCGGACCGCCGCCGCGTTTCCCTGCAAAACCACGACGAACGGATTACGCTGCCGGTCATTATTGTAGATCAACAAACTCGCTTGATACGCGTTCAACACTGCCGGCGAGAAGCGCACCGCGAAGGTGGCCGTGTCGCCCGCCGCCAAAATTTTCGGCAAGCTCGCGGCTTCGACCGAGAACGCGGCGGAGTTGGCGCCGGCAATTTTCACGGAATCGATGCGCAGCGCGCAGTCATTGCCGCTTAAAACGTGCGTCAATTGGGCGGCGGATTTGCCCATGACCACCTCGCCGAAATTCAGCGAGTCACCCGTACGGGCGGAAATCCTGGCGCCGAGGCCGCTGCCTTTGAGCGCAACGCTGGCGTTTCCGGCGTTGCTATGAATGGCCAGCGTTTCGCTATACGAAATGAAATCAGCGGGCGTGAATTTCACCGGCACGGTTTTTTGCGCGCCGGCCGGCAAAATAAAACCGGCGGAATCAATTTGAAAAACCGTCTGCGAGGCCGCGAGACGATTCACTTGCAAATCGGCGTTGCCTTGATTGGAAATTTTCAGCGCCAGCGTCGCGGCGCTGCCAACACAGACTTCGCCCCAATCGAGCGGCCGGGCTTCGATCACCATTTTCGCGGCGCGCGCGCTGATGGCATAAAGCTTCTTGTCGCTGGCGACGTACACCGTGCCGTCGGCGCCGAAGGCCGGCGAGAACTGGCACTGAATTTCCGGCATCGCCCACCGCAGTTGTCCGGCTTCCGAGGTTGAGATCAGCCCGTCTTTCTCATCAACGATATAAATTTGATTGGCCTGATCAAGAACCAGCTCGGTGAGAAATTTGCCGGCGGCGGGCGAAGCCGACCAGCGTTTGCTGCCGTCGCGATTCAAAACGAACAACTCGCCGGATTTGGCGCTGGCGAAGTAAAGGCCGCCGTCGGTTCCCAGCGCCGGCAGTTGCGCCGGGCCGAAGCTTTCGGGAAATCGGTAATTCCAGCGCTCGGCGCCGGAGTTGCTGATGGCGAGGACGGTGGGATTTTCCAAAGCGGTGACATAAATCAATTCAAACCCGTCGACGATCAAACCGTTGAGCACGCCGGCAGCCGAGCAATTCACTTCGAGGCGGCGCGAGCCATCCGAGCCGTAGCCTTTGAGAAATTCACCGGCGACCACGTAAATCGTGCCGTCCGAGGCAATCGCCGGCGCGTTGCCGGGCAAGCGTTCGAGATCGACGCGCCATTTGATTTTTCCGTCCGGCGCCAACGCATACAAGCGGCAATCTTTCGCCGCCACGTAGATCGTGCCGTCGCTGCCGATATTCGCCGAGAGCCGGACTTCGCCTTCCAGCGCCGCGCTCCAACGCCGCGAGCCGTCGGGATTCACCGCGTAAAAAATATTTTTGGTCGAGCCAAAATAAATGACGCCGTCGCGCCCCACGATCGCCGGCGCGACAAACTGCTCGCCGGATAATTTTTTGCCGGTAAACTTCCATTGCAAGCGTCCCTCCGGCGAAACCGCGTACAGTGTATCGTTCTCATTGCCGGGAATATAAATGGCGCCGTCGCTGCCAAGCACCGGCGAGCCGAGTTTGCCGCGGCTCAGATTCAGCGTCCATTTCAACTGCGGATTCGTCGGGCCGATGACGCGCGCGCGGCCGGTCATGTAACTATCATGCCGGGAGGCCGGCCACGAGCTGGCGGCGAGTCCGGTTTGCGCATGCGCCGGCGCAGCGGCCATGGCGGCGAGAATGAGCGGGAGCGCGAAGAATGAAAAAAGTTTGGTCATATCACTTTCAAAAAGGTAAAAAGTGATTCATCTCGACACACTCGAAACGAAGCCAGAACTAATGTAATGATGACGGTTTAAAAATCAGGCGTTTGGATTGGCGGCGTCTATCAATTTGATTTGTGCAGATATTAGGCCATCTGCTGCCGGTAAACCTTTGAAAAAAAGAATTCCCGCTCGCGGCCAGAAGCCGGGAGGGAACGATTCATCACACCCGCGGGCGAGATCGGTGAAATTAAATCAAAGGAAAGACGCGGGAGAGTTTTTTCCAGCGTGTAACACCTGTTTCGACAAGGGCTTGACACGCTGATGTAGTCGGCTGTGAGGATCCTTCACGCATAAGTTTTTTACCGGTCGTCCTTGACCCCCCTACTACCAACGAAGATGCACAGACAAGCTGTGGAGGGGGATAAAATGTTAAAAAAAGTAAACTGGATTTTCCTAACCATGAAAAAAATACCAACTCTGTGTGTGAAAGTAGATAAATTTTATCAATAATGCAAGCGGAAAATTGTAAAAATAAAGTGACATGCCGCTGAAAGTCGACAATTTCCTAAGAATTATCCCCGGCTTTCAGCGGAGAAAAAATAGATGTACTTTTTACTGAGATGAAAACGCGCGCCCTGAATTTGTGAGTTGATCTGCCAGCCCCATCGCCGACTCACCAATCAGGTGGTAAAGATTGAAAGAGCCAAAAAGCGTCGTGTAGATTAAAGTCTCAAAATGCTCATAGGATTGCTTCGTCGCTTCGTTCCTCGCAATGACATATTACCGGATTTGAATGTCAAAACTCATTAGGCATTCATGTTCAGTGATCGCAATAGGCTTGCGCTCCGGGCGTAGCTTCAAGGCATTTTTGTTCAGTGAGCATCCGACGCCTGAAGACGTAACTACGAACGCATTCGAAGCCTTTCCAACACCGCCGCCAGCACTCGCTCCGGCAGTAATTTATTCTGGCAATCGAGATGGCCGAGCGGACAAAAGTTTTTGTGGCAGGGGCGGCATTCGATTTCATGCCACAGCGCGAGATGGCCGTCGGTTTGATGATAAGGAAACCAAATCTGCGGTTGGCTCGGGCCAAATAAGCCAATCGTCGGCACGCCGGCGGCCACAGCCAGATGCATCACGCCGCAATCATTCGAGACAAACACCCGCATGTGTTGTTGAATACTCGCCAACTGACGCAGCGGCAGCACAGGCAGCAAAATGACGGCGTTGCGGGGCGCTGATGGTTTGGGCGGCGGAATTTGCCGCATGACTTCCAGCGCGATTTTCTCTTCGCCCGGGCCTTGGGTGATCAGCACCTGAACATGGTGATCAACGAGCCGGCGCGCCAATTCGGCAAAATGTTTTTCCGGCCAGCGCTTGTTCGGCCAGGTGGCGCCGGGATGCAGGCCGGCGATGGGCCGCGAGAGATCGAGATGATATTCATTTAAAAATTCGCTCGCCGACTGCTTTTCTTGCGCGGTAATAAAAATCTCAGTGCGAGGCTCGCGCTTGGCGATGCCAAGCGCTTCGAGGCTGCGCCAGTGAAAATCAATCGCATTCGGTTCGGTTGCCGGCGCCGGCACGCGAACATTGTACAATTTCCCACGCCCGCGAAAATCGCCGCCGACGCGGATTGGCGCGCCGGTCAGCCACGTCATCAAGGCGGTGCGGGGATTGCCGAACAGATCGATGGCCAGATCAAAACGCCGCCGGCGCAATTGCGAGTAAACTTGCCATTGCGCGACAAGACTGCCTTGTGACGGAAACGCCATCACCTCGTCGAGATGCGGATTGTGCAGCAGCAGCGGCGCGAAGGTGTCTTGCGTCAAATAGCTCAGTTGAGCATGAGGAAAAACTTCTTTGAGCCGCCGGATGAGCGGTGTGGTGAGAATCACATCGCCCATGAAGCGCAACCGGCTCAACAAAATGCGACGAATATTGTTTCTGTCTGCAATTTTCAAAAAAGCCTTTTTCGTTGCGGCTACGCCCGCAGGGTTCTCTTTTAGTTGCAAAATCCAAAATAGAAGCTTATTTGGTGCGCATCTCGAACACGCCGTCCCAATCCGGCGGGCGCGGCGATTGCATGAAGATGTCGCAGCGGCGCAGAAGTTCTTTTGCCGGGCCGTCGTCCGGCTTGAATTCCAACACCCGGCGAAATTCGGCGATGGCTTTTTGCCATTCCTGCAAACGATACAACTCGAGGCCGCGCGCGAAATGGGTAAACGCCGTGTTCAAGCTCTCGGCAAAACCGTCGCTGCGCCGCGCCAGCAATTCGTAAACGCGCACCGGCCGGGATTTGCCTTTGACGCGCAGAAAATCCAATTCGCGCGCGATGATTTTCCCCTTGGCGAGTTTATAGGTCTCTTCGCCGAACATGATTTTGGTGCCGTACATTTTATTGGCGCCCTCCAAACGCGAGGCGAGATTGACGGCGTCGCCGATGACGGTGTAATCGAAGCGGTTTTTGCCGCCGATGTTGCCGGCGATCATCTCGCCGGTGTTGAGGCCGATGCGCGCCTCGAAGGCCGGACGTTTTTCCGCGATCCATTTTTTGCGCAGCCCGGCCAGCACTTTCTGCATATCGAGCGCGGCGAGGCAGGCGCGCTCGGCGTGGTCGGCTTGATCGACCGGCACGCCGAAAACCGCGACCACGGCGTCGCCCTCGTATTTGTCCAGATAGCCGCCGTATTCCAGCACGATATCCGTCATCGCGGAAAGATACTCGTTCAATTGCATGATCAACTGCTCGGGGCTTAATTTTTCCGAGACCGTGGTGAAATCTTTGATGTCGGAGAAAAAGGCCGTCGCATGTTTTCTGTCGCCGCCGAGCTTGAGCTTGCTCGGATCTTGAATCAGCTCGTTCACGATCAGCTCGGAGGCGTAATGCACGAACATGCCTTTGATGAGCTGCTTTTGGCGCTCTTCGCTGAGAAAACGATAGACCATGACGCTGATGAACGCAATGCCGAACGACAGCATCGGCTGCAGCAGCGGAATCCACACGCTGCGTTCCGCAAAGATCCACGCCGCCAACACGAGGTAACCGCCGCTGAGAGAAATCACGAATAAAATCCCCAGCCAGGGGCTCCAAATCATCGTGATGACGCCGGCGATCATCGCGAAGATCAACATGACCACCATGCTGATGGCGCGCGGCTGTTGCGCAATGAAGTCTTGCGTGAGAATGTTGTAAATGATGTTGGCGTGAATTTCTACGCCGGGAAAAGTCGCTTGAAACGGAACCGGACGCAAATCCGACAAACCGGCTGCCGACGTTCCGACGAGCACGATGCGGTCGGCAAACATTTCCGCCGGCAGGCGCTGTTCGAGGACGTCGCAATAGGAAACGTAGCGAAACGTTTTCCAGGTGCCCATATAATTGATCAACATGTGGCCGCGGTTGTCGATGGGAATGCGCAACGGGTTATCCCGGCTTTCCTTTTGTTTTTCCGAACGAAAATCGGGATTGGCGGATTTTTCCAATCGAATCTCGCGGCCAAGCTCGATTTCGATATCTTTGCCGGAGAATTCGGCAAATTGCATCACGACCGCCAAAGCCAGCGAGGGATAAGCGCGGCCGGCAAAGTTGAGCACGAGCGGCATTTTGCGAATGACGCTGTCCTCGTCCGGCAAAAAATTGGCGAAACCCATGCCGGCGGAATTATTGTACAGCTCCATCACTTTGCCGTTGAAGCGATCGAAACTATCGAGCGCGGCAACCGTTGCAGCCGGAAGCGGCACGATAAAGCGTTGCGCGGCAAATCCGGCCGGCGGTTTGTCCATTTTATAAAGGAAGGCGTCCGGCTCCGCCTGGCTCAGCTCCAACGAATGAATCACGTTTCCAGCGTTTTGCGTGCTGGCAATAAAACGTTCATCTTCCGGCGGCTTGGCGTCGCGTTCAATGAAAAGCATGTCGAAAGCGATGCAACTGGCGCCGCCGGCGCGCAGGTAATCGATGACGCGGGCATGATAGCTGCGCGGCCATTGTTGAAAGCGGCCGAGTTTTTCCAGGCTGCGATTGTCGATGTCGACGATAATGATGTCTTCGATGTTCGCGTCCTGGCGCTGGGCTTTTAGAGAGTTCAGGCGAAACGGATAGCGCAAGTCCAGCGTCTTGGCTTCGAAGTTGCGAAATGCTTTCGGAAATATCAACTCGGTGACGAGCAAAACAATAACGCCGGCGAGCAGGCCCAACGCCGCGCCGAGCAGGGCTTTTTTGAGGAGAGATTCGGTCATAGTCTGGTTGCTGTTTCTGGATGCTGGTTGCTAGATGCTGGTTGCTAAAAGCATCCAGCATCCAGCAACGAGCATCAAGTAAAATTTTTCAAATCAAATTCGCCGTGATACACGAGCCGCACTTCGCCTTCAAGCTCGAGTGTTTCAAGTTTATCATCGCCATAAACCGTCAAGCCGCCGCCGCGGGTGATGAGATGAATCGGGAAAGGCATGTGCTTTTTGAGATGCGCCAATACCGCCGAAGCCACGGCGCCGGTGCCGCAGGCGAGCGTTTCTTCCTCAACGCCGCGTTCGTAAGTTCGCAGATGCAGCTTCGATGGGCTGTCAACAGCCACAAAATTGACGTTCGTTCCGGCGGGTTGAAAGGCTGGGTGGTGACGATATTTCATTCCCAATTTTGCCGCATCTACTTGATCGATATCCCGCACAAATAAAACGTAATGCGGCACGCCGGTGTTGACAAAACCGCCTTCTTCCATTCCGGCATCATCAAGCCCCGCATGCGGGGTCAAATTCAGATTCCGCGGCTTTTGCATGCGCAGCCGCACTTTGTTGCCGGTGACGACAGCGTGATAAAGATCGCCACTCACTTCGAATTGCATCTCGGCCGGCGCTAAATGGCGACGACACGCATAATAAGCCGCCGCTCGCGCGCCGTTGCCGCACATTTCCGACTCGCGGCCATCGCGGTTGAAATAGCGCATGGCGAAGCTTGGCGCATGGAGCATGGCGCTTGGCGCCTGCTGCCCGGCGCTATGCTCCATGCGCTTTGCTCTCGGCGCTTCAATCAAGAGAATGCCGTCGGCGCCGATCGCGACGCGGCGCGTGCACAGCGTGCGGAACAACTGCTCTTCATCGCCGCGAAACAAGCCGGCGCGATTATCGAAGAGAATGAAATCGTTGCCGGTGGCGGAGAGTTTGGTGAAGCGGATAGACATTGATTGATCACACAGAAATAGAAGATTTTTGATCACGAAAAAACGCAAGACAGACGAGAAAGAAATATAACAAACGAATGAGAGAAAGTCAAAACTTTTTCCGTGAAGAAAAGCTTGAATCGGATGCCGATTCTTGTTATCTTGCATTCAGCGGGAAAATGCAAATTCAAACAAAACTGGTTTTATATTTTGAGGCGCGAAGCTTTTTTCATTAATAGTTCATCCGAGGTTCACATGCCCAAAACAATTTGCGTCTATTGTTCCTCGAGCGACGCGCTTTCCTCTTCTTTCTTTCAAGCGGCGACTGAATTTGGCGCTTTGCTGGCGCAGCGCCATGGCACGCTGATTTACGGCGGCGGTCGAATCGGCTTGATGGGCGCGGTGGCGAGGGCGGTGCACCAACATGGCGGCAAAGTGATCGGCGTCATTCCCAAATCGCTGCAGGACAAAGAAGTCGGTTACAACAACGCCGACGAGCTGATCGTCACCAAAGATTTGCGCGACCGCAAGGCCATCATGGAAGCGCGCGCCGACGTTTTTGTCGCGCTTCCCGGCGGCTTCGGCACGTTCGAGGAAATTTTTGAAATTTTGACGCTCAAGCAATTGCAAATGCATACCAAGCCCGTCGTGCTCGTCAATACCAATCACTTCTACGATCATTTCGTCCGGCTGTGCGAGCACATTTACGAAGAACGCTTCGCCAAGCCGGACTCGCGGCAGCTTTATCATATCGCGCCGGATCCGGCGAGTGTTTTCACCTATCTTGAAACCTATCGAGCACCGAAATTGCAGAGCAAGTGGTTTTGAACAACGGATTACGCAGATTACGCGGATTCCTTAACCAACGGAGAGAGTGAAATGAAACGGTTTCATGCCGCGTTTTTGTTCCTCATTTGCGGGGCTTTGGCTTGCCAACAAAAACCAACCCCGAAAGCGTTAACCGACGCCGAGCTTCGCGAAAAGGCCAATAAACTGGCGCACGAATTTATCATTGTCGACACGCACGTCGACGTGCCGTATCGCCTGGGCGAGAAGATGGCGGATATTTCGCAACGAACGCCGGACGGCGATTTTGACTACGTGCGCGCCAAAGCCGGCGGCCTCGACGCGCCGTTCATGTCGATTTATGTTCCGGCGGAATACGAAGAAAAAGGCGGCGCCAGGAAGCTCGCTGATAATTTGATCGACATGGTGGAAAAATTTCAAAAAGATTGGCCGGATAAATTCGCCGTCGCCAAATCCGTCGCGGACGTTCAAGCGCAATTTGCCCGGGGTCTCATCTCGTTGCCGATGGGCATGGAAAACGGCTCGCCCGTCGAGGGCAAGCTGGAGAACCTGCGGCATTTTTACGCGCGCGGCATTCGCTACATCACGCTGGCGCATTCCAAAAGCAATCACATTTCCGATTCGTCTTATGATCCCAACCGCCGCTGGAACGGGTTGAGTCCGTTCGGCAAGCAAGTCGTGGCGGAGATGAATCGTCTCGGCATCATGATCGACATCTCGCACGTCTCTGATTCGACGTTTTATCAGGTTATTCGGCTCTCCCAGGCGCCGGTGATTGCTTCGCATTCGTCCTGCCGCCGCTTCACGCCGGGCTGGGAGCGCAACATGGACGACGACATGATCAAGGCGCTGGCGAAAAACGGCGGGGTGATTCACATCAATTTCGGCTCTTCATTTTTGAGCGACTCGATTCGCCTCGCCGAAGAGAAAATGTGGCAGTTCGTTCAGAACAACAAAATCAACCCCAATAGCGACGCGGGAAAAGCGGCAATGCAAAAATTCCGGATTGAAAACAAGATTGGTTACGCCGATATTAGCGACATCATCGCGCACATCGACCACGTCGTCAAATTGGCCGGCGTCGATCACGTCGGCTTCGGCTCGGATTTCGACGGCGTCGGCGACACGCTGCCAACCGGCTTGAAAAGCGTGGCGGATTATCCCAACCTCATTTATGAGCTGTTGAAAAAAGGTTATTCGGACGAAGATATCCGGAAGATTTGCTCGGGAAATTTGCTGCGGGTTTGGACAAAAGTTGAACAAGCGGCACAGCAACTTCAGGCCAATCCAGGTTGATTAAAAAATCATCAGAACTAAGGAAACAAAAATGTCGCTTTCCATTTCATCTACCATGCGCGCGCTGGAGATTCGCGCCTTGGACGGCAACCTCGAAAACCTCGCGCTGGTCGAGAAGCCGGTACCCCGACCTGACAAGGGCGAGGTTCTGGTGCGTATCGCCGCGTCGCCGATCAATCCTTCCGATCTGATGTTTCTGCGCGGCATGTACGTCAAGAAAAAACTGCCGGTCGTCCCCGGCTTCGAGGCCAGCGGCACGGTCGTGGCCTCCGGCGGCGGTTTGATGGCGCGCGCGTTGATCGGCAAGCGTGTGGCTTGCGCCGCGCCATACAACGGCGATGGCACCTGGGCGGAATACATGGTCACCTCGGCCAAATTTTGCATTCCGCTGCGCAAAAACATTTCACTCGAACAGGGCGCCAGCTTGATCGTCAATCCGTTGACGGCGTGGGCGTTGCTGGACATCGCCAAAGCCGGCCGCCATCGGGCCGTCGCCCAAACCGCCGCGGCGAGCGCATTGGGAAAAATGATTATCCGTCTCGGGCAACGGTTCGACATTCCCCTCATCAACATCGTGCGCCGCCAAGAGCAGGTCGAGTTGCTGCAATCCCTCGGCGCGAAATACGTGCTCAACAGCAGCGCCGCCAACTTTGACGATGATCTCAAAAAACTTTGCCAGGACTTGCACGTGTCGCTCGCCTTCGACGCTGTTGCCGGCGAAATGGCCGGGCGCGTGCTGAGCGCCATGCCGAAACAAGGGCGCATCATCATCTACGGCGGCCTTTCGGAGCAGCCGTGCCGCTTCGATCCGCGCGGTTTTATTTTTGAAGACAAGCACGTCGACGGGTTCTGGCTTTCGACCTGGCTGCAAAGCAAAAATACGCTCGGCCGGATGCGAATGGCCATGCAGGCGCAAAAATTTCTCGCCGGCGATTTGAAAACCGAAGTTCGCGCGCGATTGCCGTTGGAAGAGGCGATCAGCGGTTTGCAGCAATATGCAAGCGGCATGACTGAAGGGAAAATTCTGTTTATGCCGAATAGAAATTAACCCGCCCACTGAATTGGCTATGTCCATAGATTTTCTTTGCGTAATCTTTGCGTCTCTGCGTCTTTGCGTGCGCTTTTGTACGTGAAGTCGCCAATTAAACGAGACCTGAAAAATGAGGTTAGCGGAAAACGTCGCGCAAAAATTTCGTGAGCTTCCCCAAGTCGTGGCCGTGGCGTTATCCGGTTCGCGTACCGCGGAAGTTTTCGATGAGAAGTCTGATTTCGATTTGTACGTTTACACCACCACAGAAATTCCCCCAGAGATTCGCCGGCGCTTCGCTGAAGAATTTGCCGACCGCATCGAAATCAACAACCAGTTTTGGGAGCCGGGCGACGAATGGATTGAGGCGCATTCGGGCGCCGGCGTGGACATCATGTATCGCCCGCCGCAATGGCTTGAAGAACAAATCGAGCGTGTGCTCATCAAGCATCAAGCTTCCGTTGGTTATTCCACTTGTTTTTGGCACAATCTCTTGACGTCAAAAATTTTATTTGACCGCAGCGGTTGGCTGGCAGAGTTGCAGCAGCGCGCCCGGCAACCTTATCCGGAGCCATTGCGCCGCGCCATCATCGCGAAAAATTATCCGATTTTGCGCTGCAATATTTCTTCTTATCTTCATCAAATCGACTGCGCGGCCGCGCGGCACGATCTGGTGAGCGTGCATCATCGCACCGCGGCTTTGCTGGCGAGTTATTTCGACATTTTGTTCGCGGTTAATCGTTTGCCTCATCCCGGCGAAAAGCGGCTGGCCGCCTTTGCCAAAAAATTTTGCGCAAAACGGCCGGAGGAAATGGAAGCGCAGATCGAACAAATCATCGCGGCGGTGGCCTATCCCCAAACTATTTTGCCCGCTGTCAACAAGCTGCTCGATGATCTGGAGAAGTTGCTGATGGCTGAAAAATTAGTTTGAGCGCTCAAAAAAAATTCAGCAATTCCATTTTTTCTCTTGACTGGAATATTTATGTTCACTATATTGATTTCATAAAAGTGCCTTTTTAGACACCATAATTAAAAGGAGTGAACATGAATACCATGATCAATGAAGACGTTGATGTTCTCGCTCGGACTGAAAAAGGCAAACTGAACCCGGTTTTAGTGACGTGGAAGGGGAAAAATTACACCGTGCAGCGGATTGAAAACCGCAAAAAGATGCGCACAAAGAGAAACCGGTTCGAGACGATCACCGTGAAAGTTATTGTTTCCAATGAAATGCACCTCGAATTTGACCATGCCAGCAAATCCTGGCGGCTGCTAACCATGAGCCATCCCCCAAGACGGTAATCTGCCGTATTTTTCTGTTCAGCAAAAATTTCTCTTGCCTTTCTCAAAAAATTGTGCTACGTTTCTACGCGGCAAGATTTGTACTTGTACAAATCGTATTTTAGTTCTTTACGCATTCAATGGTTGCAAGAAAAGACTTCAAAAGGCAGAATGATTCTTCGGCAGAATAATTGTGTTATCATTCTGCCGAAAAATTATTCTGCCTGGATTGTTCAAAATAAACCACGCTCATGGCAGAAAAAACCTACACCCCGGGCGAAGCGATCAAACATGTCGGCAAGGGGCTGAATCGCGACAAGCTCGCCTACTTCGTTCGCGAAGGCTACCTGCAACCGCAAACCGAGCAGCGCGGCAAGCAGGTTTACAAATATTATCGCGACAGCGAGGTGTGGATTCTCGATCGCGCCATGAGCTACATGGAAAAATACCAAACCCGCCCGCGCGCCGCCTTTGAAAAAGCGCGCCAGGAGTTTGAGCAAACCGAGCTTGATCTGAAATAACGTTTAACCCGAGCAGCAAAACTCATGGAAACGATGCACCAAACCCGCTTCGCGCAACTCACCAAAACCGACCTGCGCAAAAACCTCCCCAACTCGGTTTTCCGGCATGGCGAACGGCTCTATAAACAAGACGCGGTGACGATTCAAAAATTAGAGGAGTCACTGGTCAAGGGCTTGGTGCAGGATCAACGTTATCTGCCCCACGAAATTTCCGTGCGCGAAACGCCCAACGGCCAGTTGAGCGCGCAATGCACGTGTTACACGCACGTCACGCCCTGCGCGCACGCCGTCGCGATTTTGCTGGCGGCGCTCGCGGAAATAAAAAACGCCGTCTCGACCGCGCCGACGTGGGAGGATTATCTCAACGATCTCCCGAAACTGAGTGAGCGCAACGCCGGCCGGCGCGAGGTGCAAACCATGAAGCTGCTTTTCTTCGTCGAGCTGATGCCGAAGAAATGGCGTTTGCTGCCGGCGCCGACGTACATCAAGAAAAACGGCGAGTTGGGCCGGCGCGGCCGCTTGCAATTCGATTACGCCGGCGACTTGTCCGGCGTCGAATGCTCTCCCGCCGAGCTGAAAGCGATTCAAACCATCAAGCAGCGGTCGCGCGCGCCGGGACATTCGTATTATTCCTATTCCTCGAACGATCAATTCGAATTTGATTACGGCGAGGAGATGGGGTTCATTTTCGACATGCTGCTCGACAGCGAGTTTTATCGCGAGAACAACGGCCTGTCGCCGCTGCCGCTGCGCCTGGTCAATGCGCCGTCGCAGCTTTTCTTCGAGCTGAGCAACGGCGTTCTCGGCGACGACGGGCAGCCGGCTTATCAATTCTTTCCGCAAATTCAGCTCAACGGCCAGGCGGAAAAATTGGATGAGCAGCACCGCATTCTCGCCTCGCGGCCGTTTTGGATTTTGAAAGAACAAAAATTGTTGCGGCTGCAAGACTCCTTTCCGGCGGATTATCTCTTGCCGTTCACCCGCAAAGGCTACAATCTCCACATTCCGCCAGATCAAGTCAACACCTTCCTGCAAGGATTCGTTCCGCATCTCAAACACCACCTCAAGCTGGTCTTGCCGGAAAATCTCTCGCTGCAAACCGCGCGGGAATTGACCGGCCGGCGGCTTTATTTGAGCGAGAAAAAGGAAACGTTGTGCGTCGAGCTGCGCTTTGTTTATGGCGAAGTCGAAGTCGGCAGCCGGAACGGCGAGCAAACGCCGCTCGCCAACGCGATGAACGAAGCGAACGGCCAGGCCGGCACGCTCTGGCGGATCGAGCGCGACGAGGCCGCCGAGGCGCAGGTGTACGAGGCGCTCGTCGCCGGCGGATTGAAACTCGACGACAGCCGGGAATTTTACGCGCCGGCGCACGAGCCGTTGGCATGGGTATTCGATGAATTGCCCAAGCTCGCCGCCCAGGGTTTTGAAATTTTCGGCGAGAAAAATCTCAACAACCATCGCATCAATCGCAGCACGCCGAATGTGAAGCTGGCGGTGTCCTCGGATATCGACTGGTTCGATTTGAACGTCGAAATCGATTTCGGCGGCGTGCTGCTGTCGCTGGCGAATTTGCGGCAGGCGGTGCGGCAGCAGAACCGCTTCGTGAAGCTCGCCGACGGCAGCTCGGCGAGCTTGCCGGAGGAATGGGAAAAACGCTTCCGCCACTTGTTCAATTTTGCCGAAGTGCAGGGAGAAAACGGCGCGGCGAAAATCGCCTCCAGCCAGGCGATGCTCATCGACGCGCTCTTCGAGGAAGCCGCAGAGAAACGCTATGACGATTTTTTCAAAACGCGCGTGGCGAAATTGCGCGACTTCAAAGGCATCGCCGAAGTGCCGGCGCCGGAAAATTTTCACGGCGCGCTGCGGCCGTATCAGCAGGCGGGCTTGAACTGGCTCGGGTTTTTGCAAGAATACGGCTTTAACGGCTGTTTGGCCGACGACATGGGACTCGGCAAAACCGTCCAGGCGCTGGCGTTTTTGCTGCGGGAAAAAAACTTGAACGGACAAGCGGCGCCGAGGCCCGAAGGGAATAAAGAGGAAAACACCACGCACAAAACCAGCTTGATCGTGGCGCCGCTGTCCGTTCTTTTTAACTGGGAAAATGAGGGCGCGAAATTTGCGCCGGATTTGAAGCTGTTGATTCATCACGGCCTCGATCGCGAAAAATCCGCGGCGCATTTTGCCGGCTACGATATCGTGCTCACCTCCTACGCCACGATGCGCCTCGACATCGAGTTTCTGAAAGATTTCCCGTTTCATTATCTCATTCTCGACGAGTCGCAGAACATCAAGAATCCGGTTTCGCAAACCGCCAAGGCCGCGTCGATTCTCAAAAGCCGGCATCGCCTCGTGCTCACCGGCACGCCGGTGGAAAACAACACCAGCGAGCTGTGGTCGCAGTTCTCGTTTTTGAATCCGGGCCTGCTAGGCTCGCTGCACTACTTTCAAAGCGCGTTCAGCATTCCGATCGAGCGCCACAACGACGAAGCCGCCGCGACGCTGCTCAAAAAAATAATCTCGCCCTTCCTGCTGCGCCGGACGAAAGAGGAAGTGGTGAAAGAATTGCCGCCGAAAAGCGAGCAGATTTATTACTGTGCGATGACGGATTCACAAAAGAAGTTCTACAATCAGGTGCGGGACAAATACCGCGCCGAGCTCATGAACCTGATCGACACCACCGGCATGCAGGACGCGCGCTTCAAAGTCTTGCAGGGGCTGACCAAATTGCGCCAAATTGCCTGCCATCCGGGCTTGATCGACGAGCGCGGCCAACGCGATTCCGGCAAATTCGAGGCGTTTCTCGAGACCCTGCGCGAGATCGTGGCGGAGGGCCACAAAGTTTTGGTGTTCTCGCAGTTCGTGCGGATGCTGAAAATTATCGCGGAAGAATTGAAAAAGGAAGGCGTCGTCTTCGAAGTCTTGACCGGCGCCACGCGCGACCGCGAAACCTGCGTCAAGAACTTTCAGGAAGATCCGAACACGAAGGCCTTTCTCATCAGCTTGAAAGCCGGCGGCCTGGGCTTGAATTTGACCGCGGCGGATTACGTGATGATCTACGATCCGTGGTGGAACCCGGCCGCCGAGCGCCAGGCCATCGACCGCGCCCATCGCATCGGCCAGCACAAAAACGTTTTCGTCTACAAAATGATCGCCCGCGACACCGTCGAAGAAAAAATCCTCGAGCTGCAAAAGCGCAAAGAGAATCTCGTTTCGCAGCTCATCACCACCGATGCCGGCCTGTTCAAGCATTTGACCGCCGAGGACATCCGCGGCTTGTTCAGTTAGATTGAAAATTTTAAATTGAAAATTCACAATTTAAAATTTTCAATTTTTTCTTTTTATCCGTTTTGCCTCTTCCATACCCACAACGCGGACGAGCCGCAACCAAAAAGATTAACAGGCGAAAACAGAGCAAACAGAAAAGGCAATGATTGGGAAATTCTCTTTAGCTTTTTAATCTCTGTTTACTCTGTTTTCTCCGTGTTAAAAAATCTTTGCTTTTTTTGCACACATTTTACTTGTTAGAGACTACTCAATAAAAACCGCTGGGAGACGCCTCGTTGCATGAATCCCGGCGGTTTTATTTTTCGAAAATAGAAAATTTTTTTACTCCTTTTTTTGCTTGATTTTTTGCGCAAAATATAACAAATTATGCCGACCGTTTCGTTAATGACTGGCCGTCGCGTTTGCCAACGCCTCTTGTGCAACAGGCAATATACTCGTTAAGGCTAAAATTGTAATGCACCATTTATGTTGCACACATTGTTTTCTCAACATAAATGTTGAGTTACGTAGCCTGACACTTCAAAAACAAACCTTAGCGAGTATGGAAACATTTCATCCGAATAATATGATCGGCAAAACCATTTCTCATTACAAAATTCTCGAAAAGCTCGGCGGCGGTGGCATGGGCGTGGTCTATAAAGCCGAAGACACCAAGCTCAAACGTTCGGTTGCGCTCAAATTCCTGCCGCCGGAGTTGAGCCGCGATGACGAGGCCAAAGAACGCTTCGTGCATGAAGCGCAGGCGGCCTCGGCGCTCGACCATCCCAATATTTGCACCATCTATGAAATCGGCGAAACCGAAGATGAACAGATTTTCATTGCGATGGCGTATTACGCTGGTGAAACCCTGAAAAAGCAAGTTGCAAGGGGCAAGTTGCAAATAGCAGATGTCATCGACATCTCTACACAAATTGCGCAGGGTTTGGCCAAAGCCCACGAGCACGGCATCACCCATCGTGACATCAAACCGGCCAATGTGATGATCACCAAAGATGGTCTCGTCAAGATTCTCGATTTCGGCCTGGCCAAGCTCGCCGGCCAGACGCGACTCACCAAAACCGGCATGACGGTCGGCACGGTGGC
>Ga0247727_10003394_pt1 | contig 35226 bp, 38 predicted proteins | sample WisWelCaveWW1625_FD_202498 | JGI IMG/M metagenome (GOLD analysis project Ga0247727, IMG submission 202498) | Biofilm microbial communities from Wishing Well Cave, Virginia, United States - WW16-25 | ecosystem: Environmental > Aquatic > Deep subsurface > Groundwater > Cave microbial mat | place...
GCCTCACGGCTGATCACCTTGCGCTTCACTTGAGCTTCCTGCAACCTGTCTCCTCGGAGGACTTTCACCTCCAGGTTCTGTTTCATGCTGGGCACACATAAAAAAAGGGGCTCTTAAATAAGAGCCCCTTTGAGTTTATTGCTTATTTATTTGTGATCATGCCCTTCATGCCCATGATCGTGACCGTGTTCATCGAGATGCCCGGCCTCGCCTCCTTGGGGTTTTTCCTTTTCTAATTCCTTATTGACTATCCCAACATATTTTTCGGGGTCTTCTTTGAATTTTTTTTCGCAACCAGGGCAGCAAAGATTATAAATCCTACCTTCATGTTCAACTTTTCCGGCTTCTCCCATAGCGCCAATTTTGTCGCCGCTAACAGGGCAAATTTTGTTTCCTACCTCTTTCGTCTCGCCCATGTCTTTATGTGCTTCTGCGCCGGGATCTGCGTGCTCATGATGCTCCGCAAAAGCGTGCCCCCAAAAACCGATTCCCGCAATCAGAACTAGCATTGTTAAATAATTTTTCACTTCAGTCTCCTTTTTGTTTGGTTATTTTTTTGATTAAATTCTTTTTCTTGCCTTGTGAAAAATTTGATAAAGGACGGGCAAAACAACCAGTGTTAAAAACGTGGATGAGATAATCCCACCGATGACAACCGTGGCTAAAGGCCGTTGAACCTCAGCTCCCCGGTCAGTCGCCAGGGCCATCGGCACAAATCCCAATGAGGCCACCAGAGCCGTCATAAGCACGGGACGTAACCGTGTCAAGGCTCCCTGAATAATGGATTGGTCCAATGGGTTGCCCTCTTCCCGCAATTTTTTAATAAATGAAATCATCACCAAACCATTCAAAACAGCGACTCCTGAGAGAGCGATAAAACCGACCCCTGCTGAAATCGACAAAGGAATCCCTCTCAGCCAAAGGGCTGTAATTCCGCCTGTTAAAGCCAGCGGAACGCCGGTAAAAACCAAGAGCGCGTCTTTGACCGTTCCAAAGGTCATGAACAAAAGAATAAAAATTAGAAAAAGCGCGACCGGCACGACCACACTCAATCGTTTAGCGGCGGACATCATCTGCTCAAACTGACCTCCCCAATCTATCCAATAATTAACGGGGATTTTAACTTGAGTTTGAATGGCTTTTTCCGCTTCCTTAACAAAAGACCCGATATCCCGGCCGCGGACGTTAGAAGTTACGACGATTCTACGTTTACCATTCTCCCGGCTGACTTGATTCGGGCCCGGGGCGATGTTAAATTCGGCCACCGATCCCAGCGGCAGATAATTCAACTGAGACGGCATTTCTCCGCTATTCATTCGCGCGAATTGAGCGTCTTCATGCTTAGGCAAAGGGATTGGAATTCCTTTTAAACCCTCAATATCTCCTCTTAACTCTTCCGGAAGACGGACAACTAAATCGAAACGCCGGTCACCCTCAAAAACTTGTCCGGCATTTTTTCCGCCCAGGGCGATTTCAACGGCTTCTTGAACATCAGCCATATTCAAGCCATACCGGGCCGCTTCTTTGCGGTTCACCTGAATAGTTAAAACCGGCAACCCGGTGATTTGTTCCACCTTCACATCCGAAGCCCCTTTAATTTCTTTTAAAACTTCGCCAATTTCCTGTCCTGTTTTTAACAAAACGTTCATATCGTCGCCGAAGACTTTAACCGCGACGTCACTTCGCACCCCGGCGATCAATTCGTTAAAACGCATTTGAATCGGCTGGGTGAATTCATAAGCGTTTCCCGGGATCCGTTTAACATCTTCTTCCATGGCGCGGACCAGATCGGCCTTGGAGCGGCGCGGGTTCGGCCATGCTGACCGGGGTTTGAGCATAACGAAATTATCGGCGACATTGGGCGGCATTGGATCCGTCGCGATTTCAGCGGTCCCGATTTTGGAAAAAATCGTTTCCACTTCAGAAAACTTTTTTATTTGCTCTTCTAAGACATGTTGCATCTCAACCGCCTGAGTTAAACTGGTCCCGGGAATACGCAAGGCATGCAAAGCGATATCCCCTTCATCAAGGCTCGGTATAAATTCACTGCCCATCCTTGAAGCGACCAAGCCTGTTAATACCACTAAACTTAGAGCGGCGACTGTAACAATCTTATGGTGACCAAGCGCCCAGTTTAACGTAGGCGTGTACATTTTTTTACACCAAAGCATGATGATATTCTCTTTTTCGGAAACTTTTCCCGAAAGAAATACGGCTACGGCGGCCGGGATAAATGTGATCGAAAAAACCATCGCGCCGAGCAAGGCGGTGACGACTGTAAACGCCATGGGCGTAAACATTTTGCCTTCCACACCGGTAAGAGTAAAGATCGGCAGGTAAACAATCATGATAATGAGCTGTCCAAAGATAATCGCCCGCTGAATTTCTTTGGAAGATTGAGCGACAAGCTCCAGGCGTTCATTGAGCGTTAAATGACGTTTCAACCGATGCTGCTCCTCGGCAAAACGACGGATACAATTTTCGACAATGACGATCGCGCCATCGATGATGATCCCAAAATCAAGCGCGCCAAGGCTCATCAAATTCGCACTGACTTTATTGCCCACCATCCCCGTGATTGTCAACAACATCGACAGAGGAATAACCGCCGCCGTAATGACAGCCGCCCGGATGTTCCCCAAGAAAAGAAACAAGATCACGACAACGAACAAAGCCCCCAGCAGAAGATTTTCTTTGACTGTCTCAATGGTCGCGTCAACCAACGTCGTTCGATTGTAAACCGTTTTTGCAAACACATCTTCGGGTAGAGTTTTGTTGATTTCTTTCATTTTTGCATCAACGTGATCGGAAACTGTCCGACTGTTCTCCCCCATCAGCATAAAAACAGTCCCCAAAACAACTTCTTTCCCATTTTTGGTGGCGGCCCCCGTTCTCAATTCTTTTCCTTCCTTCACACCCGCCACATTTTTGATATAAACCGGTACATTTTCATAATAACCGACGATGATGTCTTTAACTTCCTCCACGTTCGTTACTTGCCCGGGCGAACGGATTAAATATTGTTCTCCGGCGCGTTCAATATACCCGGCCCCCACATTCGTGTTATTCTTTTCCAAAGCTTCCACGATGGCCTGAAAAGTCAACCCATAGGCGATCAGCCGTTCAGGATAAGGCGTCACGTGAAATTGCCGTTCATATCCACCGATAGTGTTAACCTCCGTAACGCCGGGAACATTCCGCAGTTGCGGCTTGATGACCCAATCTTGAATCGTCCGTAAATCAGATTCTGAATAACGCGTGCCATCCTTCTTTTTGGCGCCTTCTTTGGCCTCAACCGTCCACATGTAAATCTCACCCAATCCGGTCGCGATAGGCCCCATAATCGGATCAATACCCTCAGGCAGATTTCCTTTGGCCTCCTGAATGCGTTCATTAACAAGCTGGCGGGCAAAATAGATACCGGTACCATCCTTAAAAATAACCGTAACTTGCGACAACCCGTAACGGGATAGCGACCGGGTTTCCTCAAGGCCAGGTAATCCGGACATGACGGTCTCAATGGGAAATGTGATCCTCTGCTCGACCTCGAGCGGTGAAAAGCCGGGGGCTTCGGTATTAATTTGGACTTGAACGTTGGTAATATCCGGAACGGCATCGATGGGTAAACGCTGGTAATTATAAGTCCCCAGAATAGCCAACCCGAACGCGCCCATCAAAATAAATACCCGGTGTTGAATCGAGAATTCAATAATTTTTCCAAGCATAAATTTTCTCCTCAATGACTATGTGCGTGTTCCATTTCGCTTTCCAGCAATTTGGATTTTAAAAGAAAAGAACCTTTCGTAACCACCATCTCATTTTCCTGAATACCTTCACGGATGGAGGCCTGGTCTTTACTCATTGATTTCACTTGGACTTCTCTGACTTCAAATGTATCCTCGTTTGTCTTAATAAAAACGACCTTCTTTCCCTCAATCGTCTGCAAAGCCTCCGAGGGGACCATCATATAACGTTCTTCATCCTGATGAATCACATCCCCGCGGACGAACATTCCCAGTTTCAACAACTGGTCTTTGTTTTCAACCAGGGCTTTGATCTTAACGGTATAACTCGATTCATCTACCCGGGGAGATATAAAGACTATTTCTCCTTCAAACGTTTTATTAGGATAAGCGACAGGATAGACCAATATTTTTTGTCCCAGGCTGATAGAGCCGATATCCTTCTCATAAATGTCAAAGTTAACCCAAAGTTTGCTCATATCGGCGATGGTATAAATGGACGTGGTTTGATCCACATGCTCTCCCGGCTTGACAAATTCGGCGAGAACCGTTCCCTGCGAAGGAGATTTAATCTCTATAAGATCTTCTGAATTTTCTAATTTCATGACACAAAGGATTTCATTTTCTTTAACCACAGAACCTAATTGAGCGAAACACTTTTTGATATCCCCGCGCTGGGCAGGAAAAACATAAGAAACGTTCTCAACGTCCTGGGCGATTCGTCCGGTGACTGAGATCTTGTTTGTCAAAGGCGCAAATTGAACAGCCGTCACTTTAAATTCTCCCAACCCCTGGGAGTCTTTTGAAAGCTTGATGACGCCTTCTTCATGCTCTCCTTTTTCCTCTCCGTGGTCATCGTGGCCGGCATGGCCATGTTCATCGGCATGTTCCGAATGCTCGTCTTTGTCCTTTGCTTCTTTAGCATGATCGTGGCCATGACTATCTTCCCCATGCGCCTCTTTTTCCTCAGAATGCGCATGACCGTGTTCGTCATGATGTTCATCTTTAAGACTACTTCCTTTTAATAAAGAAGACAGCCATATTCCACCGATGAAAGCCATCACAACTAAAAAAATAATTTTATAATTCTTCATTTTAAAAAATCCTCCTGTCTTAAAGATGCGTAGATAGACGCTTCCAATTCACTGACACTAAAACCCAAATTAAACAGCGCCTTGTAATAATTGACCTTGGCCTGAGTCGCCGTTTTGACCTGATCAAGATAATTAAGGAAATCTATTTTCCCTTCCCCGTAACGCAGATTGGCCAACCGTAAAAGCTCGTTGGCCTCTTCAAGGGATTTCTTAAAAAGTTCCAATTGCTTTTGATTAAGTTCAACCGTGAGATAGGCATCATATACATTAAAAGCCGCTTCATTCTCCACAGCTTCTGTTCTGACCATTTGGGCTTCCTTTTGAGCCTTGGCCTTCTTAACCTCTCCCTGATTTAAATTCCACAGCGGGATTGAGGCGCCGACCAAGACGGCATAATCGTCTTTTTGTGCTTCGTCAATCCGTTTGAACCCCACAAAATAAGAAGGCAATCGATTCAACTGTTCTTTGGCAAAATTCTTTCTTTTACTATCAAGTTCTAAATCGGCCATTTTTATATCCGGCCTATTGGCAAAGGCGATAGATTTCAATTCTTCAAATGTAACATTGAATTCTTCCTCCTTAATATCTTCCTCAATATCAAAATCTGTTTCCATCGGCCGCCCCAGGATTATGTTGAGTCTCGCTTTATCCGTCCGAAATTCTTTTTCCGCCAGCAAATAGTCATTTTCTACCTTAACCAGTTCGATTTTCGCCCTCTGAAAATCATTCTTTAAAGCCTGGCCTGACTGGTAGCGAAGTTGAACCCGGCTGAAAAACTGGCGCAGCGTGTTAAGATTGTCGCTGGCTAATTCCAGTTCTTTTTCGCGAAGAATGATTTGTGAATAATTCGCCCTAATTTCAACGTAAACGGCGGACCAGACAAACTTTAACGCCTCTTTTTGAATCTTAACCTGGTTGGACGCCATCTTACTTTCGAGAAATTGCACACCGAGAGGATCAAACGGCTGCCTGATTTCGATCGAATCAAGATTTGTGTTTCGCTCTCCTTCTTCATTCTTCTTAAATCCCCCGAACTCCAATTCCGCTTCGGGATTTTTAAAAGTCCGCGCCGTTATCAAATCTCCCTTGGAAGCGTCAATGAGTTTTCTTGCTTCAACCATGCTGGGATTATGTTCAAAAGCCCGATCTAAAGCGGCTTTCAAGTTTAACTTCTCCACGACAGGTTCTGCTACCCCAGGAGCAGTTAAAACAAACATCGATATAACAAACAATAAAAGCTTTCTTAAAATCTGAAATGTCATTTTAATACACCTCACCTTAGAATTTTTTTTGAAACAATAAAGAAACCGGACAAACTTCACCCGCGATGAATAAGAAGGAATGGAAAAGAATTTCTAGGTGGTGCTTATTGGAGGCCGTTTGAATGAATCAAGGAATGGGTTTTGATAGGAGAAATTAATTAAAGGAAGTGATGTTTTAAGAGCGGATAAAGAAGCGGTTATGCTGATGCCGCTGTTGGGAACAACAGCATGCGTACACAAAGCATGGCACATTAAAACACAATGGCCATCCTCGGTTGTATCGTCAGGATGGTGAGAGTTGTGAGCAACAATTCCGAAAGGAAGAACATAAATTAACAATAGAAATAAAACACATAATTTAATGAACTTCATAGGGTGAAGTCTATAGTCAAAAATTGAATTTGTCAAGACTGATATCTTTTCACTCAAGGATGACAGAGACGCCCCCCGCTAGCCGCAGAAATCCAGCATCTGCTTCCCCACTCACACCCCGCTTCACCCCACAAGAGGCGTGGTCCGCGATGACACAACGGAAGTATAAAAACCAGCAACAGTTTTTCCCCTTCCCCAAAATCATCTGCGCACATGAAAGCTGATGGGTTCTTTCTTCACATCGGGCTCGGTGGATTCTTCCAACAGTTGTTTAATCGCCTCAAAAACCACGACAAACTTCTTGTCATGCTCGCCAAACTTCCTTTCAAGATCCTCAATTTTGCGGACCAGGTCTTTGTGAGACGCCATGAACTCTCTTAATTTTGTAAAGGCCCTCATGATCTGGATGTTGACCTCAATGGCCCGGTCACTATTGATGACGCTGGACAACATCGCTACGCCTTGTTCGATAAAAACATACGGCAAGTATTTCACATTCCTTCCTTTCTTTAAGATCGCAAATTGCGATCTTAAAGGCACGGACTCTCCTTTGTTCAAGGTCGCATTTTGCGATCTTGAAGGAAGAGACAGAACCTCATCCCAGGTTAACTCGAACATAAAATCCTGCGGGAACCGCTTGAGGTTGCGCCGGACCTGTTCTTTAAGCCGCCGGGTCGGCACCCCGTAAAGGGCCGCTAGATCGGTATCCAGCATAACTTTTAACCCACGGATCATCAATATCCGCGTCTGGATAAACTCCGCCGACAGTTCCTGTTTAGCTAAAATGTTAGTCTTGATTTTTAGGTTCCTATCCATGAGACACTCCTGGTGAATCTTTCATTAGATAGGAAACCGGATGAAAAATAGCTTCCGCTGAAGAAAAAATCCCCCGGCCTTTCAAGCTGGGGGCGATGGGTTACCTTAAACGATATTTTAATTTAAAAGTTTTCACACCCCCAATGTAGCAAAAGACCTGGGTATTGGCGAGGATTTTTTGGGGAAGACGAGCAGAAAATCAACTCAACGCTTATTTCCCGCGATGGCTTTCTGGAGTCTTTCCTGAAACTGCTGCTGCATCTGTTGCATGGCCTGTTGCTGGGCCATCTGCTGTTGGAGGGTATTGCGTTGTTGCTGCTGCTGGGCCTGCTGCATCTGCCGGTGGGTCTGGATATTTTGCGCCCAGCTGATCTGTTGCTCGACGACCTGCTGAAAAGAGGAATACCGCGCCAGTCGGCTCATCGCCCGCGTCACCAGATTTTCCACTTCTTTCTGCAGCACGGATTGGGTGGATTTTTTCTTAAGCTGCTTGACCGCCTCATCGATACCGATGGCATAGACGTCATGGATCGTGTCCATCACATCCGGCAACTCCAGCACCTTGACGACCGCCTGCTGAAAAGCCTGTTCCACCATGGGGGAGACCATCGACGGGGCGCTTTGCGCGACCATTTGTTCAAGGACGCGCCTGACGAAACGTTGATACGCGTCATAGACGACCTGCTCGACCAGTGGCTCAATCCACTGCCGGGAAGACATTTCCTGTAAAGATTTTGAGGAATAAACACCCTCTCGACTTTCAGCGGAGGAAAGGGTTGGATAAAATGACAGAAGGAAAAAAATTACCAGAAAGATTTTGTCCATAACTAAGAAGGCTGACGAGCAATCATAAACATTTTTTATCACTTTAAATCAGTCCATCATAAAATCCACTAATTTTTTAAAAAATTATGGAAATAATCGCGTCCCACACTCCAACAAATTTTATAGAAGGGATTTGTACTTCGAACGGATTTTATAGTATCTTATGGCCGTGCCCCACACTTATATCCTTGGAATTTCCGCTTTTTATCACGACAGCGCCGCGTGCTTAGTCAAAGATGGCGAAATCATCGCCGCCGCGCAGGAAGAACGCTTCACGCGCAAAAAACACGACGCCGCTTTCCCTCACAACGCCATCGCCTATTGTCTCAAAGAAGCCGGCATTTCGACCGGCGAGCTTAACTACGTCGGCTTCTACGAAAAACCCTTCCTTAAATTCGACCGCCTTTTAATAACTTATCTGTCGTACGCGCCGTGGGGGTTGCGTTCTTTTTTAAAAGCCATGCCCCTCTGGTTGAAAGAACGGCTTTTTCTCAAAGAAACCATCCAAAAAGAACTTAACTTTAAAGGACCCATTATTTTTCCTGAGCATCACGAAGCGCACGCGGCCTCGGCATTTTTCCCTTCCCCTTTTAATGAGGCGGCGGTCCTCACGCTCGATGGCGTCGGTGAATGGACCACGACCAGTTTTGGCATCGGACGGCAAAACAAAATTCAACTTAAAAACCAATTGAACTTTCCCCATTCCCTGGGGCTTCTCTACTCCGCCTTCACTTATTATGTCGGATTTCGCGTCAATTCCGGTGAATATAAACTGATGGGACTCGCCCCTTACGGCGAACCGCAATACGTCGACCTTATTAAGCGCGAATTGGTAGACATCAAAGACGACGGCTCGTTTAGATTAAACATGAAATATTTTAATTATTGCGCCGGCCTGACGATGACCAACCACCGCTTCCATAAACTTTTTGGCCTGCCGCCGCGGCCTATGGAAAGCGAATTGACACAGCAACACATGGATATCGCACGCTCGATTCAAGAGGTCACGGAAGAAATTATGTTGAAGATGGCGCGCCATGTCTATCAGGTCACCGGTGAGGCAAATTTATGTCTGGCCGGCGGGGTGGCGCTGAATTGTGTGGGCAACGGCCGCATTTTACGCGAAGGGCCGTTTAAAAATATCTGGATCCAGCCGGCGGCCGGAGACGCCGGTGGGGCGCTGGGTACGGCCCTGTTGATCTGGTATCAATATCTCAACAACCCACGACAAACCGACAATGTGAACGACCGGCAAAAAGGATCCTACTTAGGCCCGGACTGCGAGGATGAGATAGAAACTTTCATTAAAAGTTACCCCACGAACCACGAGAGTCTGACCGATGAGGTATTGCCGCGAACAATCGCCCAGTTAATCGACGACCAAAAAGTGGTCGGCCTTTTTTCCGGCCGCATGGAATTCGGGCCCCGCGCTTTGGGCGCGCGCAGCATCATCGCCGACGCCCGTTCACAAGAGATGCAATCGGCCCTTAATTTAAAAACAAAATTCCGTGAATCCTTCCGCCCCTTTGCCCCGGCTGTCCTTGAAGAAAACGTCGCCGATTATTTCCATCTTGCCCAAGAAAGCCCCTACATGCTTCTGGTCGCCCAAGTCCGCGAAGAGAAGATCGATGCCCACTCGCGCGCGGCCAAATCCTCGGGAATGGAACGATTAAAAATCCGCCGCTCGGTGATCCCAGCGGTGACCCACGTCGACTATTCCTGCCGCGTGCAGACCGTTTCGCGAGAGACCAATCCTCTCCTCCACAAAATTATTGAGGAATTTCAAAAACTGACCGGCTGCCCGGTGATTATCAACACCTCCTTCAATGTCCGGGGAGAACCCATTGTCTGTTCCCCGGAAGACGCGTACCGGTGCTTTATGTGCACCAACATCGATTTTCTGGTGATGGGAAATTATATTTTTGATAAAAACAAACAACCCAACAAACAGGATTACAAACTCGAGAACATCTCAAGAATACTGGATTAACATGAATAAAGACCGTCGACAACTGCTGATATTTGGATACTGGTTCAGCCTTCTCTTCGGGTTCTTTGCTGTCCGCGCCTATTTTAAAAGTGGCTGGCCGATGCCCGCCGCATGGTTAGCGGGAATATCGTTCACGTTTTTAGTCGTGACTTCTTTAAAAACCCAATGGCTTAAGCCTTTAAAACACGGGATGCATGGCCTCTGGCTTAAATTGGTTCAACTGTTTTCCATTTTAAGCTTATCGCTTGTGTTTTATCTCATCTTCTCTATAATTGGTTTGGTTTTAAGATTATTACGAAAAGATTTACTAAAACAACAATGGGATCAGCGATTATCCAGCTATTGGATTGACCGGCCCGCACAAGACGAAAACCCGGACCGCTATTTAAAACAATTTTAATAAACCCCATGAGTAAATTCGCCATCCTCGGAGAGTTCTGGAGTTTTCTGAAAGTCCGCAAGCGTTACTGGCTCATGCCGATCATCATCATCCTGTTCGCGCTCGGTTTGCTGGTGGTCTTTGCCCAGAGTTCGGCCGTGACCCCTTTTATCTACACGCTATTCTAAAAATAGAATGGCAACGACCGCGCGACAAAAATTTCTCCTTGTTGGCTTAGGCCTCTTTTTAACATTGCTCCTCCTTGAGATTGGGCTGCGTCTCGGCGGATTTATCTTTCTCCTGCGCCAAAGCCAGGCCAACCAACTTTCCGTGGCAACGTCCCCGCAAAATGAATTCCGTATCCTGTGTATCGGCGAATCCACCACGGCCCTTGGGGGCGACAGCTCTTACCCCGCCTTGCTGGAAAAGGTACTCAACAGCCGGAATTTAGGTTACCGCTTCAAAGTGATTAATGCCGGGCGCGTTTCCAAACGCACCGACGACATCCTGGCTGAATTACCCAATGACCTCGACCGTTACCAGCCGCATCTGGTCATCAGCATGATCGGCGTCAACGACGACAAGATAGGAGACCTCCCCGATGTCAATTCCGGCTGGTGGCATTTTTTAAATTTCCTGGAACATTTTCGCTCCTATAAATTCTTTAATCTTCTTAGCCAGCACATATCCCACAAAATTTCGGAAATCCGGCAAAAGACGCCGGCGGCCCTCCGTCCCGACTCGCCGTCCGAAATACAATTGGACTATTTACCGCCTCCCGACTCTCCTGATCTGGATACGGCCCTCAGGAACTGGCAGGCCACTCAAAGAGTCATTGAGTCGCTCGAGCGTTCCCGGATCGACACTCAGGCCTTATCCCCAAAATACAAAACCCTACAACAACAGATAGAACAACTACAAAGAAGGAATTATTACGTGGGCATTTACCTCGGAGACTATTTCTGTCAGGAAAAGGCCTTTTCCCAGGGGCAATCTTATCTAGAGACAGCCATTACGCAACGCGCGCAAGATTTCCCCGGCTATCTCACCCTGGGGCGCTGTTATAAATATCAGGCGAAGTATCCGCAGGCCGTCGCCATGCTGCAAAAGGCGCTCATCCTTTTTCCAAACTCGGAATTAGCCCATCTGGATTTAGGAGAGGTTTATACGGAGACCGGGCGGGCGGATGAGGCGCGGAAAATCTACCAATATCTTCTCAAAAAAGACCTGGTCAACAAAACTCTCTACGGGGAAATCGGACGATGGTTCAAAAAGCAGAATCTATTTTCTGAAGCGGAGAAATCTTTTCAACTCGCCATCCAAAATTTTCCCCAGGAATATTCTTCTTACAGCGAACTATCGGAACTGTACCGGCAGCAAGGCAAAATGGATTTGGCCAAGACTTACGCCGAAGAGGCCAGGTCTGTTGAAGAGCGCAACAGTCGTTATACGCCATTTACGGTCCGCCATTACCAGGCGATCGCGGAAACCATCCTCTCGCGGGGGATAACGTTGGTCTGTATGCAGTACCCCTTACGGGACATCACACCCCTTCAGGAAAGTTTTGCCGCCGAGAAGCGAGTCATCTTTGTCGAAAACAAGAATAATTTCCTAAAAGCCATCCGGGAACGGCCTTACTCTTATTATTTTTCCGACAGTTTTGCCGGCGATTTCGGGCACTGTACCAGGTTCGGCAACCGGCTTATCGCGGAAAACGTCGCCGGGATTATTGTTCAAAAAATTTTAAAAGAACCGAAACTCCCTTAAATGGAATACTTCTTCCATTATGCCAGATCGAACAATAGGATTTCGGATGACGCAAGGGCCGATAAATTGACCTTCGTTTCATCGCTGATAGCTAACCCGTCTCCCGCTTCCAGCTTTTGATCGCTCACCTTTAAGGCCCCTTTAAGAACCTGTAGCCATCCGTGCCGTCCTTTTAAAAAAGGATACGATAAATCTTGCCCTTTCGTGATGACCGCATTAAACAAACTCACATCTTGATGGATGACGATTGATCCCTCTTTTCCGTCCGGCGATCCGATCAGACAAAATTTATTTTCTTTTAATTCTTTTCCAAAAAACTTTTGCTGATAACCGGGCTTGAGTCCCTTCTGCCGGGGCAAAATCCAGATCTGTAAAAAATGGGCCGGTTCTTTTTGAGAGTGGTTGAACTCACTATGCGTGACACCCGTCCCCGCGCTCATGACCTGCACATCCCCGGGCTTGATCGTTGAGCCGTTCCCCATACTATCCTTATGGGCCAATTGTCCTTCGAGAACATAAGAAATAATTTCCATATCCCGGTGCGGGTGGGCGCCAAAACCTCCACCCGGCGCAACCCGGTCTTCATTGATCACCCGTAGTTGCCTAAACCCCATATGCTCTGGATCCAGATATTCTCCGAAAGAAAAGGTGTGGTAACTATTCAGCCAACCAAGATTGGTATGGCCGCGGTCAGCGGCCTGGCGTAAATTCAACATGGGCTTCGCTGGGGATTATCGCGAGATTCCCTTTCTCAAATTGGCGGATGACCGCAAGCACACACCGGCGGCCCACTTTATCCTCCGTCAGATTTTGATGCAGGTCATCCATACTTTTAATCATTTTGTCATCAAGGCCAATAATGACATCGCCTTCGTTGAGTCCCGCTTCATCGGCCGGGCTGCGGGGTTCAACGGAAATGACTAGGACTCCACTTTCAACCGGAAGGTTATGAATATGGACGATCCCCTTAGGTAAAACGACATCCTGTCCGCCTAAACCCAAATAACCACGGCGCACGCGTCCGTCTTTGATCAAACTTCCGGCGATGAATTTTGCCGTGTTCACGGGGATGGCAAAACAGATTCCCTGCGCCGGCAAAATAATCGCCGTGTTAACCCCGATCACTTCTCCCCGGGAATTGACCAACGGCCCGCCGGAATTGCCGGGATTAAGCGCCGCATCCGTCTGAATGACGTGGTTGATAAGCCGTCCAGAATGAGACCGCAACGAACGGCCCAAAGCACTGACCACTCCCGCCGTGACTGTGCACTGAAAACCGTAAGGGTTTCCTATGGCGATGACCAGTTGACCGACTTTTAAATTTTGTGAATCCCCTAACCTCACTGTATTAAAAGAAACTCCGTGGATGCGCACCACCGCTAAATCCGTGTGCGGGTCGTCGCCGATCAATTGCCCCTCAAAATGCCTTCCGTCTAAAAGGCTCACGTCGATATGCTCGGCTTTGTGGACCACGTGACTGTTGGTTAAGATAAACCCGTCAGACGTGAAAATAAAACCCGAACTGCTCCCCTGAACCTGGGGCTGAAAACGCGCGCCATCCCAATGACCCGCTTCGCGTTTACGGATATCAATCTTAACCACCGCCGGGCTGACAGCCTCGACCGCTTGGCTGACGGATTGAGAATACGCGTCTAAAATCTGATCGTCGCCATTTTGGGCGTCTACCGATCGCAGCTTCTGTGTATTGTCATTCATCGTTTCCTCTTTTCGTATGGAACCGGGCCGCTCTCCAAAGCGGCCCGGCCAAAACACCTCAGAATTACTTTTGTACAGGGACTTGTGGAGCCGGCATTGACGTCAACGGACACATCTTTTGGTCCCCGCTACTAAACGGACACATCTTCCCGCCACCAGCCGCACACTTGGTGGCCATGCAAATGCCAAAAGCGGCCGCCGTCAAAATGACCCCCGCGATAATCCCGACAAAAAACTTCTTCGCTCCGCAACAGCACCCGCACCCGCTGGGCGAACCGGATGATGTTGAACAGCATTCCTGTCCTTTTTTCTCTTCCATTTTCCTTCCTCCTTTTTGGTTTTCGATTTGGTTTTATCTTTTAAACAAACGTCGTAAATATTCCTTGAAATGCTTTAAGTTCTGTTCAACGACCCGGCCATCCTGTTTTGCCCGGGCGAGAATCTGCGAGCCCTGCACGACCGCGATAAAATGCTCGGCCAAACTTCGGGCATCAATATTTGACTTCGCCGCATAGCGGGCCTTGGCCGCTTGCAGATCCTTTTTAAGAAAGTCTCCCCATTTCGCAAAACCTTCCGCGCACATCGTGCGGATCTCCGGGTTCATTTCCGACAACTCCTGGGTGAACTTTCCGATCAGGCACCCTTTGCGGTCCGGTTGGCGGCGATACATGTTGATAAAAAAATCAATCCGTCCAAAAACCCGCTTGAGCGGATCCTTTTCGCCTTCCAGGGTGCAACACCCGTCCTTCATCTCACTCATCGCGTCGCAACAAAACCGTTCCAAAAGCATTTGTCCCAACTGCTCCTTACTTTCAAAATAATGGAAGAAACACCCCTTGGTCACCCTGGCCGCCCGGCAAATATCCTCTACCGAGGTGGCCCCGTACCCTCTTTTTCGCATCAACTCAAGGGCGCACCCCAGCAATTTTTCCCTCGACTTCGGATTTACCTGTGGCCGTCTCATTTTTTAACATACCAAACGGTATGAGAATAACACGAAGAAATTATTTGTCAACTCATCCTTTTTATTTTTCTTGCACTCCCATTATTCCCGGGAATTTAGCTTGCATCAGGACCATCCGCAAATACAATAAAAACCCGTGAGGGAACTAAAAAGAAAATTTTTATCACATCGGAATTTGAATCCATTAAAATTCCGATTCCGCCTTTGGCGGGACCAGATAGGCGAAAAATTCCGATGCGACCCCGCCGTAGGCGGCCCGCCACGTCCCGTTGGGACTCCGCCGGATAGCGGGGTCCCCTCGGGAAAGGGAGATAGTGCACGAGCGAAGCGAGTGCCTATCTGGTTTTTTATCCTCTTAGCGGGAATTAGCATTTTTAGTTCGTGCGCCAGAGCTCCCCTCCCTCCCCCGGAAATCTCAAAACCGCCCATGGGGACCCGTAGCGACATCACGCATACCGTCGGCCCCGGAGAAACCTGCTGGCGCATCAGCCAGATGTACAATGTGCCCATCGCCGCCATCTTAAGAGCCAACGACCTGACATCGTCCTCCGTTTTAAAAATGGGACAAAAATTATTGATCCCCCAGGCCACGCGCCCCAAGCCCATCGTTAATCTCTACCCGTCCAGTAAATGGCGATACATCATTGTCCACCACAGTGCCACCGGAAGCGGTAACGCGCTCTCGGTACATAACGCCCATATCCATAAAGGCTGGGACCGCGGGGCAGGATATCATTTCGTCATTGATCGCGGGGCAAGCAACAAGCGGGACGGGCAAATCGAGATGACGCCCCGCTGGATCAAACAACAGGATGGGGCGCACTGTAAGGCTTCAGGGATGAACGAAAAAGGTATTGGGGTTTGCCTCATCGGCAATTTCGACAAACAACACGTAACGCACCGGCAATTCGAATCTCTCCTCGAACTCGTCAACAAACTGAGGCGCTATTATCATATCCCGATCAAAAACATCATCGCCCACGGACACGTGGAAGGGGCGGCAACCCAATGTCCGGGGAAAAAATTTCCCTGGGCCAAGTTTCAGGAAGAACTTTTAGGGGCCGAAATCACAAAACACTGAGCCGCGATCTGCTCACAAAATTTAACAAATTTCTGGGCATCTTCCCCATGGGAATCCAGAAGGCGGATGCCAACCTTATATTCTTCCACGACCAGAACATCGAAAGACTTGACCCAAACCACCTGGACTTTCAGGGCAACAGCCCCCGACTTTTTATTGACCTTTTCCTTCTGATCAGTAGAGAGGAGGTCCATGAGCCCGACTCTAAGCAAAAGTTTCTGCCCGACACTCAAAATTTGTTTGGTGTTGATACATAAACCTCCCGCGCTGATATTAAGCGTCGTCGCTATGGCCAAATTCTCTTCTTTGCCGTCGTCAATTTCGAACGACGCGGGCAGTTCCATCCCAATGCGCAGGGCCTGTCGTTGCTCACCCATAAATTTTTCTCCTTTTTAAGGCATCTCTTGATGCGCTTTTCGTCTGCGCTTAAAAATCAACCATTCCATAAAGTCCAGGCTCCCCGGGATAAGATTAAACACGATCGGGAAAAAAAATAAAAAAAAGCTAAACGAAATATTCACCCCGGCCACCAGCATCCCCAGCAAAGCGAAACCCGGCGGCAAGAGGACCCGGACTGTCGCCTGGACAATCAACCGCTGCGAAACCGCTTCATGGCGGACCTCATGGTCGTGGATGGCCAGACGTAACATCAAAAACAGAATTAGCCCAACCACAATAATATTGAGACCGTAGATCAAAATCGCCGGGTAATGGCGCGGATATTCCCCGAGCAGATGGGCCGAAAACGGGATCAGGGACACGAACATAAGGAATAGCGTGTTAAAGTTGGCCAACACGCGGTTGACTTGACGGGTGAAGAGATGAAAAAAAGCGCTGTGCGCGAGCCAATACATGCCGACGATGAGAAAGCTGATCAGATAACTGCGAAAGACCGGCCAGAGGTCGATCAATTTCTGCCAGAGCAGTTGATTCGACGTCTCCTCCCCGCGGATATGGGGGACCTTTAATTCCAAAACAAGGATGGTCATGACGATGGCAAAGACGCCGTCGCTAAGAGCCTCGATGCGGATTTTATTCATCGGTGAGAATATTATATGGAAAGCCAGTGCCCTGAAAAGGAATATTATTTAATACCTTGGCGAGGCCCAACCAGGGGACACGCAAATTTTAGCAAGAGGAAAGATCAAAATATCCTTCCCCCGGATGACGCCCAAATGCATAAAATTATTTAAACGGCGTGTATTTATAAATCCCTCCGGCTGTTTTGACCAAGCTGGGGTGTTCGGCGGCAATCCGTAGCTCCAGCAGATACAAGACCGCCAAAAAATCTTTAATTTCCGGGACCACCCCTTCTTTGTGTTTAAAAATTTCAATGAACTGGCGGAACGTGTCTTTCGCCAATTCCGCGGCCGACGCGCTCACCATGGTATTTTCAAGATAGCGGATGATCCTCGCTAACTCGCCGTGTTCCAGCCATACGCCCTCGCACGATGAACATTTATTGATGACTATTTTTGATTGCGAATAGGTTAGCGAACCCATCGGCTGTAAACAACTGGGACATTGTTTCCCTTGGGAAGAAACACCAAGCGACAGGGCGTCTTTCCCGAAAGGATCGAAATCAAGCCAGCGCAGATAGTCATCCTGTCTGTCTTTGGCTAATTTCAACTGGTCCCGTGACAGCCATTTTCCTTTGCACCGAACACACTCACGGATACTAATTCCCTTCAGATCAAAAATCTGCAACTCATTTTGACAATCGGGACAGCGCATACCATTCCTCCTTAGTCATGCGGATATCTTTTATTTTTTAATGAAAACAAAAGACCAACACCTGCACGGAAACAATGCGCAGAATCATCACCAGCGGATAAACCGTGGTATACGCAATCGACGGCGCGCTGGAGGTGGCCAGGCTGTTGGCAAAGGCTAATGCCGGCGGGTCGGTCATACTGCCGGCCAAGAGACCGCAGATCGTCATATAATTTAACTGGTATCGTAACCGCGCAAACAATCCGACCAGCAGAATCGGAATCAACGTGATGAGGGCCGCATAACCCATCCACAGGAACCCCTGCCCCTCTAAAAGCGTTTTGAGAAATGGCCCGCCCGAACGAAGGCCAACACACGCCAAGAATAAGGCAATCCCTAAATGACGCAACATAAAATTAGCGCTCGTCGGCATATACCAGACCAGCCGCCCGATATGCCCGATGCGGCTTAACACAATGGCGACGATCAGCGGGCCGCCGGCTAATCCCAATTTCACCGGCGCAGGCATCGCAGGGAAATAGATCGGCCAGCTGCCCAGGATAACACCGAGCGCAATCCCGACAAAGACGGGGATTAACTGCGGGTGGTCTAAATCTTTAGGCGAATTGCCCATGTCACCGGCGAATTTCTTTATCGAATCCTCTTCCCCGACGACCACCAGGGTATCGGCAAAATGAATTTTCGTATCCGGGGTGACCGCGAATTCCACCTCCGAGCGGCTTAGCCGGGTGAGCGTGACCCCATAACGACCGGTGGCGTTAATCTCTTCGACCGTCTTGCCGACAATCGCGTGTCTGGTCACAATGACGCGCTGGGCGGTGACGTCACTCTTGATAACCCTTAAATCAACATCGCTTCTGCTTCCGATAATCATCTCTAACTCGTCCAACTTTTCTTTGGGGCCGACGAGATGGATGATGTCACCGACATAAACCCTGGTATTCGGCAACGCGACCTGAATCTTCCCCGCGTGGCTGACCCGGGAGACAACCACCCCCGATTCCTCGATGGCCGGGATCTTTTTAACCGGCAGGCCGTTGAGATTCTTATTCTCAATTCTTAAATCCACAGAATTCAAGACCGGGGCGTTCTGATGGTGAAAATCTTTATGGATCTCCGCCTCGCGAGAGGGATTGATCCGAAAAATGAAGCGCACCAGAATCATCGTCAGGATAATCCCGATCACGCCAAACGGATAAGCAATCGCGTAACCTAAGCCCGACATCTTCCCCGCCTCTTCGGCGATCGCGGGGATCTCTTTAAAGGCCTGTTGGGCCGCCGCCAGACTCGGCGTGTTGGTCGTCGCCCCGGAAAACATACCAATCGCGACGGGCCAAGGGACATGGCCAATGTGACTTAACCCCACCGTCAGCAAGACGCCGCCCAAAACAATGACAACCGCCATCATGTTCAGGAACAAACCGTCGCGCCGAAGCGAATCCACGATCCCGGGGCCGACTTGCAGACCTATCGTATAAACAAAAAGGATCAGACCGAATTCCCGGATGAATTCCATGACGTGCGGGTCAATCGTCATCTGGAAATGGCCGAAGAAGATTCCGGCAAAAAGAACACCGGCGACCCCGAGGCTAACCCCGAAGACACGTAAACTCCCCAAGGCCAGGCCCAGCGCCACGACCAGACTTAAGATCAAAACACTGTGCGCGACCGATTCGCCCGTCAGTAAATTAATTAAAAAATCCACAAAAATCCTTTGCTCATGATTGGGTTAGGGGCCACCGTTTTAAAAAATTACCGGGAATCCGGGTTTCTGGGCGGCTGGGACACTTTTATAACACACGAGCCTCAACAATGCTCACCTTTTAAAAGTTCTACCGCCTGGTGGTATTCTTCTAACGTATTGACATTCCACAGCTCATTCTGCCCTGGTTGTTTGAGAAGATGCGTATCTGCTGATACTAAAAATTTTCGCAGGGAATAAATACCTGAATCAAAAAAGCGTAACAAACAAAACCAGCTTTGTGGCTCATAAATCGCGCACAAAGGTTCCGGAAGATTCCCATCGCTATTAAGGTAAGCCGTGGCTGTCTTCAAAGGATTTCTGTTTTGAACCAGCAGGCGCAAGGTCTCGTTATCGACAAAAGGTAAATCACAACCCAAAACTAACCAGGCCACAGCCGGATGCGCGCGCAACGCCGAAAGTATTCCGGCCATAGGGCCGATATTATTAGGGAAGATATCCTGAATCTGGGGATGGTCTTTATAAATATCCCGTTGCGATTGCTCCGGACGATTCGAGAGAAAAACTTTTTCACAAAAACCGGAAAGCAACTTAAAACCGTATTTTATCTGGCTTTGATCGTGATAGACCAAAATGGCTTTGTCTTTGCCCATGCGTTTACTCTGTCCGCCAGCCAAGAGGAGTCCGTAAAGCGGTGTCGTTTTAGAGAAAGCGACGGGGGTATCCGGCTGGTTTCCTGACATGAATTGTCTCCTCTTTCCTGATCACACCTTCTTTAAGCACTTTGGCATAAAGGCCGCAACGACCGGTAATCACTTCCTTTAAACGCGGATCAATCGTATCCAGGACATAACAGGATTTTCGCACCTTGGTCAATTCTAGGACAACACCATTGACAAATTCTAAAATTGTCCCCGGGGGAAGAGTGTTCACATGAAGATTTTTCACCGTTAAATTTTCTCCCGTCATCCCGCTGGATAAGGGAAATCCTTCTTGGGTGAGCCCCTCGAGGGTTTCGCTATCCTGCAGACAAACAGCCTGCAGCGGCGTGCGATGTTTTTCATGGTTGTGGCCGTCGCCTGCTAATCCCGCCATGGTAATACGGACCGAATCAACAGGTAATTTAGGAATCCCACCTCTTGAAATATTAATGGAAATAATATGCGGGATCCGATCTTCTTTATTCTCCTCCCTTTTCATGACGCCATCTACCCTCCAATTTGATACATGGGTTGTTCGATGTACTCCAGCCGCCCGGTGGGCTTCATCGCCATGACATAGGCCAGCAGACGAGGGTAAGCGCCCTTCGCCTGCCCGCGTAAGTTAACTCCGGCTTCGGACATTAAACAGGCGCGTAACACACCATTCGCTGTTAACCGCAGCCGGGAACAGAAATCACAGAACGGCTGCGACTCGGAGGCGATAAATCCGATCTGCGCCCCTGAAGAGGTCCTAAAATTAAAGGAGGTCGAATCACTGTTGACCGATTGCGCGAAAAGTTTTTCTCTGGTTTCAATCTGTTCGATCAATTCCTGGGCAGAGATAAACAAGCGAGAATGACTGGCATAGTAAGGCCCAATCTTCATCAATTCCAGAAACCTCACTTCTATTTTATGCTGAGAAGAGAAATTTATAAAGTCAAAAATTTCATCCGTATTGAGCCCCCGCATAGCCACGACATTGACTTTAACATAAAATCCCATCGTCTTAGCCTTGATAATCGCCTCCTGAACCGTTGTGAAATGTTTTGTCCTGGTAATCATCTGGAACCGTTCTGGCCGCAGGCTATCCAGGCTGACATTGATGTGCCGGCAACGGGTGTTTTTTAAGAAAGGCAATTTCTCTTGAAGGGAAAAACCATTCGTCGTTAACCCGAGTTTAAGCAAGGGGAACCCGGAGAGTCCGGTGACGATTTCTTCAAAGTCGGCCCGCAGGGTCGGCTCTCCGCCGGACAGGCGGATTTCGAAATTTCGCAGAACTTATCGTTGGCGTAAATGATCTTCCCTTTCTGGTCGGTGATGGCGACAATCGAAGATACATCCAGGGCAAATTTGATGTCGGCGAGTTCCTTGAGGTACCTCTCCAAGACTTCTGAGATTTGATTATACTTAATCAGGATATCTTCGACCATAGGAAGGCTCTGGGAGAACAGCCTTACTTCACCGCATCCATGTGGACGATCAAGTCGACGAGTTTGCAGGAATAGCCCCACTCGTTGTCGTACCAGGAAACGACCTTCACAAACGTATCGCTTAAAGCGATTCCCGCTTTGGCGTCGAAAATGGACGTTCTGGCGTCGCCGATAAAATCGCTGGAAACGACGTCGTCCTCGGTGTATCCCAAAATTCCTTTGAGTTCACCGTCGGCCGCGTCTTTCATGGCTTTTTTAATCTCATCCCACTTGGCTGGTTTGGCCAGACGGCAGGTCAAGTCCACGACGGAAACGTCCGGAACGGGCACGCGCAGCGCCATACCGGTCAATTTCCCGTTGAGTTCCGGGATAACTTTCCCGACGGCCTTGGCGGCGCCTGTGGAAGAAGGGATAATGTTCTGGGCCGCTCCCCGCCCACCGCGCCAATCTTTCTTAGAAGGACCGTCGACGGTTTTCTGGGTCGCCGTCACGGCGTGGCAGGTGGTCATCAACCCTTCGACGATTCCCCATTGGTCATGCAATACTTTTGCGACCGGGGCCAAACAGTTCGTCGTACAGGAAGCGTTCGACACGACATCCATCTCTTTCTTATACGTTTGATGGTTAACGCCCATGACGAACGTCGGCGCGTCGTTTGACGGCGCCGAGATAATAACTTTTTTAGCACCCGCCGCCAGGTGAGGTTTCGCCGTGTCCACCGTGGTAAAAAGCCCGGTGGACTCCACCACGTAATCGGCCTTGATATCGCCCCATTTCAAATTGGCGGGATCTTTTTCTGCGGTCACGCGGATGGTTTTGCCGTTGACGACCAAATCTTTGTCTTTAAGTTCAATGGTCCCTTTAAATAGACCATGGGTCGAATCGTATTTGAGCATATAGGCTAAATAATCCGGATCAAACAAATCGTTGATCCCGACGACCTCGACCTTGGGGTTGTTCACGGCGGCGCGAAACACCAACCGTCCGATCCGCCCGAATCCGTTAATACCTATTCTCGCAGCCATTTCGTTACCTCCTTGAGTTGGAAATCAACAAATCCCAAATCACAAACAATATACAAATCACAAATTAAAAATATTTTGATACATGTTTGATTATTGTCTTTTTGTAATTTGTTTGTGGTTTGGGATTTGTACATTGTAATTTATTTCGTTTCTCTTAAATACTTCGCCGTCAGATCAGGGTCCGTCGACACCACATAAAACCCCGTCCCCCACTCAAAACCCGCGATACTGGTGAGCTTGGGGATAATCTCGATATGCCAGTGAAACCTTTCTTTGTGCTCATAAGCGATGGGGGCGTGGTGCACGAAAAAGTTATACGCCGGGTCAGAGAGCACCAATTTACACCGGCGCAAAGTTTCCTTTAAAATAGAAGCCAGATGATACTGTTGCTCATCGGAAATGTCGCCGAAAAACGCATTGTGTTCTTTGGGAACAATCCATGTTTCAAAAGGAAACCGCGGCGCAAACGGGCAGAAAGCCAAAAAATTTTTATTCTCAACGACGATTCGTGTCTTCTCCAAAAGTTCCTGGCTGAGCAGGTCACAAAAAACACAGCGTCCGCGGTAATCAAAATAATGCTTGGCCCCTTCCAATTCCTCTAAAACATATTTGGGGACCATCGGCAACGCGATGATCTGACTGTGCCCGTGTTCGAGAGAAGCGCCGGCGCTCTCTCCATAATTTTTAAATATTAAAACGTATTTCAAACGCCTATCCTGAGAAAGGGCCAACGTACGGCTTTTGTATTTTCTGATGACCTCCAAAACTTCTTCATCGCTTAAATCCGCCATGCCCTTACGGTGTTCGGGCGTTTCGATAACGACCTCATGCGCCCCGATCCCGTTAGAAAGATCATAGATGCCGACCCCGCGCTTTTCCAGTTGTCCTTCAATGGTCAGGGCGGGAAATTTGTTGGGAATTACGCGCACCTTCCATCCCGGGGCATTAGCCCCTGTGCCCTGGAGCCTACTGGCCTCAATCTCCGGTGGAGTCTGTGCTTCACGCCCGTAACAGAACTGACACGTGCCCTCCTGTTTAAAAACATGGGGCTCCTGTGTAAGATTCTCCGGTCGGTCGGGATGTTCCGTCTCAACAATCACCCACCGGCCAACCACCGGATCTCGGCGTAACTCACCCATCTAGATCACAACCCCTCTCAAATAATCCGCCGTGTATTCCGGCGGGATTGAACAGATATAAAATCCCGTTCCCTTCTCGAAACCGGCCACGCGCGTGAGCCGCGGGATGATTTCAATATGCCAGTGATAGTCCTCGGTGATGGTTTTCCACTGGGTGCCGTTGGCATTGCGGCGAAACGGCGCCGAATGAAAAATAAAATTGTATGCCGGATCATTGAGCCCGGTCTTTATCTTCTGCAAAACCCTTTTAAGAATGACGGCGAGAAAGCTGTAATTTTGTCCGTTTTCTTTGACAAAGTCGCAGCTATGTTTCTTTGGCAAAATCCAAATTTCAAAGGGAAAGCGCGAGGCAAACGGTGTGATGGCCAGAAAATGACTGTCTTCCAAAACGACCCTCGACTTGGTGGTGGTTTCCTGACGGATCATGTCGCAGTAAACGCAACGGTCGTGGAAATCAAAATAACGCTTGGCGACGGTCAACTCCTCCTTGACGCGCACCGGGGTAACGGGAGTGGCGATAAGCTGTGAACGAGAATGACGGATACGTCCTCCGCCGGATAGGACCCCGTAATTTTTACAGATCAGAACGTATTTAAACCGCGGGTCCTTCTCTAAATCGTTGATCCTTAGCGCGTAAGTCTGCAAAACCAATTCAATCTGATGGGTGTCTAAATCCGCCATGTTGGCGATGTGCTGGGGGGTTTCGACGACCACTTCATGAGCCCCCACTCCCTGCATCACGTCATAAAGGCCGTGGCCGCGGCGGTTGATATCGCCCTCGATACGTAAAAATGGCTTGATGCTGGGGACGACCCTCACCTGCCAGCCGGAGGTGTTGGCTGGGCCGCTCGGCTGACGGAGCGCGTGGATCTCCGCCGGCGTTTGCGGTTCACGGCCTGCGCAGAAAGGACAATCGTTTTGGGAATCGACCGCCGTCTCGGTATAATCGAAAAAAACTCCCGGGCGCCGGGCTCTTTCCGTCGAAATAATCACCCAGCGGCCGATGGTTGGATCTTTGCGTAATTCTGGCATAATGAAATGAGTTAGTTGAAAATTTTAGGCGATTATATCACAATTCATCCAAAACGAAAGCCAACATTTATCCTTTGTCCCAAAATAAAACTGTGAGCGGACATGGGCTTGGCCGATTCCGGATGCACCGTACAGACCCGTAAAATGCCCCGGCCCGTCACGACGTCAAACCCTTCCTTCCCGATTTTTACCACCTGACCGGGACTGGCCGCCGGGGCTTGAGATTCCGCAACATTCGTCTCCAGTATCTTCAAAACTTTCTGTTGGCAAAAGGTGTACGCCCCCGGCCAGGGTTGAAGCCCGCGCACCAAGTTATGGGTTTCGGCGGCGGGCTTGGCCCAGTCAATCAAACCTAATTCCTTGGTCAGTTTGGCGACATAGGTGGCCGACGACTCTTCCTGCGCCCGGCAGGAAAACGTTCCGGCCTCAATGGCGGCTAACGTTTTGATTAAGAGCTGACGGCCGGTCTCGGTCAGTTTTCTTTTTAAAGTAACCGTCGTGTCCTCTGCGGTAATGGGAACCTCATCTTGGCAAATAATTTCTCCGGCATCCAGCTGACTGTTCATCTTGATAATCGTCACACCAGTCGTCTCATCACCGTTGATCACCGCCCAATGGATAGGTGAAGCGCCCCGGTATTTAGGAAGAAGCGAGGCGTGAACATTGATACAAAATTTTCGCGGGACCGACAGCACGTCGACCGGCAGAATTTTTCCATACGCGATAACTACAAAAATATCCGCCGCGAAATCTTTTAACTGCACGCTAAATTCTTTATCTGTTATCTTTCCGGGCTGGAGAACCGGGTATCCGTACCGCAAAGCGACTTCCTTAACGGGCAGTTCGGAAATCTTTAGATGACGCCCCCGGGCCTTGTCCGGCTGGGTGACAACCGCCAAGATTTTATGCCGGGCGGACGATAATTTTTCTAAATGAGCCGCCGCGAACTCATCACTGCCGAAAAAAATAATTGTCATAAAAACACCTTGAGATTAGCACATCGTCGGTCGTACTTCGTACATCGTATCGCACACAATCGAAATACGATGTACCAACGACGATGTACGGCCTTCACGGATCGACATTCACGCTGATCAAGACTCCCGCCTTACGTTTAAACGCTTTAAGCGTCCCGCGTAACACCGCTAACATAGCCTTAACCGACTTTCCTTTCAACAAAATAATATAGCGATATTTGTCGCGCAGTTTTGGCAAGATGTCGGGATGCGGGTCGAAAATTTCCACATTTCCTGTGGTCCCTACATTTTTTAATTGTTGGTATAACAAATCCGCCTGTTCAGCCGTCGTTTGTTGATTTCTTCCGCGGACGATCACGGAAATCAAATGATAAAACGGCGGTAATTTCAATTCTCGACGCAATTTAAATTCCTGGTGGCAAAAAAGTTTCCAGTCATCCTTGGCCGCCGCCTTGAGACACGCGTTGGTGGCAAGACGCGTCTGCACAATAACCTTCTCCCGGGCGATATAGCGCAATTGGGAAAGCAAAGTAAAAACCTTGTGGGCGCCGTGCAGGTCCGGACGGTTGAGTTCGGCATCAATATTGAAAACCCCCACCACGGCCACCCCAATCTCACGGGAAAATTTCAGGATAGCCTGGGTGGCAATGAGAATGTCAAAATCTTCCTTGAATTCATGGGTGTCTTTATCCAACCGGCTGACCCGATATTGTGGAAAAAGGCGCGCCATCTCACTCTCCAATTTCTCGGTCCCCAACCCCAAAAACCGTAAATACGCTCCCTGACACTCTGGACAGACCGCCGGTGGAACTTCCCGATAATTACAGTGGCGGCAAACCATTGTTTTCTGGACGAAAAGATAAACCAAACTCGTCGCGCAGCGCGGGCATTTCAAAATGAAATGACATTTCTCGCAGGTGGCCAGGGTACTAAAGCCTTTTCGGTTAAGAAATAACAGAACCTTTTCTTTACGGGCCAGGGTTTTCTCCACGGCATCGCGTAACGGGACAGATAACACCCCCATCTTGGCTGATTTATAGTTGGTCAAATCGACAATCTGTAAATCCGCCCCCTTCTTCTGGACCGGAAAACTGACCAGCTCGTATTTTTTCTTCTCGGCCGCTGACCAGGATTCCAGGGAAGGACAACGGCTCACCAGGATAACCCGCGCCCCCGTCAACCTTGACCTCATCAGGGCGACATCGCGGGCATGATAATAGGGGGACTGTTCCTGTTTATAGCTAAAATTTTCCTCATCATAAACGATCATCAGCCCCAGCCGGTCGACGGGGGCAAAGACCGCTGAGCGGCTGCCGATAACCATGTTTAATTCGCCGGCGCGAATTTTAAGCCAATGTTCCAGATGTTCTTTGGCATGACGGTCAAGGACAGCGATCGGCTGGGATAGGCGGGCGCGCAGGAAACGACAGGCTTGATCCGCCGTCGCCATGTCAGGGACTAAAAATACGACCCCCTGTTTTTGCTGAAGGGCGCTCTCAACAGCCTCGAATAAATAATCCCAACTCTTTTCCTCAAGAGGATCGTAAAGAAGAACTGGTTTTACCAACGAAATTTCTTTTCCCCCACTTCCTCGGCCAAGTGAAGGGGAATCATTCAGCGGCGGCAACTCTATACATTGCCCACGACGTAACTGTTCAGGCAAAGCGCTCTCGATGACCTCTCCTAAGGAACAGCCATAGTACTCGGCCACCTCCCTAGTCAATTTAAGCAATTCCCCGTTGAGAGACGGCTGAGTGTCCAACAACTCGTGAATCATCTTAAGCCGTTCTTTCGGATATCGGCTTTTGGCCAACAACCCCACCACGTAACCGACGCACTTTTGAGGGCCAAATGTGACGCGGACGCGCGTACCGATGGCTATCTTGTCCGTGTATTGTGGCGGAATCAAATAATCGAACGGGCCTGGCACCGGAAGGCCAACGACCACCTGGGCGATAACATTTTTCATACAATGAGACTGAGAATATCTGAAACGGCGTTAGGGCGGGCGATATTCTTAATTTTTAATTTCTGATTCTTCAGATAATCCGGATGGGTGCTTAACGCCTTTATTTCCTGGACCATCTCCTCGGTGTCAAGACGGCTGGCGCCGATGCCGTAATTTTTGAGGACCTCGATATTGTGAGTCTCCTGGCCCGGAATAGCGCTAAAAAAAATCATCGGTAAACAACAGACGAGTGCCTCCGAAATCGACAGGCCGCCGGGTTTGGTGATCATGGCATCGGCGACGGCCATGAGTTCATCCATATTATTCACCAGGCCATAAATGTAATGCCGTTTTGCCCGTCGCGCGCTAAGCGCATCGTAAAGTGTTTTGTTGCGCCCGCAGACGACGAGCAGCTGAAAATCTTCTAGAGCTGCCACGATCGATTCAATGGGCCCGATACCAAATGACCCGGTCGCCATCAGCACCGTAAAAGTATCTTTCTCTAGGCCGAGTTTTTCTTTAAGGCGATAAATATCTTTCCCTTCAAAAAATTTTTTGTCGACAGGAATCCCGCTGACTAAAATCTTCACTTCGGGAATACCCAAAACTTCAAGCTTCCGGGCTGTCCACGGCGTAGCCACCGTGTAATGATTAACACTATCGGCCAACCAGATCCGATGGACATCGAAATCAGTGACGACAACGACAATTTTCGACGGAATTTTCCCCTCTCGTTTTAACGCGCAGGCCACCTCATGCGCCATAAAATGCGTCGAAAAAATATAATCAAACTTCTCATTCATCAGGTAATCCGCCAGACGGCGGGCCGTCAACGTATTAAATATCCGCCGGACAATCCGTACCAACCCCTGCAAGAAAGGGATGTCGGTCAGCCAGCAGAAGAGCCCCCACGCCCAGGGAATTTTTGTGACGAAAAACGTGTAAGCATCCTGATAAAACTTTTTGTAAAACTGGCTGGTGTAATCGAGAGAGTTCGCCAGAACGACCTGATGGGCCCTTTGCCCCTCAAGCCCCTGCAACAGGGCTTGGGCGGCGCGCGTGTGCCCCGCGCCGGCGGAGGCGTGGATAATGAGAATTTTCATTAAGAATAATCTTGGTGGCTTTGAGCAAGTTGGGAGTGATAAAATCCGGCTGGATCACCCAATCGCGGATGGTCCGGTGGGTCTCTTTACCGGACAAGACCAAAATCGTTGTGCAGCCGGCGGTCCGTCCAGCTTCAACGTCCATCTTGGTATCACCGACAAAATACGACTCGAACCTTTCCTGGGTTTGTTTTCGTAAGGCCCGGAAAGCTTTTTTTAACGAACCGATCCGGGGTTTTCGGCAACCGCAATTTCTTTCGGCAGGATGGATACAATAAAAAACCCTTCTGATCATTCCCCCCGACCGCTCAACTTCGGCCAACATATGGTCGGTAATTTGTTTAAGGTTTTTTTTAGAAAAAAACCCACGGCCCACCCCGGCCTGATTCGAGACCACAAAAATAGCGCAACCGGCTTGCGTCAACTTAGCGACGGCCTTTAAAGCGCCGGGTAGGAAATGGAAGCCTTTCAGATGCGTGACATAGTTGCCATGCCCCGGGAATTTATTGATAACCCCGTCTCTATCGAGAAAAACAACTTTCATAAAGTTCTCATGACACGTAACACGTAAAACGTAAAACGTAACACCCATGCGTGTCACGTTTTACGTGTTACGTGTTACGTGTTACGCGTCTTCTGTTCCCTGGTCATCTGCCAGTACTTGGCGTAACTCATAATCTGGTAAAGCGAAGCGAAAAAGGCGATCATAAAACCGATAAAACCGTCTTTGTATCCTTGCTTGCCGAAATAAACGCGGGGGAACCGGTCGATGGTGCGCCAGATGGCCCGCCCGACGGACATCTTGCGTCCGGTCATCACCCACTTCTTGGCCTCCAATGTCGTCTGACGGTTGAGGCTGGCCAGGAAATGTTCGAAATCCGGATAACCTTTGTGAATAATATCTTTCGTGAGATGTCCCGTTGCACCGTCTAAAAAGACTTTGGGATGCACGGGGACCTCTTCATACTTAAAACGGCTTTTCTTAAAAAGCCGCAGCTTGCCGGCCGGATACCAGCCGCTGTGCCGCACCCAGTATTGGCCGATGTAGTTGCGCAAGGGAATCGAATAGGCGTCGAATGGCCTTCGGGCGATGGCTTCGGAAATCTCGTCTCTCAACTCGGCGGACACCATCTCGTCGGCATCGAGGCTTAGCACCCATTCGTTGTGGGCCTGCGCGTAGGCCCAGTTACGGTGCACACCCTCATTGTCCATCTTCCGGTAAAGGACCTTGTTGGCGTAGGCTTGGGCGATTTTAACGGTACGGTCCGTGCTTTCATCATCGACAATCACAATCTCGTCGGCCCAGCCGAAAACACTTTTCAGGCAGCCGTCGATGTTGGCCTCTTCGTTTTTGGTGATAACGACTACGGATATGGGGACATTAGCCATTTTTCAAAATCTTTTTAAGCGTCACGCAAACGTACTCGACCTGTTCTTTGGTCATGTGCGGAAACATCGGCAGAGATAAAATGTCCTTGGCAATTTTTTCCGATACCGGAAAACTTCCCACGCGATATTCCAGTTCCTGGTATGCTTCCTGCAAATGTAACGGAATGGGATAATGAATGAGTGAAGATATTCCCGCTTTTTTAAGCTCATCGATCACACGGTCGCGGTTAGGCACGCGCACGGCAAACGTCTGGAAGACGTGAGTGCGCTCTTTTTTAATGACCGGGGTTTTGATGGCGCTGACATTTTTGAGCAGTTTACAGTACTGGGCCGCAACGTCGTTACGCATTTTGTTCCATGTGTCCAGACGCTTTAATTTACTGTTCAAAATGACGGCCTGGACGGTATCCAGCCGGGAATTAAATCCTTTGATGCTGTGCTCGTAACGGTCCTTGCGGCCGTAATCGCGCAGCATAAGGGCCTTGTGCTGAATCTCGAGGTTGTCGGTCACGATCATCCCGCCGTCGCCGAAGGCCCCGAGGCTTTTGGTGGGATAAAAACTAAAACAGGCCGCGTCGCCCAGTGATCCCGCCTTTTTATTTTCGTACGTCGCCCCGTGCGCCTGCGCGGCGTCTTCCACGACTTTAAGGTTATATTTCTTCGCGATGGCCCAAATACCCTTCATGTTCGCCGATTGACCGTAGATATGGACGGGAATAATGGCCTTGGTCCGCCGGGTGATGGCCGCTTCGAGTTGGCTGGTATCGAGGTTATACGTGTCCTCCTCAATATCCACAAAAACCGGTTTGGCCCCCGTATAAGAAACGCACAGCGCCGTGGCGATAAAGGTAAACGTCGGCAGAATGACCTCATCGCCGTGGCCAATCCCCAAAGCGCCCAAGGCGATATACAACGCGTCCGTGCCGGAATTGACCCCAATACCGTACTTAACGTCACAATAATGGGCAAAACTCACTTCAAACTCTTTTTCTTCTTTCCCTAATATAAAATCGCCCCTTTTAAAAACAGCCTTGAGGCCGACGTCAATTTCATCTTTAATCTCCTCGTATTGTTGGAAAAAATCGATAAAGGGAACGTTCATAAAGCTTCTTCTACCTTTCTAAAAACTTCGTCCACGCTGAGGGTTTTGAGACAGTTGTGATGTGCGCAGTCGACCATACGAAAACGCCGGTAACACGGCCGGCAGGCAATGGTTTTGGTAACCACTAAGTGTTTTTTTATTCGCGTGTGGTCATGATGAATTTGTGAATGTTCAAACCCCTCATAGGGGCCGTAAACCCGCTCATCGACGGGCCCAAAAATGGAAACCGTCCTTGTTCCACAGGCCACCGCCACGTGTAGTGGGCCGCCGTCGTTGAGGACCGCCAGTCGGCAATTTTCTAAGACCGCCGCCAACTGGTTTAAGGTCGTCTGCCCTGAAATAATAATCGGGCGCCTGTGCATGCGCCCGGCTAAGTCCTGACAAAGACCACTTTCTTTTTGGTCGCCCATCAGTATAACTTTGACGTTGAATTTTTCAATTATTTTGTCAGCTAATTGCGCGTAGTTTTCGACATCCCAGCGTTTAAAGGAGGCCGCTTGGCCCCAGCTGGCTCCACCGCCGGGAAAAATCGCCACGGGGCGCTCTGTCGATGGGCAGCCATAGCGTGAAAGCAACAGCCCAGCATACTGCCGGTCGTCCGGCCCGGGAAAAATTTTTAATGCCCGCTCCGTAATGGGAACATTGAGTTCCTTTAGGATATCCAGATAATATTCCGTGACCGCCTGGTCTTCGTAACCGTCCATTTTCATTTTTCTGGTTAAAAATCGCCCCCGCCTCCTGTAATCAAATCCGATCCGCTCTTTAATCCCCACCAGCCATAGAAAAAAACCAATACTGGGGTTCAGAGACAAATCAATGGCCAGGTCGAATTTTTCTTGTCTGATATTCTTAAGGGTCTGCCGCATTTTATTAATAAATTTGATTTTTGACTGACGGTAAATCGCGTGATACTCATCGCGTTCGTAGATAAAGACCTTATCGACCTGCGGATGGTTTTTAAAAATTTCCCCCGTCCGCTGGTTGCACAAATAACCGATGGAGACTTGCGGCCAATAATTTTTAAGGTTCGTAATAAGGGGGGTGGTAAATAAAACGTCCCCCACGCCGAAGATATTGATGATGAGGATTTTTTGGGGAGGCATCAGTATTCGGAACGTTTATTATTCTGCAATATCCCTACAATCTCTTTGACCCGCTGGGACAAATCTTTGCGGCAGACCAAAAGCGCGTCGGGCGTATCGATGACGATCAGGTCTTTAAGGCCGATGGTCGCGACCAGCCGTTTGCTGGATAAAATAAAATTTCCTTCACCGTCGATGTTAATAACATCACCTTGAATGACGTTACGCTGTTTGTCTTTTTTAGAAACCTGATAAAGCGCCTCCCAGCTGCCCACATCGGACCAGCCCATGTCCGCCGCCGGAACGGTGACGATATTGTCCGCCTTCTCTAATATGCCGTAGTCGATGGAAATACTGGGTAGTTTCCGCCAGACCGATTCAAAGGTGTTGGCTTTCGCCCCCTTTAAACCGTTATAAATCTCGGGGAGGAATTGCTCAATTTTTTCCATAACAACAGATACCTCCCAAACAAAAATTCCGGCGTTCCAAAGATAGCTCCCGGAGCTTAAAAATTTCTGCGCCTTTTTTAGCGAAGGTTTCTCAACAAATTGTTCCACTCGCAATGGCACAGACTTCACTTTCGCAATCTTAAGATACCCATACCCCGTCTCCGGCCGCGTGGGTTTGATGCCGACGGTCACAAGGTGTTTTTGTCCCGCCAATTCGAGCGCTTGCTTGAGAATATGCTGAAACTTTCTTGCATTAAGGATCAAATGGTCCGACGGTAAAACAGTCATCACGGCCGAAGGGTTACGGGCGTGAATCTTAGACGCTGCCCAAGCCACAGCCGGCGCGGTATTTTTGCCGGAAGGCTCGCATAGAATATTGGCGTCGGGAATTTTGTAGTCCGCGATTTGTTGCCGGACTATGCCGCGGTAGGTGCTGCCGGTGACAATAAAAATATTTTTGGGCGGCACAAGCGGTTTAATCCGATCAATGGTCTGTTGGAACAAACTTTTCGAGCCGATGAATTTCAAAAACTGCTTGGGATCTTCTAGCCGGCTGAGCGGCCAAAACCGCGTGCCCGCACCGCCGGCTAAAATAACAGCGTATAAACTAACCGGTCTTTTTTTCATCACTTACCTTCAAAAGTTTATCTTCGCCAATTAAGTCAATCAATGCTCTTATCTGACGGCCGATCAAACTTCCCTGACAACTGAGCATTGAAAATAAAATTACCAGCAAATAACCTTTATCCTCAATCTGCCAAAAGATAAGCAGGAGAATAAGAATACAAATCACCACAAAACTGGCTATTTCCAACCCAGTCCAGCATCCCCATCCGCCCTTGGCCATGCGCAAGAGATCATATCGTCTCTTGACTTCTTTCGCCAGCAATTCGGCTTTAATGTCCTGGTCATTCGAGTCCATTATCCCCTCCTCATAATATTTTCTGCTTAACCCTACGCCCCGTTTTATATCGCAACCGCAGAACCTTTGCCGGATGCCACCAGTATTTCCGGGAAATATCCCGCCAATCCTGCTGGCTGAGCGGGTGCTGCCCGACACGTTCGTTCATCACCACCGGGTGCGCGCCGAAATAAACCGGAAAACGGTTTAGGTCTCCGTAAGCATAATCATCGTTACGTTCATTGTCTTCAAGTGAGACAAAACCGATCTTTTCCGCGTTCACGCGGCGTTGGGTCATGAGCGCCATCAGCTGGACCCAACCGTAATGGTATACAAAACAATTCGTTTTCTTCTGTCTAAGAGGCCGGCCGTCTTTTCGTCTAAACGCGTAGGCGTCGCCGAACGATTCAATCGTTCCGTTGTTACGAATAATCCTATCTTGCTTCTGGTACCAACCGCTATCGATCCGGTAACGGTAATAACTGCCATAAAAATGGAGCCACTGAAAACGCAACGCGTCAATGGATTCATCCAAAAGAGACTGATGCATCAGGTTGTCGAGTCTTTGTAAATCCTCCTCATGAATCACTTCATCGGACTGCAGATAAAACGCCCAGTTGCCTTTACAGGCCTTCAGCGCTAAATTTGTTTGAACGGATAAAACTTCACTGCGCTGAGAAAAATCCCAAGTACTTTGAATAACTTTTATCTTCGGGTCGGCTATCGCCTGGACCAATCCCAACGTGCCGTCTTCGCCATCCCCCACGTTCACCACGAACTCATCGCAAATCGGCAGGATGGATTTGATCGATTCGACCACCGGGTAATTGTATTTAATCGCGTTACGGACAATGGTAAAGCCGCTGACTTTCATGGGACACTTATTCCCCCACCCTTCCCTCCCAATAAACCCTCAACGTATTCTTCGCCGTGTTCACAAATGAAAAATCCAAGGCGCGGTGTAAAGCTTTCTGTTTTAGATGCTCCTTCAATTCCTTATTTACCAAAATCCGGTCGATGGCCCGGGCGATATCCTCGGGGTCGTTAGGGTCGACGACCAAAGCCGCGTCCTGAGCCACCTCGGGACAAGAAGAAACGTTTGACGTCACGACCGCCGCGCCACAACAGAACGCCTCCACGATCGGAAAACCAAACCCCTCATAAAAAGACGGAAAAACAAATACTTCAGCCAGGTTGTAAAAATAACACAAATCCGCATTACTGAGATACCCTGGGAAGAGGATGTCCGCTTTGAGACCAAACTCTTCGATTAAATCAAAAACCGGGGCGTTCATCCAGCCCGGCATGCCGATGATGACCAATTTTCCTGAGAATTTCCTCCGGGATTTCAAAATATGAAACGCCCTAACGATCCCGGTTAAATTTTTCCTCGGCTCAATAGTTCCGACAAACAACAAAAATGGGTCCATTATACCCCGGGTGCGAATAGCGGCCCGGGCCGGGTTCAACTCATACTCCCCCAACGGATAAAAGATATCTATG
>Ga0247727_10003395_pt1 | contig 35226 bp, 41 predicted proteins | sample WisWelCaveWW1625_FD_202498 | JGI IMG/M metagenome (GOLD analysis project Ga0247727, IMG submission 202498) | Biofilm microbial communities from Wishing Well Cave, Virginia, United States - WW16-25 | ecosystem: Environmental > Aquatic > Deep subsurface > Groundwater > Cave microbial mat | place...
TGCTCGCGGAGTGCCGGCGGGCGATGGAGGAATCCCGGGTGAACGCGCCAAACCTGAAGCACCACGGGAGGCGGTGAGCCGTGCCGGAAAAGGAAATTCTGGTCGGCGGCCCAGCGGACGGCCACCGTAATCGAGAATGGCGGCGCGCCCAAGGTGAACGCGGTGCCCGGCGCGCGCGAGGAGCTGCTTCAGTGGCTGGCCGGAAGGCGGCGGAATTGAAGCCCTATTTCGAAACATGCTTCGTGGCCCTTTCCGTCGGTAGTCGTAGTGCACCATGACGCCTGGAATTCAGTCTATTCAGTCTAGTCATATCGAGGACTTTCTCGGACCTCTCGCTTTCCTGGTCTGCGGTCTACCTGGACGCGAGCGGGAAGAGAGGCTGCTTTTCATGCTTGTGGCGTACATCGATGACAGTGGTACGGATCGCAAGGGGCACGTTGCCACTCTCGCGGGCTTCATTGCCAGCGCCGAGCAGTGGCATGAATTTTCCGGGAAGTGGCGATCTGTACTGAATCAGCATCCCCGTATCGAATACTTCAAGATGAAGGAAGCCCACCGGCTGGAGGACCAGTTTAAGGAGTTCTCCGTTCCTGAGCGGGATCAGCGCGTGTCACAATTGGCTGCGCTGATAGGCGAGTTAAAGCCTCATGCGGTGGCATCGGTGGTTTGGTGGGAGGACTTCCGGGAGTTCCAGAAATGCTTCACCAATCCAGTCCAAGTCTATCTGGTACTGTACCAGAGCGTCTTTTGGACCATCCTGACTACTCTCAGGCTTCGCTTCCCTGGGGAGCAGGTGGAGATTGTCTACGACGAACAAGGGGCGCTCGGGACTAAAGCTGCATCGGTGAACGACTGGGCGACGCTTGCATTGTCGAAGCGATACCGTAGTGTTCTTGCAGGCAACCCAGTACACAGAGACAGCAAGCGCGTCTTGCCTCTACAGGCCGCCGATATGCTGGCTTGGCACATTCGGCGTGGAGCAACCGCCGAAGGTTGGACCGTTTCGCAGATGCCGCAGGAGTTTGATGGGCTGCAATTAGGCTACCGCCTATTGTCCAAGGATCGTCTTGCTCGCATGGCGGCACACGCACGAGAGTTAATCGAGCGCTTCCCTGACATCGAAGCAGTCTACTCCCCGGCGGAACTGAAGGAGATCCGCAACAAATTCCTGGGATACGATCCAGATGTTGTGGCATGATAGAAGCGTCCGCCTGCTTTCCGGTCAGCTGAGCAGCAGAATCTCTTTCGAGGCGAATGCGGGTAACACAACTACCCGATGCGCCACGGTCTTGCTTTCCGACCAACCCCGTGATAGCATAGCATCGAAGTAACCACACGAAGGTCGCCGGGGCGACCGCGCGCAAGCGAAGAAACCCCGCCCCATTCGAGTGCTGCAACCACGTCCTGAGACCTTCCCGGTTGAGGACTGCCGGGGTGTCGTTGTGAGCCGGTTGACCGCCGCCATCATCGCCGAGATGGAGGCCCGAGGCTCGGTTCGCGTGGTTCGAAAGGGCCTGCACGGAGAGCGTGGGGTGGCGCGGGCCCGTCTCAATCCTCACGTGATCGCAGCGACCGAACTCCGGAAGATGTGCGGCGCGCGGTACAGCCACCAGCGCGAGACCGACGACAACATCCGCGGCGTTTGGGCGCTGCGGAGGATACCGGAGGGCCTTTCTGCCCAAAGATTTCTGGGTCCTTCCTGGGGCTGAAAACCCGAGGGTAGATCATTGCACAATTGCGCTACCGTCAGGCTAGAAAAGTGGTTGTCGGTTGTCAGTTGGCGAACACGATGTACGAGCCGATCCTGTACGGCTGGCGCGACGGGACCGAGCACTTCTGGTGCGGCGTGAGGGAAATCTGCGACCTAAGGCAAGAATGATCGATGCCCCTGGTAAGCCTGCGGAAGTACGCGACTCATCGCCTGGTCAGCCTCACGGCCGTCCAGAAGGCGATTCAGCAGGGGCGGATCAAGACCGCGCCAGACGGCAAGATCGACCTCGAGCAGGCGGACCGCGATTGGGAGCGGAACACCAGCCCGGTCAACGCCCCAAAGCGAGCGCCCAGGGCTGGCGGCGGCGCGGCAGGCGGGCCGACCTACGCGCAGTCGCGCGCCGTCCGCGAGGTGTACCTGGCGCGGCTCGCCAAGATCGAGTTCGAGGAGCGCGTCGGCAAGCTGGTAAGCCGGGATGAGATTACCGTGGCCGCGTTCACCAAGGCCCGGACCGTGCGCGACAACCTGCTCAACATCCCGGACCGCGTGGCGGCGGTGCTTGCGGCCGAGACCGATCCGGTGCGGATGCATCAGATCCTGAGCGACGAAATTCGGAAGGCACTAATTGAGCTCTCTGGCGACAACAACACCGGTTGAAGGCATCGCCGCATGGGTTTACGGCGAGGCCTTTCGGGCAGGGCTGAAGCCTGAGCCGCTGCTCACCGTCTCGCAGTGGGCCGATCGATACCGGGTGCTCTCGCAACGCGCATCGGCCGAGCCGGGGCCGTGGCGAACGGACCGCACGCCGTACTTGCGCGAGATCATGGACTGCCTTTCGCCGTCGTCTCCGATCGAGCGCACCATCTTAATGAAAGGCGCTCAGATCGGCGGCACCGAGTGCGGAAACAACTGGATCGGATTCGTGATCCACCAGGCGCCGGGGCCGATGATGGGCGTGCAGCCCACCGTCGAGATGGCCAAGCGGAACTCGAAGCAGCGCATCGATCCGCTGATCGAGGAGAGCAAGGCACTGAAGGAACTCGTCCGGGACCACCGCTCTCGGGACAGCGGTAACACGATCCTGGCGAAGGAGTTTCCCAGCGGCGTTCTGGTGCTCACCGGCGCCAACAGTGCCGCCGGCCTCCGCTCTATGGCCGCGCGGTACCTGTTCCTCGACGAGGTCGACGGCTACCCGGGTGACATCGACGGCGAAGGGGATCCGGTCAACTTGGCGCTCGCCCGCACGCGCACGTTCGCGCGGCGGAAGCTGTTTATGGTCTCGACGCCGAAGATCACGGGCCTTAGCCGGATCGAGAGGGCCTACGAGGAGAGCGACCAGCGCAAGTACTGGGTGCCCTGCCCGCATTGCGCCGAGCACCAGGTGCTCAAGTTTCAGCGGCTGCAGTGGCCGAAGGGAGAGCCGGATAAGGCCGTTTACCTCTGCGAGCACTGCGATCAGGCCATCGAAAACTACCGCAAGACGTGGATGCTTGAGCGCGGCCAGTGGCGAGCGTCGACAACCGGTGACGGCAGGACGGCCGGCTTTCATCTGTCGAGCCTCTACAGCCCGGTCGGATGGTTCTCCTGGAGCAACGCGGCCCGGATGTTCCTGGAAGCACAGAAAAGTCCTGCGCTACTCCAGGTGTTCATCAACACGGTGCTGGGTGAGACCTGGGTCGAATCCGGGGAGGTTCCCGACTGGCACCGCCTCTACGAGCGCCGCGAACTTTATCAGCTCGGGACGGTTCCATCCGGCGGCCTGATCCTGACGGCCGGGGCCGATGTCCAGAAAGATCGCGTCGAGCTGCAGGTGGTCGCCTGGGGCGAAGGGAAGGAAAGCTGGCTGGTCGACTACGCCGTGCTCGACGGCGATGTTGGGGGCGTCGAGGTCTGGGGGAAGCTGACGGCGGCGCTGGGCGTCGTCTATCGGCACGCGGGTGGCGCCGATCTCGGGATCGACTGCCTGGCCATCGATTCCGGCTACGCCACGCAAGAGGTCTACGCCTGGGCGCGCCACCAGGCCCCCGGCCGTGTAATCGTGATCAAGGGCGTGGAGCACGCGGTGGCGGCGATCGGGCGGCCGGCGCCGGTCGAAGTGACGCACGCCGGCAAGAAACTCGCGCGCGGCGTCCGGGTCTGGCCGATCTCGACGTCGACGCTCAAGAGCGAGTTGTACGGCTGGTTGCGGCTCGCCGCGCCAGTCGAGGGGCAGCCCTTCCCGCCTGGCTACTGCCACTTCCCGCAGCTCGGAGACGAGTTTTTCCAGCAACTCACCGCCGAGCAGCTCGTCGCGCGGACCATCCGCGGCGGCTACCGGAAGCACGAGTGGCAGAAGATTCGGGCGCGCAACGAGGCCCTCGACAACCGGGTTTATGCCCGGGCCGCCTCGATCGTGAAGGGCGTCGACCGCTTCACGCCGGAGCGTTGGGCGCAAATGCGCGAACACCTGGGGGGCGTCGTCGCCCTCCGGCCGGAACAGCCAGCCCAGCCACAGGAGCGTCCTTGGCTCACGCCGCGGCCGGACGGATGGCTGAGGAGGGGCTGAATGGCCTACACCCAGACGCAGCTCGACGCCCTCCAGGCGGCGCTGGCGAGCGGCGTGTTGACGGTCGAGTTCGACGGCAAGCGCGTTACGTATCGGTCACTCGATGAGGTTCAGCGGGCCATCGGGACGCTCGAGAAGGAGCTCGGGCAGCAAACCGCTGACAGATTCACGCTCGCTAAGTACTCATCCGAATGAATTGGCTCGATCGGCTGGTTGGATATCTCGACCCGGCGGCCGGCTTCCACCGGGTGCGGATGCGGCGAGCGATCGACGTGTTGCTCGCCTACGAGGGCGCCAAGGTTGGCCGGCGCACCGGCGACTGGGTGACGACGGGCGGAAGCGCAAACGCCGAGATCGGCGGCGCCCTGACGCTGGTCCGCGAACGCGCGCGCGACCTGGTTCGCAACAACCACTTCGCGGCGCGGGCCGTAAATTCGTACGCGGTAAACATCGTCGGAACCGGCATCATGCCGCGGGCGCGGAGCGGCGATGAGGCGATCGACGCCAAGATCGATGAGCTATTCAATGAGTGGTCGGAGCGTTGCGATGCGGATGGGCTGGAAGACTTCTATGGTTTGCAGGCGCTGGTAACGCGAACATGCATCGAATCAGGAGAAGTGCTGGTCCGGCTGCGAAACCGGCTACCGGAAGACGACGACCTTCCCGTTCCTCTTCAGTTGCAGGTGCTCGAGCCCGATCTTCTGGATCAGACGAAGACCGAGCCAACGAAAGACGGCGGCTTCATCATCCAGGGCGTGGAGTTCGACGGGATCGGCCGGCGGATCGCCTACTGGCTATTCCCGCAGCACCCTGGCGAAGTGGCGATCATCACGAAATCGCGATTGACGAGTCAGCGCGTCGATGCAGCCTCGATCCTGCATATCTTCAAGCGGGATCGGCCGGGTCAGGTGCGCGCGGTGTCGTGGTTCGCGCCGGTGATCCTGAAAATGCGGGATCTGGCGGAGTACGAAGAAGCGGAGCTGGTTCGAAAAAAGGTCGAGGCTTGTTTCGCCGGATTCGTCACGTTGCCGGAGGGTGCCGGGGACGGGACGATCGCGCCGACCGAGACCAAAGACGGGAAACGGATCTCGACGCTCTCGCCCGGGATGATCGAGTACTTGAAGCCCGGAGAATCGATGATGTTCGGCTCGCCGGCCGGTGTCCCAGGGTACGCCGATTACAAGCGCGCACAGATCCACGACATAGCGGCCGGGCTGGGGCTGCCCTACGAGCTTTTGAGCGGGGATCTGAGCCAGGTGAACTACTCGAGCATTCGAGCGGGCATGCTCGAGTTTTGGAGAATGGTCGATGCGTTCCAGTGGCTGACGCTGATACCGCGTTTCTGCATTCCAGCCTGGAGCAATTTCTTCAAGGCAGCCGCGCTCTCGCAACGAAAGCTCTCGAGCCGATTGCAGAACGTGGATGCCGAGTGGACGCCGCCCGTCAAGGCAAGCGTCGACCGGGAGAAGGAAGCGAAGGCAGACCTAGTCGAGTTGCGCACTGGCACCAAGACCCTGCGGCAGGCGATCGCGGAGAAGGGGTACGACCCGATCTCGCAGATCGAGGAGATCGCCGACACCAACGCCTTGCTCGACAAGCTCGGGATCGTCCTCGATTGCGATCCGCGCAAGGTAGCAAAAACCGGCGCGGCCCAGAAAGAGGTAGACGATGAAGGTCAAGATTCCGATCCAGCGGCTCGCCGCTGAGGTCGATCGCGTCGGCGAAGACCGCACGGTGGACGTGGTTTTCTACTCCGGCGAGAAGGTCCGGCGATTGGGGTGGGACGGGGCCTACATGCTTCAGTTCAGCATGGACCCTGCGGCGGCGAAACTCGGCCGGCTGAACGGCGGGGCGCCAGTCTTGAATGCCCACAGCCAGTGGGACGTGCAGGGCGTGATCGGCGTTGTGGAGCGCGCCTGGCTCGACAACGGTCGCGGCCGCGCAACGATCCGGTTCAGTGAACGCGAGGACGTCGCGCCCATCTGGAACGACGTGCAGGCGAAGGTCTTACGGAACGTCTCGATGGGCGTGAGCATTTTGCAGATGAAGGAGCTGGACAAGGAACCCGGCGGCGAGCGAAGCTTTCTCGCCACGGAATGGGAGCCGCAAGAAATATCGCTGGTTCCCATCAGCGCCGACGCCGGCGCGAAGATTCAGCTTGCCGCCGGCGCGGAGAGTGATTGCGAAGTCGAATTTCTGCGGGCGACGCCCGCCAAAGGAGAACGTATGGACCCGAAGGAAGAGAAAGAAGTCAAGGCTCCGGGCGCGTTGCCCGAGGCCGAGAAGGTGGATCTGGCGGCCGCAGGCGAAGCCGCGAGGGTGCAAGAGCGGCAGCGTTTCGACGACATCACGGCGGCTGTGAAGCTGAGCGGTCTCGAAGCGAGCTTGGCGGGAGACTACTTCGGGGCCGGCAATTCGGTCGACGAAGTCCGCACGGCGCTGCTCCAGAAACTGGCCGAGCGCGATCGCTCAGTCGAAACCAGGGGCCAGCGGTCGGAAGTCGTGCTCGATGCGGCCGACACGCGGCGCGAGGGCATGACACACGCTCTGTTGCACCGCTACAACCCTACCCAGCACAAGCTCGACAAGGGCGGCGCCTTCGTCGGCATGTCGCTCCTCCGCATGGCCGAGGAGTGCCTGGTCGCCAGCGGACAATCGGTGCGCGGGAAGCGGCCCATGGAAATCGCGCAACTCGCGTTCCATGGCACGACCGACTTCCCCAACGTGCTCGCGGCGACGGGCTACAAGACCCTGCGGGACGGATACGAGGCGGAGCCGCAGAATTTCGAGCCCTTCTGTCGCCGGATGACCGTCCCGAATTTCAACACGTTCAACGCCCTGGTGCTGGCGGAAGCCTTCGATTTTGAGAAGGTGAATCCGTCCGGCGAGTTCAAGCAGGGGCCGCTGGCCGAGAGCAAAGAGACCTACAAGGTCCTCACCTACGGAAAGATCGTCGCCGTCAACCGCCAGGCGATCGTCAACGACGATCTCAACGCCTTCACGCGCATCCCGGAGATGCATGGTCGGGCCGCGCGTCGGCTCGAACTGGACACGGTCTGGGGCATCATCACAGCGAACGCGGCCATGGGCGACGGCGTGGCCTTGTTCCATGCGACGCACGCGAATCTGGCGGCCAGCGGCGCGGCGCCATCCGTAACGACACTCGGGGCTGGCCGCAAGGCGGTTCGCATCCAAAAGGGCGTCGGCGCCAAAGCGCGCCTGAATCTCAGGGCGGCGTTCCTGATTCTTCCGGCCACGCTCGAGACGACCGGCGATCAGCTGCGCACACAGATCACTCCAGCGCAGTTCAGCAACGCCGTGCCGGAGTGGATTCGGGGTTTGGTCCCCATCGTCGAGCCGCGCCTGGACGACAACTCGACGACCGCCTGGTACCTCGCGGCCGATCCGGGCCAGATCGACACCATCTGGTACTGCTATCTTCAGGGCCAGGAGGGCGTCTTCCTCGATTCACGGATCGGTTTCGAGGTTGACGGGATCGAGTTGAAGGCCCGCCTCGACTTCGGCGCCGCGGCGATCGACTTCCGCGGTCTTTACAAAGATCCGGGCGTGTAAACCTAAGCAGGTCCTGCGGTGCCGGCGGCGCCTTCCCCTAGCGGAATCGCCGCCGGACCGCGCAAAAGTTTGGGAAAAAAGGAGAGAATCTCATGAAGAATTTCGTGCAGCATGGTGACACGATCACCTTGATCGCCCCTTACGTGCGGGTCTCCGGAGAGGGGGCGCTCGTAGGCTCCCTGTTCGGCCTCGCCGTAGACGACGTGGCGAGCGGCGCAGAAGGCGAGTTTGCTGTCGCCGGCGTCTTTGACATCACCAAAGAAGGCGTGGCGATTGCCGCCGGCCAACTCGTTTACTGGGACGACACGAACAAGCGCGTGACGCCGACGGCATCCGGCAACAAGCTGGTCGGCGTTGGCAGCAAGGCGGCCGCCTCGGGCGACGCCACGGGGCGCGTGAGACTCAACGGCACCATGCTCCCGCAGGTCTTCGTCTCAACGGAGCAGACCGGCACTGGATCGTCGCAGAGCATCGCGCACGGCTTGGGCGTCACGCCGTCAAAGGTGTTCGTCTCGCCGACCGACACGGCCCCGGCGACGGTTGGCGTGTACACCGCGACCGAGGGCACCCACACCGCGACGAACGTGCTTGTGACCGTGACGAGCGGCAAGAAGTACAAGGTCATCGCCATCGTGTAGGGCAATGGCCGCGTTCGATGCCCCCGCGGCTGGGCTGGCCGCATCGGTCCTCGCTGCCTTCGGCGAGCCGGTTACCTACCAGCCCAGCCCGCCAAACGGAACGCCGGTTTCGATTTTCGTGGCCCGGAGAACGGCACGGGAGCGCGAGCCGACGGCGGAAGGGGCCTACGTGGTGTTTTTTGTCCGGCTGTCGGATTTGGCGGCTGGGCCGCCGGCGGCCGGAGACCTCGTGACCGTCAAGGGGGTTGCCTACAAGGTCTACGACATAGACAACGACGGCCAAGGGGGGGCCGAATTGACGTGCCGGAAAGCAGCCTGAATCACGGATTATTGTGATCGGAGGATCGCATGAAACGCCTGATTCCCGCCGTACTCGCCATACTGGCCGCCGCAACCCTGCTCGCCGGCTACAACACCTGTCAGCGGTATTGCCTGCACGAATGGAAAGAAGGCTACCGGGCCTGTCGCAAGGTGGGCTTCCCGGCAGGCTGCGTCACGGCGCTGGAGACGGAGTTCTGGACGTGTTGGAACGCCTGCCAGCCGTAGAGGAAGAATCTCGTGACGGATCTGGTTGAACGCATCGCGCAAGCCATCGCCCGCTTCGAGGGTTTCTACAAACTCGGCAGCGTGGCGCAGCGGCAGAACAACCCAGGAAATCTGCGTTCCTGGGGCAAGACGCCCGTGGTGGGCGGCTACGCTTCATTCCCGACGCCGGAGGATGGTTGGAAGGCGCTGAGGCGGCAGGTGCAGAAAAATATCGACCGGGGCCTGACGCTGCAAGAGTTTTTTGCCGGGAAGCCGGGCGTGTACGCTGGCTACTCTCCGGCAAGCGACGACAACCATCCCGTGCCGTACGCTACTTTCGTCGCGCAGCGCGTAGGAATCAGCGTCGATGCGGTTTTGGCGCAGCTCCAAGGAACGTAAAATGGCGCGCGTTCGTGTCCGTTTCAAAAAGCAGTTGCGGGTCGATCACCTCAACTTCAAGCAATTCCAAATGCTCAAGCTGGCGACGGTCGGAGTGGCGGCGGTCAAGAACCGGGTGCAGGCTGCTCTCGGCTCGGGGGACGGGCCGGCCCTGCCGCTGACCCGGCGTTATGCGATCCGCAAATCGCGGATGCGGCTCGGGAACAGGCGCAACCTGACGTTCACCGGCGCGATGCTGCGCAACTTGCAAGTCCGCACCGTGAGCGAGAGGGACGCTCGTGTGGGATTGAGCGGAAGGAAGGATCGGATCAAGGCCCTGGCGAACGAGCGCATCGAGCCATGGCTGACGTTTTCGCCGCGTGACCAGCAGGCCACAGTGACGGCGGCGCAACGCATTTTCAGTGAAAACGCCAAGCGTTTCATTCTGACCTCATGATCGACCCAGCCATCCTCGTAAACGCGGTCGTCACCGCCCTTCGGGACATTCCGAGCCTGCTCGCCGAAGTCCGCGGCGACGCCGAGCGGATCACCGCCTACCGCGACAAGCCGCCCGACAATGTGAGCTTAGATGAAGCGATCTACCGGATGCCCGCTCCCTCGGTCATGGTCGCTTGGCAAGAAAGCGGTCCTGGGAACTTCGCGGAGTGGGAAGCTTGGAAACACCAGGTCTCTATTTTCGTGCGCGCCGACGACGCGCCGGATCTAAATGTCGCGAGCGGCTCATTCTACCGGATCTTTCAGGCGATCTGGAAAGGTCCAAGAAACGCCGGTGAAACGCTCCGTAACACAACAGTCCACGCGGACCTCTACCCGATGGACGTTCCAACATTCCGACGCATCCGAGACATTGAAGGCGTCGATTTCTTTGAAGTAGCCGTGACTTTTACGGAGATCGGAGACAACTGATGCCACCGACAGAAACGGTCTGGATGCAGCCCCCCGGCGGAGGGCAGCCGGAGGAGGTCGACGCGGCCCCCGACAACCTCGTGCCGCTGATGGTCGCCGGTTGGAGCCAGTGCGAGCCGCCACAGGCGGCCGAGCCGTCGAGCAAATCGAAGAAGGAGAGTTAGGCTATGGCAAACACGCGGGAAATCCTGATCGGGTTCGGCAAGAAGAAGCAGACGAACATCACGACCGCGAACATCCTCGCGGACATCTGGCGCCTGAACAAGCTCAACGCCACCCTCGCCAGCCCGAAATACATCGCGGAGGACGACGCCGCGGAGCTCGGCAAGGGCCATGAGTTCGCGACGGCGACGTTCAAGTCGCACATCGAATCCACTGGGCACCAGCTCGAGAAGTACATATCGAGCGAGTTCGCGGCATGGTTGTTCTCGTTCGGGCTGGGCAAGGTCGTCAAGACCGGCGTGGGGCCTTTCACCTATACCTGCACGCCGCTGAGTCCTGTAGCTGATGGGCTCGAGCTGCCTTACTGGTCGTTCCTCGAGCAAATCCGCCCTGGCGCTACCGACGTGCGCGACATCATGCTGGTGGGTTGCGCGATCAAGAGCTTCCGGCTCCAGATTTCGAGTGGCCCGGGACGAGCGAACGCGCGGGCGACGGTCGAGTTCACTCACTCCGGCAAAATCACAGAGCCGTCTGCGATCACGTTGCCAGCGGCCACCGCCGAAAACCTACTGAACGCCTACTCTCTCGCCTGTACGATCCTGGGCGTCGACTATGTGACGGCGAAGAACTTCGTGTCGCTCGAGATGGGCTGGGACAACGCCTTCCGCGATGGCTTCTACCCCGGCAGCGGCCAACAGGACGGCTACCAGATCCAGGGCCGCCTGGAGTCCGGCGACCGCGTCCCATTTCTGAACTTCGTGGCGCGGTACGTGGACGGGTCAACGGAGTTGCAAAAGGTCCGCGATCTCACGACTGGCACGGTGGTGATTGTGCTAACGAAGGACGCCAACAACAGCATGACGGTCACCTGGCACCAGGTTGGCTTCCAGGTCGCCGAGGTTGGCGACGCCGACGGCCTGGTCACCGTCTCGGTCACGGGAAAGCCGCAGTACCACGCGACCAACGGCGTCGTCTCGGCGGTTGTGGTGACCCCCGTCGACGCGATCGCGCAGTGAGGAGAGCCACGTGTTCGATACCAAGTGCGACATCGACGTGACGATTGCGGCCGGAGACGTCCGCAAAGTGGCAACGGTGCGGTTCCCGACGGATGCAGAATGGGCGGATCGTGCGGCCGCACAGAGAACGGTGATCCGGTCCATCGGCAGGGGCCGGTCGGAGACCGAGATTCTGAACGGCGCGGAGGTCGATCGGGAGCTCTTCGTCAAGATCCTGTTGTCGGAGAACGCGGCTGCTTTCGATGACGCCGAGGCTTCGGCGGTCATCGGGCGGATCGCGCGCTGCGAAGCCGGAGAAGCGGAACACGACGGCAGTCAGGTCCGCATTCCGCTTAGCACGGCAGCCGGCGACACGACGCACTTCATGAAAGTGCCGAGCCAGAAACAGGTCCTCGATTACGGCAAGGCGGCCGTGAGGCTGGTCGAAGGCCGGCACCGGCAGGAGCTGCGATTAAACGTGGTCCCGGCCGGCACGCTCTACGATGCGCTGGTCGCGGCGCCGGCCTGCAATAGCTCACTGGGGCCGGCTTACGTCGACGGCGTCGTCCCGATCATCCACAAGCAGGCCGTCATCGCGGAGCTGGTGCGATCGATCAAGGAAACAGAGGACGAACCGGGAAACTTGCAATTCCGGCCGTCTGGCCGGACCAACCCAGCATCTGGTTCCTGATCCGCAAGGCCCTTCGCAAAGACGAACTTTGCCTGGGCGTGACGATCTGCCCGGATGCGCACGACGGCGAGCGTTGCCAGGAGTGTCCGCTTTCAAGCTTCGAGGCCGCGATGAGCAGCCCCTTAGGGGAAGACCTTTCGAGGATTGTGGACCTCGATTTCGCGCTCCGCGCCGGCTTCACGATAACGCTCGATGACATCGCGGCCGACGACTTTGCAGCGCTGCAAATCCTCCACGCGGAACGCGACAAGATCCAAGGGGAAAAACTGAAGCAATGAAACGCGCCCTCTCGCTGCTCCTCCTGTTCGCGTCCCAGTTGCTCGGGGCCGGCACGAGGATTCAGGACACGCTCCGGTACCCCGATGGAACCGTGGCCAGCGGCTCGGCCGAGATTTCTCTGTTCACGCCGTTCACCACGCCGGGCTTCATCCCCACCGCGGCCAGCAAGATCATCGCGCCGATCACCGCCGGCGTAATCGATGTCACCCTGGAGCCGAACGACACAGCCGTCCCCGCCGGCACCAGCTACCAGGTTCGCTTCATCCTCACAAAGACGGCCGTTTACAGCGGCGCCTATCTTCAATACTGGATTGTTCCCACCTCCGGCAGCATCCTGAAGATCAAAGATGTGGCGGTGGCGTCGAGTCCCACGCCAGCTCTCACCATTACCCTTCCCCAAATCAGCACGCTCGGCGCCGTCAAGGGCGACCTGATCGCCTTCGGGACGTCCTGGTCGCGGTTCCCAGCCGGGCCCGATGGCCAGTGCATGGTCGCCGATTCTACCCAGGCGCTGGGCTTGAAGTACGCGGTTTGCGGGGCCGGGGGCGGCGCTCCGACCGCAGCGACATATATCACTCAGACCTGCGACGCCACCTTGACGGCGGAGCAATGCTTGTCTGCTCTGGCGACCGGCATCCTCAAGTCTACGACCATAACCGGCATCGTCTCGATAGCGGCAGCCGCCGATCTGCCGACGCACGCCTCACGGCACCAGAACGCCGGGAATGATGAGGTGGCCCAAGCGGCCGCAGGCGCCAACGCCATCCCGAAGGCCGGAGCAGGAGGGACGCTGGCGGCTGGATGGGTAGCTGAGGTTCTGAGCGTCACCGAACTTAGTACCTATATTGCCGCCAGCGGTTCGGGTACCGATGCGATCCGGGCGACGATCACCGCGCCGGCGGCATTGCACTTTCTGGCCTGGGACGCTGGTACGACGAACTGGGTTAACCGCGTGCTGGCCGACGCGGATGTTCCAGACAGTATAATCCTGACTAATATTACGCAGATCACCAACCGGGCGATCGCTGATACAACCGGTACCCTGCTTGAAGCACGCGGAGGCACAGGAGAATCAGCCTATGTCTTGGGCGACACATTGTACTCGGACGCCGCGAACAGTTTGGCGAAACTCGCCGGAAACATCACCGCCGCGAAACAATTCCTGACGCAGACAGGCACAGGGGCGGTGTCTGCAGCACCGGTCTGGGCGGCGATCCTCGACAGCGATCTGCCTGCTTCAATCACGCGCGACACAGAGGTCAACGTCCAGGGCACCGCGAACGAAATCACTTCCAGCGGTTCGGGTGTAGCGCCAGTTCTCTCGATTGCGGCGGTCCTGAATCTAGCAGGGAAAGTTCTCTCGGGCGGATCGCCGCTCGTCCTCGAGGGCGCGACGACCGATGCCAACGAGACGACCGTGGTGGTTACGGACCCGACCGCCGCCCGGACGTTCACGCTGCCGAACGCCAACAGCACGGCGATTCAACCATTGACGTGCGGTGGGACCGACAAGGTTTCGGCGGTGTCGGCGCTCGGCGTCATCACCTGCACGGCGGACTCTGGCGGGGCGGGCGGCGATAACATCACGGTCAACGGGACCGCCGCCACGGATGCGAACTTCATCACGCGCGCGGCCACGGGCACTTTCCCTTCCGTCACGCCACAACTCAACACCACACCAAGCCCTGACGAGATCACATTCGATGTCGGAGCCGTCAGCGCCACGACCGCCGGCGTGCTCACCACCGGGGCCGACACCATCGCTGGCGCGAAAACCTGGACCGGGGCGGGCAAGTACGACGAGGTAGCGTTGACGATCGAGCGCTCCAACGCCCTGTTGACAAATCCCGACGGTTTGGTGCTGGATAACCCCACCGCAGCAGACACTACCAATACTCGCCAGTTTTCACCGTGCGTCGAATGGAAGGGTTCGGCCTGGAAATCCGATGCAACAGCCGAATCCCGCACCGCCTTCATGCGGGGCTGCAACCAACCGCTGAACGCCACAAACCAGATAGGCGTGCAAATGGTTTGGGAAGGAAAACGCTCAAATGATGGCTCCTACTCGACGCTCATGGAGTGGGAAGTATCTAACACGCACCATGTCCGAATGTTCGGAAAAAGCACGCAATCGAGCGCGGTACTCGGAGTCCGCAGTGGCTTGAACAGCGGCTCCTATGGCTTCGGTCACGAGACTAACGATACAACGGTCCAGATGTATACCTGGGCACAGTCCACAGGTACCCCGTCGGCTTGGATGGGCATTGCCACGAATACAGGGTCTTTCATTCTTTACGCTGGTAGCACGGACAGCGGTGGCTTCCGCTTGGACCAAAACGGCAACATCGGTATTGGCGGCGAGGCTTGGACGAGCAATACCCCGGATGGCACGGTCCACATCAAGCACACTGGCGGCGCAGTCACGACCGTATTCATTGACGCTTCTTCGTCTCAAGGAACGAACGCCCTATTAACGTTCCGCGACAACTCTGAAGCGTCTTTATCGAAGGTTGACGAGGATGGCACCTTCGTTTTCGACAACGGCGCGACCGCGGCTCAAGGCATCCTGCTCTCGATGGCGCAGCCAGGAGCCGCCGGGCAGCGCGATTCCCACTGGCTGGAGCTGACTGGCACGTCGTTCGACACTTCCGGCCATGACGCCGACTGGCGCTGCTTCGTGGATGTGACCTCAGACGCCGCAGCTTCGACCTTCACCTGCCAGAGCCGCATCGACGCGGCGGGCTTCGCCACGCGCTGGACGGTGACGGACGCCGGGCTGCTCAACGCTACGACACTAACCGAGGGCGGAAACGCAGTTCCGAACGCCACGGATCATCTTGGCTTCTTCGCGGCCACGACCTCGGCACAACTCGCTGGCGTGATCTCGAATGAGACCGGCTCCGGCCTCTTAGTCCTTGCAACCAATCCCACGCTGACCGACGTAACGGTAGACGATCTCATCACCTTCAACGAGACGGCGGGAGACGCGGCCTGCGCCGCCGGAGACTACTGGCTCAAGGGCAACTCCACGACCGCGAAGATGCGGGGCTGCGAGAACGGTACGGCCTTCAACCTGAACGCCGCCGCCGGGGCTGCCAACTGGGAAACCCTTGCAAACAGCGCGAATACTGCGACTACATACCTGTCGAACAACACGGCCGAGACCGTGGATTTCCAGCTTCAGGCCGCCTTTACGACGGGCATCCAGTTCGGCATCCGGCAAAACACCGGCAACCCTACGGGCGGAACACTGTTCGCGGTAACCGCCGCTGATCCCGATCCGGTTGTTTCCTTGTTCCAGCGCGCCGTCGATGGGGTTACAGTCCTGGTGACCGTCGAGAACTCCCAGGCCAACGCCGCCACCTCGGTCAACGAGACCGCCGACATCCGGGGGCTGTTCGCAGGCCTGGAGGCTGGCCTGATCCGGTTCGGCAAGACTGAGGACTACACGGTCGCCGCGAACGAGTCGAGCTTCATCGCCTTCCTGACGCGGACGGATGGGACGACTGCCGAGGCCGGCCGATTCCTGCTGAACGGCGTGCTGGATGTGGCGACAGGATACCGGATCGGGGGCGCAGCAGCCAGCAACAACGTACTGATGGGTAACGGGACGAACTTCGTCTCGCAGGCCATCTCGATGGCCGCCCTACCCGCCAACATCAAGAAGGGGACCATCACCTTCGCTCCCGGCGCAGCCACTTTTCCCGATGACTCCACCAACAACATCGGGGCAACGCTCAACTGGCGGAAGTCGAGCGCCGCCGCCCCATCGCCGTTTTGGACTGAGCTACTGTTCTCAACGCTCGATTATGCGGACTGGCAGTTTCGGGTCCCGGACGACTACGGGACTTCCCCGGTGTGCGAGTTCTTCTACAAGATGGTCTCCGCGACCACCAACAACGTGGCGTTCTCCTGCGCCCTGGCCTGCATCACGCCGGGCGATGCGACAGACGTGGACGCCGACGCCATGGCTACCGCCAACAGCAGCGCGGATAACACGGTGCCCGGTACGGCGGGACATGAGAAGAAAGTCACCGTCTCCGCGACAAACGACGATTCGATGGCCGCCGGTGATTTGTGCATTCTCAAGGTTCGCCGGATCACTCCTTCAGGCACAGACGCGACCGGGGATGCCGAGGTGCGCATGGCTGCCCTTACGTACACGAGGAACTGATGCTCTTGATTCCCCTATTTCTACTCTGCGCTTCGCTGGCTACGGCTCAGAGCCGTCCATCAGTTAAGTTCCGGGCCACGTTCGCACCGAATGCCACCGGCTTGACCCGCGCCAATACCGTGAGCACCGACCTTTCTGCCTGGCTGCTAGGCAAGACCTACATGATCCGCAATCCCGCGACCATTGCAATCAATGAAACCGGACGCCGGGAGATCAACGCATTTCTCCAACTTTCAGCGGCTGATGCCCTTGCCCTCAAGACCTACATCGAGAGCCGGTTGGCAACATGGCGTGCCGACGCGGGAAGCGTTGATCTACATTTCCATCACTGTCCGGCGGATGGGCAGTTCAAGGACTGGGAGGGTTGTGAGCGTGATCCCAGGGCCGCTTTCCAAAGGATCATACAATGATGCCGCGACGGATATCCGAGTGGTGGGTGGTGGCTGTCGCTTTTTGCGTTCTCGTGTTCTTGTGTGGCGCCGCATGGGCAGCCATCGATTTTGACGGCTTAGATGACGTTCTGGATTGCGGTAGCGCGTCGTCCCTGGACGACATTTCGCCGCTAACCTATTCAACGTGGGTGAATATCGACACGTCCGGGGAGGGCAGCTTCGGGCGTTTCTTCGATAAAACCACAATCCGCTTTCTCATCAATCAGAATTCGGCGAACCAACTCACGTTCGGACATGTCACAACGGGTACAGCCTTGGACAGATCCACGACGGCTAACCCAGTGGCATTCGATAGTTGGCATCATGTTTTATTCACTTGGAATGGCGGCCTCTTGTGGTCAGGAGTTCACATTTACATAGATGGCACGGAAGCCTTATACGCGGGAGGAACGGACGGCACTGGGTCGCTGTCAAGTGATGCGGCCGACAATCTCTTGCTGGGGAATCGGGCGGCAGGCGACCGGACGTTTGATGGGATGTTTGCGGACACAGCGATGTGGGCCGCCGTGTTAAGCGCCGATGAAATCTCTCGGCTTGCGCTTTCGCGGCGCACGCAGATCCCACTTCAGATCCGTCCCGCTGACCTGCGGCTCTACGTGTCGATAACGGAATTTTCTGACGGCGTTACGGCCAGCGGCACGGGAGCGATCCGGGATCGTAGCGGAAATGGTAACCACTGCACGCCGACCAACAGTCCTGTTGGCCGCGCCCAGCCCCTGGGCATCCAAGGCGTAGCCTGGCTGCGATCCCCGATCACCGTACCGTGGGCGCTTGCTGCGAGGGTTGTGTGGTGAAATGAGCGCCACGCACCAATTCGACGAGAAGCTGTTCGACGAGGCGCTGTTCGACGAGGGGCCGGTGGTCATCCGATGACTAGCACCATTCGGTTTAGCCCACGACAGAAGCAAGTCGTGTTGCTTTTCGGGGATGGCTTGACCATTGACCAGATCGGAGCGCGTCTCCAGATTGACCCCACAACATGCAGGGTCTACCTCCGAGCCGCGTTCGAGAAGTTGCGATCTAAAATCGAGGCGCCGGAACTAACCAAGCGCGAGCGCGAGTGCCTGGAGTTGTATGCGGGCGGCCTGAAGGTAAAGGGGATCGCCCGCAAGCTCGGCCTAGGCATTCGCACCATTGATACCCATCTACAAAAAGTGCGCGACAAGACCGGGATTCACAACGCCGCCGGATTAGGCGCCGCTTGGCAGCGGGGGCTTGCTGCGCCTAAGCGCGGGGAGTCGGTTCAGGAGATGGTTATCTTGGGATGATGGAGGCCAAGGTGATGAAGCAGCTTATCGTTTTTCTGGCGGCGATGGTCGTCGCCGCCGCACAGATTACGACTCGCACTCACTCTGCCGGCTCCAAATCGTTCCCGGTTGCGGTGACGGTCAAGGCCATCACATGCTCCCTGGGCGACGGCGGCGGGCCATCTGGCGGGACAGCGATCATCGACTTAGTTTGCGATTCTCCAACGCGACAGCCTTCCGGCTTGCAAGTCACGATCAATCACCCGCCAGGCCTCACGGTAGTCGATGTCGCCCCTGGGCCGGCAACTACTACCGCCGGCAAGACGATCAGTTGGAAGTCGGTTGATACGGGATCGGTTCTTGTTGCCTGGAGCATGAGCGCCACGACAATCCCGAACGGCGTCGTGGCGCGCGTAACATTCAGCATCGCAGGAACGGCCACCGGCACGGCCACCGCAACCCTGCGTGAGGTCATAGCGGCAAATGCCGCCGGTTCCCCGATCCGCTCCACTGCCGCCGCGGGTGGAGGCGTAATCACCATCTCCGCGCCCGCCGTAGAGCTGGCCGGAGCGTCTTGCACTCCCACCACCGTCACAGCAGGCGATGCGGTGACCTGCACGGTCAGGTTGACCGGCGCGGCTCCGGCTGGCGGCTTCGTCGTGAGCGTCACTACCTCTGATCCGACGATTGACACCGTACCGCCCACCGTGACGGTCCCCGCCGGCGCGACTACAGCGAGCTACGCAGGGACGACGAAATGACCATCCCTCTCCTGTGGCGTATCCGCGAAACGTTGCGGAGAGTTGTGTCTGTCGTAAACGGCAAGCTCCTGGTCGTCATGGCGCTCGTGCTGGCAACTACGGTCTCTATGTGGATGACGAACCGGTACCGCGATTCCCAGGGGCATCGCCGGGACGCCGCCATTGAGGCCATCGCTGACCTCCAGGCCGAGCTTGCGGAGGGCCGCATAGCCGCTCTCCGGGAACTTGCAGAGGCGCATAAGATCATCATCGGCCAGAACCGCGAGATTCTGGATAACCAGCGAACCATTCTCAGCCGCCTCTCGGGAGGTCAGCGGTGAACGGCATACCTCCCTGGTTCGGTCAGGTCTTCGGTTTCGCGGTGACGCTCTGCGCGGTCGTATTCCTCAACCGCTGGCAGATCCGAGCCTTGGAAACCAGCGCCCACACTCTCTCCGAGAAGTTTGAGGAATTGCGCGACAAGGTAGATGAGAGGTTCAACGACTTTCAGCGGCAAATCACCGCGCTACGTGAAATCGTCATCGCGTACAGGGCCGAACGCGAGGCCATCGAACGCCTGCGCGGTAAAGGAGTCTGACGTACGGATCATCATCTATTCCCAACCGGCGGCGAATCCCGCGGCGAGTTGATCGCGGCGGCGCTCATCGTCGCGCTGATCCAGTTCGCCAAGAAGCGCGGCTGGATCGCGGACCAAGCCAAGCGCTTGCAGGCCGCGCTCGGGTGGATCACAGCGTTTGCGATGAGCTTCGGCGTGCACTTCACGTTCTCCGGCTCGCTCGAATGCGGCGGGAGCGCCGGGGTAGTCTGGCCGGGCTTGACAGAGCTGGCCCACAACTCCACCAACTTCGCGTGGGCGCTGATCTCCCAGAAGGGCTGCTACACGCTGGCCCGGATTCCCGATCTGCTGCGGTCAACCGTCGTGCAGATGGTTGCTTTTCAGAAGGGCGCGCCGCTCGGTACCTTGACGGACTCGAAACTCAGCGACCTCATTAAGTCGATGAATCTGCCGGGGATGCCGGTCAAATAAAGGTCGCATGCCCGCAAACGCAAGGCTCCAACTCTCGATCGAGGCAGATGCCTCTCAGGGTAACACCGAAGTCAAGAAGTTCAACGTCTCTCTCAAGGGCCTCGGCGAGGTCGGACACGCCGCGGGGATCCGCGCCGGCGGCGCGCTGGAGGGCCTGACCACCAAGATCATCGCCGGGGCGACGGTCGCCAACACGCTCTCCGCGGTGTTCCGCAAGCTCGCGGTCGAGGTCAAGAATCTGGTAGTCGGCTTCGGCAACCAGTCGGAGGAGATGCTCAACCTCGCCGACAGAACAGGGTTCACCGTGAAAGAGGCGTTCGAGTTTTCAGCCGCCGCGCGCGTCATCGGGACCGACCTCGGCACGATCGTGCCGTCGATGAAGAAACTCTCCGAGGCGCTGGCCGGCGCTGGAGACGAAGGGAAGGAGGCGCGCCAGATTCTCAAGCTCCTCGGAATTGACATGCGGGATCTGGGGCGCACCGGGAGCGTCACGGGCGATTTGATGCTCGAGCTGGCGAAAAGCATCAGGGGGTTGTCGGTGCCGGAGCAGCGACTCGCGCTCGACAAGCTCCTCGGGCGGGGCGCTGGCGAGCAGCTTCCCTTCTTCAAGCAACTCCTGGAGGTGTTGCCGCAGGTCCGCGCGGCCGGGGCGGGCGCGCTGGCCGACATGGCGGAAAAGGCGACGCAGTTCGATGATGCGCTGGATTTGTTGGCGGAGAGCTGGAAGTCTCTGAGCGCGATCCTCAACAAAAAGATCGTCGGCATCATCGAGGTGCTCGCCCCAGACTTCGTTAAGTCTGGACCGGGCCGGGGGAATTTGGGGCTTGGGATCGCCCAATTCTTCGACCCGAGGAGCGTGAGCCATCTCGTGCAGCGACCTCGGCCCGGAGCCACGCTCACGCTACCGAGCGAGCAGGACATAAACGCGGCTGCGGCGAGGCGAGGGCTGGGCGACAGAATCCTGGCCGCCGAGAAGGCGGTGGAAGCCTCGAAGAGAGCCATCGCCGCCGAGAAGCAGACCAGCCAGATCCTGCTCGCCGCGAAGAAGGGCGAGCTCGACGCGGTCGGCAAGATCGTCCTGGAGTACCAGCAATACCGGAAGGAACTCGGTTTGTCGGCGCAGGCCCTCCGCGATCTGGCGGAAGCCGAGGAGATCAGCATTGGCGCGGAGCGGGCGAAGGAGCTGCGGGAGGCTACGGCCGCTGATCTGAAATCCCTTGTGGAGCGCGACGAGGAGCGGAGGAAGCTCGTCGAGATGGCCTTTGAAGAAGAGCAGCAGCTCCGCCGCGAAACCCTGGAGATCGGAATCTCTCAGTACGACGACTTCATCCGGGAGCAGATTCGCCTCGCCGAGGTGCGGCGCGACCGGGAACTCGGGGCGCTCGAGCTGGTCAACACGCGGACGATCGCCGAGAGGACCGCGATCGAGGACCAGAAGTTCCTAATCCAGGAGCAGGCCATTCGGAGAATCACCGACCTCGAGCTCGCCGCGATCAAGAGCCGGGCGCGGACCGAGATCGCGCTGTTGGAAGCCGTCGCGCTCAGCAGGCAGGACCTCGCTGGGGCAGCGATGGACAAGATCGCCGCCATCCAGAGGGTGACCGACCAACAGGCGGCAACTGAAAGCCTCAAGGCCGATGACGCCGTGGCGGCCGCCCGCCAAGCTGGCCAGATCCGGCAGGCTACAATCATCCGGGACTCGAACGAGCGGGTCTTCTCTCACCTCAAGGACGTCTCGGGTCGGGTGTTCGACGCCATGCTCCAGCGCGGTGAGAGCGTCTGGAACGTCTTTAAGAACGCCGCCCTCACGGCGCTGCGGGAGATCGTCACCAGCACCGTCGCGCGGTCGCTGATGCAGCTCCTGGGGGGCGGTGGCGGCCAGCTCGCCGGCGCGGGCGCCGGAGGCGGGCGCTTCGGGGGCCTCGGCGGCCTCCTTGGAGGGTTAGGCTTCGGAGTGCCCGCCATCGGTCCCGGTGGAACCGCGCCGTTCAATCCCAACGCTGGTACTGGAATCGGAGGGGCGCTTCCGCGCTTCGGCGGCATTAGGGACTTCCTGGGGCTGAGCCAGGCCGCTCAGTTCGGGGGTGGCGTCAGCGGCGCGCTGGGTGGCGCCCTGTCGTCACCGTTGGCAGGTCTGGCGGGCATCGGTCTGTTCGCGAGCGGGTTCCGCCGCGGCGGCGTGGCCGGGCTTGGCCTCAGCGTGGGCGGCGGGTTCCTGGCCGGCGCGAGCATCGGGTTCGCAATCGGGGGACCTTTCGGCGCGGCGCTCGGGGCGATCATCGGGACCGGCGTGGGTCTGATCTCCGGGTTGATCGGCCTGTTCCGCAAGTCCGCAGAACAAAAGGCGAAAGAGAAGATCAAGAGCCTCTATGGCCTGACGATCAGCACCCAGTTCGCCAAGCAGATCGTCGAGATCGCCCGCAGCGTCTTCGGGGGTAACCTCGATATGGCCGTCAGGAGCACCCAGGTGCGCGAGCTGCTCGAGCTCTGGGCTATGGCGACCAGCCAGACCTTCGGGGCGGGGGTCCCGCGGCCGACCGTCTCGACCTTTGGGCTGTCGTCTGGCCGGCTGCTTCAGATCAGTGGCGGCTCGGCCACCGCGGCGCCCGGGATCGGCGGAGGCGGCGCCGGCGCGGTTGTCCTCGATCTCGACAATGCGCGGCTCAGAATCGAGGGCATGGAGACGGCGATCCTGGAGGGCGCCCGAGTTGTCAGCAAAGCAGTCGCGCGGTCGTTCGAGGGCAGCTCTGGCCGCCGGCAGAGCGCGGCGCTGACATTCGCCCCGAGCACGATCACGGATTGAAGCTATGCCAGGGTCGGTTGCCAGCGCCGTGCCGACGACAGTGCTCCCGCAGAGCCTGTCGAGGAGCTTCGACCACGAGCGCGAGTTCCCGGTCGTCGGCAACGAATACCGCAACGGCGAGAGCCAGAGGTTGTTCCTGGCGGCGAGCAGCCGTAAGCGGTGGCGCCAGGCCAAGCGGCTCACCGCGGCGCAAATGGCCACGCTGCGCAGCTTCTATCTGGCCCGCAAAGGCCCCCAGGAGCCGTTCTATATCTACGATCCATGGGACACCTCACCGAAGTTCTCCTGGGATGCGACTGGCGTGGCCACAGTCGGACGCTACACCGTGCGTTTCGGTGGCGCCTTCGAGCAGGTCATGGCGATCGGCCGCGGCGAGGTGTCGATCGAGATGATCGAGATCGCCTGAGATGAACCGCTCGCCTGACCTTGATGCCCTGGCCATCGCGCAGAACTATCAGTGCCTGCAAACCCTGATCCGTTTTCACGCGGTTCCGGTCTTCGCCAAGGGCGGGGTCCTGCTCCATGGAACTTTCTCTGTCGCTCTCGGAGTGGCCGATCGGGAGCCGATCTGTGCAAGTGACCGAGTTTTTTTTAGGAAATGGAAGCCGAATGGGGCCGATCTCAACTGGGTGCCAGCAATCAATTGCATCATCCCGAGGACGGATTATGTGCTAGAAGCCCTCGCTGGCGATCGCGAACTCTCAGGGTATGAGCGTCGATTCGCGAAGCGGACTTTCGGAAAAACACATCGACTCAACGGCACATCAGCAAGCTGGTCGCTTCAGGAGGATATCGATTTCTACGCGATGCAGATTGCCGTGCACGAAGATCACATCGAGGTGGATGTGGATCCCGCCAATCCCACCGGAAATAGCGGCCTGTGGGCGAAGTTGAAGCATCTCGGGCAAGTTCTCCACCACGGCCTGACTGGGGCGAAAACAGATCCTTTTGACGTACTGGCCGGCCTTCGGAAACGGGGATTGAGCGTGCCAGATTTGAGGACGGCGCGCGCCTGAGATGCCAGACTTCATCGGAAACATCCAGGTTCCGGAGATCGCGGCCTCCGGGACCTTCCCCATCAAACCGGATCCGGGCTGGGGTTTGGCGCACGCGCCAGAAGTCGCCACCCATCCATTCGGGAGCGGTGAGGCGAAGATCGAGCAGCGCTTCCTGCTCGGCAACGGCGTCAAGCGATACCTGTTCCGCCGGGCGGCGATGAACGACACCGATCGCGTCGCGCTCCGCGACTTCTGGGAAACCCACAAGGGCGCCTACCAGCCGTTCACCTACAACGCGCCGAGCGACGACGGGCAGGGCACTTCGGCCGTCACCGTTCGGTTCATCGAGACGGCGCTCTCCTGGGAGTTTCTCGCCTTCCACGTCTCGACGGTCGGGATCACCTTCGCGGAAGTCCCTGACCCCGCAGCCGCCCCGAGCTACACGCTCAATTCGACGGTGACGAGATTCCCGACGAGCGGTCTGGCGACGGCGCTGCTATCGCAAGTCCAGGAAATCATCCCTCTCCTCAAGATCACGGTCCGCCAGGCGGGCTATCCGGTGATCTTCCTATCCGACCGGCGCGCGACGGTCGGCGGGCAACTCTACCAGGCCCGGCTTCTCGAGTTCAGTGGCATCTCGCAGTCGATGGGCGGCGAGTCGGATGAAGCCTCGTTCTCGTTCGGCAATGCGGACCGGGTAATGCGCGACCTGGCCAACGACGCGGACCTATTCCGGGCGTCAATCGAATTCAGCCTGTTCCATGTTGGCCAGGGAATCAAGCTCGATCTCTGGAAGGGGGAGGTCATCGACTGGTCGCTGAGCACGGGGCCGGAGTTCGAGGTCCGCGCCACGGATGGCGTCTATTCCCTGAGCCTGGCTTACCCCAATCGGCGGATCTCTCGGAGCTGCTGGAAGGATTTTAACGATGGCCTGAACTGTCCGGCCGCGACCCAGGGCGGCTCGAACCTGGGAACGCCATGCGATAAGGGTTTCGACACCGCCCAAGGTTGCGTATTCCACACCATGCAGAACTTCTTCGGCGGGATTGTGGCCAAACCGCAATCAGTGCGCCTTCGCGACTGGTCCGAGCCTGGGCTGCGGAAACCACTTATCACGAGCACCTCGATCGTGGCTGACTCGATCTACGACAAGGTCCTCCGCGAGATCTGGTGCAACATCGCTGGCGGCGATGACTCGAAGGGCATTAAGGTCAACTGCGACCTGGTCTCCGGGCGCGACGAATCGGACTTCTACAACGCGCTCGGCGTCATCGGCGAAGGCCCGCTCGGAAGGCTCGGAACCGGCAACACCCTCGATGGGCAGATCCACCACGGCGGCAACCTCAGCACCTACGGGCTGCGCGTGAGTCTCGGAGCCGATCCGAATCCAGACCCGTTCTCGCTCGGCGAAGGGACCCCGCAGGTGTATGGACCAGAGCGCGCAGCAGGTACCGCCTTTATCGAATTGCGACGCTCTGACGAAACCGGCATCCAGCCAACCCGACTCGACCAGCACGCGATGCAGGCCGTCGTGATACAAGGCTTAACGGGTTTCACCTGGACCGGCGCCGGGGCGCGGAGCGCGACGCCTGGTCTTACAAATCCGGTTTGGACCGCGGTGAACATGCTCTTGCGCGGGCTGGCGCTGAAGGGCGCGAGCGCCGCCGCGCAGGAAGCCATTTTCGACGTGGCGCAAGCCGTCGCGGCTGCGGCGGTCTGCGACACGTCCGTTACGAAGCTCGTTGGCTCGGGATCCGAGACGCAGTTTCGTTTTATCGGCGTCGTGCAGGACGAGAAGCCCCTCCGGGATTGGCTGCAAGAAGCGCTGATGAACTGCCTCGGCTGCTACACCTTCAGTTTCGGAAAGATCAGAATCGGCGTTCGCGTCAACGCTTCCGCGGCGGAGGCCTTCACGGACGGCAACATGCTGTTCGGGTCGCTCCAGCTCGCCCCGATCCGGCCGAGCTACAACCACATCACGGTCAACTTCGCGGACGAGGAGTTTGATTTCGTCCAGAACAGCGTCGTGCTCTACGATATCGATCACGCAAAATGGTTGGGCGGTTCGGCCTCCCCTGTGTTTTTGCGCTCCACCCTGAACCTCACGGGCGCGACCACCAAATCGCAAGCGCTCCGGGTCGCGCAGGTGCGGCTCAAGGAAGAGCTCGGCGGCATCAGCCTGACCGAGATGCGACGGGCGCGCACTGCGGCCTGGAAAACTACCGTGCTCGCTCTCGCGGTCGAGCCGGGCATGGTCGTCTCTATCACACACCCGGATGCGCCGACCGGCAGCGGCAAGTTTCGCGTCACCGGCTGGCGGTTGAACTCAGATTACTCGATCGACCTCCAGGGGCGGTCCGTCACTGATGGGATGTACGACACGGCGGTAGGGCCGAAACCTGCCGACGTGGTCGTCTCGCCGATTCCGCCAGAATTTCAGCAGGTTCCCTCGGGTCTCGCGTGGCACCCCGATCACGAGGCGCCGGCCAGCGGCGACCCCATGTTCGATGTCAACGACAAGACTTTCGGTCTGGCGCACTCGAATAGGTTCATGGCGGACGGTTCGTCCGTGTCCGTCCTGAAGATCTCCGGGAAACTCCCAGTCAACAGTTTCATCGCAAACTCGAAACCCCCGCTACTCGGGACGTTCTCCGTCGCCACGACCGGCGGGTCGCTGCCGGGCGGCAAGACCTACTATGTCGCGGTGTGCGCGAAGGATTCCGCAGGACGTTTCACGCCGCCATCAAATATCCTCGAAATCCCAGTTCCCGCCGGGACCAGCACGAACAAGATCACCCTCAGCGGAATCACCTGGCCCTCCGGGAGCTACGCGGGGTATCTCGTTTTCGGGGCGATCGATGACATTCGGATGCTCACCCGGCAGTCCGATGTGACCATAGCGCTCCCGTCCACGATCGAACTGACCGCGGCGTTCGTGCGCTCCACCCTGAGTTTCCCGAGCTACCGCTTCTCGAAGCTGGTGGCGAAGATCAAGCGCGTCGCCGGCAGCGGCGCCCTGGGACATTCCGGCGTCGTCGGCACGGCGATCGATTCGGTCGCGCTCAACAAGATCACGGTTACGGGCCTCGCCGATCCGGGCGACAATTGGGCGGGCCGGGACCTCTCGGTCATCGCGGACGTGAGCGATGGCTCGGCCGGCGTCTGGAACTTCAACTGCACGGCCTACAACACTTCGACCGGCGAGTTCACGGTGACGCCGGATCCCCAGGCCGCGGGAGTTCAGGCCAGCGACACCCTGATCATCCGAACGGCTCCGACCACCGTGAGCAGCACGACCATCGGAGACGCGAAGTACATCAACAAGCTCGCCCCGTCGGGGCTGACAGTCGATGCCGAGAAAAATCACCTGGTCCGGATCATCGCCGGGCCCGGGCGCGGACAGATGCGGCGCATCTTGAGCAACACCGCGACGGTGCTGACCGTGGACCGCCCGTGGACTACGACTCCAACCTCAGGCTCTCGATTCGTCGTTGAGCCGCCCGACTGGGATCAGGAGGTCGAAGGCTCCGAAGTGCTGAACGCGGACCCGGCGCACACCTCCCAACTCGAGATCGTGTTCGACAACTGGCCGGATACGACCGTGCTGGTCGGGGTGTTCGCCGTCGACGTTGCCGGCAGCGAGACGCCGGAGGAGCTGGCCGTCTTCCGGGAGACTTTCCTGTACGGCTTTGATTTTCTGGTCGAGCCGCTGACCGGCGATCAGGTCAGCCGTGTCGACGTGATCAATATCGACCTGGCCGCGAACCACACGATGGCGATCCCCGGCCACGCGATCGGGACCGTGATCATCTACGTCATCAACCAAACCGGCGCCGCGAACTTCACGGTGACCTGGCCGGCTTCCTTCGACGGCATGGGCGATTATCCGATGCCCACTGGCGCCGGGAAATCAATCCGCCTCGCCTTCCACAAAAAGAGCGGGACGGAAATGGAGCTTCTATGGGGACCAATCGAGAAAGGGTGAGGCTTGAAATGTTGAGAACTCTCTGCATCTTGCTGATAGTCACGGGCGTGGCTTGCGCCCAGGCATTCGACCAACGCATGAGGACCCTGACGCTCTCGCCGCGCGGCACGGGAGCGGGCCAGACCGGACAGGCCTGCTTTGAGGAATTGCGCGCGAATGGGACGAACACCGCGTGCCTGAAGGCGCCCGACAGCTTGAGCGCCACGATCGGATGGTCGTTGCCGAGCTCGGATGGAACCAACGGTCAGGTGCTCACGACGAATGGGGCAGGGGCCCTGTCTTGGAGTTCTGGTGGTGGAAGCGGCACAACCATTACCGTCAACGGATCGCCTTTGGCCGCGACGAGCGCCGACTTCGACGATTCCACCCCGGCCGCGCCGGCCAACAAATACAACGTCAAGTGGCAGAAGGACGCCCTCACGCCCACCAACATCTCCGCCTACGTCGATCCAACGCTGTTTGTGACGCCGACCTGGGGATCGGGATCGACCCTGACCTGGACCTTCGACGATGGAGTTAACGATCTGGTGTTGGCGTTCAGCAGTGGAGCGTCCGGCCAAGGCATCATGGCGGTTCAGGGGCAGATCAACTCCCGAAACATCTACCCTGATACCGATGCGGCCTATCAGCTAGGACAACTGCCGAGTTTGCGGTACGCCAGTGCGGCGATCAACGCCATCGATCTCGGCAAGGCTTCCGCCACCGTGGGCGTTCTCAATATCTACCACAGCGCCGTGGGCGGAACCGCGACCATACGCGGCGGCAATGTGACGGCTTCAGGATCGGACATCGAGTTCGTCCTTCCTACCAGCGCCGCCATCTACCCCAGCGCCGACAACGCTTTCAACAACGGTTTGGCCACCCGCCAGTGGGGCAATACCTATTCGGCGCGGTTTACTGCCAGCACCGATCCGGCTTCGGGCAACGAGTTGACGCGGCGCTCTTACAACGACTCGACCTACGGGCGGTTAGCTGTAGCGAACACCTGGACGGCCGGTCAAACGTTCAATGCCGCACTCGCCATCAATGCTACGGCAACCGGGCGTTCGTGGTTTTTCGCTGCCAACAATACCTACGCCATCGGAGATGCCGTCAACACAGCCATCGAGATCAACTCCAACATTTTCAAAGCGGGACAAACGGGAACGACACTCGGGCAACTATGGCTACGTGACGAACTCGGCGGGACTACCTTCATCATGCGCGGTGTTGGTGGTGCAGCAGATATCGATGGTAATCTGATCCCCAAAACTGATCTCAATCACGCTATCGGGACAGCTGGTCGCCGCTTTAGTGATCTCCGCGTCAACACTGCTACTTTTTCTGGAGCCGTTACATTCTCATCTACCATTGCCGTAACAGGAGCCTCCACGTTCACGGGCGGCACAACCCACAACGGCGGTCTACAAACTGGATCGAGCGCCAATTCGACGCTCTACATCGGCGGAAGCGGCAACTTCTACACCCGGACCTTTTCCGGCGGCGATGTCAGTTGCGGCGGCGTAACGGATGGATGGATGGGGGTCAGGACGGACACCAACGAGCTTCAGGTTTGCATCGGCGGCGTAGTAAAGAAAGTGGCCCTGGCATGAGCGACTGGCGCAGCCTGGCAGCGAATTTCTCGGTTGATCTCGTCGGCCAGCCGGACGACCGCCTTGGAACCTGGGGCTTGGCCGAGGCCGCGCTGAATGAGATCACCTTTAGCCATCGCCCGCCAGAGAAGCACGTCGTAGAGATCGGCGGGGTCTTCGGAACTCTTGACGCCCGCATCCGGGAAGTTTTGCGGATGGAGGATGGCGGCCAGCAGGTCATGGAAGTCGCATCCTTCGAGGGTTGCGGGTTCCTGTTCGGCCTATTGAGCACGGCACCGGGCGGGAGCGTGCAAGCGTACCCGGCAGCCGACAACTGCTGGCTCTATCTCCAGGGCAACGTGACCGGCGAGCAGCCGAGCATAAGCTTGCCGATCGCGCACAACCCGTTGCGGACGGTGTTCGCCTTGGAGCGTGACGGGAAGCTGGTCATCAAGTTCGCCGTGTACCTCAAGGACTTCCATAACCCGGTGCACCTGGAAGCGAGTTTCGTGTTAGAGTACCGTTTCAGGAGAACAACATGAGGAAGTTTTGTTTTATGATCGCGGTTTGTTTCACGTGGAACGTGCTGGCGCAGGAGAGCGCGCCGCCGGCGAAGGCGGCCGAAGAGAAGCCGGTGGGCGCGGCGAGCGCCAAGGCTGACAACCGTCCACCCGCGGTGACCCCGGAACAGAAGGCGCTGCTCTGGGAGGCTCGCGCGAACATTCTCCAGATCGAGCAGGGCTTTGACCGGCTGCGGGCGCAGTTCAAGGACTGGAGCGACCGCCAGCAAATCGTTCTGAGGCAACTCGATCTCGAAGCGCGCCGGGCGGCCGGATGGGAGCTAGACCCGAAGCTCGAATGGGCGAAGATCGCCCAGCCGGCCGCGGCCAACGGCCCGCCGGCGAAGCCGAAAGATGCGCCTCGCTGAGCCGTCATCGGCGGTTGAGCGAAGAAAGGAGGCCGCTGCGGCAATACCTTGAAGAGCCTGGTTCGGGCGCGACCCACTCACGGGAGGCCGCGCCCCGAACCACAACCGACTGCCCAAAAAGGCAACCCGACGGCTTCAGCTCGGGCGCTGACCTTTTAGAATCAATCACCTACCTCGAATTATTAAATTCTGTTCATGAACGCAGATTCCGCTTGACACCTTCCGGGAGTGGGCGCATAATCTGAGGCGCTGTTTAGTTAACATTAACTAAAAACTGGGGGAAGTATGGCGAAAGACGAGAGGGAACGGAAGCGGAACGCGGTGCAGGCCGCATGGCGGGCGCTGGTGCTGGTGGTGCCGATGCCCAGAGATGAGGAGGAGACGAAGGACAGGTGGTGTGCGGCCGCTTCTGAATTGCTCGTCGCGGCCTTCCCGGAGTACCTGGGGCAGGGTTAGGCATGGACGCGAACGTCGAGTTGGCGCTCCGACACGGGCTGGTCGGTCGCTTGGCGAAACGGTTGAAGGTCTCGCCCACGGCTGTCTCTTTGGTGCTGCACGGCAAATCGAAATCGGCCCGCATCAGCGCGGCGCTCGACAAGGCTCTCTTCCACGCCGGCCAAATCGAAGCGCGCCGGCGGCTGAAGGCGGAGCCGCAGGAAAGGCGGAGACTCGATGCCGTGGGATAGGCGCGACGTGTCGTACCTCTGGGCCGCGCTCTTGGTGTTCATCCTCGGCTGCGGCGTGGGCCTACTGCTGTGCGAGCTTCAATGGCAGTCTTGGTTGCGGAGGTAGGCCATGACGGAAATCGAGCTGGGCGAGTGGCAACCCGAGATCGAGGGCGATGTGGATTGGGAACTCGAGCAAGAGGCGGCGGTCGAAGAGTACCCGGCGGTCGTAGAAGAGGATGAGGCGCATGGACTTGAACGTTGAACTCGAGGAACTGCGCGCCCGGATCGCCGCCGCGATCGACGTCCTTGAGAAATCGCCGAACGACACCGGACTCCTGGCGGCCCTGCTGATACTCAAGCGCAAGCCTCCAACGAATCGCGGGCTGTGCTTTACGCCGTTGTATTGAAAATGAGCGAACAGGAAATCCAACTCGTGAACGAGCTTCTGCTGGGGGCCACGCCGCCGACACGCGAATTCCTGGAGCGCGCGAAGGCGTGCGTAAAGATAGAAGTTTTCGACGCCTGGCAGGATGCCGCATGAGCGAAAAGTTTCAATGGCATACCAGCGCCCTCCTAATGAACGAGGGTTGCGGAGAGCAGTTCCGGCGCCGGTACTTGGAAGGCGAGCGGCTTCTGCCTGGCGTGGCGGCCACGGTCGGGACGGCGGTAGATCGGACGGTCCATGCCGATCTTGCTGAAAAGATGGCCGGCCGCGAGTTGCTGGACGACTTGGCGGTGGCGGATCTCGCGTTCGAGAACCTGGCCGGCGCTTGGGACAAGTACGGCGTGACCCTGGCGGCCGAGGATGCGATCGCGGGCCCGGCGAAGGTGAAAGGCGCGGCGATCGACAAGAGCATCCGCCTCGCGCAACTCCATCACCGGCGGGTGGCGCCGACGGTCATGCCGACGCACCTGCATCAGAAATTCGTGCTCGACTTCAATGGCTACGACTTCCAGCTCGCCGGCGAGATCGACATCAGGGAAGTGGACACGATCCGGGACGTGAAAACTGCCGGGAAGTCTCCCGATGCGGGTGCCGCGGAGCGGTCGCTCCAGCTCGACGCCTACGCGTTGGCGGTGCAGGCGGAGACAGGGCATCCGCCGCGGCGGGGCGTGCTCGACTTCCTGGTCGACACGAAGCTACTCCAGGTCGTGCAGCCGGAGCGGAGCTTCGAGAAGGCGGACTTCGGGCCGTTCCTGGCGCGCTTGCAAGTGGCGGAAAAGGCCCGGCAGAAAGGCGTGTTTGTTCCGGCGCGACCGGACGATGGGGCTGGCCGCGTGAATTGGCGCTGCACGCCGAAATGGTGCGGTTACTTCCAGACCTGCCGGTACGCGCTGCGGCCGGTGTCGATTTCGCTGGTGAACATCGAGACGGCGCCGGTGGTGGACCTGACGAAAGCGCTGGAAGCGCCCGACGCAGAACCGTGGCGTGCATGACGACTATCTTTTTTGATCTGGAAACCGGGGGGCTCGAGGCTCTCGACCCCGACATCCAACTCGCGGCCGTGGCGGTCAACGATCAGTGGAAAGAACTCGACTCCTTTGAGGCCAAGATTCAGTTCAACGAGTCCGAGGCGAATCCCGAAGCGCTGGCACTGAATCACTACGACCCAGTGGCATGGAAGGCAGAGGCGAGACCACCGCCGGAAGTGCTGTGGAAGTTCGCGCGGTTTCTCGAACCGTACCGCTCACTGGAATTGATCTCGAAGGCTAAGGGCATTTCCTATCTGGTGGCTCGGCTGGCCGGGCACTGCGTCTCGACGTTCGACGGCCCACGTCTCTGGCGGCTCGCTCGGGAACACACGATTTTCCTAGCGGCGCATCCGCAGATGAAGGACACCCTGCAACTCGCGCTCTGGTGGCGAGATGGTCGATGGTTTCGGGATGGCGCGCCCGAGAATTTGAAACTGGCGACCCTGTGCAAGTGGTTCGAGATCCCGCTACCGGAAGCGCACGATGCGCTGGCGGATGTGCGGGCGAGCGTGGCGTTGGCGAAGTCGTTGAACCAACATTTCCTGGGCTGGAAAGAGGAGGAAGATGATGGCGCAAGACCGAGTTGAAGAAACTGGCGTTTCGACGATCACGGGACACGGCGGCGAGATCCAGGCGGCGAGCATGTCGGCGGCCGCGGCACGGGAAATCGAGGTTCGGGTGACGCTGGCGAAGCGGTTTCTGCGCGTCGAGGATCAGTGTTTCCAGAAGGTCTCGGTGGCGCTGGCCCGGCCGGAGTTCGCGGCGCTCGCGTACTACGAAATGCCGGCGTTCGGAAAGAAAGGCAAGCCGGTGCCGGTGCGGTCGGTCCACCTGGCACGCGAGATGATGCGGTGCTGGACGAACCTCGCCTCCGGGCTGATCCTGGTGGCGGAGGATGAGAGTTCAGCGACGGTGCGCGGGTTCTGTTGGGACATGGAGACGAACACCTACCGTTTCGAGGACGTTGGGGTCCCCAGGCTGGTGCAGAAGCGGCAGTACGACAACGAGGGGAACCACACCGGAACAATTTGGGTCAAGGCCGACGCGAACGATTTCCGCCGGCTGTGCGCGAACCTGGGCGGGCGGGCTGAGCGCAACTCCATTTTCAGAACGATTGGTGCCCAGTACGTCGAGGCCGCCGTAGAGCTGGCGAAGGCGACGCAGATCCAAGCCGTCAAAGGCAATCTGTCGAAAGCCGTCAAGGGGTTGCTGCTGGCCTACGAGCGTATCGGGATTTTCGTGGGCCAGATCGAGCAGTACATCGGCTGCAAGATCAGCGAGGCGACGGCCGAGCAAATCGCGGAGCTCGAGGGCATCGGCCGGGCGATCAAGACCGGCGAGGCCCGCTGGTCGGACTACCAGACGAAACCGGCAAATGAGATCGTGGAGACGATCGACCCCGCGACAATCACGCGGAGCGCGGACGAGAACCGTGGGCATGATGCGGCGAGGGCCGAGGAGGCGCGATGACCGAACAGGAGGTGCACGGTAAGGAGATACGCCAGATGATCGGAGGATGAATCCAGCCCGGCCATTGCGGCCGCTGATCACGAACGGTTGACCGGCGGCCCGGGTTGGATTGATTCTCTGATCTGAAAGGAAGCACCACAATGGCCGTTCGGCAGATAGACACAACGAATTACTTTGGAGTCTCCGTCGTCTGGCCTGACGGCATTATGATTATGATTGTACCAGGGCATATGACGAAGGCCGCGGCTCTGGGGTTAGCGGCTTGGCTAGTCGCTCTGGCCGACGATGACAACCAGTTCCCGGCAATTCTGGAAGCAGTACGGAACACCTGAAAGGAGCAGCACCAAATGGCACTTGCACCGCGTAGCGCCGTACCCGAATCATGGATGGCCGAGAATGGTGGCCCCTGGCATCTAGCGCCACCACATCTCGGTGGGCAGCGCCACTACTTCTCGCCGCTGTTTTCCTACCGACCAACCGAGGCCGACTTCGCGGCCCGCGTTAACGCAACCCCGCCGCCCCCGCCTCCACCCGATGGCCCGCCGGAGTTTGTTGCGCTGTACGGACCGCGCCCGAAGGCGCAGGACTACCCGCTAATTGCCGACTTCTTTCGGGAACTGGCCGACTGGGAAAACGCTCTACGGGATTTCACGCCGACAACCGAGCCGCCGCCGGTGTGGTGGGTCTTCCAAAACGCCCAGACCTGCTGGCGGTACGGCATGGGAACACCAGTGTTGTTCAAGACGGCGATCTACGGCTGGACGGCCCGGTTCGCCGCACTGACGCGCAAGGTTCCCGGCATCACCTACTACGACGTACCAGCCTACTACGTCATGTCCTCGGCGGGCAACGTCGTGTCGGGCTACCAGATCAACATGAGCCTGGCTGGTCTCGACCCGACCGACAACGGGACGTGGCCGAGGCATCCATGGGTCCCGCCGCAGCTCTGGCCGGACGGGGTAGAGACCGAGCAGCAGCACGGGGCGTAGAATGACTGTGACCGAAGCTGAGTCCTGGCGGGCTTCGACTGGGCGATAGAGGCGGAGCGGTGGAAGGTCACTTGTGGACCGGGGGGATGAGATGGCGACCAGCGAAGTGAAATGGTACAGAAGGAATTTAGCCGTGAGTGAGGTTAGACAGAAAGGCATCCGGCTTCCCTTGTCCTGGGTCCTGATAGCTTTGGTCCTCCTCTTAGCTTGGAAACTCACCGCCCAGACCACCGCCACCTTCACGCCGCAACGCGCC
>Ga0247727_10003396_pt1 | contig 35222 bp, 38 predicted proteins | sample WisWelCaveWW1625_FD_202498 | JGI IMG/M metagenome (GOLD analysis project Ga0247727, IMG submission 202498) | Biofilm microbial communities from Wishing Well Cave, Virginia, United States - WW16-25 | ecosystem: Environmental > Aquatic > Deep subsurface > Groundwater > Cave microbial mat | place...
TTCTCTTCAACTTGAAGGCATGAAAGCGACGCTGCTCTTTCCAATTCGTTGTTTGCGGTTTGTGCTTGAACATGCTATAGTTTTAGCACATCCAGAAAACTTTACCAAATTATGAGACAGTCAATAAGTGTGTTAAGCCACAGAGACCACAGAGATTTAAGAGATGTTTCTCAATGAGCTAAGAAGGTTTTTCACTCACCTCTTTCGCCACTCCCCATTTGAATACAAAACCAGTAAACAGCAAGACAAGCGGTAAAATTGTCCAAATGGAAATTTCCGAGAAACTTCAAGGGATTCTAACCACGCTCCCCTCCAAACCCGGCTGTTACCTCTATCGTAACAATGACGGGATTATTATCTATGTCGGCAAGGCGATCAGCCTGAAGAATCGCGTCCGGTCTTATTTTCATGCGGATGCCAGCCACGACGCGAAAACACGGCGGCTGGTGCGCGACATAGCAGACATCGAGTGGATTGTCGTCGGCTCCGAACTTGAGGCGCTCATCCTTGAGATGAACCTCATCAAGAAGCATCGTCCCAGATACAACATTCGCCTCAAGGACGACAAACGCTACCCTTACATCAAAATCCATTGGGCTGAACCCTTCCCGAAAGTCACCGTCACGCGCCAAATGCTGGAGGATGGCTCTCGCTATTTCGGTCCGTACACATCCGCCTGGGCTGTGTATCAGACATTGGATGTTTTGCGAAAAATCTTCCCCTATTTGACGTGTGACCGCGAAATCACCGGGATGGACAAACGGGCGTGTCTTTACTACGACATCAAGTTGTGCATTGCCCCTTGTATCGGCGCGGCATCCCAAGCCCAATACCGCCAAATGATCTCCGACCTGATGGATTTCCTCAGCGGACACAGCGAAGGCATCGTGACCCGCCTGGAGTCTGAGATGCAAAAAGCATCTGAAGAACTGCGATTTGAAAAAGCCGCCGCAATACGAGATCAACTCAAAGCTGTGCATTCCATCGTCGAACGCCAAAAGATCGTCTTTGCCACCGATTACAAGGACTCGGATGTGCTTGCCATGGCGCGCAGTGATGGCGAAGCCTGTGTACAAGTCTTCTTTATTCGCGGCGGAAAATTGATCGGGCGGGAGTATTTCATTCTCGAAGGAACCGAAGATGCCGCAGACAATGAAGTGATGGAACAATTCGTCACACAGTTTTACACGGAAGCAGCGATGATTCCGCCGCAGGTAATGTTGCCACAGGAGATCGAAGAGGCAAAGATCATCGGTCAGTGGTTGAGGTCGAAGCGCGGAGGCGAGAAGGTGGAGTTCCTTGTCCCGAAAGAGGGACAGCCTCGCGAGCTGGTGCAAATGGCGACAGAGAACGCCACCGAAACCCTGTCTGCATTGCGCGCGCAATGGCAGGCAGATGCTCACAAACAGGAACAAGCGCTGGCTGAATTACAACAGTCACTGAATTTATCGGAACCACCCAATCGAATTGAATGTTACGATATTTCCAATACGCAAGGGACAGCCATCATCGGCTCCATGGTTGTGTTTACCCAGGGCGTACCGGACAAAAAATTGTATCGCAAGTTCAACATCGAAAGTGTGGTCGGCGCGCCGGATGATTTCGCTTCGATGGAGGAAATGCTCATGCGTAGGTTCCGTCGGTGGCGATCGGCTGAAGAGTCCGCGAACCAGCCTGGAGCTAAGAAAGACGCGTCGTTTTCCTTCCTGCCGGATTTGATCATCATTGATGGAGGAAAAGGTCAGTTGGGACGCGCCGTCCAGGTGCTTGAGAAGTACGAGTTAATGGGGAAAGTCCCCATTGTGGGATTGGCAAAACAAAACGAGGAAATTTTCTTCCCACACAAGTCGGATTCGCTGATGCTTCCGCGTCATTCTCAAGGCTTGTATCTGGTTCAGCGAATTCGAGACGAAGCACACCGATACGGAATCACCGCGCATCGCAAGAAACGGCAGAAACTCGGCATGGCTTCACAACTCGATTCGATCCCCGGCATCGGACCTGCACGGCGCAAGACTCTCTTGAAACATTTCGGTTCTGTGGATAAGATTAGGGAAGCCTCGATTGAAGAATTAAATGCTGTGGTGCCCGAGGATGCGGCGAAATCCATAAAGGAACATTTGGAATGAGAGACATTTGGGTCGTTGACGATGACGAGGAGATGAGCCGCGCGATCAGCCTGATGTTGCAAATATTGGATAGCAATGTCAGGGTTTTCAATAGCGTCCGTTCCGCCGCGCAGACATTTGTAGCGGGCAAGAAACCAGACTTGATCATTTTGGATGTCAATATGCCGGAAGTGTCCGGTCTGGATATGATTGAGTTTTTACGGCGGCGACCGGAATCAAAAGACCTGCCGATTGTGATGCTTTCCTCGGAGGCAACAGATACAATTGTCGATAAAGCGCTTGAATTAGGAGCGGACTCCTATGTGATGAAGCCCGTGAGTCTCGAAGAACTTGAGAAGGCAATGGCAACCGCTTTTTATAAACACCTTAATTTGTGAGCGAAATATGGCAAGAAAAAAACCTGATAACAACTATCAATCCAAATCCACCAGAGTATTGCAGATATTGTTCGCTATATTTTCGATACTTTTGATACTTTCGATGCTGTTATCACTTTTTGTGAATACATAGCACAGCAGAAGTCATATCCGCAGGGTGATATAATTTTGCGGCGCGGAGCAGGTTGCCGCGCGTTTAATATGGAATCGTCGTCATTGCGAGGGAGATTGCTCACCTGCACGCCCGGGCATTTGCGCCCAGGGCAAGCGTGCGCCAGACGCACGTGTCGTCGGGTCTTCGACCCTTCTCGCAATGACAAAATGAATAAGGACAAACATGCTCGATAAACTAAAAGGAATTGAAGACCGTTACGAACAAATCGGCAACGAACTTCTCGAAGTGGGCGCCAACTATCAACGCGCCGGTGAACTCAACAAGGAGCGCGTAGATCTGGAGCCGCTATACCAAAAGGCGCGGGAATACCGTCAGGCTATGAAAAGCTACGATGAAGCAAAAGTAATTTTGGACACCGAAAAGGATGCGGAACTTATCGCCCTTGCCAAGGCCGATATGGAAGAGCTGACACCGAAGATTGAAGTCCTTGAGAAAGAGATCAAAGGACTGCTGGTTCCCAAAGACCCGCGCGATGACAAGAACGTATACGTGGAAATTCGCGCAGGTGCAGGCGGCGATGAAGCCGCCATCTTTGCCGCGGACCTATTCCGCATGTATACACGTTACGCGGAAAATAAGAAATGGAAGACCGAGCTTATGTCTGAAAGTTCGATTGGTGTAGGCGGTTATAAAGAAGTAATTTTTGAGATCAAAGGTAAGGGCGTGTTCTCGAAATTGAAATACGAGTCCGGCGTGCATCGCGTGCAGCGGGTGCCTGCCACTGAAGCGCAGGGACGCATCCACACATCCACTGCCACCGTTGCAGTGATGGCGGAAGTGGATGAAGTTGAAATTGACATCCCCGAATCCGATATTGAAGTTGAAGTGTATCGTTCCTCGGGCGCGGGCGGACAGAACGTGCAGAAGAACTCAACCGCCGTGCGTCTCACGCACAAACCGACAGGCATGGTTGTCACATGTCAGGATGAACGCTCGCAATTGCAAAACAAATTACGCGCCTTGAGTATCTTGCGTGCACGCCTGTATGAAATTGAAGTCGCCAAGCGCCAGGCTGAAATTGAATCGGACCGTCGTTCACAGGTAGGAACGGGTGAACGCTCCGAAAAAATCCGCACATACAACTATCCGCAAAACCGTGTGACAGATCATCGTGTTGGTTATTCGAACTATAACCTGCCAGCTGTCATGAATGGTGACATTGGCGATTTTATAGATGAACTTTCCACACGCGATGAAGCAGACCGCCTGGCCAGCAGCGGCTATGATGATGAGGAATAATCCGTTGGTCGAGTAGGGCGAAGCCCGTATCGAGACCAATGATGTTCAGGGTATTTTTGTTACAAGAATTTCACTGGTTACTGGTGGTTTCGACACCGCACCTGCGGTGGGTGCAGGTGTACGCCCTCCGCTATCGCTTCGGGCTACTCAACCATCAATTTTTTCATACAACGGAGAGCAACATGAACGATAACCCGGCATTTGGCGCAGGTTTACAACCTTTTATGGGCATTCCATCTTTCATGCGTTTGCCTGTTTCGCGTGAATTGCAGGATGTGGATGTTGCCATCGTGGGTGTGCCTTTTGACAGTGGCACCTCTTATCGCACAGGGACACGCTTCGGGCCGCGGAAAATCCGCGAAGCATCTTTGATGATCTGGGGACATAACTCAACTTTGAATGTCACGCCGCTAAAGAAACTAAAGGCAGTGGATTATGGCGATGTCTCCGTAATACCAACCTCCATTGAACATACGATGATAGCAATTACCAATACAGCGAGTGAGATCATTAATTCGGGTACAACACTCATTACGCTGGGTGGCGATCATTCGATTGCACTTCCGCTTTTACGCGCACATGTAAAAAAGCACGGACCGGTTTCGCTTGTCCACATTGACGCGCACATCGACACTTGGGAATCAGAGTTTGAAGCAATCCCATACAGCCACGGCACGCCATTTCGGCACGCTCTACAAGAGGGACTCATTCGTAAAGGCGAATATGTGCAAATCGGGATTCGTGGTCCGCTGAGCGGCGAGAACGATTATGCGGACTCGAAAGAACTCGGCGCGCGCACGATCACGATCCATGAAGTGATGGGAAAAGGCGTGCCGGAAATTCTCAAGGAAGTGCATCAACGTATGAAAGGACCGACTTACGTCACAGTTGATATCGACTCTGCCGACCCCGCATTTGCACCAGGAACAGGCACACCTGAAGTCGGCGGGCTGACCAGCTACCAGTTGCTTCAACTTGTACGAGGTTTACATGGATTGAACCTGATCGGCTTCGATCTGGTGGAGGTCTCCCCACCATACGATCATGGCGATATCACTGCAATCCTTGCATCGAACATCACGTTTGAGTTTCTATCTCTGCTTGCAATCAAGAAATAATAAATAAAGTGGCATCGCTTCATTCTGACATCACGACTCGTCTTGCTTCGATCAGCGATATTCCTGGCCTCGACTCATCCGTTCTACTTGCGCACATCGTCAACAAACCACGCACATGGGTCATGGCTCACCCGGACTCGACCCTCTCATCTGAGCAACAAAAGCAATTGGACGACGCGCTCGCTCGTCTTGAAAGCGGTGAACCTTTTCCGTATGTACTAGGTCATTGGGAATTTTTCGGCGTGGATTTTGACGTCACGCCCGATGTTTTGATACCAAGACCTGAAACTGAATTACTTGTTGAAAAAGCAATCGCGCGGTTACAACAATCGCCCACTAGAAAAAACGTCGCAGATATTGGAACGGGGTCAGGTGCCATTGCCGTTTCGCTCGCTGTCAATATGCCTACCGCCAGCATACTTGCAACGGATATTTCATCCCAAGCTTTACAGGTAGCAAAGAGAAATGCAGAAAAACACGGCGTTAGCAAGAGAATAGAATTTGTTGAATGCGATCTACTCCCTCACCCCCAACCCCTCCCGCATTGGGAGAGGGGCGAAGGAGTGAGGGCTTTTGACTTAATCTGTGCCAACCTCCCCTACATCCCAACCAAAACTCTCAGCCACCTCCCTATCTTCGGACGCGAACCAACCCTTGCCTTGGATGGAGGCGAGGATGGTCTCGATGTGTTTCGCAAGCTGTTGAGTATCATCCCAAATTGGACCGCTTCAGATTCATTAATCCTACTCGAAATCGAATCCACACTCGGCAAACAAGCTCTCAACCTTGCACAAGATAAATTTTCCAATGCCGAAATCCATCTGCATCAAGACTTGACGGGGCGCGACAGGCTGCTGGAAATTCGTTTATGACCGTGCTGCTCTCAGCCAACAAAGAATCGATTCAAGTGGCTTTAACGATTCTACAGAAAGGCGGATTGGTTGCATTCCCGACGGATACGGTATACGGTCTGGGCGCGCTGGCGTTTGATGGCAAAGCCGTTGAATTGATTTACGCCGCAAAGGATCGCCCCGTCGAAAAAGCAATTCCTGTTTTGATTGCGGATCGAGAAGACATGGAAAAAGTTGGGATGAATATTCCGGAGATAGCCTACAAACTTGCCTCTCGCTTCTGGCCCGGTCCGTTGACCTGCATCATCCCCAAACATCCGACTCTCCCCGAATCCGTCTCTGCCACATCCACTGTCGGCGTCCGCGTACCGAATCATGAAGGTGCCCGCGCCCTACTTCGCGCGGCAGGACCGATGGCCGTTACATCCGCGAATATTTCAGGTCAACAAAGTCCATCTACTGCGGAGGAAGTCTTTGCCCAACTCAGCGGAAGAATAGACTTGATACTTGATGGCGGAAAAACGCGAGGCGGAGTTCCATCTACGGTGGTAGAGTGCATCGGAGAGGAAATTAATATCTTGCGTGAAGGACCGATCTCATTAGATGAAATCATGTTGAAACTCTCATCCCCCATTTAATTCCAGTTCAGGCTATCTTTAACTCGAAGAATATAATGGGAATTGCATTCTCCTAAACAAACCGTCTGCGGCTCGGGCAAGCCAAAGGCGGTTTGGGTTTTAATTCTCGCTCTTGCGGGGTCTCAGACCTCGCAAGAGCGAATTGATTACGAAAGAGGCCACGTCGGCTGGACGTCCATCTCCAGCCCGGAAACATGCCCCAACGAATAACGATAATATCCCGCCGCGGCGATCATGGCGGCATTATCGGTGCACAACGAAAACGCGGGGATATTCACTTTGAATTCACCTTGCGATTGAAACGCATCTCGCAACGCGCGGTTCGCAGAGACACCACCCGCAACCAGAATTTCTTTTGCGCCAAACTCACGCGCGGCTTTGATTGTTTTATTGAATAAGATATCCACTACAGTTGCCTGGAAGGACGCGGCAAGGTCTTCAACGGGCAGTGCGCTATTTTTTTTCTTCAAATCATTGACTTCGTACAAAACTGCTGTTTTGAGTCCGCTAAACGAGAAGTCGTAGGGATTATCCAGCCGGGCGCGCGTGAATTTGAAACGTGTCGCGTCTCCAGACTCCGCCGCTTTTTGAATGGCCGGTCCGCCCGGGAACGGAAGCCCAAGAAGACGACCTACTTTATCGAAAGCCTCGCCAGCCGCATCGTCCAGCGTGGAGCCGAGACGTTTATAAGTCAAATGATCGGTCATGAGGTTCAGTTCGGTGTGCCCGCCAGAGACGAGCAACGCCATCAGTGGGAATTGCGGCTCGGAGGGAATCGCTTCGCCGGCGTTATAGATCCATGAGGAATAAATGTGCCCTTCGAGATGGTTGACACCAACAAGAGGCAAGCCGGCTCCGAGCGCGAGACCCTTTGCCATGTTCATGCCGACAACCAGCGAACCCGCCAAGCCGGGACCGCGCGTGACTGCCAGCGCATCAATATCCTTCAACATAAGATTCGATTGCACGAGGGTTTGCTCAACAACGGGAATAATACTCAGCACATGCTGGCGTGAAGCAACCTCAGGGAAGACGCCACCATAGCGCGCGTGGATGTCCATTTGCGAGGCGACCATGGATGCCAAAAGAGCACGCCCGTTTTCAAGAATAGCGCAGGCGGTCTCGTCACAGGAGGTTTCGATGGCAAGGATGCGAGCGGGTTTCATTTCTTCCACTTCTTCATCGGCAGGACAAAATCATAGGGGTACTCAGCGAGTTTCTCCATCACACCATCCGGGCGAACCCAATACGAATCTTCAATGCGAACACCCATGCCTTTTTCCGGGTAGTATAAGCCAGGTTCAATGGTGATGATAACCCCAGGCTTTAGTATGTTATCGTCGTTTGCAGTCAACCCAGACCAGGGACGCTCATGGATATTCAAGCCAACGCCGTGACCCAGCGAATGAACATATCCTTGCTTCGGATCTTTCGTATTGAGCGGCGTCTGGTGTCCTTTCGATTCGTAATATTCGCAGGTCATGCGCTGGTAATCCCTGAAGGATGCGTTGAGATCAAGGTCTTCGATCAATTTGTCATATATATCGTTTACCTGATCGTAAAGTTTCTGCGCTTCAGGGGTCGCGTACCCCAAACTCCATGTTCGCGTGAAATCATAAAAATATCCCCCACCTTGTTCCTGCGGATAAATATCGAAGACGATGGTTTGCCCAAGCCGCATTAAATCATTGGGGTTGCCTTGCGAATGCGGCACACCCGCGTCCCGGCCAATAGCGAAGATATAACCCTCGGTTGGCACCGCGCCGCGCTCCGCAAGCCACAAATTGATCTGGGTCTTCACGTCGCCGAGGGACAAAGGCGCGCCATCTTCCTTTATCAAAACTTCATCGCTGCGGACGTTATGGCTGGTGAGAAAATCGCGGGTCAGCCCTACAACTTCCGTTGTGATTTTCCCCATCCTGCGGATGCGGGCTACTTCCTCTTCGTCTTTTGTTTCCATAGCGTACATGAAGATCGAATTGTCGCGCGGCTCGCCGACGAGCGTCGCGCCTGGCATGAGTCTTTGGAAATGGTTAATTACCGCGAAGAACGAACTCAGGTCCGAATGGCCATACACCCCCACACGGCCACTCACGTTCAAATCATTGAAGATACGCTGAAGGCGCATGGCATTCATCAACGCCACATCGTCGCCTGCTTCTTTAAGCATTTCCTGCCAGGGATACTCACTATACAGACGGATTGTTAATCCGCTTTTTGCCGCTTCGTCCCGCTCCATGTCGCCGCAAAAAAGCACCGCCCCTTCGCTGTGTTTCTTAATCAAGGTCGCCGCACTGACATGTCCGCCGCCTGTAAGATAATACATCGGCGGATTATGTTCGGCGTTACCCAAAACCAAAATGGCATCCAGGTTTTTGGCCTGCATGAGGGCGTCGAGATCAGATTTCATTTGTTCTCCGTAAGCAGCTGATTGAGAATAGAGAGTAGTGAATGCTCATGTTCAACGAACACGGTTCGCGGGTCAAACAGGATTTTATCGTTTTCAGCCCGCCCGATGATTGGTGGATTACTCTCGCGCAACATTTTCAAAAGTTTATCAGGTCTTTTGACATGTAACGACAAAACAAAAGTGGGCATAGACTCTTCAGGGAGACTCCCCCCGCCCACAGTGGATTCGGACTTCACCACATCGCCCTGCCCCAACGCGTCCCGCCACGCCTCAGCCCGGACCTTGACCTGCTCAGGCGTTAGCGACATCATCCTCACGATGGGAATTTCCCTCTCGGACTCATCCTTGAGATAGTGAAGCAACGTGGCAGTGACCCCCGCCAGGCAGGTTTTATCTGCACGCACCGCACGCGCCAACGGATGCTTCTTGATCTTATCTATCAATTCTTTCCTGCCAACGATAATTCCCGCTTGCGGACCGCCCAGCAATTTGTCACCAGAAAAGCAGACCAAGTCCACACCTGCCCCGATGGACTCTTGCACCGTCGGCTCGTGTGCAAGACCGTATCTGGCTGTGTCAATCAACGCGCCGGAGCCGAGATCATCCACCACTATGAGGCCCGATTTGTGAGCGACATCAACAATCTCTTTCAGTTCAGGTTCTTCCGTGAAGCCGATGATTTTGAAGTTACTGCGATGCACGCGCATGACCAGCGCGGCAGTAGAAAGTTCATTTTCATAATCAGATAGTCTTACTTTATTCGTCGCCCCCACTTCAACAAGTTTCGCGCCGGATTGTTTCATCACGTCCGGCACGCGGAATCCGCCGCCGATTTCGACGAGTTGTGTACGCGAGATGACGACGCGTTTTTTGTTTGCCAGCGCAGAGAGCACCAGCAGAACAGCCGATGCGTTGTTATTGACGACCAGCCCGGCTTCGACGTTCAACAGTTTTTGCAAAACGGCTTCGGCGTGAATGAGGCGAGAACCGCGCTTGCCGGTATCCAGATCAAATTCGAGATTGGAGTAATTCAAGGCGGATAGGTTCATTGCAACGATGGTTGCTTGAGATAACGGCGCGCGGCCAAGATTGGTGTGGAGGATGACTCCCGTGGCGTTGATGACTGGAAGGAGAGTCGGCTTGGTCCACGCGAGCAGGCGGGATTCGGATTCAGCCATGATAACGTCTGTTGAAGGCAGAGCAGTTTCGGGGTCCGAATTGAAGCGTGCGCGGGCTGAGTCAAGAGTCAATCGAAGAGAATCCAGAGTCAACGGGCGGCCAAATCTCTCGATGAGATAAGCCGCACTTCTTAATAACTGCTCGACAGAGGGAAGGTCACGAAGTTGAGTCATCGTTGAGGACAGGTGGTTTCCAGTGGGCGCGTTCGCGCAGGCGAATCAAATATTCGATCGCGATCAACCCGCCCGCCAGACCCAGGATTACATACACGGTAACGAGGCGCCCAAGTTGAAGCCAGGCAAGAGTCGCGCCGTAGACGCCGAACCAGACAGACTGACGAACGATGACATTCGATTCGGCGGGAGGCTCACCCGGAAAGCGGCGATGAAAAAAATAAACAATCGGGAGGATTGTGCCGGTGAGCGCAAAAATGAGCAATACGAAAAAACTCCAGCGAAGCCAGACGAACGGCAACGCGAGATAAATGACAACGAATAATCCGCCCCAGCCAATAATGAATAACGATAAAGTTGGGATGGCAAAAGATCGAAAGTTATGAGACTCCACGAGAAAATTATTCCTTACAATAATCACCGCAAAGAACACAGAGGTTTGACCCGTGAGCGGAAAATTCGTGAAATTCGCGGCTAGAATTTTTTCAAAGGTAGATCAACAACGTCTGAACAGAACTTCAAAACAGTTTCTCAACGCGGTGAATATCTAAAAATCAATACAAGTTGGAACAACATAGGGAGGCGAGAAGACACAACCGAATCGAAATCCATTTTCATACCTGATGATGATAAACGGCTCAGGTTCGCCGTAATCCACGAATGGACGTTGCACCGGCAGAGCATCGGGGTTCGAACCCAGGCTAAAGGTGTATTTGCCTTTCCCATTCTCGATAAAGCCGTTCACCTCCTGAAGAGCAATCGGCAATTCATCGCGCGATGTCACAGCCTGACCGACCCGGATAAGCTCCTGCATTTTCAGCAGTGACTTCTGCTCCTCCTCTGTAACCCGGGTGAGTGTGCCAATGAAAATAACAACAATAAATGATATGAGAACCGGCAACAACCTTCGCGCGGGAGCAACATCTTTTCCGTACGGGCGATATTGTATTTTTGATATCAGCCAGCGCACCAACACGCTGAAAGGAAGATAGAAAAACATGCGCGGGATGAAGATAAAGAAAAGGATGACAAAAACTCCCGTGCGGTTTGACGATTCTGTGACAAGAATCCAGATGGAGGAAATGAGTGTGCCAATCAATGCAGACATGAACACACCGGGCAGTGAGTCTTCCGTCCATGCCGCGAGCAGCCCCAAAACGCCAAACATGGCAATCGAAAGCACAATCAGCCAGAAGGTCCCGGGCCAGGGCGCGGAAAAAGGGATCTCCGGCAGGATGAATGAATTAATCAGGTTGGATGAAACAGAAAACCCAAAGCCGATCATCAACCCAAGGATAAGACCCAGACGACGTTGTGAAGTAGGCGCCATTCCATTTCTCCTTTGCAGGGCAGAATTATATCAGTGCTTGGAGGGCGACTGAAACGGTATAATGAAAACAATGTCACTCTGAGGGAGCGCTCCCTTCGACAGGCTCAGGGCAGGCGTTGCGACCGAAGAGTCTCGCGGTTTCAGGGTAGAGACCCTTCGCGGCGCCTTGCGCCACACAGGGAGACATCCTCACATGAGGTGATTCAATGAACGTATCCGATGCCATTCGACTCAAACGCGCAGTGCGAAAATTTCAAGATCAACCCCTCCCCGATGATGCAATCCACGCCATCCTCAACGCAGGACGCCGTTCGCAATCGTCGAAAAACGAACAGGGATGGCATTTCATCGCGATCCGCGACAAGTCCATTCTCAAAGCACTTTCTGAAACGGGGACGTACGCGGGACATCTTGCGGGCGCAGCGATGGGAGTTGCGATTCTCACGCCCAACCCCGAAGGTAAATTTCAGGATCTGTTTGACGCCGGTCAGGCCGCGGCATACATGCAACTCGCGGCATGGGAACTGGGAGTCGGTTCGTGCCTCGCATCCATCTATGACCCGGAACTGGCGCGCCAAATTTTAGGCTTCCCACCCGAATGGCATCTCCGTATCGCCCTCTCGTTCGGATATCCCGCGGATGAGGCAAAGCTCGTGTCCGCTCCAAAGAAAGGCGGACGAAGGTCATTGGAGGAAATATTGCACTGGGATAAATGGTAACCACAACAAAAGGAGAACAACATGGAAAAATTCAGCGGACTCATGAACGTCTTACTCGAACATTCCTCACAACGCTTCATTGACTTCTGGAATCTTCAACTGGTGATTGTGCTGGGCGCGCTTGGTTTCTCCCTCGCGAACCCGGAAATTGTATCCAAAGTTCGCGTGCGCGTACTCATCTCACTCGTCCTGGTTGGGATCGCTGTGTTTGGTCTATTTTCCCTCTCGGCACACCAGGTACGCGCCGAAAAACTGTGGGCCGCCCTTGAAGCGCGCGTGGTTGCCGCGCCGGGTGAATTTCTACCGGAGGAAGCGGCGTATATTGATTCGCTGAAACCGACCTCTTTTGCCGTCAAGGCAGGCGCAATTATTGCGGCGGATGTATTGGTAATTCTAGCGATTTTGTTTGGCCCAAAGATCAAGGGGTAGCCGCGCCGAAGAAGGACAGACAGAAGACACTGGAAAATCGTGAAATCTTTAAGATGTGGAGCATATAGGAAGGATTGCACAATTTGTCTTCGATTTATCGAAATCGTATATCGCCTATCCTTGTGATCCAACCATTCGTAACCGACATCAGCAAATCGGGTTTTACTCGCTGTAAAACCCATCTTTCACTATGTTTGCACTTTTAAGTTTTGAAACCATATCTGAAGGAGCATGATAATGTATAGCAATTCAATATTCCTCAAAAAACTAATTACAAAGCTTTTCGCACTTGGCCTGGCGCTGTGCTTTCTGGTCGCCAGTTGCGGCGCGCCTGCTACTCCACTGCCAAGCGTAGAGCCGACTGAGGCGGCAACACAAGCTCCAACGGAAACCGTACCTACGCGAGGTCAGGGTGGTACGCTCACTTTGCTTTACTTCCAGGCGCCGACCATTGTCAATCCGCATCTCTCGCCTGGAACCAAAGACCTATCCGCCAGCCGTATTACCTACGAACCTTTGGCTAGTTTTGACAAGGATGGCAAACTCGTTCCCTTTCTGGCGGTGGAGGCACCCAGTCATGAAAATACTCAGGTTGCCGCAGATGGCATATCTGTAACATGGAGACTCAAGCAGGATGTCAAATGGGCAGATGGAAAACCATTTACGGCTGACGATGTGTTGTTTACATATCAATACATCACAAACCCAGATGTGAAGTCATCCAGCGCAAGCTCTTATAGTGAAGTTGAAAGTCTTGAAGTCCTTGATGATTACACCGTAAAAGTTAATTTCAAGCGGCCGACCGCAGCTTGGTATGCACCCTTTGTGGGCCCCTTTGGCATGATCATTCCAAGGCACATCTTTGAGGCCTATAATGGTGCGAATTTCGCGGATGCCTCTGCCAACCTGGAGGCAGTTGGCACGGGCGCATATTTTGTTTCTGAATATCGCAAGGAGGATGTTTTGATTATTGGCGGCAATGCCGTCAGCACAGTTAAGATCATTTACGAGATCAATCCATACTACCGCGACCCGAACAAGCCCTTCTTTAATAGAGTGGAATTGCAAGGCGGCGGCGACCTAAACCTGGCTGGGCAGGCAAGCAAGGAAGGAGCCGTGGACTTTACCTGGAATCTTCAGTTGGCTGAGGAAACACTTGTTGATATAGAATCGGCAGAGAAGATGCTGGTGCCAGCTCCGCCCTCCTCGTTTGTTGAGCGCATTATGATCAATTTTACGGACCCGAATCAAGAAACCGCCGATGGAGAACGATCCAGCCTCCAATTCCCGCATCCGTTTCTCTCGGACCTGCGGGTACGCCAGGCAATCTCCATGGCGATCGATCGCGAAGCGATTGCTGCACCTTATGGCAGAGGTGGAGTGCTTACAACCAGTATACTTGTGGAACCAGCTTACTATGCCTCACCAAATAACATATTTGAATACAACCCGCAAAAGGCAGCAGAATTATTGAACGAGGCTGAGTGGATAGACAGTAATGGAGATGGTATTCGTGAAAAAGACGGCGTGGAATTGCGTCTTGTGTTCCAGACATCGATCCAGGCTCTGAGGCAGGCGGCCCAGGAACAAGTCAAGATGGATCTGGAGGCAATTGGTTTTGCGGTTGACTTGAAGCAGATCGATTCAAGCATCTTCCTTGGGCCGCCCAAGGACACGACGGATACGCGACGTCAGTTCTATGCCGACTTTGAAGAATTCGCCTTTAGCAATAAGAGCCCCGATCCATCTGCTTATATGGCAGGTTGGGTTTGTGATCAGGCCGCCCAAAAGGAAAATGACTGGTCTCTCCCTAATTGGTCGCGTTATTGCAACCCCGAGTTTGATGCGTTGTTCGCCAAGGCGGCGGCTGAATTGGACCCAGATAAGCGCACAGAATTGTTTGTCAAGATGAATGAACTGCTCATTCAGGATGTCGCGGTGATTCCTCTGGTCCATACGACCCAGCCGATGGGTGTGAGTGTTGACTTAAAAGGTTACGATTTCACCACCTGGGATGTGGAAGTCTGGAATGTAGCAGATTGGTACAAGTAATTAATGTTCGATTGTCCCTGCCCCGCCGCACCTACTGTGGCGAGGCAGGGACTTAATTTGACTATGGCACAAGATAAGCGCCCATCAGACAAGGTCGAAAAGATATTTGAAAGGCTGGGGAATATCCAGCCTTTCAAGTATTTATTTCACCTGCGGCAAAGGCTCAAGATCGGACCCAAATTAAGGATCGGATTTGGGATCTTGATCCTCTTAATGCTCGTAGGCTATGGGTGGGGTATTGTGGCAGGCAACAAGGCAACGGAAGAGATCAATCGCACCACGAACTTACGCGCGCCACTGGCGCTGGTATCAGGCCAAGCGCAGGCCAATTGGCTGAAAATGGAAGCAGGTGTACAGGCTTATCTTGCGCTGGGGGATAAAAAGTATCGAGTCAACTATGAGATCGTCAAGAAGGATTTCGAAACAAACGTTGCTGACTTGGAAGCGATCCTGGCTCAGTCGGAGGATCCGGAATCGCCCGAACTTCTCGAACTATCGAAAACACTTGTAGAGGTCCGTTTTCATTATGACAAATGGAGTAAACTCGTCCCCCGATTATTCGAACTGCGGGATGATCAATTGCGGCGCGAACCCGCCTTGCGCATCCTGATCGTGGATGCCGCGCCGTATATCAACACCATCATTGTGGATACAACCACGATTATCAATATTCAAAGACAACGGGAACCAAACGCAGAGAATCTGAAATTAATCGGCGCAATGTACGATTTTCGATCCTCATTTTACGCGATGATCGCAGGCTTGCGCGGGTATGTGACCACAGGGCGCAACGGTTTTAAGTTTGAGTATCTGGCCAATCAAGATGTAAACACTCAGGCATGGAAAACAATCGAAGCGGAGAAAGATCTTCTTACGGCGAGCCAGCTGGAAGGATTGGATAAGATGGAATTTGCCCGGGAACAATTCCTTCTGCAGCCCGACCGCATGTTTGCCATAGTGGAAGGTCCTTATGTCCGCGAAGATTTGCGTTTATTTCGCTCCCAGGCAATTTCGCTTTCCGACCGAATGCTCTACCTGCTCGATAAGGAAGCGACTTATCAACAAACCTTACTTCAATCAGAGTTGAACACCGGCAGGGAACAACTTTTCACCGCGCAGATTATTTCCATTGTCAGCGCGATCATTGGGGTTTTGGCCGGTTTGCTCCTTGCATTCGCGATCGCCAATGATATCGCCGGTCCCATTTTGCGCCTTACGGAAATCGCTGAATTGATCAAGTCCGGGGACCTCGATGCGCGCTCGCCCATATCATCGCAAGACGAGATCGGCATCCTTTCGGACACGTTCAACTCCATGACGACAAACCTGCAGGAAACCCTGCAATCCCTACGCATCGAGCAGGAAAAATCCGAGAACCTGTTATTGAATATTCTGCCGAAGGATATTGCCGAACTTCTAAAAAACGAACCTCACACCATCGCAGATCAATACAGCGAAGCCAGCATCCTGTTCGCGGACGTGGTGAACTTCACTCCCATGTCCAGCAAAATGACGCCGATCCAACTGGTGGAATTGCTCAACAAGGTCTTTTCTCAATTCGACGATCTGGTGGAAAAATACGACCTCGAGAAGATCAAAACCATCGGAGATTGCTACATGGTTGCCAGCGGAGTCCCTAGGAAGCGGGCCGACCACGCGCATGTGCTCACACAATTTGGATTGGACATGCAGGAGATCGTCAGACAAAGCGACTATTTTGGGAAAAAATTAACATTCCGTATTGGGATTAATTCAGGCCCTGTTGTGGCTGGCGTGATCGGGCGTAAGAAGTTCATTTACGACCTGTGGGGCGACGCTGTCAACACGGCCAGTCGCATGGAATCCAACGGCTCAGGTGGATTGGTGCAGATTACACAGGACACCTATAACCTGATCAAGGAAGATTTTGATTGCGAATCACGCGGCATCATCAATGTCAAGGGGAAAGGAGAGCTTCCTGTTTGGTTTGTGCATTCCAGGAAAGGATAAGGGATTTCACCCAGGTACACTGAAGTATGGCGGAAGCCGAGAGGTATATGAAATTGCACATTTTGAGAGGAAGCGAGTGGGTATGATTAGAACATCAAATATCGAGTTGTAAGGCTCAATCGAAAGCGGGGCTCCATGACTGACTATTGCTTCATCAGCCATTCAGGCACGGATGTGGTTGATTTCGAGCACATAATCGCTTCATATATAGGCATGGTTAAGAGCGTGTCGCAGTTGTTTGAAGAACTGGTCAAATGCGATGAGGAGAGATTGTTGAAAGATGTGAGCGCGGTGATTGAAGCAAAATGAGGCCATACGGTTCTTTTTCTTCAGCCAGTCGTCGGTTCTTTTGGTTTGATCTCGCTATCCAGCACCCTTTGGAAAAAATTCCTTGTCTCTTCGAGCACGATCGAGTTCAGGATGTCGAGTTCCTTCTCGAAATCCCTTTTTTCTTTTTTGGTAGCCAGAAAGCGGTCCCGCTCCTTCTCCAGCCGCGTCGCGTTGACGACCATGTCCCGCCAGGTAGAACCCCAATGGAAGTTCTGTCCCAACCCGCTAACGACAGTCAAAGTTGCTGCAATCACCGGGGTCGCGACTGCAAATAGGTTCTTCACCCATTCAGGCTCCTGAAGAAACTCGGCGGCAGCGATGGAGGAAATCAGAGTTACCAGCGAGCCAAGAACGATCGTCCAGGTGCGATAGCGCTTATACGCTTTTTTGTTACTGCTGCTGGACGCCCAATAATAATCAATTTTGGATTTATATTGATTCAAAACATATTCTTCATCAACGACCCTGGGGTTGTTCAAATCATTCATATCAATGCCTCCTTGTGTTTATGTGCCTGCTTGCGAGCGCTGCGATTTGGATATATTATCACATCATTTTCTGAAATCAGTGATTCGATTTTAGTTATGTGCTGGTCAAGTGCACGAGGAGGGATTGTAGAAAGAATGAGAGAAGTAATTGCAGAAAATAAAGTAAAATCCTGACTAGTAACGACAGTGAAATTCATTCTTTTCAGAGGAGATATACCATGTCAGACAGCGTATACAAGATCATCGAGTTGGTAGGCACCAGCACGGAATCATGGGAGAAAGCGGCGTCCGTTGCCGTGGAGCGCGCCGCCAAGTCTCTGCGCGACCTGCGCATCGCCGAAGTCATCCAATTGGATATGGTCATTGACGACAACAAGATCACGGCGTACCGCGCCAAGGTCAAGGTCTCGTTCAAGTACGAAGGCGGGTAATCGTTATTTACGTCATTGCGAGGAGGGTTGAGACGCGATAGCGTCGAAATCCCGACGCGGCAATCTCGCATCGCGTGGCGGGGATTGCTTCGCTCGCGAAGAACGCTCGCTCGCAATGACGAGTTATGTTTTTGGGGGGAGTGGCGAAAGAGGTGAGTAAAAACCATCTTAGCCACAGAGCACACTGAGCCCATTGAGAAAACATCTCTTAAATCTCTGTGGTCTCTGTGGCTTAACGCACTTAATTAGCCACTCCGTTTTTAGGGGTTTCATGTTTTTCATGGCGCAGTCAGGTAAAATTGCGCCCATGTCTATAAATTTGTCCTCTCTCACCTACTATCCCATCAAAGCCTGCCGCGGGTTTGAAGTGGATTCTTCCAATATCGAACGCATGGGGCTTGAACACGACCGCCGCATGATGGTCGTCACCCCTGAGGGCGAGTTTCTCACGCAACGCGAATTTCCGAAACTGGCGCTGGTGACGCCTGATTTGAAAGATGACATTCTCACCCTTTCTGCACCGGGTTTTGATTCCACTCGACTTTCAATCCGAACGACGGGATTTTCATGGCGCGTAAATATTTGGAAGAGCAAAGGCGTTCAAGCGATTGACCAGGGCGAGGAAGCCGTGGAATGGTTTTCAGACTGGCTTGGCACGTCGGCGCGATTAGTTCACATCGCCGATGATCTTAAACGGGCACTGAATCCGCAATACGCGGTGACGGAAGACGATCACACAGGTTTTGCGGATGGATATCCGATACTGCTGATTTCAGAAGAATCGCTCGGCGATTTGAATTCGCGGCTGGAGAAACCATTGCCAATGAATCGATTTCGCCCGAACATCGTTGTGAAGGGATGCGATCCGTTCGCGGAAGATACGTGGAACCAAATTCAAATTGGAGACGTTAAATTAGCCGTTGTCAAACCGTGCGCGCGTTGCGAGGTCACAACCATAGACAAGGACACACTGGAAAGAAGCAAAGAGCCGCTGAAAACACTGGCTGCGTATCGCAAACACAAACTCGGCGCGATCTTCGGGCAAAACGTCATTCCGTTAAGCAGTGGCAGGCTCAGGCTGGGGATGAACGTGGAAGTCCTCCGGTATCTCACTCCATTAAGGGTTTCATGAAATCAAAAAATAAATTGATCTGGCTGTGCATCATCTTCACGATGTTTGCCTGTCAGATGCTCCCCACGCCTGTTGTCACCGCTACCGCAACACCGACCATCACACCCGGCGGAGCGACTCTAACCGCGAGTCCGCCGCCAACGTCAACGCCCTTGCCGACACCGGCGCCCATTGTGCGCATCGAAGCAGGCGACCAGGCATTGTTCCTCGGCGATTATGATTCTGCGCGTGAACAATATCTCGGCGCATTCAACGACTCAACTGACAAGGCTTTGCAAGCCGCGGCGCTGTGGGGGCTTGGGCGGACCGAACTGGCTGATAGGCGTCATCAACTCGCGATTGACACCCTCATCACATTAACGAACGAATACCCCGATTCAACCTACTCTGCGCGCGCCTATTTTTTGATGGGTCAGGCTTATTTCAAATTAGATCAATTTCAACAGTCAGCGGACGCCTACAACACGTACTTGACGCGCGTGCCCGGCGTGCTGGATAGAACTGTGCAGGAATATCGCGGGGACGCGCTCAACGAGATCAAGGATTATACGGGCGCACAGAACGCCTATACCGCCGCGCTGAACGCCTCCCGCCTCGACGATGGCTTGACTCTGCAAATCAAAATTGCCCAAGCCCGAGCCGACTTCGGCGACTACGCTGGAGCCTTGTCCCTGTACGATCAGATTTTCACGTTCACGACAAACGATTACATCAAAGCGCAGATGGATTTTCTCGCGGGCAATGCACATATTGAACTGGATCAGACGAACGAAGCGCATACGCGCTATTTGCACGCCGTGGAAAATTATCCGCTTTCGATTTATTCGTATCTTTCCCTCGTCGAACTTGTAGACGCAAATGTTCCGGTTGATGACCTTGACCGCGGGCTGGCAGATTATTTTGCCGAGCAATATGACGTGGCGCTCGTTGCATTCGATCGTTACATCGCGGCAAACCAGGTCAGTGATGGGACCGCGCATTATTACCGTGCGCTCACCCTGCGCGACCTGCAGCGCACACAGGAAGCCATTGAAGCTCTGGATCACTTCATCAAAACCTACCCGGCACACGAACGCTGGACAGATGCGTGGGAAGAAAAGGCGTTTCTCGAATGGGCGGTGCAGGGTGACTATCAGGCTGGCATACAGACGCTGACCGATTTTGTCGCGGCTGTACCCAACTCCTCATCCGCCCCGGAGTTTTTGATGAGCGCGGCGCGTATCACCGAACGCGATCACAGACTCGAAGAAGCGGCACAGACGTGGGAACGCGTGGCAAATGAATATTCTGCAAACGAGTCTGCTCCATTGGCAATATTCCTGGCGGGTATTGCCCGATATCGTTTGACTGATTATGCGGGAGCACTGGCAACCTTTCAGCGAGACTTGTTGTTTTCCACAAAGCCGGAAGATCAAGCTCGTGCATATTTTTGGATCGGGAAAACACAAGCGCAACTTGGCGATAACGTTTCAGCGCAAGCCTCCTGGCAACAGGGGCAGGCAATTGATTCAACGAACTATTACAGCCTGCGTGCGCGCGATTTATTGTTGGGCATTCCCCCATTCAGCGCGCCTCCAGTTACTAATTTGAATCCTGATCTTGAAAAGGAAAGAAAAGATGCAGAGGCGTGGGTTCGCCTGACATTTGAATTACCCGCCGAGACGGATCTAACGGGTCCGGGCGCTCTCGCGTCAGACCCGCGCTTCATCCGCGGGACCGAATTATGGGAACTTGGCATGTACGATGAGGCGCGGCTTGAATTTGAGTCCCTGCGCGAATCGGTCAGCGGCAACCCCGCAGATAGTTTTCGGCTTGCCAATCATCTGCTCGGAATCGGTTTGTACCGCACTTCCATCTTTGCCGCTCGAGAGGTGCTGACGCTTGCCGGGCTTGAGAGTCAATCCGCTTCTTTGACCGCCCCGCCTTATTTCAACCACATTCGCTACGGTTTGTATTATCAAGAACTGGTTACAACTGAATCCCAGAATTATGGGCTTGACCCGCTCTTTCTGTTCAGTGTGATCCGTCAGGAAAGCTTATTTGAGGGATTCGTAAAATCCACGGCTGGGGCGCACGGGCTGATGCAGATCATCCCCAGCACTGGCGAACAAATCGCGGGCGAACTCAACTGGCCCCCGGGTTACGCATCTGATGATCTGTATCGTCCGAATGTCAGCGTGCGATACGGCGCGTATTACTTCGATAAAAACAGGGATTTGCTCGGGGGAAGTTCATATGCCGCGCTAGCCGCGTACAATGGCGGGCCTGGAAACGCCATTGTTTGGCATCAACTGGCGGGAAACGATCCCGATCTATTCGTTGAGGTCGTCCGTTTTGAGGAAACGCGGAATTACATTCGTTTTATTTACGAGATATTCAGCACATATCGAATGTTGTACACCCCTATTCAATAAAAAACCCTGCAAAGATTCTAACTCTTCGCAGGGTTTTTGAAATCTATCCCATGTGCGCTACGATACGCTGGTGAGCGGTCTCCACATCCATATCCGTAACAGAAATCAATTTGTCGCGGCCCGACATGCCTGCAACAATATCCAGCCGCGATTTTGGCACGCCGAGAATATCCGCCATGAATTCGATCAACGCTTCATTTGCCTCATCGTCTGCGGGTGGTGCGGCAATGCGCACTTTGATCGTGCCATCATCCAGCATCTCAACGATCTCATTGCGGCTGGCGCGCGGCGTCACCCGCACCGCCAGAGCCGAGCCTTTCCTGCCATCGTGCAATTTGAATTTTCTATCAGCCATAATTACCTCAGGGAAAGTAGAAAGGCAGTGAGAATGCGCCCGGCGAATTGAATCAACAGGATCAAAACCAACGGGCTGAAATCCAACATGCCGACGAGCGGGACAATACGGCGGATGGGAATCAGCATCGGTTCGACGATATTATCTATTCCACGACGGATCGGGTGATACGGATCCATAAAATAAGAAAGGATGACAGAAACAAAGACAAGCAAAACAAGGATTTGGGATACGGTGCTTACAACTAAAATCAGGATGTCCATTACGCTTCATGCTCCGACTTATGTCTGCGCGCGCCCACGATAGCCGTTCCCACGCGGACGAGGGTCGCGCCCTCCTCCACTGCCACCGCGAAATCTGCACTTGTGCCCATCGAGAGTTCGCGCCAGTCCGCTTGAGGGAGTTGAGTCGCCAGATGGTCACGTAACAGCCTCAGACGTAGAAAGAAGCGGCGCGATTCCTCAGGGTCCGTTCCCAGCGGAGGCATGGTCATTAATCCGTGGACGCGCACGTGTCCTACATCCAGTAAAGAATTAATTTCGGGAAGTAATGAATTCCAACTTGATTCATCGGAGGCATCCCAGCCAGATTTGCTTTCCTCGCCGCCTACATTGAACTCGAGCAGGACAGGCAAAATGCGATTGCTCTCCGCGGCAAAACGATTCAGGCGCCGGGCAAGTTTTAAACTATCGAGGGAGTGTAAAAGTGCAAAATGATCAGCCACGAGGCGGGCTTTGCGGCTCTGCACATGACCGATCATATGCCATTCTACCCCACTTTGCATCGGGATGGATTGAATTTTCGTGACACCTTCTTCAGGATAATTCTCGCCAAGAATTTTTACGCCCGCTTCGATGGCGGCTTGCACAATTTCAATCGGTTGCGATTTTGTGACGACGACCAGCCGAACATCATGTGGATCGCGGTTGCTCTTGCGCGCGGCGGTTGCAATTTGATCGAGTGTGTGAAGATAATTTTCGCGGATGGATGGGACGAGAGAATGCATTGAATTAATTCTACTTTGATTTACCATGGGGACATAAGACGCTAAGATTCTCTTTTCTCCGTACTTCAGTGTCTCAGTGGCGAAACTATGTTTTGACCTATCGCGCTTCGTCTTCGCTCCTCAACGAGCATTCGTCGCTCCGCTCAACGCGAGTTATTGCAAGGATATCAACGCGCCGAAACGACCGGTGCGTCCTTTTTCGGCGCGGTGCGAGAACCAATCGTCAGTGTGACAGGCTGTGCAGATTCCGGCGATTTCGACTTTTCCAACGCCCGTGCGTTCCAGGAGGAGTTGATTGGTCTTCCATAGATCGAAATGAATCTTGCCGTTGTGCGATTTCAACACCTGTTCCGAGTCGTCCCCGAATTTTTGCATTACTTGAAGAATCACATCCGCGCCGATTTCATAGTGATCGGGCCCGATAGAGGGACCGATGCCCGCGATAATATCGGCAGGGTTTGAGTCGTATTGCGCCTTCATCTCGTTCACCATTGACGCGGCAACGTCGCGCAGCGTACCCATCCAACCCGCGTGAGCCACACCGACAACGCCTTTGCGCGGGTCGTGAAGCAAAATGGGAACGCAATCTGCGAAGCGCATGAAGAGTGTCACGTCGCGTTTGTCGGTGAGGATGATATCCGCCTGGCGCAGAGACTCACCCTCCGGGCGCGGCGCATTGGCACAGACCGCGTCAGCGCTGTGGACCTGCCATACGTCGAAAACAGATTCGGGGTTACGTCCAAGCGCATTCAGGGAAAGATTCCGATTCTTTCTCACGCGCTCAAGATCGTCACCGACCGTCGCGCCCACATTGAGCGACCCCCAGGGTTCAGGGCTTACCCCGCCCTGACGCGTGAACACGGCATGGCGTGTCTTCAAGGTTTCAAATTGAAAGTAACGGAGTCCGTTGTGTTGGGTGAATGGCATTTCTACGCTCTCGCAGGGTCTACGACTCTGCGAACTCTTTATTATTCACGGCGGTCAGAGACCGCCTTTGAGCCACAAGGCTCAGGACAAAGTAGATTGTATGATGGAAGCAAACTTCTTGATGAAGAATTGACGGGTCTCAGCCATAGACTCTTCCATGTAAGGGTAGGCAAACCAGGCTGTCGCGAGACCGAAGAGTCCGCCGGTGAACAGGCGCAGGAACGGCGTGCTTTCCCGATACGGAAGAATGCCTGCAAGCCAGGTCCATTCTATCTGACTGAAGAGTTGAGAAAAACCATCCAAGCCGATGGGACCCATGCCGATCAAAATCCATGCCATCCAGTGCAAAGGCTTGATGCGGCGTCCTGTTGCCGCATAGATCACGCCGAAGAGCAAGATCGCGCCGTAAATCGCAATGTCACGTTCGCAGAGAGCCATTTTGTAGCCAACGACTTCATCGCCGATATATTGCCGCGCCTGAAAACGGGAATTACTTGCCGGATCGCGGACTTCACTGATGCCTGTTGCCTGCTCGAATGTCTTGACTCCGTTTATGCCCGCCTCTTCCAGCGGATAAAAAGCCTGTTCGCCAAACAGGAAGAATGACCTGAACCCAAACTGATGACAAAGCGGCTTGTAGATCGTGTAAATCACACTGGCAGGGATCGGCGCGCCGGCTTTCATCAACACCGGCGCGAGCATTGGCAGACCAAAATAAAACAACATGAAGATATTCAGGGCGGCAAGATAATGGCGTGAAACCCAATACATCATACGGTCACCCCCGCTAATTGATTGCCCGCGCTGTACCCGCTCATAATGATCGTCGCGTCCCAGTTTATCGAGCTGACCGCGTCGATCCACCGCCGCGCCGAGCGTCATGCTCAATTTTTGTTTATCGAAAGGGGATTTCAAACTGTACGGACCCACTTCGACCACGGGAACCTGTTCGCCGTAGGTTTTTTGTAACGAGGGGTCAGAATCCACATCCACTTCCACGAGGCGATGTGGGAGCTTTTCTTTAAGCGATTCCAAATCAGCCTTTGCCGTGCCGCTGGCTGGATGGTCTTTGCGAAAATAGAGGGTGACTGTAAGCATAATTCTAATAGTAGACTTCTCGGATAAGTGGCCCACTGCTTAGCCACTGAGTCCACTGAGGCTTTTGAGAAAATCTCGTTTTCTCTGCGATCTCCGTGGCAAAATGACTTTCGCATGAGGTCGGAAAAAGCCTTACAAACCGAAATCAATCCAGAAGAACTGACCTGCCGCGGCGAGACGTTCAAAAATACCAGTGAACAGCATGAAACCAATAATCACAAGGACCACACCCATGACAATTTCAACATAGTGCATGGTTTTCCCATATTTCCGCAACACAACAGTTACCCACCCGACGCCAAGCGCGGCAAAGAGAAACGGAATCGCGAGCCCCGCTGAATATGCCGAGAGCAATGACACACCCTGCGAAATCGAACCGCCGTTCAAGGACAGTGTGAGGATCGCGCCGAGAACCGGTCCAACGCAGGGAGCCCAACCTGCCGAAAAGAATATGCCCATAAGCGAAGAGGATAGATATCCCCACTTGCGATCCGGCAACTGCTGGACGCGCGTATCATATTCCAAAAACGGGATGCGAAAGACGCCGATCATGTGCAAGCCGAATACGATCACGATGATCCCGCCGACTTTCGCGAGGATGAAGCGCAGGTCAAACAACGCACGCCCGAGCGCGGAGGAGGCAACGCCCAGCGTGATGAACACAAAACTAAAGCCAAGTACGAACGCAAGTCCATGCGTGAACGTTATGAAGCGATTACTCTCGGTCACTTCGCCGCCTGCGGCGCGTCCGCCCAGATAGCCGACATACGCAGGGACGAGCGCAAACACACAGGGCGAAAGAAAGGATGCCAGCCCGGCGAGAAATGCAAGACCCAGAGTTACATTTGCAAAATCCATAAAATTCCTTTTATCAATTCTCTACTAGACCTCTTGCAAAAGTCTATTTGCCACAGAGAACACAGAGAAAATGAGCTTTTCTCAAAGGTCTCAGTGGGCTCTGTGGCTAAGTAGCGTTCACTTATGCAAGAGGTCAACTGTACAAAAGTCGTTACGAGGCGGTTTTTTCGGAAGCAATCTACTTTTATTGTGAGCAAATTCGCTTCAAACGGGGATTGCTTCGCCGCCAAAGATCAGGAGCGGCGGCTCGCAATGACAGCACTTACCTCAACCTATAATTTGATCTCTGAAGTCACCACAATCGTACCATGATCGGGGAGTGAGACTCGCATTTCGCTTTGAGCCAGAGAGATATAAGGAGTAGTCCAGCGAAAGATCCATTTCGCATCCTCAGGGGCAACGTTGATGCAGCCATGTGAACGCTTCTCCCCAAAGGCGTTATGCCAGAACGCTCCATGAATGGCGATGCCGTCGCCACTGATCATTGTGGTCCAGGGTACCGCCGGTGTAGAGTAGCCTGACTGAAAACTGCCGGCGGTCATATTGAGGGACATAATCTTCCAATGGGTCAGCAGGTTGCCCACCGGAGTTGCAAGCTTTGTGCCCACTTCTCCAGTGGCAGGATCATACGATAACCCACTGGAGATGCGGCAGAAGTAGACTTCGGTATTCCCCTCATAACAGGATAAGGTTTGATAATCCAGGTCAGCTTCGATCCTTTTATCGTTCGGGTCCACATCTGGGTTGATCGGCGAAACATCTTCATCAGTCAGCACTTTGAAACCGGCGCCATCCCCCCAAAAGAACTCACCATACGCGCCGTACCCATACCCATGTCCGTTTGCGTCCTCATTCCAGCGATATTCGGCAAAGCCGTTATTCGTGCGAACTTGATCAATCCACACAATCTGACCATAATATACACGCGGGGGAAAGTTATAAGCAATATGATCCTGCATCCAGGGCGAGGCAACCACACCTTCATGCGCCAGATCAACGTATGGGACAGTCACTTCCGCCCAAAAACCGGGTTGTCCGGCGGGCATTTCCGTAATCGGGTTGTTGGGTTTGTTGTAAGTGGGCTGAACGACGGAAGAATAAATATAACCCTGAGGAGTTTCAACATAACGTTGATTAGTGAGACCACCAACCACATTCCCAATCACCTGCCGTCCCCATTCCACGAGTGTGTCGGCGGGCATTTTGCCGATGGATGTATTCAAGCCGGGGTCATTCGTTGGGCGGCTGCGAAGATCTATATCTGGTTCAAGGACACGCCCGATGATTTCACTTGCGGGGAATTGGGGTAATCGCTTCGGTTCGGATAAATACTCCAAGCCAAACACCCTGTAAGGTTTAAACGCCAGCGCGCCCAAACCCACACCAGCCAACTTCATAAATTCACGACGAGATAGTTTGTGATTCATTCATACACCATTGCTTTATGCTTCTGCAGGGTCTCCCCATTCGGGGATGATATGTGACCCTGCGGTTTCTTGTGAAATGCGGCGGTCGGAGACCGCCTTTGAGCAAACATTAAGCTTACCTGCAAACAAAATGCCAGTCAACACGAGCCTGAGAGAGGATTAATCTGCAAAAAATTTCTTCAGCGCGTTCAAACAATTCACACTGACCTTATGACCAACTTCGTCTTCGCAATAGTTCACTTGCGCGCCAGCCTGCTCGAGCAAGGCAATCGAAGCGCGGGCGCGATCAATGGTCACGGTTTCATCTTTGGCGCCATGAGTCACGAAGAACGGCTTGCCGTCCAATGGACGTTGTGACACGAGCGCTTCTAACCCGCTCGGGACGAACCCCGCCAGGATTCCCACTTTACGGATTCGATGCGGATACAGGAATGCGAGCACGTTACACATCACCGCGCCCTGACTGAATCCCATCATATCGAAGCCGCCCGCTTCGATCCGAGCCCTTCGACTCGGCTCAGGATAAACCGACGATTGGTACGCGTCAATGAGGCGGATCAGCGCCTCAGCGGAGGGTCGAAGCTGTTCGAGGCTGGGCATGCCGAAATCCGAGGAAGGAAGCGGACGCCACGAGTAGCCGCCTGTTTCAGCGACGTGAGGCGCGCGCGGGGCGATCATCCAATAATGAGGAGGCAAATCCCGCGCGAAGACCCACATCGAATTTTCGTCGCCGGTGAATCCATGAATCAACAATAAGAGTCTTTTCGGACTCTGCGAAGAGCGGGCTCGCAGGGTCCAGCCTTCAAATTGAATCAATTGGGTGTCAATCCCGCTCGCTGGGCTGAGAGAGTTAGAGATGCGAGCGGGATTTTCACGGTTTGCACGTTTTTGTATCCAATCCAACAGTTCGAGGGAGAGAAAGATCAAGACGAGAGGCGCAAGCCCGGCAAGCAGGCAAAGAAATCCCAGCACCGCCGCGCCCGAACCATAAATGATGTAAATCAACCCAATGCCAACGAGGAAGAGGAGCAGGAACGCTCCAACGCCCAGTTGTATGTCCGTCTGTTTTGCATACTTGCGTACATCTCTCACGGCTATACTCCGATTGCACGGCGCAGGCGATTGTGCCATGCAAATAAATCTTTCAACCCGGGCAGAACGGATTCAACAGCCTCTTCCCCTCTTCGCGCAATGTCACGCACATTGACGCGCTCGAGTGTATCAAACTCAATTACCTGCGGACGGATGATGATCTCAGGTTGATCCACTTCAAGGCGATATTGAGCCACCGCGCGGCTGACGATATCCAGCGAACGGAGAAACACGTCCAGCGCCTGCGCGTATCGCATTTTCGTGATCCGATCAAGAATCACCTGGGGTAGATATTCTGGCAGTGGAATATTCCATGTTTGCGCGGGACTCCCCATTGGCTCGTTGAGTACAACCGCAACGACTGGCAGATTTGGTGCAAGAGAACGCGCAGGCGCAACAGGGACCGGATCGAGAGCGCCGCCATCCACCAACTCCCAAACACCGAGCCGGCGCGCGGGGAAAATTCCGGGGATCGCAATCGTCGCGAGGATGGCACCCACGAGCGAGCCTTCCGAAAGGAGGATTTCGCGTCCGCTTTGTAGATCTGCCGCGGTGAGGATGCAGGGAATCTTCAGGTGGTCGAAGGTTCGATCTCCGATGACGCTCTCAAGCCATTTTGCTGCGCCTGCCAAACCCAGCAGGGAGGGTCCGTCGTTCGGCGCGTGACCGTAGAGCTGGGTCTGGTCTACTGCACTGAACATCTCTTCGATTTCGTCGGGCGAATATCCCAACGCGTGGAAGACAGCCACGAGACCGCCGAAACTCGTCCCTGCAACCGCGTGGATGTGAAACCCTTCCCTTTCGAGTTTGCGGATGACGCCAATGTGCGAGTTGCCTCGCGCGCCGCCTCCACCCAGGGCGAGAGTGAGGTGCATGTTGTTGTTTTCCATTCTTCACCACGAAGGTCACTAAGGAACACAAAGGATTCATTTATGGCGAGTTAATTATCCAGAGGGCTTTTGACTGCCATTCCCCCGCGTTGCAGGACGTGGGTGTAGATCATGGTGGTGCGGACATCCTTATGACCGAGGAGTTCCTGGACCGTGCGGATATCGTAACCGTTTTGCAGAAGGTGGGTGGCAAAGGAATGGCGAAAGGTGTGACAACTGACACGTTTTTGGATGCCTGCTTTTTTGGCGGCTTCCTTGACAGCGCGTTGCAAACCGGAGGAGTCAAGATGATGGCGGCGCTCCTTTCCGCTACGAGGGGCAAGCGCGCGTTTGGGAGCAGGAAAGAGGTATTGCCAGATGAGTTCGCGGGCAGCATTGGCGTATTTCTTTTCGAGGGCATACGGGAGATAGACTTCACTACAGCCGGCGGCCAGGTCTTCGTCGTGAAAGAGGCGGGCGCGTTCGATCTGACGCTGAAGGTCGGGAATGACAGAATCAGGCAGAGGAGTGACCCGATCCTTTTCCCCTTTCCCATCGCGCACAGTGATGGTTTTGTAAGCGAAGTCAATATCCTTGACGCGCAGGCGGACACACTCCATCAAGCGTAATCCAGAGCCGTAGAGTAGTTGAGCCATTAGTTTATGAAACCCAGCAAGGTGGTTGATGACGCGCAGGGTTTCTTCACGCGTTAAAACCGTCGGGAGGCGCTCAGGGCGCCTGGCGCTGGATAGCAAGACTGGCTCGATATCTTTGTGGAGGACTTCGCGGTAGAGGAAAAGGATGGCGCTGAGAGCCTGATTCCCCCGGCACCGACCACCGGGGCGGTGTGGGTTGAGGCGGCAACGGTGCACTCCGAGGCAAGGTAGGCGAGGAAAGCCTGGATTTCCGGTGCGCGCATCTCATTGGGATGACGTTTTTGATGAAAAAGGATGTAGCGGCGGATCCAATCCAGGTAGGTTTCTTCGGTGCGGTAGGAATAATGTTTGAGGCGCAGGGTGTCGCTGACGAGGTCCAGTAGTATTTTTGCCATGTTTGCTTGACTTTTACTTTCAGGTGGTTATAATGTCCCTCAGCATACGATGTTTTTTGCATTTTAGGTTGAGGAGTACCGAATTATATATCATTTATGGCAAATGCCGCCTATAGCCTGTTATCTGGATCGGATCAACCAAGTCCGTTGTTGGGCGGCAGAAATGACCGACAATGATTGCAGGAAAAGAAGAAAGGAGCTGAGCATTCGAGCAAAGAATATTTTGGATTGTTAGTCGAGCATGTCACGAATTACTCATATGTGAAAAAGGAGCAGAATAAATGCCAAGCAAATCAAAAAGCGGAATCAAGAAGCGCGTCACCCGTAAACCAAAGCCAGAAGTTGCGATGTCGCCGACTGAAGGGTTAACGCTCTCAACATTGGCCACGCGGGCGAGTTCAAGCGACCACAAGACAGGGTTCATTGTGCCGAATCAATCTGCATTGAGAGAAGGGTCCTCCACTGAAGAGCACCCTGCAAGTGCTGTTCTTCCACCTCAAAACCCAGAGAAAGTGTCTCATTCATCGATCACGCAACGGCTGCGAAAAATACTTGCGACGGCACAGGAGTAAAGGGATGAAAGTAAGCTTTCGAAACAAATACCATTCGACCGTCTGGGTAGCGATTATGCGATATAACCCGGACAAATGCGGCGAATACGGCAACTGGCAAACCAAGGGTTGGTGGCGACTTGATCCCGGTCAAACAAAACAAGCTTTTTCCACAACAAATAGGTACGCTTGCTTCTATGCGGAAGCTGATGACGGAGCCTTTTGGGCAGGGCCCTACGGTCCCGTTTACGTATACTACGAAGCATTTGACTCCTGTGTGAATATCGGCTCTACAGCTGCTTATGGCACAGTTGGCATGAGGTTGCTAGATTTGGGTTGGTGGGCATGGAATCCATTAGCTACTCACACTGTTAATCTCAGCGGCTGATCAGAGTTGAGATTGTGTGGAAAGTCTCATATCTGAGGTATATAGAGGTGTATAGCTGAAGTCACCAGCGCCGCCCAACACAGCGTGCAGCGGATTGGCGGGTATGCAAGGCACAAAAGGACAAGTTATTAACCCGCCAACCGCTAACGCTTGCCGTTGGGCGCTAATTACCGTAAGGAGCTTTCCAAGTGGGTCACATTTTCATTAGCTACAGCCATAAAGATAAGGAATATGTGCATAAGTTCGCTAAGGCACTTCAAGAGATGGATTTTGATGTTTGGATTGATGATCGTATCGACTACGGAACGCGTTGGCCGCTTGTCATAGAAGATGCCATAGACACTTGTGAAAGCTTCATTCTTGTGGCTAGCCGAAATTCGCACGAATCCAAGTGGGTGCAACATGAGTTTGCCCGCGCACAGCGTTTGGAAAAGAAAATCTTGCCGCTGTTACTGGATGGTGAAGCTTGGCTATCATTCGAGTCGATTCAATATTTCGACGTTCGAGATGGAAACTTGCCAAACCAGAAGTTCTATGATGCCTTGAAAGCCGTTGAAAAGTGGCTCTTTGCCTATCTGCGCGAGCAAGTCACAGGTATTTGGCCCATTTACAGAAATGAACAGTATGGATTTTCCGTGCATTATCCGAATGGCAAAATTGCCGAAGAAAGAGATAACTATTTTCAGGTTGATCTACCAGGAATTCAAGGCACTGATCTAAGTGAGAGGTTTTTGTCTATTCATTGTAAGAATGATGGCGATTTCTCAAACCGAAATATTCATGACTCGTCATGGCCTCGTAAGAGTTATGTAGACGTGCTTGGCCTCACCTTTTTACGAGAAAGTGAGGAAGAGGGAGGAATGAGCCGAATCCATTCAGTCACAAGCTTTTCCACGCAACGTCAATCCAGAGTTGTAAACCTTACTTTTCATCTAGTTACGGTTGCAGCAGATGCTTTTTACTTGGGACCGGGAGTAATTGTAGAAATAGATAAGAAGGCTGCAACAAACTTATTGTTGGGAGTTGCAAGTTCCTTCACCTGGTTCGACTAAAATATGATGAGCAAAAGACAGAACCTCAGCAATTATCGAAGGATAACCGTCGCAAGAGCGCCCAACAATGCGTGCAGCCGACAAGTGGGACTCTGCGCGTTTTTCGGGCCTCTTTCTGGCTTCGAGTTTATACTGCTCTCAAGCCGAGTCCAGTCCCGCCCACTTGCGGCTAACGCCGACCGTTCGGCGGCGACATTGTGCCCAAACAATGGGTTCGACCTCAGAGGTAGGTACGGATGAGAGATTTGAAGAAGCAGGAGCGAATCGCCATCGAAGCCGTCGCTAGACGGTTCTCCGCAACGTGGGAAAAGGGTTGTGATCCCCCCGACGCCTATGTCATGGTTGCTGGGAAACGGGTTTCTGTTGACATCAAAACCCTCAAACGGCGCAGCACTAGCCAAGGTAACTCCGCCAAGCCTCGTTTGAGGTTCGATAAGGTTGCGACCTGGCTCATTGAACATATGCAAGCCATCCTTGGCGAAATCGTGCCAGACGGCATGATAGTGTTGCTGACCATCACCGCTCCCATCCGTTTGCCATCGAAAACCGCTGCCTCGCTGAAAGACAAAATACAAACTCTTCTCGGGCGGGGATCGCTGGGTCGAGACGAGAAAGACACGATTCACGGGAATCGTGTCCAGATTCGACTTGTGAGAGCCGAATCTAAGCGAGCACCAAAAATGATTGGGTTCGTGCACAATTCCAATTCAGACCCACTACTATTTTTGAATATGACACGTGAGTTGCTTGAGCTAGTCAGCACCGAGGCTGGCAAGCGGGCACCGAGGCTTGCGGGTGATCGATGGCTTGTTGTGCCAAGCGCCGAAGGAATTTCATGCCTAGAGGCATATCGCTATATCTATTCTCAGCTGCGCATGGCGACCAACTTTAAGAAGGTTCTCATGGTGTTTGGCGATGGGCGTGTCGGGTTGTTGACGGGATGAATCCAGTTTGCGCTGTCCCCGTAGCGTTCTTCGAGCTACGGAAGGTTTGGGGATGAGGAAGCCAGTGAGCCCACGCCGCCGAACACAGCGTGCAGCCGACAAGTGGGACTCTGCGCGTTTTTCAAGTCTATTCCTAGCTTTGGGTTTTTTCCGGCTCCCAAGCCGAGTCTTGTCCCGCCCACTTGCGGCTACCGATAACTTGCAGTGTCAAGGGTTTTCCGAGTTCGATTTTTCCACGGCCGTTCTCATGGCCGTTCTTTTATTTCCCGCCCTGGATTTCTTGTTTTAGGGAATGCTTCGCCGCCCCCGTCGCCACCTGGTTTCGCGCCGGGGTTGCGAGTTCCTGATTCAGTTTTTCCTTCAATCCCGCCCTAGCCGGTCAAGCCCAGTTCCTCCATGCGCGCCAAGACTTCTGCTCGCGGCGCCAGGCAGCGCGGCACGTTCCTGCGCACGATGCGCGTGATGTCCGTCTCGATCCCAAGTTTCATCAAGGCGTATTTGGCGAACTGCTTGTAGGTCAGTCCCAGGCGAACCTGCTCATCCAAATCCCAGGACAATACCAACATCTTGTAGGCCAGGTCTTCTTCGCTGGCATGAACGTCAGTCTCTTCTTTGGTCATGACATGCCAGACCGCCACCAGCAGCTTCCGCGCAATCACCACGATCGCTTGATTCGGTTTGCGCATACGGCGCAGATATGTTTCGTATTGTTCTTTCCAGTACGGCGACATCCTCACCGCACGCCAAGCCGCTTCCACCATCGCCCAGCGTAACTCCTTGCGTCCGCTCTTGGTGATCCGCTTCTCGATGTGCTCCTTCCCGCTGTCGTGCACCCCGGCTCCCAAACCAGAATAGCCTACCAGTTTGCTGGAACTCTCGAAGCGGCTGATCTCACCTATCGCCGATAACACCGTCATGGCAATCACCACTCCGATGCCTGGCAGTTGCATCAAACGAACTGCCTGCTTTCCCCAGCTCTCGCCCATGCTCTGTCTCCCCAACTCAACATCTACCTCCCCTTTGCATTTCTCGATCTGTTCGAGCATGGCAAGTTCCTGGCGAATTTGAAGTTTCTCCATGGCACTGACCGCCGTTTGTTCGTCCCACCAGGTCTGGTCGGTCAAGCCGCCTTTGGGCAACCGCAGATTGTGTTTGTGCAGCAGGCTTTGTAACCGATTGCGTATCATCGTCCCCATCTTCATCAGCCGGTTGCGGTACGAGATCATCCCGCGCAACTCCCGCACCCCCACCGGCGGCACCCACACCTCCGGCACGATGTCCGCGATCAACAGGCGGATCAACCGCTTGACATCTTCCTTGTCCGTCTTCACCCGCGCTTCGGCGATCTGCCGCACCGCGCCCGCATGCGCCACCACGGTGCGACTTGCCAGCGGCGCAACGATGTCATAGAGGTCCCACACGTTCGTCGTGGTCTCAAGGACCACCGCGTCTCTTTCGCACAGGTTCTTCTTTGCCCATTCGCGAAACTGCCCCATCGTGACGCGCCTCGGTGGCATTGTCCATTCCTGGGCCGCGTTCATCCCCCCAGCCAGCACGTACTCCTTGTGAATGTCCAACGCCACGTATCGTTCCTGCCCTCTTGATTTTTCGTTTCCTTTCATGCTACACTCCTTTTGGTGTTTGTGGATTGGGACGTGGATTTGTGGGTATGAGTAGCAGCTACCGATTCGGGTTCTGTGTCCCAGATTAGGTTCCGCCGGGTGTCCAATTAACGCAACGGGCTCACAAGTCCCATAGCCGCGGTCGGACAACCCAGACACTCACACCCCATCAGCGTCCCTGCGGCAGTATCCCCTCAAGGATACGCTGATGGCACATCCCAAGCAAGTTCATTCTAATAACGCAAGCCGTTGGGCGGTTATAATGAGCCATCATGCTGACTATTGACATCGAAACAGCCCGGCGTTTCATCCTCGGCAAGCAGGGCTTATGGCCCGGGCGCCGTTGGCGCGGCATCAAGGGCACAGAGCAAGCCATGCG
>Ga0247727_10003397_pt1 | contig 35221 bp, 32 predicted proteins | sample WisWelCaveWW1625_FD_202498 | JGI IMG/M metagenome (GOLD analysis project Ga0247727, IMG submission 202498) | Biofilm microbial communities from Wishing Well Cave, Virginia, United States - WW16-25 | ecosystem: Environmental > Aquatic > Deep subsurface > Groundwater > Cave microbial mat | place...
AAGTGAGTCGGGTAAAATAAGCGCATGTTGCCCTTGCCAACCAAGACGAGTATTTTATCCGCCCTCCAATCGCATCAAAGCCAAATCAAAGCCTTTGGCGTGAAGCGGCTGGGCTTGTTTGGCTCGTTTGTGCGCGAACAGCAAAATGCCGAGAGCGACGTTGACCTGTTAGTGGAATTTGAACCGGACCGCAAGACCTTCGATAATTTCATCCATTTGTCGTTCTACTTGCAGGATTTATTTCAGCGCGACGTGGAAGTGGTGACTCCAGAGTCTCTGAGTCCTTACATCGGCCCCTATATTACGCGGGAGGTGGAATATGTCCCGTTCGCCGCGTGAATACCTCCGCCATATTCTGGATGAGACGCGATATCTGATGGGCCAGAGTGAGGGGCTGACGAAAACTCAATTGATTCAGGATGAAACGTTGCGGCGGGCATTTGTGCGGAGTTTGGAGATTATCGGCGAAGCCTCGAAACAACTTCCCGATGACTTTAAGCGCAAACACAGCCACATCGAGTGGCGAGCGATTACGGGTATGCGTGACCATCTCATTCACCGCTACTTCGGCATAGACTATGACATTGTATGGGATGCCGTCATTCATCAAATACCAGCGCTTCATCAGGAGATTGAGCGCATACTTCAAAACACAACAGATCGTGATGAATAAAAGCCACCAACCAAACATCAGCCTCTTGTCAGCGCCCAGACTTCCGCAGTTTGGGCGCTTCACTTTACACATCGCCCATTCCCGGCTATCCTCGCCCCAATGACCAATTACCATTTACCAATTACCTCCCGGAGTCCCCCATGCTCACCCAAGCCTACACCCTCCACCCCCGCCTTATCGAACTCCGCCGCACCATCCATCGCCATCCCGAACTGGGCTTCGACGTTCATCGCACCGCCGAACTCGTCACGCGCACGCTGGGGGAATTGGGCGTGGAAACGCAAACCGGCGTGGGCAAAACCGGCGTCGTTGGCTATATCGGCGAAGCGGACGCCGATGGCCCGGTGATCGGCATCCGCGCCGACATGGATGCTTTGCCGATTCTTGAAGCCAATCAATTTGAGCACGCCTCGCAAACGCCGGGCAAGATGCATGCCTGCGGCCACGATGGGCATACCACCATGCTGCTGGGCGTGACGATGTTGTTGGCCAAAGAAAAAATTCCCGGCCAGATTCGGTTGCTGTTTCAGCCCTCCGAAGAAATCGCCGACGCCGAAGGCATCAGCGGCGCGCCGCGCATGATTGCGGATGGGGCGCTCAAGGGCGTTGACCACATCATTGCCCTGCATGTGGATAGCACCCTCGACACCGGCCAGATTCGGGTCGCGGCGGGCAAGGTCAGCGGCGCGGTGGACACGTTCCGCGCCCACGTCATCGGCAAGGGCGGGCATGGCGCACACCCCGATTGGGCCAACGACCCCATCTGGCTGACGGCGCAAGTGTTGAACGCGCTCTATGCTGTGCCATCGCGCCGCGTTGACCCATTCCAGCCGTCTGTCCTTTCGCTCGGCATTGTGCGCGGCGGCGAGGCCGCCAACGTCATCCCGCCCTCCATGTATTTGGAAGGCACTCTGCGGAGCATGGACGACAAAGTGCGCGAGCAATTGATTTCAGAAGTTGAACGATGTTTAGGCATTGCCCGCGCGCTGGGCGGCGATTACAAATTGGAGATTGAACGCGGCTACCCCAGCATGTTCAATGATGCCGGAGTGGTGGATCGTATCCGCGAAGTGAGTCGCGACCTGCTCGGCGCAGACTCATTGGCCGAATCACGCCTGACCATGGGCGCCGAGGATTTTGCTTACATGACCCAACTCGCCCCCGGCGCGATGTTTAGCCTGGGCACCAAAAAGCCCGGCGGCCAACCGCTCTACGCCCACACGCCGGACTTTGACATTGACGAAGACGCGCTCCCCATCGGCGCGGCGATGCTGGCCGAGACCGCCCTCCGACTCATGCGGGCAAGTTAAACCACAGAGCGCACGGAGACCACAGAGAAAAACTCTGTGCGCTTCGCGTCTGTGATCTCTGTGGTAAGTTCTCTCTGTGGATTTTGAAATTTGCTATCTCCTGCTCGTCCCGCTTCAACCGCCCACCGCGTTGGGGCCAACCGTCTCGGCTCCGACCCCCAAAGACGCGCCCTACTTCTTCGACTTAGATATCGAGTTTCGCGCGGCGGGCGAGGGCGACATGCTCATTGAGCGCACACCCGTCCACATCCGGCGGCAGGTGTTGGATGATACGGTCTGGTTGGCCGAGTGTCGTTACCGTTTGCCCGATGCGCTGGGCCAGACCGCGGTGGCCCGCAAGGTGGCGGTGCAATCCGCCCTCAAGCAACAACTGCAACGCGAATCGGGCTACAGCGGTTCACTCCACGAAGAGTACACCATCCTGTTGATTCAAGAAGTTAATCTCGCTCCGGGTGAGTTTGCGGATGAACATGCCGCCGCCCTGGCCCGTTTACTGCGCTCCGTCACCGAGCCCTTGAACGAAGTGGATACGAGCGACATCCTCGCCGCCCGCGCCCGTTATTCTGAAAATGATTTGACGATTGTGGACTGGGTCGGCGGCCTCATCATCGCCAGACATGGCGACTTTCAATCCGACATCGAGTTGATGAAAATCGGCAACTATCAGATTTTGCGTTACCGTTTGCTGGATCGCGCCATCGAGCACAGTCTGCACACCCTGCGCGAAAATCTTGAAAGCGCCCGCCAACGCTGGATTCCGTCCTCCAACCGCACCCTGCAAGCCATTGTCGAGCAACGCCTGTCTCTCCTCCTCGATTTTGAAAAAATTGATCAATCGCTCCTCCTTATCGGCGACTGGTATTCGGCCCGGGTCTATCGCCTCATCGTAGAGCAGTTTTACCTCGACGATTGGAAGACCACCGTGAGCGCCAAGCTGGACAACCTCTCCGCCATAGATGGCATCGTGCGCGAGAACCTCACCTTCTCATGGCGGCGCGTGCTGGACACCGCCCAACTCATCGGCTGGCTCCTCATGCTGGCCGGGTATTACGTGTTGTTTTATCTGGATGCAAGCGCGCGCTAAATCAACGGGGGGGTTAAGCGGGGAAAACTTCCCGGCCTAAATAGGGGCAGACCCTCATGACAACGGGCGGGTTTCTCCAGTAGAGTGTCTACATCATCTTCCACTCACTTTACTTCAGGAGGCACATCATGCGAATCAAACCGACACCCCAACTGCTGGCCGTGATTATGCTGGCCCTGCTCACGGCTTGCCAATCCGCCGCCGACACGCCCGAGGCGCGCGTCTTCTTTACCAGCCCGGCCGAGGGGGCCAGCGTGTCCAGCCCGGTGCATGTGACCCTGGGCGCAGAGAACTTCACCGTGGAACCGGCGGGCGAAATCAAAGCCGGGGCTGGTCACCTGCACATCATGGTAGACGCGGACTGCTTGAAGCCCGGCGAGGTGATTCCCAAAGATGACACCCATTTGCACTATGGCAAAGGCCAGGTCGAAGCCGATTTGGAACTCGCACCCGGCTCACATACGCTGTGCCTGCAAGCCGCCGATGGCGCGCACTTTGCGCTGGAAGGCGCTGGCCTGACGCAGAAAATCACCATCACAGTGAAATGAACCCAAACATGGTGAGCCATATTTTTCGACCCACTCAATGGCACAGGCCCGCGCTCATCCTCGCGGGCCTCGTCTGGCTGGCACGCGCGGTGCTGGCGCTGTATGGGCCGGACTATTGGAGCCCGCGCACACCGCTGGATTACGCGGCGGTAGTGGGCACCAGCGTGGCCCTCATCCTCACCGCTGTAGGCGTGTGGGGCTTTTATCAACATCACCCGGTGCCACCCAGCCGCGCGCAAACTGTTTGGCGCGTGGGCATTATTGCTACGTGCGTTTCGGCGCTCACAGTGGGCATCAGCAATTTTCTTGAAGACGCGCTGATCGTCAGCGGGCTTGGATATGTGTGGGCCTTCGGCATTTTGACCTTGACTGCCGGTTTGCTCATGGCGGGCGTGAGCGCGTTTTGGGTGCTAGGCTTCTCGCGTTGGGTGGGCTTCTTGTTTTTAGTCTGCGCTATTGGTCTGCTCTTTACCGAATCAAATGGATGGTTTGGTCTGGGGTTGGCACTGTTGGCGTTGAGCGCACTTCGTTCTTCAAAGTAGATTAAGACCTGTCAGGTGGCGCGGGAAAATGCCCTGTTTTTTAGGGTTTGTGCGCGCCACCTGACAGGTCTGGCAGTGAAAGGAACTCAGTCATGAAAACCGAAAACCTAAAGATGGACACACGCAGTGCATTTCAAGTGCGCCTACAGCAACTCTTTTCGTTATCAGCCATGCGCCTTGATGTAACGGAACGACGCCCAGCGGTGTGGGCCGCCATCCTAAGCGGGGCTGGCCTCGGCCTGGTGTGGGGCATCGCCGCACGGATTTGGATGCGGCTGATCTCCACCCAACCGGAGTTCTCCATCTTTGGCACAGCGGCCATCCTGATTATCTCGACCGTCTTTGGCGCGTGGGCGGGCTTGGCTTTCGCCGCCCGGCGGCGTGGCTGGCGGGGGTGGGGCCACTATTTGCCGCGAAGCCTGGTGGTGGCTTTCTTCATTCCCTTTGGCGCGTTTGGAGGACTGCCTCTCATGCTGACCGTGCTCTTGGCGACGCTTGGCATCACCCAGCGGGCAGTAGTTGGTCTTTGGTTCCTAGCGGGGCTAACGATGCTCGTGGTAGCGGGAACTGATCTGGGCCTGCCAACGCTAGCGGCGTTCATTGCGCTGGTTGGTGCTATTGCAGTGACATTGTGGAAATGGCTTGCGCCGCGCTGGAGTGATGGGCGCACATTACGGCTCGTGAACACTTGGCTGGAGCGGATTGTGCGAACGATTCTGCTTCTGCTCGCTCTGGCTGGCTTTGTGTTCGTTGCGCGGGATATTTTGACCAGCAAACCCATAGTGTTAGGCCTGGTGTATGTCTGTTTCTACTTTATCTTGCTTTATCCTTTGTTCCTCGCGTTACGTATTGGCTTGAAACCTCGCTCCTAATTAAGTTTTGGACTTTGGCAAGTCCCCGGATTCGAGGCTTTAGCCGGTTTGATCTTCCCCGGCTAAAGCCTCGAATCCGGCAGAAAATTCAATCGTTGCCAAACTCCAGTTAAGTTGAGAGTCGTACAGTGAAAAAGATCCTCGGCGCTATTGGCATGTTAGGCGGCCTGTTCTGGGTCACCCTCGCGTTTTATCCGCCCCAGTGCGCGCCTGTCACCGAGGCCTCCGAAGTGCTATGCAATCGCCTATGGTCGCCCGCATTATTAGGCATGGGGCTGGGCTACCTTGGGTTGTTCCTAACCGCTCTACCATTGCTCACCCGAACCGCTAAGTTTTGCTTGATCGCCCTACTGGTCGGCTTCGCTCTGATGTTCCTGGGTAATGTTGTGGAATACTGGATGCTCAACGATTTACCACATCAAGGCCCAAATAGTTTCACTCGTGGTTTGGCTTGGATGACGGTTCTGTTGGGTCTTTTGGTGACTCAAGTGGCATCGGCCAGCGTTGGCTTTTTGGGCTTCAAGGCGAGATTCATTCCCAGATGGCTCAGTGTGTTCTTCCTATTGCTTTTTCCTGCTACGCTGACAGCTGGTTTCATTGGCCTGCATTGGGCGGGCGTACCTTTGGGTATTGTCAGCGGCGCGGCTGGGTTTTCGGGACTCATGCGAGACAGTGACAAGAGAATTCAAGCAGGTACTCTATGAACCCCTCCACCCTCCTCACTTGGGAAGACCGCCTGACACGTCTTTCATTCGCCCTCCTGCTCGGCGCTACCGCCTACGGCGTTTTCGTGGGTGCGACCATCACCATGTACTATGACACCGTGCCCAACATGGGCACCGTGGAAGATAACCTCGGGGGGCCACAACTTATCCTCTACTTGCTGGCCGTCATCGTTAGCCTGTCCCATTTGCCATTGGCCTTATCAGATATCAAGCACTCGCTTTGGAAACAGGCTTCGATTCGAGTCGCCGCCTTCATTGGCCCGCTCATCATCTTCCTGGGCGCCGAAGGCCTGATTGCACATTTCCTGTGGTGGTCGCCTCTCAGCGATACCGACCGCTTCCACATCCTGCATCACAGCCTCTTTGCAGGTGTTCCGCTCACACTCGGCTATTGGCTTCTGCTACGTTGGGGGTGGCGGCCCGCCACCTTCAAGGCCGTCGCCGCGCCCTCGCTTCGGGCTTGGCTGGTTAGCGGCGTTGTGCTGGTTTGGATGATGATGAGCATTGGCATTTTGATGGGTATGGTCTCGCCCCTCCTCTTTGGGGTGAGCGTGATAGGCGGGCTGGTGGCACTACCCGTGATATGGCGGGTAGCGGGCTAACATTAGAAAGACGCCCTGGAGGCACTGAAATGACACAAACGCTTTTAGATAACGTAGTTTCGCCCCTTGTGGGCGTGGGCAACGGGCACAAGGCCCGATGCTACAGCCTAAACTAAAAGGTATTGCCCTATGACAACCACCCTTGCGCCTTTCAAAATCAAGTGGCTTACAGCCAGTCTCTGGTTCGTCTTAGTTCTCGCGTTGGCGGCTTGCGGTGGCCGCCCCACCCTAGAGGCCGTGGATTATTTCAAGGTGGCGGTCATGGTGGATACGACTTCCGATCCGGTCAGCCAGGAACAGGCGAAAGCCATCATCGCGCTTGCCAATGAAAAACTGCTTGACTTGACCGGATTTGGCCTACAGCTGGTCGAATTTGCGGAGGAGGATAGCGGGGGTTCTATTGAGAGTTTGGTGGAGAACTACATGAATAGCCACGCCAGCGCCCTCCCCAATGGAATCTTGATTTTTTCCGTCGGAGACGATGATCGAGCGAAAGTTAATAGGGCTTATGCTCGGCAAATCCCTGCCCCCAGTGGCTTCAAGAACACTTTTGTTTCTCCGTATTTAGGAGATGGGTATATGTACGTCGCAGTTCTCCAGTTCAACCATCGTTACGCTGCCTGCGGCTATGCAGGCACAGACACCCTCCAAAGCCAAGTTTCCAGCAATGGCGAGTGCCGCGGGGTGGATGGCGAGGCTTGCGCGGAATGGAATGGGATGTGGGTTTGCAAGTCTGCCCTGGAGTTCCTGGAAGGGCATACGCCCATTGACCTGGCTACTGGCCCAGTCATCCATGAGTTTATGCACGCCTTTGGAGATAAGGGTCCTGACGATCATTACACGAGCGAGGCCTGTCATCAGGCAATGGGCTGGGAGCCGGATCATTATGATTTAGAAGAAGCGGAATACTACAATGACTTTTGCCCGAACGTGTATGACGTTTTTGCTGATTCGTACCGACCTTAGTCGATTCACGTCGGCATCGCCGCGATTCGCTGCGCTGTGCGTGCAGGTGAAGCCAGCCGTTAGACCGCCAAGTTCGCCCCAAGAAAGGAAAGATATGAATAACGCGCCAAGCGTCAAAGTCAGGTTATCAACGTATACCCGCTGGTGTGGAGCAGCCGCCATTCTAGGGGGCGTGTTACTCATACTCCGTTCGGCGACTTTTGCCTTTACCCACGGCACCCAATCTCAAGCCCAATTCGATACTCTCTTCGGTCTTAGTGGTGCTCAGTATGCCAAAATTTTTCAGCCCACCATCTGGCTCTGTTTTCTGCTCGGGGTTGTGGGTGTCAATGCCACACAGGCTGGACGCGCGAAACGCTGGGGGAAGATCGGCTTTGTCACAAGTGGGCTTGGCTATGGTTTGGCCGTACTCAGCTGGATACTCCAAGTCTGGATCGTAGACCCTGATCAATACTTCAACTCCGTTTTTGTGCAAGGCGGTTTCGGGCTTTGGCTTCTGGCCGTTCTGATTCAGACGGTCGGCATGACGCTTTTCGGACTTGCCCTTATGCGGGCGAATGCCTTACCTCGCTGGAATGGCTTGCCTGTGCTCATCGGCTTGTTGTTACTCGCAACAGCCGTATTCCAGTCGTTTGTCTTTGACACGTCTGATGGCAGTCTGGTGTGGAGCTTGATTTACATTTCGGCCTCTGTTCCCTATTCCCTTTGCTGGATATTGTTGGGATACACGGTTTGGTCAAACAAGCACGCGGCCTAACCCATTATAGAACTCCGAGTTCTTAAAGAACTCGGAGTTCTGGAAACTATGCCTACTCCTTTCTTCTCTCGCCTCATCCGCGTTGCCCGCCTTGATGCGAGCATTTACGCCGAGCTCAAAGACGACCAGACCACAACGTGGCAAGCCGTAATCATTGTTGTTGCTGTTGCCTTGTCTCACGCAATTTTAGGGGTGGTGTTTGCCACGCGCGGCAATTGGAATGTGCTCCGGTCAATCATTCCCAGCCTGCAATCGGAAATTATCTTCTGGCTGGTTCGGGCAACCGTGATGTATTTGATTGGCGCTCACATCTTTAAGTCGCCCGTTACCTATGGCGCCGTTTTGCGGACATTGGGCTTCGCGGCCTTACCCGGCGTTCTTTATGCGTTGGGCTTCATCTCAGACGCCATCCTGTGGATAAGTTGGCTCTGGCGCATTGCCACCATCGTTATCGCCACCCGCCAGGTTTTCAGATTGGGTTTAGGGGAAAGTATTGCGCTGGTGGCGGTGGGTGGAGTTGTTGCGATTCCAATCGTTGGCTCCGCAACGATGGCGACTTTACAAGCGTTGGAGTGGATTGGGATACGGTAGAGGTCACTTATGGAAAATCTGACCGGCAAACAATTCGGCCCCTATCAAATCGTAGCCCCTTTGGGTGAAGGCGGGATGGCCGCCGTTTACAAAGCCTACCAGCCGGCCATGGAGCGCTATGTGGCGCTCAAAGTTCTGCCGCGCCGTCTGGCCGATGACGGCCTGTTGGCGCCGGAGTTCTTCGCCCGCTTTCAACGCGAGGCCAAGCTCCTGGCTCAACTTCAACATCCCCATATCCTGCCGGTGTTTGATTACGGCCAGGCGGAGGGTTACACCTATATCGTCATGCCGTATGTTGAGAGTGGCCCATTGACCAACGCACTGAACGGTCAGCCCATGCCGCTTTCCCGCCTCCGCCAAATCATCACGCAGATCGGCGAAGCCCTCCACTATGCCCATACGCGCGGCCTGATTCATCGGGATGTAAAACCCAGCAACGTGCTGATGGATGAAAGCGGCAATTGCCTGCTCACCGATTTTGGTCTGGCCCGGATGATGGAAACGTCCGATAACCTGACGGCGACCGGGGCGATGATGGGCACGCCCGCGTATATGTCACCCGAACAAGGCACCGGCCAAACGGCGGACGCTCGGAGCGACATCTACTCATTAGGAGTCATTCTCTACGAGATGGGGACCGGGCGCGTGCCCTACAAGGCCGAGACGCCCATTGCGGTGGTGTTCAAACATATTCAAGACCCTTTGCCGCCGGCCCGCACCCTCAACCCTGAATTGCCCGAAGCCGTTGAGCGCGTGATTCTCAAAGCCCTGTCGAAAAGCCCTGAAGACCGTTATCAGACGGCGGGCGAGATGGTGCGCGCCTTGCAAACGGCTCTGTCAGAAGCGCCTACGCTCAACGCTCCGGCCCCAACCCCACACCCCACCAATACACCCGCCTCAACCTCCACGCTAATTGCTCAACCCAAACGCTTCACCCGAGGCTGGATCATGGGCGTCGTTGGGTTGATGGTTGTGATTATTGGCGGCGGTTTATTTATGGCGGTTGGTCGAGGCGCACCCATCGCCGACCAGAATGGTCTTTCAACATCCGTTATCAATCTCAATGGCCTCGGCGTGTCCTTGCCGCCCGAGGTCGCGGGCAACATTCGAAGCGCCAAAGCCACTTATGGATGTGGGGTTTTGTTAGGCCTGACCAACGATGCCGAGCAATTGTCCGTATGTGGTCTGGCGCCGAGCCTGCCTGAAGCATGGATTACCAAAGTGAAGCGCGTCAATGTGGATTGCGCCACGCTGGCCTCGGACCGTATCATCGTGGAATTGTGGACCGAGGCCAATTATGCGGGCGACAAGTGGGAATACACGTTTGAGTGTCCCACCCCAGCGCCCGACACCAACCTCGCAATCGGCGAGTGCTTCGCGGATGTCCCTGAAGCCAATCGGGTTGAGGTGGCAGTTGAGGCCGCGCGGTGGACCGACAAGCGTTTTGGCGAGGGCCAACCGCGTGAGAGTGTGTTCGCGCTTCAGTTTACGAGCGCCGGAAATTTTATAGGCGGCGTAAAACTCAAAAGCCTCGTCAGCAACACCGGCTACGATATTCTGAGTGTCGTGGATAGCGCCTGTAACTCCCTCACCACCTATGAAAACATCTCGCGGCCCAACCAACCGCAGAATATGCCTTATAGCTACGACACCGTACAGTATCAATTTGACGAGATGGCAATTGAAATGGAAATTTCCTATAAAGATGATGACCAACTCGAACTGCGCGCTCAGTCCATCGCGCCGTAAATTGAAGTACCCTCATCATTCAGTGTGTGAGCTTGCGCAATGTACATCCGAGAAATCAACCCATTGGCCGACGACGAAATTGAACTGGTGGCCCAGCGGATGCGGGCTACGCTCATCGAAGTCGAAGGGCCTGAGGCCGGGGTAGCGCTCTGCTCGATGGACTGGCTCAGAGACCGCGTGCGCTGGCACCTCGACCGCGATTCCGTCACTGCGAAAGTATTTCTGGCGGTGCTACCCAACGGAGACATTATTGGGCATACCATCGTCCGGCGTGAATTGGATCAAGCGGGCAACGCTTTCGGCCTCTTCTCGACCACCTATGTGATTCCAACGGCCCGGCGGGGCGGCATTGCCGATGTGCTTCTCAGCGCGGGGGAGCGATGGATGCGCGAGCAATCGTTTGGCTCGGCCGCGACTTGGACCTCTTCAACCAATTTGAAGCTCATCCGCCTATATGCCAGGCACGGCTATTCACAAACCGCGCAGTATCTATACGAGCCTACCGGGACATTGATGGTCAAACTTGAGCGTCGCCTGTAAAACTATTAGCATGACCAAGTCGCGCACCCTCTTCATCCAAATGACTGGCTGGCTCACCGTACTGGGCGGCGTGTTGTGGGTCATCAAGGCCGTTTCAATTTTGCTCACCGGCTATCAGCCGCCATTGATTTTTGAAATCGCGCCAATGCTGTTGGCGCTGGGCCTGGTCGGCCTGTATTGGCGATTGGGCGAAAAGGTCAGCGGGTGGGGCAAAGCCGGGGTGGCGCTGGCGGCGCTGGCATTCTTCACCCGGCTGGGCACCACCATTTATGAAGCCACGCCGGGCGCCATCATCCCCACGGGTGAGACCTTTGAGTTTCCGTATTCGCTCTTTGTGCTCGTCGGCGCGGCGGGCGTTTTCATCGGCTTAATTTTTCTCGGTGTGGATTTCTTTCGCGCCAAACTGCTTCCCTCGCCCGCGCACGCCATCCCGCTGACCGCGGGCCTGCTGGTGTTCCCGCTCGGTGTCACCGGCCTGATTCATATCGAAGCGCCCATTCTGTTCATTGGGCTGATGTGGATGTGGGTTGGGTCTATAATTCATGCGTAGAGACTTCGGAAGTGCGCGGAGGGTGAGCGCATTTTCTGAAACCTCAACGCGCACTTCCGAAGTCTGAAAACCTGATGACTCCCAACACTCTCCCACTGCCCGCCGCTCGTTCATCCTCTCCGGCCACCCTGCGTGGCTGGCGGCTGATACTGGCTCGCACAGTTTGGGCCGTATGCGCGGGTTTCGCCATCGCGCTATTCCTCGCCTTCATCCCTGTCAACTGGTATGGCATGAAAGATCATTGGCTGGTGCGGTCAAGCGCGCAAGCCATAGCCCCCTTCATTCACTTCGACAATTATGTGCGCTACATCGAGGCCTTCGCGCGCTATGTCCTGACCCTGAACTATTTTGTTGCGGCGGTCTGCTTTGGGGTCGCGGCCCTCATCGTCTGGCGCAAGTCGGATGATGGTGTGGCATTGATGGTGGCGCTGGGCCTCATCCTGCTCCCCAACGCCGCCCTCTCGGTAGATGATGCGGGACGCCTTTACGCGATTTACGGCTCACCCTGGTATAGGCTCCTGCGAACTTTCGATGACTGGCTGGGTTTCTTTGTAGCGCACTACACGGCCTTTCTGTTCTTCATCTTCCCCGATGGACGTTTTGTGCCACGCTGGATGAAGTGGGCGGCGTGGGGTGTGCTGGTCTCATTTGGATTCGTGTTCGGCCTGGCGTTCGGCTGGGTGAGTTGGGAAGTTTGGATCGCGACATTCATGGCATGGCTGGTGCTGGCGACGAGTTCGCAAATCTATCGCTACCTCCGTGTCTCTGGTCCGCTGGAACGCCAACAGACCAAGTGGTTTGTGGCGGCCGTGGCGTTTGGGCCAATCTATCTATTGGTTGGCTGGTTTGGGATTGCGCCCGGCCTGTCCGAATCGCAAGCGAATTTTATCGGTCTGCACTTGCAAACGGCCTGGCTCTTGTTCCTGCCGCTGGGCGTGGGCATTGGCGTTCTGCGGCGCGGGCTGTGGGGCGCTGACCCCATCATCAATCGCACGTTGGTGTATGGCGCTCTGACCGTGTGCGTAATTCTGTTATATGTGCTGATCGTCGGCGGCCTCAGCGCGCTGTTTCAATCGGGCAACAGTATTCTGCTTTCGGCGCTGGTCACCGGCGCGATTGCCTTTCTCTTTCAGCCGCTCCGCCAACGTTTACAGCGCCTCGTCAATCGTTTGATGTACGGTGAGCGCGATGACCCAGCCACCGCCCTCGCCCAACTCGGCCACCGCCTCGAAACCGCCCTCGCGCCCGAAGCGGTTCTGCCTTCCATTGTGGAGACCGTGGCGCGGGCGTTGAAAGCGCCGTATGCGGCGATTGAAGTAAACAGTGATCAGTCAACCGTAATCAGTTCTGAATGGAAAGCGGCTGGTCAAGCCCTACCCACTGACCGCTCCGCGTCTTCACTGATTACTATCCCACTGATTTTCCAATCCGAAACCCTCGGCCACTTGCTCATCGCCCCTCGCGCGCCCGGTGAAGACTTCACCTCCGCCGATAAGCGCCTGCTCAACGACCTCGCCCGCCAGGCCGCGCCCGCCGTCCATGCCTATCGCCTCACCGCCGATTTGCAACAATCCCGTGAGCGGATTGTGACGGCCCGCGAAGAAGAGCGCCGTCGTCTGCGCCGCGATTTGCACGATGGCCTTGGCCCGGCCCTGGCCAGCCAGACCCTCAAGCTCGATGCCGCGCTGGACTTGCTCGAAGCCGACCCGGCTCAGGCCGTTCACTACTTGCGCGAAGTCAAGGCGCAGGCGCAGGCCACCGTGGCCGACATCCGCCGCCTGGTGTATGAACTGCGCCCGCCCGCGCTGGATGAGTTGGGATTGGTGGACGCACTGCGCGCGCACGTTCAATCACTGTCGTCGCGCAATGGCCTGCGCGTGACCGTTGATGCGCCCGAAACCTTGCCGCCCCTCTCGGCGGCGGTCGAAGTCGCGGCCTATCGCATTGCGCTGGAAGCATTGACCAATGTGGTGAAACATGCCCAAGCGCGTGAGTGCTCTCTCCAATTGACCATCGTGGCTTGGCACAACAAGAATTTTTTAACCATCGAAGTGCTGGATGACGGCCTGGGCCTTGCTCCGGGGGCCAGCCCCGGCGTCGGCTTTGCCTCCATGCGCGAACGCGCCGAGGAGTTGGGCGGCGTCTGTATCATCAACAACCACGAGCGTGGCGGCACTAAAGTGTTAGCGCAATTGCCAATAGCGAATAACCAATAACGGTTATTTGTTATTTACCCTCTATGCCCGTTATTCGTATACTCATCGCCGACGACCACACCCTCTTCCGTGAAGGACTGCGGCTATTGCTCAACGCCACGCCCGATGTGGACGTGGTGGGCGAGGCCGCCACCGGCGACGAGGCCATGGCCCTGGCCGCCTCCCACCAGCCCGATGTGATTTTGATGGACATCCAAATGCCGGGCGCGAATGGGATTGAAGCCACCCGCCGCATCATTCACACCAGCCCGCACATCGGCGTCATTATGCTGACGATGCTGGAGGATGATGACTCCGTGTTCGCGGCGATGCGGGCCGGGGCGCGGGGTTACATCCTCAAAGGCGCGGACAAAGCCGAGGTGTTGAAAACCATCCGCGCGGTGGCCGGGGGCGAGGCCCTGTTTGGCCCGGCCATCGCCCAGCGGCTGATGAACTTTTTTGGCGCGCTTGGCCCCACCCCCTCGGCGGCCCCATTGGCCTTTCCCGAACTCACCGAGCGCGAGCGCGAAGTGCTGGGCCTGATTGCCCAGGGCCACACCAACGCCGAGATCGCCCAACGCCTGACCCTCAGCCCCAAGACGGTGGGCAATCATATCTCCAACATCTTTAGCAAATTACAGGTGGCCGACCGGGCGCAGGCCATTATCCGCGCGCGCGAGGCCGGGCTGGGCAAAGCGCCGCGCTAGCCCGCGCTCGGGAAAAATTTCCCATGCCATCTGAAGTTATCACCCATCTGGAACACGTTACCAACGAGTGGTTAACGTCGGCGCTGGCCAACAGCGGCGCGCTGACACGCGGCACCGTGGCCGGTTTTGACGTGGATACAGGCCGAGGCAATTGGTCAACGAGCGCGCGTCTTCAGGTGCGCTATGCGGATGGCGCGCAAGGAGCTATGCCGCAATACTTGTTTTTGAAAATGGTCAACACCGATTTGGAAGATGAGTTCTTCGGCGCTTCGGAAGTGACTTATTACACGCGCGATTACGTCGGCGTCGAGGGCGCGCCGCTCATCCGCTGTTACGATGCGGCCTACTCCGAAGCACAGCGGCGCTATCACCTCCTGCTGGATGATGTCTCCGAAACCCACATCGAGGCCGCCGCGAAAGCGCCAACGCTTGGCTATGGCTTGGCGCTGGCCGATGGGCTGGCCGCCTTGCACGCGCACTGGTGGGGGGCGCAGAAACTCGCCGAAGCCGGAGCGCCCATGCACAGCGCCGAGCACATCCACCGCTTTGTGGACATCGCCGAGCCGGGCGTGGGCCACATCCTAAATCAGTTCTCCAACGAACTTCAGCCTCACTGGCCGGAGATGATGCGGTCATTCTATGCCAGGCATCCACAAAGGATGATTGAACGCACGCGCGACCCCAACGGCTTCACGCTGATTCATGGCGATGTGGGCCACAATAACATCCTCGTTCCACGAGACGGGGAGCGGCCCATTTACATCATTGACCGCCAGCCGTTTGATTGGAGTCTGACGACGTGGTTGGGTGTTTACGATCTGGCTTATGCCATGGTGCTGGATTGGGAGATTGAAACGCGGCGCCAATTGGAAGTGCCCGTGCTTCAGCATTACCATGCCAGCCTGCTCCAGCGCGGCGTTAGCAACTATCCGTGTGAACAACTCTGGGATGACTACTGGCTGTGCGTCGCGATGGGCGTCTACATCGCCACCGAGTATTGTCGCGGGCCGGGTGGCGCGAGCATGGTCGCTATCTGGCTCCCCATGCTCCGGCGCTCGCTCACCGCCTGTGATGATTTAGAGTGCAGTGCGCTCTGGCAAATAATCGCAGGTCACGCTTTGAGCGTGACTTCTCCGGCCCAACAGCGCGTCCCGCTACAAGTGTGACCTACGGGATGAATTTAGTTCAGCCAAAGTTCCCAATCAAATCGGGACAATGTCCGTAGACGGCGGGACAAGCGCACGTATAGAATATAGCCATCCCAGCCGTCACCCCTTCCCCAAAAAAAGTATTGAAGGGAATCTCATGCCCAAAGCCTTGTTCTTCAACATCCCCGCCCATGGCCATATCAATCCCTCCTTGCCACTGGTCGCTGAATTAAGCCGGCGTGGGCATGCGCTCACCTACTTTGCCACAGAGACCTATCGCGCTCACATCGAGCGGGCCGGAGCGTCGTTCCGGCCTTATCCAACCCAAGTATTGGACGATGCCTATTTCACACGGCAAGGTCTGCATGGGGGTGTGCCCCAAAGAGTGGCGTGTCATCTCGTGCAACTGACCGAAGAGCTGTTGCCGACCCTCCTCCCACTCGCCCAAGCCACTCAACCCGACTACATCCTGTTTGATGGGCTATGCCCTTGGGGTTATTTTGTGGCCCGAATCCTGGGCGTCCCGGCCGTGGTGTCATTGGCCCTGATGCCACCACCCTCCCCCCCACCCCAGGCCATATTGAAATTACTGCCGGCCAGTTTGAAATTACTGCCGATGCTTCTACCCGCTCTGTTCGCTCTGTTCCGTGACGTTGATAAAGCCTTGGAGGCCAATCGGCGGTCGCGAGCTTTGGGGAAAAAATATGGCGTGCCGCCGCTCTCATACACGGCGCTCCTCAGCGCGCCCGGTGACATGGCCCTCAGTTACACCTCCACCTACTTTCAGCCCTTTGCCGACACCGCGCCCAAGACCGTTCGCTTTGTGGGGTGGACGTTGAACGATGCGCCCCCGACATCAGAGGTGTTTGAGCCCCCCGTAGGCAAACCGCTGATTTACATCTCGCTGGGCACATTGAACAATACCGAGGCCACCTTTTTTAAAACCTGTATTGACGCCCTGGCGGACTGGGAAGCGGCTGTCCTTATCAGCACCGGCAAACGTCTAGCCCCCAACTCATTTGGCCCCTTGCCCGCGAATATTGTTATTCAAACATGGGTGCCACAAACCCACCTCCTCCAACGCGCCGCTTTATTTGTGACCCATGGCGGTATGAACAGCCTCCACGAGGGCCTGTATTGCGGCGTGCCGTTGCTCCTCGTCCCCCAACAACTGGAGCAAATCTTTAACGCGCACCGCGTGGTGGAACTCGGCGCTGGTCTGATGCTCTCCCCAGCCCAGCTGGACGCCAAGTCTATCCGCGCCGCCGCCGCCCAATTGCTCCACGACAGCCGTTTCAAAACTGAGGCCGAGCGAATTGGCCGCTCCCTGCGGGAAGCCGGAGGGGCGCGGCGGGCGGCGGATGAAGTGGAAGCCTTATTACGCACCCGACCTCCGAAGGAATAACCCATGCCCCTCGTGCCCAACCTGCTCGAAAGTCTGCTCTTCCTCACTTTCAACCAGGCCCCCGGCCCCATCCTCGATTTGTGGAGCGGCCCGGCCTCGCGCATGGTGTTGGCCGCCGCCGGCTTTGGCCGCGTCCGCCGCAAAGATATTTTCAAGGTCGGTAGTCCGCTGATCATGGTACAATAACCCAACGCCCCGGCCAAATCTCCCAATCAAATCAGGACATTGTCCATAGACGGCGGGACAAGGACGCGAGTAGAGTGAAGCCAATCATCTTCTCGAAAGGAAAATTACTATGGCTTATACTCGTTTGGCTCACCGCGCACAGGCATTGGCCTGCTTCCTCGCGCCCGCGCTCTTTGTCCTCGGCTCCCTCCTGTTTGTGGCCCGCCTCGGCCCGGCTGGTCTCTTTGCCGGGAGAGAGGTGTTCAATGACACTGAGAATAAGTTGGAGTATATGTTCTTCGCCTATGAGGCTCATCTCCTCATGATTCCGGCGTTGTTTGCCCTGGCGCATTTCGTCGGCCAAAAGTCGCCGCGTTTGGCAGTGACGTGCGCGGCGTTGGCCCTCTTCGGTCTAGGCTCACTCATCGTTAACGCTTATCTTGAGCTGAGTGTGGCCACTGCCATCCGGGGCGGCTTCCCCATGAATTGGGACTTCTTCGTTGGTGACACCATCAGCGCGACCGAGCCGGTCGGCACCCAGCACTTGATGGAGGGTGTTTGTCTACGAAATGGCAATATCGTGCGCTGTGGGCCGGTTGGCCCCGCGCCTGTGCTACTGTTTGTAGGGTTGCCGATTCTCCTATATTTCATCGCCCATATCCTGCTGGGCGTGGGCGTGTTACGGACTGGTGTATTACCGAAGTGGGCGGGCGTGCTCTTGATAGCCGCCCCCCTACTGCAATTTGACTCGAACGGGCCACAGCCCTCTGGTCTGCCACTGTTGACGAGTCTACTGGGCGCTCTCTGCCTGCTGGTGGTCTATAGCCTGGTTGGTCTGCGGCTATGGCGCGGTGAAGCTGAAACGCCGATAATGCGGGCTGAGAGAGTAACGGCCTAAAGACATCAGAGACCTGACAGGTGAGCGCGTTCAAGAATCGATTAAACCGAAGTATCATCGCGCTCACCTGTCAGGTCTGAAGATAAGTTCTAATTTATTATGAACTCCACCCTCACTGCCATTCCTCCCCAGCCCCTCCGCCTCAGCGGGCGCTGGCTGGTGGCAGCGCGGGTGGTCTGGTGTTTGCTGGCGGGCTATCCGGTTCTCCTTTTTCTGTTGGGGATTGCGCCCTCGATTGAGGTCTTGAGCGTTCCCTGCGACCCAAGTCGGTGCAACGACGATAGCTTTTATACGCTATTGCCGCACCAAGCGGCAGAGTTAGCCGTCAATGGTTTTTCGCTCAATCAGTACGCCGCCTACATGACCGGGCTGGAAATGCTTCAGGCGGCGGTTTTTGCGGCGTGCGGCCTGCTGATTTTTACGCGCCGCTCGGATGAAGGCATTGCCCTGGTCGCCTCGCTGGCCGTGGTGGTCTTGGGCGTGTACCTCATTCCCAGCACGCCCGGCGGTGTGTTTGTGGCCCATCCGTGGTTAGGGCCGCTTCTACAGGCAACTTTCATCTGGGGCAATTGGGTTTTTCCGGCGCTCCTGTTTCTTCTACCCGATGGCCGTTTTGTGCCGCGCTGGGGGCGCTGGTTCTTTATTCTGTGGGGCGGGTTGGTGACGTACATCATCTTGACCACCGATCTCACCACACCATCCGCTGCCGCCGATGGCATCATAGCGCGCCTGACGGGTGTTGTTCTCTTGATCAGCGCAGGGGTGGGCGTTTACGGCCAAGTCTATCGCTATCGGCGCGTGGCGACCCTGCTCCAGCGCCAGCAAATCAAGTGGCTGGGGCTGGGATTGGCTGGCTTTGTGCTCAGCGCGCTCATTAGTGCTTTTATCAATCCGTTTCCCGCCAGTTCGGGAGATACGCCCATTGGGGTGCGCCTGCTGGCCGTTACCATCATCATTCTCTGTCTTTCATTCTTCCCCATTGCTCTCACCTTTGCCATCGTGCGCCACCGGCTGTGGGACATTGACCTCGTCCTTAACCGGACCCTGGTCTATGGCGGATTGACCGCCGCGATTGTAGTTTTGTATGCGTTGTTGATCGGTGGGCTGAGCGCCCTCTTTCAAACCCAACTTAGCCCAGTAATTGCCTATCTCGGCGTGGGCGTCGCCGCCCTGCTTTTTCAGCCCTTGCGCGAGCGCCTGCAACGCGCCGTCAACCGGTTGATGTTCGGCCAGCGCGATGAGCCGTATGCCGTGCTGGCGCGCTTTGGCCGCCAACTCGAAACCACGCCCGCGCTCGACACGCTTCTGCCCACCATCGTCCGCACCATCAAAGAAACGCTGAAGTTGCCGGTGGTGGAAATTGAAGTGAACAGCCCCACAGGGGTGCTTCGCGATGAACACCCGGAGCGGTCAGTCACCCGTGAGCCGTTATCAGCGGGACCGTTCACGGATAACTGTTTACGATTTACTTTTCCTCTTCTCTATCAAACCGAACCCGTTGGCCGCCTCATCGTCGCGCCGCGCGAGGGCGAGACCGCGCTCTCCGCCACCGACCGGCGCTTGCTAGAAGATTTGGCGCGGCAGGCGGGTGTGGCCGTCCATGCGGCGCGGGTCACGGCGGAATTACAGAACGCGCGTGAACGTCTGGTGACGGCGCGTGAAGAAGAACGGCGTCGTTTACGGCGTGACCTGCACGACGGGCTTGGCCCGACGTTAGCCGCCCTCACCGCGCAGGCCGAGGCCGCCCGCGATTTGATTCCCACGCGCCCGGAGCAAAGCCTCGCCTTGCTCGAAGATATGGTGACGCAGGCCCAAACGGCCACCGTTGACATCCGCCGCCTAGTCTACAACCTGCGCCCGCCCGCGCTGGATGATCTTGGTTTGGTGGGCGCAATTCAAGCGCAGGCCCAGAAAGTCAATCAAACCAACGGGTTGACCGTCCGCGTGGACGCTGGCCCGCTCCCGCCCCTGCCTGCCGCTGTGGAAGTGGCGGTCTATCGCATCGTACAGGAGGCGCTGGTGAATGTGGTGCGTCATGCTGAAGCAAAGAATTGTTGGATAACAATCCAAACTGAGCGGGCACATCTGAAATTGGCGATTGTGGATGAGGGACGCGGCTTGCCGCCAACGGTACAGGCCGGAGTGGGCCTCACCTCCATGCGCGAGCGCGCGGAGGAGATTGGCGGTGAATGTACGGTGACGGCGAATGACCACGGGACAAGCGTAGTAGCGCATTTGCCGCTGATGCAGGCCGCTAAAACCCCATGACCGAGTCACTACGGGTATTGCTGGCCGATGACCATGCCCACTTTCGCGCTGGCATCCGCGCGCTTCTGCTGACCGAGTCCGATGTGGAGGTAGTGGGCGAGGCGGCTACCGGGGAAGAGGCCGTCGAACGCGCCGCCGCCCTCCAACCCGATGTGATTTTGATGGATGTGAACATGCCGGGGGTGAACGGCATCGAAGCCACCCGCCGCATCGTCTCCAGCAGTCCCCACATCGCCGTGCTGGTGCTGAGTATGTTTGAGGATGACGACTCGGTCTTTGCGGCCCTGCAGGCCGGGGCGCGGGGTTATTTATTGAAGGGCGCACCCAAAGCCGAGGTCGTGCGTTCCATCCGCGCCGTTGCCAGCGGGGAGGCCATCTTTGGCCCGGCCATCGCCCGCCGATTGATGGGCTACTTTGCCACACCGCGATCGCCGACACCGGCCAATGCCTTCCCCGAACTCACCGAGCGTGAGCGCGAGATTCTTAGCCTCATCGCCCAACATCACACCAATGCCGAGATCGCCCACCAACTCACTTTAAGCGAAAAGACCGTCCGCAACTACGTCAGTAACATCTGCGCCAAACTGCAAGTGGTGGATCGGGCCGAGGCCATTTTGCGCGCCCGCGAGGCCGGGTTGGGGAAAGCGCCGCGCTAGAGCCAATTCCGAGTCCATTACGACTCGGATTCGAGGCTTTAGCCGGGAACCGGCTGAAGCCTCGAATCCTGAATCCATAAATCAACTTGGAAGCGGCTGTAGACCGACGGTTTCACGCTTTTTCCTCGCTCTCCTCACGCTGAACGGGTAAGATAGGGCTATGATAGACCTGACCGCCAATCCAGCCTCCCGGTAAAGACTGCCATGAAAATCCTCATCTCCACCCTCGGCACGCGCGGCGATGTGCAACCCTATTTGGCTCTGGCAGTGGGCTTGCAACAGGCCGGGGGGCGGCATCAGGTCACGCTGGCCACCTCGCACAACTTCACCGACTGGATTCAATCGTATGGGGTGGGCGTGCACCCCACGCGCTTCAGCGTGCAGGAGTTTATGCAACGGCCCGAGACGCAAGCGACGATGAAGAGCGGCAACCCTGTGCGGCTGTTTCGCATGATGCAGGGCATTATGAGCCAGAGCGCCGAGGCGCAAGATGATGCTTGGGACGCGATGCAATCGGCGGAGTTCGTCATCCAAAGCGGCACGGGCAATGCGTTGGAAGCGGCGGAGAAATTGCGCGTCCCGGTGGCGCTGGCATATGTGATTCCGTTTGCGCCGACGCGCGCGTTCCCGTCGTTTTTCCTCGGCCCACTGCGTTTCTCATTGGGCGCGGGCTATAACCACTTCACACACACCGCCATGCATGGCGTGTTGTGGAGCAGTATGGGCGGGCCAACGACGAATAACTGGCGCAAAAAATTGGGCCTCAAACCCTGGCGCTCTTATCCTGAGCAACGCGCGTATGCCCAAAAGTTGGGTGTGCCTTCGCTCTATGGGTTTAGCCCACACGTCATCCCGAAGCCCAGCGATTGGGATGAATTACAACACATCACAGGTTATTGGTTTTTAGACGCGCCCGCGGGTTGGCAACCCGCTGCTGAGTTGACGCGGTTTCTGGAAAGCGGCCCGCCACCGATTTACTTTGGCTTTGGCAGTATCAACCTCGGCGATGGCGAGGCCAAAACGCGCGTGGTGTTGCGGGCGTTGGAGTTGAGCGGACAACGCGGCATTATCCTCACTGGCTGGGGCGGATTGGGGCGGGTGTCAGCGCCGCCCAATGTGCTGTTTGTGGATAATGTGCCGCACGATTGGCTCTTCCCGCGCATGGCGGCGGTGATGCATCACGGCGGCGCGGGAAGCACCGGCGCGAGTTTGCGCGCGGGCGTGCCGAGCATCGTCACGCCTTTCACCGGCGACCAATGTGCGTGGGCGGAACAAGTGGTGCGGCTGGGTGTTGGCCCACGCGCGCCCGATGTCAAAAGCCTGACCGCCGAAAAACTAGCGGGAGCGATTAACGTCGCGGTTAACGACGAGTCCCTGCGGGCGCGCGCCGCCGCGCTCGGTGAAAAAATCCGCGCGGAGAACGGGGTGGGGCGGGCGGTGGAAACTATTGAGCGGCACGCAGAACAATTCAATCTGCACCAGCTGGCGAAATCCTGAAACAAACCGCGTTTGATTTTGGAATTTGAATCTTGGGATTTGGAAGTTCCCCCATGTTCCTACTCGCCGTCCGCAACCTCCGCGTCCGCACCGGGCGCACACTCTTCACCATCTTCGCCATCGCGCTGGGGGTGGCGCTGGTCTTTGCCACCCGCATTGTGGGCGTCGCCGCCGATGAGCAAGCCGCCGCCGCGCGTGAGAGCAAACTGGCCGGGGCCGACCTCGAAGTCTCGCCTGCCCGCGCGCGCTTTTTCCCCGTTTCCATCGCAGATGAAATCCTGAAAAATTCCGTTGTCGAAAAGGTCGCGCCGATTTACCGCCACCCACTCACCGAAGGCAATTTGCAATTGCTGGGCGTTGACCCGGCGCGGGTGCTAACCCCTTATGAATTAATCGCGGGCCAGTTCATCACGACCGACAATGAGATTCTTTTGCCCGACATCTGGGCCGCGCAACATGGCCTCGGCGTAGGGCAGACCGTGCGGTTGACGATTGAGGGTCAGCCTTACGAGTTTACAGTTATCGGACTGCTCAAAGCCAAGCCGCTGGAGACGCCGACCGCATGGGTAACGTTGCCTACGCTTCAAGCCGCGCTCCACCAGCCCAGCGCGGTGAACTCAATTTTGGTGCGCGTACGCCAGAGCGAGTCTATCCACAACGTGAAGGAGCAATTGGCGGAGTCGCTTGGCGTGGCCCTGGTGGTGACCAGCGTGCAAGATGGCGCGCTGAAGCTCGATAGCCTCACGGCGGTTATGGCGATAGCGTTTCCGTTTGCGAGTGTGGTGGTGCTCCTCGCCGCCGCCTATGGCATCTACAACACCTTTGCCTTAACGCTGGTAGAACGCCAACGCGAAATCGGTCAACTGCGCGCGTTGGGCATGACGCGCGGCCAAATCCTCGCGCAAACGTTGAGCGAAGCCTTGCTCATCGCGTTGGTCGGTTCAGTGGCGGGGTTGCCACTGGGCTTTGGCCTGGGCGCGGTGTTGACCAGCTCCGTGCTGAATGCCAGGACAATTAGCATGACAGGCGATATCCGCCTCGGAGAAATTTCGTTAGCGAACGTGACGGTTCCCTGGGATGGCGTAATCCTTGGGGTCGGCGTCGGTGTGTTCGTGACGTTGGCCGCTACCTTCGCGCTGGCGCGGGCCGCCGGCCGAGTCAGTCCACTCGCGGCGCTCATGGTCGAATCATCCAATAAAAACGCCCCGGCGGGACGGCTGTATGAAAAATGGGGTTGGGTCGGCGCGCTCGGATTGGCCGTTCTGTTTGGGGTCACGAACGCCGCGCTGGCCGCCTACTTGCGCCAAAGCCAGTCCGCCGTGGCGCTACTGTTCCTACCCGCGCTCCTCCTGCTCCCGCCGGTCATTGTGGTGTTGATGATCCCGGCCCTGATGCGCGGCGCGTTGTGGCTCATCGAGCGGGCCTTTCCGCGCTCGGTAGTGGCACGCCTCGCGGTGGGCAACATTCGCAAGCAGACCGCGCGCGCCTTGCTCATTGCGGCCAGCTTCGCCATCAGCCTGATGTTGGTCGTGGCGTTCGCCGGCATCGCGCTCGGCATTTCCACCTCTGGCGCGGCGCTCCTTACACCGTTCTTCGCCGCCGACTACGGCCTGTTCCAGCCCGGCGCGTTGGCCAGCTTCAGCAACTTCCCGCCGCTCCCACCCGCGCTGGAGGCTGACCTCGCCGCGCTCCGCACCAAAGCGCAAATCTTTGAAATGGCAGGGACGTTATTGCCCGGCTACGGTTACATCAATAGCGATGTGGATGTCGGCAATGACACCATGATGGTAAGCCTGGATTATCTGCGCGCACATCCGCAACTGGCCGCTTCCATCGAAGGCACGCTGGACGACGCCGAACGTTACATCGCCGCCGGGCCGACCCTGCTCCTCACCGAGGTCGCCGCGCGCCGTCACAACTTGCACCTCGGCGACACCACCATGGTGGATACACTCGAAGGCCCGGTCTCGTTCACGGTGGGGCTCATCCACACCGGCTTCACCATCATCCCCAATGAATATGGCGCGCGCTATTTCGGTATTCATCCGTACGTTTTTTTGGTCAATGCGTTACCCGGCCAGGACAAAATCGAGCTGAGCCAGCAGGTACAGGCGCTGGCGCAGAAACACAACTTGCAATTTGTAAATGACTTGACCAAGACACTATCGGAAGGAGTCAATCAGGGCCTCGGACCAATCCTCGCGCTCTTTGCCGGACTCACTTCCATCTCCGCCATCGTGGTCAGCCTCAACCTCGTCAATGTGTTGGTGGCTTCGGTGTTGGAGCGCCAGCGCGAACTCGGCACCTTGCGCGCCCTCGGTCTCACTCAGAGACAAGTGCGCGGCCTCGTCGTGGCCGAGGCGGGCCTGCTCGGCTTCGTCGGCAGTTTGCTCGGCGTACTGGGCGCGCTGGTCATTAGCCAAACGATTGTACAACTCTTCATTTTGGTACTGGCCACCTCAGGCGGTGGATTGCCCAGCGAAGCGCCGCCGCTCCCCTGGGCGCTGGCGTTGGTCACGCTGATTCTTGGTCCTGGCATTGCCATGCTGACCGCGCTCTACCCTGCCGACCGCGCCGCCGGGGTAAATCCGGCGGACGCCATGCGCGCCGAAGGTTCAACCGGATTCTTGAAACCCGCGCCCCATCTCGGCCCCATCGGATTGCGCGGCCTCATCGCGCGTCTGCCGCTCGCCGCCAAACTTTCGTTCTCACTGGGCGTGGTCTTCGTCCTCACCGTCGCCACCCTCACCGCCTTTCGCGTGGACTATGAGCGCCGCCTCATTGAAGACAATATGCGCGTCATCATCGCGCGCGGTTTTGATGTGCTGAACAGTTCCGACGCCTTCAAGCCCGACCTCGACGAACTCAACGCCGAGGCCATAGCTGAAATGCAAAAGTTGGCCGACTCACAAGCCAACCTCCTGCAAGCGCAATTTAGCAGTGGCGACACCGCGTTTGATTTCGGCCTCCAATATCTTTTCATCGCCGACGCCCAAAACAAAATCCTTCTGAGCAGTCGCGCGGAATACAACAACACCATCCTCACCGACACAGTGGAGTTTGTTGGCACGGCCTCTGTCGTCCGCCTCACCGATTGGACCGGAGAGCGTGTGTTTGAAGTCGCCCTGCCCATTGAAAACAAAGCGGGCCAGCGCCTCGGCAGTGCGCGTTTAGGCTTCTCTTCTGAAGCCGTGGATAACATCACTCAAGACATCATCCGTAGTTCGCTATGGACGATGACCGTCGCCCTCGCGGTGGCAGTGGTCCTGACCATTTTCCTCACCCGGCGCGCCCTCGCGCCCGTCGCCGACGTGGTGCAAGCCGCTCATGCGGTGGCGCAGGGCGACCTCACCCGCCGCGTCCCCGAAACCCGCTGGGATGATGTGGGCCAACTCGCGCGCGCCTTCAACGACATGGTCAGCGGCCTCAACGACCGTGAGCGGATGCGCGATTTGTTTGGGCGTTATCTCTCGCGCGAAGTCAGCGAAGCCGTCCTCGCCGGCCGTGTCACCCTCGGCGGTGAGCGCAAGACCATCACTTGCCTCTATGTGGATATGCGCGGGTCAACGACCTTTGCCGAAAAATATCCCCCAGAAGAAGTCATGTCGGCGCTCAACGACTACTTTGAAGTCATCATCCTCGCCACCGAAGCGCATGGCGGCATTGTCAACCGTTTCGTGGGCGACGAGGCGGTGTGCGTCTTTGGCGCGCCGACGCCTTATCGCGACCACGCTGACCGCGCCCTGCAAAGCGCGCTTGCCATGCGGGAAGGCTTGGCCTATCTCAATCGCAAACGCGAGACGTTGGGCTTACCGATTCTCAAATTTGGGATGGGCTTGAACAGCGGTGAAGTCGTGGCGGGCGCAACCGGCAGTGAAGAACGGCAAGAGTACACCGTCATCGGCGATGCGATGAATGTGGGAGCGCGGGTACAAGCCCTCAACAAAGTTTTCCCCGACCACGATATTTTATTGAGTGAGTTCACGGTGAACGCATTGAAGGCGGAATACAAGCTCGTTGACCTCGGCCCGGTGGAACTGCGCGGCAAGAGCGAGCCGGTGCGGGTGTTTGGGATGGCGTAGTAGAGTTGATCCGCAATTTTGCATTAGTTGAAGGAGCTGTCCATGACCATTCTCGAAGCCAAACTCGTTAGGAAGCAATACCAAATGGGCGATGTGACCGTGAGCGCCCTCGGCGGGGTGAACCTCGTCGTCAACAAAGGCGAGTTCGTCGCCATCATGGGCCCGTCAGGGTCGGGCAAGTCCACGCTTCTGCACCTTTTGGGCGGGCTGGATGGGCCAAGCGAGGGCGAGATCACACTCGCCGGGCAACCCCTCTCCAAGTTGAGCGACAACGACATCACGGTGGTGCGGCGGCGCAAAGTGGGCTTCGTCTTCCAGTTCTACAATCTGCTTCCCACGCTCACCGCCGAGGAGAATGTGGGCCTGCCCCTGTTGATTGACGGGCAGAGCCTCGCCCAACACCGCGAGAAGATTGATGGCCTGCTGGCCCTGGTGGGCCTGAGCGACCGCCAGCACCACAAACCCGACCAGCTCTCCGGCGGACAGCAACAACGCGTCGCCATTGCCCGCGCGTTTGTCAACGACCCCGAAATCGTCCTGGCCGATGAGCCAACCGGCAACCTCGACTCGAAGAGCGGCGCCGCCATTTTGCAACTGCTCCGCCAGACCTGCGATACGTTGGGCGCGACGATTGCGATGGTGACGCATGACCCGCGCGCCGCGAGTTACGCCGACCGGGTGGTGTTTCTCAAAGACGGCGCCATCGTGCGCGAGTTGAAAAACGAAGCGCACGGCCACCATGCGCGGAGCGAGCCGATTATGGAGGTGATGGCCGGGCTGGAATTGTAGCCCGCGCCATCGCCAGCATTGATTGGTGAAGCAATGTCCCCTAGCGACCGAAGTAGTCAGCAAATTACCCTCAAGCACGGGCGCAAACTTGGTTTCGCCGAATGGGGCAACGCCCAGGGCCGCCCGGTCATTGTGTTTATCGGTGGGTCTAGCCGACTCGCTTATCCAACCGTTGATTTACCCGACATTCGACTCATTACGGTTGACCGACCCGGATTGGGCTTGTCCGACTTTCAACCCAACCGCACTCTGTTGGATGTGCCGGATGACGTCATTGAACTCGTTGACGCGCTTGGCATCGGCCAATTGGCCGTCATTGGCATCTCGCAAGGCGGCCCAGCAGCGTTGGCGTGCGCCTACAAAATCCCAGACCGTCTAATGGCCGTGAGCGCAGTCAGCAGTCTCGCCCCGCTTGATTCGCCCGAACTCGCCAAACAAATGACCAAGCCCGTAAAAACGTTTGCGCGCCTGGCCAATGAGTTTCCTGTGGCTTTGAAAGCTCAATCAGCGTTAGCGGCGTGGATGGTGCGCGCGAATCCACAGTGGACATTTAAACAAGTGTTGCATAGCTTGCCCTCCGAAGACCGCGCAATTTTTAATGCCAACCCTGAACTGTGCGCCGTGTTTGTGAAAGATTTAGTGGAGACATATCGGCAAGGGAGTCGCGGGAGCGCCCAGGAAGGGTTGTTGGCGTATCGGCCCTGGGGTTTTCGGTTGGAAGATATTCGCGCGAAAGTGTATGTCTGGCATGGCGAAAATGATTCGTCCGTTCCGCTCGCGATGGCGCGTTATTTGGCGCGGACGATACCGAACTGCCAAGCCACTTACGTGGCCAATGAAGGCCATTTCTTGGGCTTGAAGTATTGGACTGAAATCACGGCCCAATTGTTGGCACATCAACCGTAGCGATTTGGGTTTTTGAATTTGAGATTTGGTAGGTTTATATGTTCCTCCTCGCCCTCCGCAACCTCCGCGCCCGCACCGGGCGCACGCTCTTCACCGCCTGTGCCATCGCGCTGGGGGTGGCCCTCATCTTTGCCGGGCGCATCGTGGGCGTCGCCACCGATGAAGTCAATCGGCAGGCGCGGGTTAATCGTCTCGCGGGCGCAGATTTGGAAGTGTCATCGGCGACGCGGGTGAATTTTGGTACGCGCGTCGTCGGCGAAATCGCGGCCCAGCCCGACGTTGAATCCACCGCGCCCCTCCTCCGTGCCCGCGCCGAAGGCTCCGATTTAAACTTGCTCGGCGTGGATGCTGTGGCCCCGCTTCGCCCCTACGAACTCGCCGCTGGTCAATTCTTTTCCGCGCCCGACTCACAAGAGATTCTTATCCCGCTCGGTTGGGCGGCGCAAAATGGCTTGGGCGTGGGCAATGACGTGGCGCTCACTCTGCGCGGGCAAACGCACACCTTCACCGTGATTGGCTTGCTCAAAGAAGAAGCGTTGCCCGGCGGTCTACCGGTCGCGTGGCTCCCCATCCGCACCCTGCAAGCCGCGCTTCTTTCGCCCGATGAAACCACCACCATCCTCATCAAGTTGAAACCGAACACGCCCACCGCCGCCGCGCGCGACTCGTTACAAACCGCCCTCGGCACAGCCTATGTGGTGTCGAGTGTTGAGACGGGCGTGATTGATGGCGATGTGATTCAGCAAGCCCTCACCGGCGCGGCCATCCCATTTGCGGGCGTGATGATTTTGCTGGCGGGCGCGTTCTTCATCTACAACGCCTTCGCCATCACGCTTGTGGAGCGCACGCGCGAGATTGGGCAACTGCGCGCGCTGGGCATGACGCGCGGGCAGGTGTTGAGATTGACTCTCGCCGAAGCCGCGCTAGTGTCGCTGGCCGGTTCAAGTGTGGGCTTGCTCATCGGCTTCGGATTGGGCCAAGTCATCGCCGCCCAAGCGGGCGCGGCCAACGTCGGCGTGCCGGTGGATGGAATCGTTCTTAGCGTGGGCATGGGCTTGGTCGTCACGGTGGGCGTGGTGTTCAATCTCGCGTGGCAAGCGGGGCGCGTGTCGCCGTTGGCGGCGTTGGCGGCGACTGAAGTCGCGGCAACGCAATTACAAAGCCGCTCTGCGGCGGCTCGGTTAGCCCGCGTAGGCGGGCTTCGCGCTTTTGTTGGCGCGCGCGAAGCGTCAACCGCCCGCACTTGGCTCGGCACACTCCTCTGTCTCCTCCTCTTCGCCGTCATGTATCAACGGATGTTGAACTACTGGAAGACCTCCTCCACCTCCATGTCGTGGGAGACGTTCTTCCCGCCATTGATATTGGGCGGCGCGGTGTTGTTTGCGTTGCCGCTGTTCACACGTGCCATGTTGTGGCTCGGCGGGCGATGGAACGCGAAGTGGGGCGTGAGTGGCCGTTTGGCTCTCGACAATCTCGCGCGTCAGCCGGGCCGCGCCGCCCTCACCACCATCACGCTCACCATCAGCCTGATGCTGGTGCTTTTCCTCACCGCCATCACGCAAGGCATTGCGGCCTCGTTTAGCGAAAACTTCACCTCCGTCTTTGCCGGTTACGACTTCGCGCTCATTCGCCCCGCGGCCGCGAACTCCAACGAGGTCGGACCGCCCCTCTCGCCCGCCCTACAAGCCGATGTGAACGCATTGGCCGCCGAGACCGAGATGTTGCGCTTCGCCTCCATCCCCATTGCCGACCCGAACACCTATCTCTTTGGCATGACCTCGCCCGCCCCGGTGTGGGTGGGCGACCTCGCCTTCTTCAATCACGCCCGCGTGTTCCGCGCGATGGAAGGCTCATGGGCCGAAGCCGAGCGTTACTTTGCCGCTGGCCCCGCGCTCGCCATCCCCGAGATCGCCGCGCGGGTCTACAACCTGCACCCCGGCGATTCTGTGATGCTCGATACCTATGAGGGGCCAGTCTCCTTCACAGTGGCGGTGGTCTCCCACGCCTTCCTCCTCACCGCCGAAGATGGCGCGCGCTATTTTCACACCCACCCCACGATTCTCTTTTTCAGAATCCCGCCCAACGCCGATGCCCAATCCGTGCGCGCTCACGCCCACGACCTGGCCACGACGCATCAGGTTCAATTTCTGGATGACTTCGGCCCCTATTTCACAAATTTCCTCGACACCTTCCTCGGTTCAGTGTTGGCGCTGTTCGGCGGCCTCACATCCGTCTCTGGCATCGTAGCCGCGCTCGGCATCGCCAACACGCTTATCGCCTCAGTGCTGGAACGCCAACGCGAACTCGGCACCCTGCGCGCCCTCGGCTTCACGCGCGGGCAAGTGCGCGGCCTCGTCGTTATTGAAGCGGGCCTACTCGGCTTCATTGGTTCGCTCGTCGGCGTGGTCGGCGGATTAGCAATGGGCTTCGCCGCGCAACAACTCATCAACGCGCAATTCGCGTTAGTCGGTTACCTCCCCCCCAGCGGCGTGCCGCTCCCGTGGGGCGTGGCCGTTTTTGCATTGATGGCTGGCCCCGCGCTCTCGATGCTCGTGGCGCTGTGGCCCGCCGACCGCGCGGCCAATGTGAACCCGGCGGACGCGATGCGCGCCGAAGGCTCAACGGGCTTCCTCAAACCCGCCAAACATCTCGGCCCCACGGGATTGCGCGGCCTGCTCGCGCGCTTGCCCCTCGCCGCCAAACTCTCGTTCACCACCGGCCTCATCATCGTCGTCACCATCGCCGCGCTCACGGCTCTGCGCGTCAACTACGAGCGCCAGCTCATCGAAGACAACATCCGCGCCATCTTCGCCCGCGCCGTCGAACTCATGGTGGACTCCGGCGAAAGCCAAATCCCTGCCGACGTGATCGAACTCACGCCCGCGCTCGTGCAAGCCATGTTTGAGCAATCCGGCACCTCCGCCGATTCGCTCAATCAACTCTTTCAAGGTGGCAACTCGCCTTACGACTTCACGCTCCAATACGCCTTCATCACCGACGACCGCTACAAAGTGCTCTCCAGCAGTCGCGCCGAATACAACAACACCACGCTCACCAACACCGTGACGCTGGCGGGCGCGGCCCCCACCGTGCGCCTCACCGATTGGATTGGCGAGCGCGCCTTTGAAGCCGTCCTCGCCATTCAAAATCAGGGCGGGCAGACTCTCGGCTACGCCATCATCGGCATCTCCACCGACCCCGTGGATAACCTGACCCGCGACATCGTGACTGGCTCGCTGTGGATGATGGCCGCCGCCCTCGCGGTGGCCGTGACCCTCACGGTTTTCTTCACCCGCCGCGCCCTCGCCCCCCTCGCCCACATCGCCGATGCCTCGCACGCGGTGGCGCGCGGCGATCTGACTCGCCGCATCCCCGAAACGCGCTGGGATGAAGTGGGCCGCATGGCCCGCGCCTTCAACGACATGGTCAGCGGCCTCAACGACCGCGAGCGGATGCGCGATCTATTTGGACGCTATCTGAGTCGTGAAGTGAGTGAAGTGGTATTGGCCGGGCGCGTCACGCTTAAGGGCGAGCGCAAGACCATCACCTGTTTATATGTGGATATGCGCGGCTCAACGCCCTTCGCCGAAAAGCACGCGCCGGAAGATGTGATGTCGGCGCTTAACCAGTATTTTGAAGTCATCATCCTCGCCACCGAAGCGCAGGGCGGCATCGTCAACCGTTTCGTCGGCGACGAGGCCGTGTGCATCTTTGGCGCACCCACCACATACCGCGACCACGCCGACCGCGCCCTGCAAGCCGCGCTCGCCATGCGCGAAGGTCTGGCTTATCTCAAGCGCAAGCGTGAAGCGTTGGGTTTGCCCACGCTGAAATTTGGGATGGGCTTGAACAGTGGCGAGGTGGTGGCGGGGGCAACGGGGAGCGAAGAGCGGCAGGAGTACACCGTTATCGGCGATGCGATGAATGTTGGCGCGCGCATTCAGGCGCTCAACAAAACCTTCCCTGACCACGACATTTTGTTGAGCGAATTCACGGTGGCGGCGGCCCAAGGCGAATATGCGCTGGAGGATTTAGGGCAGGCGGAAATACGCGGGAAGCAACAGCCAGTGCGAGTATTCGGATTACGGGCGCGGGTTACTCTAGAATTTCCAAACGTTGCGCCGGGCCATCGAGGAGCAGACGCAGATGATTGATAACATCGCGCCCCAGGATAACGTGGTTGCCGCTACAGACGATGACGGAGAGGCCTTCAAAACGAATATGCGCCACTTGCAAAACGATGTCATAGAGTGGTCTTCGCATGGGCGGTCCGTCATAGGCTTGAATCAACGCCTCGCCAGCGGGCGCTAACTGCAGCTGTTCCACGACCAAAGTGGGAATCGCCGTTGTATCTGAGCCGGTATCAATTAAGGTTGGCCAGACCCGCGACCGCCCAGCGTCTGCCAGCGTTGAAATTTGGGCGGAGATGACGGGCGCAGGTGGCGTAAAGTCGGCGCTGTAGGCTAGTTTCATCAGCGAATGACCCGGGTAGAGGGCATTTTATAAACGCGCGGCTTTTCTAAAATCTCGCGGACGTAGACGGACCGTTGACCATACTTTTTCCGCACGGGTTGGATGACACTTTGGAAATCCGGGCCAAATTGAACGGGTTGTTCATCCACAATGGCGACCCATTCGCCTGGATGTGCGTTGAGCAATTCAGGCAAGAGTCGTTCGAAGGCCCCCCGTCCACGTTCCATAATGGCGTCGGATGAATCCAGCTGTGGAGGCGGTTTTTCCATTTCTTTCCACGCCCGATAGGCCGTAAATTCTGTAGGCGGCACCAAACCGCCAAGAATGCGGCCCGTCGGATCTGTTACCACGGTTTCGACCAGCTCACCATTGGTGAGTGGCGCCATCACCGCCACCGGCTCACCGTTCCGCCGGATGATAATCGTCTCGCGCCCGATGGTTTCGTCGTCGGGGTTCACTAAATACGGCGCATTGACTTCGCGCAAAGTTTGTTCGGACATGGCACACCTCGCTTTTCGGATTATACTCCCAACTGGTTTTGGGATTAATCAGCGCCCGGCCCGGGGAATAAGTTTCGCGTTTCTCCCAAACTATGCTATAACTCGCCCAACCATCCACCCCATAACCTGCCCAATATGCACCGAGAGTATCGTCGCTGGTTCAGCCCCTCCTTAGGCCGCAACATGGAACTCCTCATCTTCGGCCATGCCGGGGCGCGGGTGCTGGTCTTTCCCACCTCGATGGGCAAGTATTTTGAATGGGAAGACCGGGGCATGATGTGGGCCTTGGGAGAAGCGTTGGGGCGCGGCTGGTTGCAGATGGTGTGTGTGGACAGCGTGGATGCCGAGTCGTGGTATGCCCGCTGGGCGCATCCGGGTGGGCGCGCATGGCGGCATGTCCAATATGAAAATTATCTCCTCGACGAAGTTTTACCCCTCAGCCACTATCTCAACCCCAATCCCTTTCTCATCGTTACCGGCGCAAGTTTTGGTGCCTATCACGCCATGAACTTTGCCCTGCGCTACCCCGAAGTGACCGACCGCGTTCTCGCCATGAGCGGCCTGTTCGACATTTCCCCGTGGGCGGATGGCTACATCAACGACACGGTCTACTTCAACAACCCGGCCTTGTACCTGCCCAATGAAAACGACCCGCGCCGCCTGAGCCAATTGCAACGGCTCGACATCATCCTGCCCATTGGCCGCGACGACCCCAACATCGGCCACAACCGCTGGTTCTCCGGCCAGTTGTGGGGCAAGGGCATTGGCAATGCTCTGCGCGAATGGGAGGGTTGGTCGCACGATTGGCCCTATTGGCAACAGATGGTGAGGTTGTATATGGGTGGACACGACTAAAACGTAGTGCGTAAAACGTAATGCATCCTCGACAATTTTACGTTTTACGCATTACGGATTACGCTTTCGTTTCAATTTGTTCGTTGCGAGGAGAACCCTATGGCCCCCAAAATCGGACTCATCGTCGGACGTGAATGGTCGTGGCCCCCGGCCTTCATCGAGGAAGTGAACAAGCGCAACGCGGGCGTGACGGCCGAGTTTGCCAAACTGGGCGGCACGCACATGGATGAGCCGTGCGAGTACGCGGTGCTGGTGGACCGCATCTCGCATGAAGTGCCATATTACCGCTCGTATCTCAAGAATGCTATGTTGCAGGGCACACACGTCGTCAACAATCCCTTTATGTGGACGGCGGACGACAAGTTCTTTGGCGCGTCACTCATCACCAAGTTGGGCGTGGTCAGCCCCAAGACCATCGCCCTGCCCAACAAAGACTATATCCCCGGCATCGTCCACAATGAGAGCCTGCGGAATCTCGCCTTCCCGGTTCCCTGGCAGGAGCATGTGGATTATCTGGGCGGCTTCCCCGTCATCCTCAAAGACGCGCATGGCGGCGGCTGGAAGCAGGTGCATGTCTGCCGCTCATGGGATGATGTGTGGAAGGCCTATAACGATAGCGGCCTGCTGACCATGGTTCTGCAAGAGTTTATCAAGTGGGACCCCGGCCAATACATCCGCTGTATGTGCATCGGCCAGAAAGATATTCTGGTGCGGAAGTATGACCCCGACACGCGCCAGTATTTGCAACCCGATTTCTCAGACGCCATGCTGGAACGCATCGTGAACGATTCGCGCACCATTGTGCGGGCCTTTGGCTACGATATGAATACCATCGAGTGGGCCATCCGCGACGGCGTGCCGTATGCCGTTGACTTTATGAACCCCGCGCCGGATATGGACATTAACTCGACCGGCCGCGACTACCATTTCTGGTGCGTGGAGAAAATGGCCGATATGTGTATTGACCTGGCGCTGAACCCCAAGCCGCAGGTGACGGAGATGCGGTGGGGGAGTCTGTTCTAAAACGTAAAACGTAATGCGTAAGACGTAACCATTACGTTTTACGCGGAGAGTTTACATGTCTCTGCGTGAAGCGATAGACCATTATCACAGCCTCCTCACCGACTCGCTCGGCGCGGAGACCCAGGGCCAACTGGATGACCAACTC
>Ga0247727_10003398_pt1 | contig 35216 bp, 28 predicted proteins | sample WisWelCaveWW1625_FD_202498 | JGI IMG/M metagenome (GOLD analysis project Ga0247727, IMG submission 202498) | Biofilm microbial communities from Wishing Well Cave, Virginia, United States - WW16-25 | ecosystem: Environmental > Aquatic > Deep subsurface > Groundwater > Cave microbial mat | place...
CTCTTCATAATTGGCAACTTCGCAAGTTAGGGTGGCGGCTTTGATCACCATCCTGCCTTGTTGGCGGGCAGCCTCGACAGGTTTTTGCTCCAACTGGCTAAGTCTCGGTGATCCAGTTTCTGAGTACTTCATTCTGGCGACTTGCACTGGTTGCGCTTCCTCGCGCCTGCCGCAACCGGCAACGAGAAGAAGAAGCGCGCAGAAACTTGCAATGAATGGTTTCATAAGTGTTTCGCGTTAAAACGAATGAAACAACGTGGGCAATCACGAATACACAAAACACAAACCGGCCGCGATGAATGGCCGGTGTGTAATAAAAAAGAGTTCTCTTTCAAAAGCAAGCCTTCTTTTTCACCGTCCGGACCGCAACGAATTCGCTTAAGGCGTTTTGCTGCCGGAGAACGAAATACCCACCACAAAATTGCGCGGCAAGCCGGGCTCGAGATAAAGCGGCACGCCGCCGACAATATCCGGATTGATAAAAGCTGAAGCCGCATACTTTTTGTCAGAGAGATTGTTGACGCCGGCGAAACCGCGCACGTTGAAATTCTCGCTGAGGCGCAGCGGCTTCTCAAGCCCGACCGTCAGGTTCAAAATATTATAAGCCGGCACGCTGGTCGCGTTGCCGTCATCGACAAAATACTCGCCGACGCCTTGCAAATCGATTTCTACGTACGCGCCGCCCAATTTCGGCGGGACGAAACGCAGGCCGGCGCTGTAAAAAGCTTTCGGCACGCCGGCGACTTCGTTGTTCTGATAATCGGCAAATTTTCCGGGCCGGCTGTAATGTACCGAATCAACCTGGTATTCCACGTATTTGTTGCTGGAAAAAGTTAAAGCGGCGCGCAGCGTGAGCCCGTAATCAAAGCGGCCATTGGCGCCGATCTCGACGCCCTGACGCCGCGTTTCTCCCGCAGTAAAATAAAACCGGCCGCCGCGATACGGAATGATGTCATCTTTAATGCTGATGCGATAAACCGCAAGATCATAAGAAAGCGAACGCAGAAATTTGTTTCCCACCGGGGCAAAAATTTGCTTCATGCCGATTTCAAACGTTGTCGAGCGAATCGGCTCCAACAACGGATTGATCAAGTACACGCGATCCTGCCCGAATGTCGAAATCGGATCGGTTTCATTGCCGGCCGGCACTTCGATGCCTTTGCCAAAATTGGCGTACAGACTGTGCACCGGCGACAATTGATAGTTGAGGCCAGCCTTGGGCGTCCAACCCGAAAATGATTTTCGCCCCTGCAGGCCGGGATTGATGAAATCTTCGCTATGGTAAGTTACATCGTTGTAACGCGCGCCGAGCACCAAATTCAGCGCGCTGCCGAGACTCAATTCTTCCTGAATAAACGCGCCAAACGTATTCGCGCCCTCGCGTTTGTTTTGTTGCAGCGCCGTGCCGCGCTCATTGGCGGCGGAAAGCGAGTAAAACAAAATCGCGCCGTCCTGATAGGCTTCGTCCGCGCCGATTTGCAGCTTGCTGCGCACCGACGCTGAGAGCGCATGCGTAAAACGATACAGCAGGTTGCCGCCGAGATGATAGCGCGTGAAATCGCGAAACGTGCCGCGCTCCGAGCGCTGTAAAAATTTCGGCTGGACAAAAGCCATCGCCGCAAAGCCGTGCGTGTCATCAAGGCCGTGATCGAGCGTGAGGCTGATGCGCGCCAAACGATTGTGCCGTCTCTCGCTGCGGCTCAGATAAGTTGCATTGGCCTGCTCCGGACTCGCGGTGAATTGTGCCAATGAAAGCGGGCCGGGAATAAAAAATTTATTTTGCGTGCCGGCGAGATACACGCCGATCTTGGTGCGTTCGCTCGGTATGGAAATGATGCCGGCGTTGAACAGCGTTCGCTCGCTGGATGAGTTGGCGCGCCACCCGTCCAGCTTCGTGTTCGTCACGGACAACGCCAATTTACTGCTTCCCAGGTTGGTACCGGATTGTAAAGCATATCGCCGCAAGCCGAAATTGCCGCTCGCGATTTGCGGTGACAGAAAGAACTCGTCAAACGCCGGCACGGACGAAATGTTGATCACGCCGCCCGCGGCATTGCCCCAAACCGCGGAGGCGTTCGAGCGAATCACTTCCATGCTGTGCGCGGAAGCGAGATCGATAAAATCGAACGAAGTTCTGCCATCGGGCTCGGTTTCCGGCGTGCCGTCGAGCAACACGCGAATGCCGCGCGAGGTGCCGGCATTGGAGCGGTCGCCGGCGCCGCGCGCGCCGAAGCCGCGAATGGTGATGCGAATATCCTGATTGCCAAAACGCGATTGCGCCAATACCCCGGGAACGAATTTGAGCGCATCATCCAAACCGTAGCCGCGCACGTTTTGCAAATCACTGGCATTCAGAATGCTGATGGCCAGCGGCACTTTGATGGCCTGCTCCGCGTAACGCAGCGCCGTCACAGTGACGGGCTGTAATTCATATTTGGCGCTATCCGCGCTCTGCGCCAATGCGGTTGAGGCGGCGCCAAATAGAATCGCCCATATCAGATTTTTCCAATTATGCTTTGTTGGGTACATACAGTCTCCTCCTTGCCGAAGTTTAAGTCTTCGAAATGGGAAAGGCAAACCACCGGCATGCCGGTTGGGTAACGCTCCGTTCGCGGGGCAGACAAGATGTCTGTGCTACCCCGTTGCTTTAGGGAATGCCGGGGTGGTGGAAAAATGTTGTATGAAAATTTACGCTTTGGGCGGAGGCGTCGGAGGCGGGTCGATCCAGATTTTTAATCCGAACCAATCGGTGGTTAATTCAACTTCTTCTGCAGAATCGACCCAAGGGGCTTCGTCACGAGAGCTAAAAAAACAGGGGCCAAGCAAATGTAGAAGTTTTTCAATCTTTTGATGCCGCGCCGTATTCTGGTTCATGTCGCGTTTGACCAACTCGTCGAGATCGGCAAAAAGCTGGGTTTCCTTTTCATCGGCAAGGCAGTAATACCAAATCGTGTCGCCCCGCGCCTCTTCGCGCACGATATCATACATGTTGCCGCCATAACGAAATTCATGTTCGTCAATGCGCTGGAAAGGGAGGGTGGAGCTTTCTCCTGATATTTTCAACAGAACCAGTTCTGCCTCCGGCACACCGGCTTTGATTTGCTGCTTGATTTCTCGACGGATTTCATACTTTTGAATCTCGAAGACAAAAAGATAACCCGCCGCGTGAAATAGCGTAAAAAGAAGCAATGCAATGGCGATGACGTTTCGCATAATCAAACAATCTATCAGAAAACACTTTTATTGCAACCCCTATTTTTCTTCGCCGCCACTCCGAACAAAAATAAAACGGACAGCAATAACTCTTCTGCTGTCCGTTTAAAACTTGTCATTTTACAAATCCATTCACCCTACCGGCTGGCCTTGCAGATTCATCAGCTTCACCGGCTTGTGCCCATTCGTCTCGCCGAAACTCAACACGTCCATCGGGCAGACGCTGACGCAGATGCCGCAGCCGATGCACGAGCTGGTGGAATTGTCCAGCACCTGCTGCTTGAGCGAGTAGCTCATCACGTCGATGCCGACCTGGCAGTTGCGCGAGCATTCGTAGCAGCCGATGCACTTGTCGTTGGCGACGATTTTGAATTTACCGATTTTGAGCTTGGCAAAGAGATGCGATTGCAAATGCATGAGCTTCGCGAGCGGGCACCAGTAGCGGCACCAAACTTTGCCGCCAAGGAACGGATATAATGTGACCGGCAAAATGCCGATGAGCCAAACATCCGCGTAAAGGCGATACAAACGAATGCCGAGATCGGCGGCGCCGGCAACCGCATTGTAAGTGTCTTTTAACAAGACCAACACGGTAACCACCGTCGCCGCTCCCAGCACGACATAAGTCATCCACTCCCACTTGATCGAAGTTTTGCCCTTCGGCGCGAGATGCCGCCAGCGATCGCCGAAGGTTTCCGCGAGGCCGCCGCAGCCGCAAATCCACGAGCAGTAACGCTTGCCGTTGAAGAGCACGAAAATCGGAATGATCACAAACGTCAGCAGCACGCCCCACACAACCCAAACCTGATGCGGGCTATAAAAGAACGTGTAAAAGAACAGGGGCCACGCGTAAATCAAACCATAGCTGCGCCACGCCTGATCGGCAAACACCGGATCGCTCGCCAGCTTCGCGCCGACCCATTGATATTTCACCGCGTATTGAAACAAAAATTCTGGAATGAGAAAAAAGAAAATCCATTGGAAGCTGATCAAACTAACGTAGCGCCAGATTTGGAATTTGTCTTTGCGGTCGAGGCCCCAGCGCTTGATCGCCTGCAAGCCGAAGAAGGTCATCAGCGTCGTATAGAGCACGGTATACCAAAAGGCCATGGGCCGGTCAAGAAACGACAGAAATTTGTAACCCCAATTTTTGAAGGGCCAGAATTCCTCGCCCTTGCCGAATTTAACGCCGTAAATCGTGAACCACACAAAAAACGAAATGCCAAGCCACGCGAAACGGTCGCCGCGCACGCCGAAGAAAATCAGCGCGCCCAAACCGGCGGCCCACATCAGCGCCCCGATCCAGCTCGGCAAAAAAGCTAAATCGACGCCAAGAAAATTCGGATGGCCGCCATACGCCGCACCGAAAATCGACAATCCGATGAAGCCGAGCACTGAGAGGCCGATGGTGCGCCAAACGCTGCCTTCCCACGCGTTCTCCATTTTGATGCCGAGCGATTTGAGAAATTCGCGCGGCACGTCGGCGCCGACGAGCACGAAAGCGTGATCGTATGGAATTTTGCGAACTTCGTCCGCGCCGATTTTCAGCGCCGCCTCGTGCTCGCCAAACTCGGTGATATTTGAATTGAGCAAAGGCTCGATGCGCTTCGCCGCAATCGCTGCGTTGAGTTTTCTTTCATTATCTTTAAAAATGCGCGCGAACTCGCTGCCGCGATAGGAGAGATAAACTTTGTTCTGCTCGCTGAGCGTGACCGCCGCTTCGATGGCGCTGTTGCCGCCGCCGACCACGATGATGTTCTCATTTTTATATTTGCGCGGCGAATACAGCCGATGATAAACGTGCGCGCGATCTTCGCCTTTTACTTTGAGCTTGCGCGGATTGCCGCGCTGGCCGGTCGCCAACACCACGCGCTTGCTGCGATACGCGCCTTTCGGCGTTTTGAGGTGAAAGGCGCCGTTTTTTTTCTCAAGACCGGTGACGCCTTCCGCCGTGCGGATGTCGAGGTGATTGTCTTTGATGATTTGATTCCAGCGCCTGGTCAAATCTTCTTTCGTCGCGCCGTCGAGCCAGAGCTTGCCTTTCGGCGGCTGGCTGTCCGGCTCGGCATAAACATATTTGCCCTCGGGAAAATTTTCAATGGTGTTGGCGATCTGCTCTTTCTCCAACAAAACATAACGCATGCCGCGCTCTCTCGCTTGCAGCGCTGCATTCAATCCCGAGGCGCCGGCGCCGATGATGACGACGTCATGCAAATCTTTATCGCTGCCGCCAATCGCATTCGGCAGCGTCGCGATGTGCTCGATGACTTCGAAACCCTGCGCCATCGCGTATTTGATCACCGGCGCGCCGGCGAGATCGCCGACGATATACAAATCGGGAATATTGCTCTCGTTGTGTTTCTTCAGAAGGGGCCGCTCATTCTGGCTGCTGCCGGAGTGCAGAATGTCGACGATTCCCTGTTTGATCTTTTCGCCGAATGAAAGTTTTTGTTGTTTTTCTGGCATATTTTTCACCTTCGATTTTTTGTTTCAAAAATTGACAGACCGACGGTCTGCGTTACGAAGCAATCCATTTCGTCAACAAATAGCGATCATGATCTTCAAATCCAACTTTGTGATAAAATGCTCGCGCTTTGATGTTGGCGCGTTCGACTTCAAGATGCAGCGCTTGCACTTCGAGGCTGCGGCAAGCTGCTTCGACGAATTTTATCGGCCGCGCGCCGGCGCCTTTGCCGCGATGGCTTTCGCGAATGTAAATCTCATCAATAAACGCATCGCGGCCGTGATATTCCAAGCTGTAGCCGAGTGTCAACGCCACGTAGCCAATCGCCTCGTCCCCAGCTTTAATGAGCCACACGCGGCCTAATAAGCGATCTTGATCAGGAAGTCAGCAACGAGCGTGCGGCAGCAAGCGACGAGATTCACATCGCCCGCGCCACTTCTGATTGCAGCAGCGGTTCCAACTTGCCGCCGCAGTCGGCGCACCTCTTCGCGCTCGGATGATTATTATAGCCACATGCAGGGCAGGGGGCCGGCATAGACGTATTCGGCACTTTCACGAGTCCCGCCGGAATATCGCCTTTTTTCACCACGGCGGGTCGCGTCAACACATACAGATAGCCCAAAACGCTCAGGAAAAAACCGATGAAAAAATGCGGAATGGGCGACAAGCCTTTTGACACGGCAGTGTAACCGCTCAAACCGGAAAAGACCAGGGCCACCAAAACATATAATCCAAATAAAAACCAGCCCGACCCGACACCGGCCAACGCGGCGCCGGCTGGCGCGCTCAATTCCTCCTGAAACAAAGCGCCTTTCGGCTGCTTTTGCGAAAAATATTTTTCCTGCGTGCGCATAAAAGAATCAACCATCGTGCGGTGCAGCGGCACCCGCCGGCCACGCACGATTAACGCCACGTCTTGCAGCGTATCGAGCGGCACATTGCCGACGGTGCAGTATTCGCCCAGCCTGGGTTGAACCTTTCGATATGGCATCTGCGACGTCGTTTCTTGCGCCCACAATGGCAGGGTGAAAAAACAGAGGGCCATGCAAGCTCGATTGCGAAAATCTTTTTTCGTTGCGCGCATTTTTGCCTCGAGAGTTGGTCAAATTTTTTGCTGTATAATATAAAATTTGCAAAGCAAAACTTTACATATGACGTTTTGCTTGTCAGGGTTTACAGTTTACGCATTATGCTCGCCGTCGTTTTGCGCCCACCTGCGGCCATCACGCGCGAGCATCGCATCGGCAGCCTCCGGCCCCCAACTTCCAACTTTATAACGCATCATCGGCGGCGCCTGCGAGCCGTCCCAGCCGCCGTTGATCGTGTCGATGATTTTCCACGCGTATTCGATCTCGTCGCTGCGCGCGAACAAAGCCGCGTCGCCGTTCAGCGCATCGAGCAGCAGCCGCTCATACGCCTCGGGAATGGCGGCTTCCTTGAAAGAAGTTTTGTAGTGAAATTCCATATCCACCGGCTGCATGTCCATGCCTTTGTCCGGCGTTTTCGCAGCGAAGCGCAGATGCAAGCCCTCATCCGGCTGCACGTGAATGCTGAGATGATTGGTCGCGAGGCCGGCCATCGCGCCAAAAAGCTGATGCGGCGGCTGGCGGAATTGAATGGTGATGTCGGAGATTTTGTCCTTTAAATTTTTTCCGGAACGCAAATAAAACGGCACGCCCTGCCAACGCCAGTTCTCGACAAAAAGCTGCAGCGCCGCGTAAGTCGGGATTTGCGATTTCTTGTCAACATTAGGCTCGTTGAGATAGCCTTCGTATTGCGCGCGCACCGTGTGCTTTGCCAAGTCGTTGGGATTCGGCGGGCGAATTGCGCTCAACACTTTGACTTTTTCATTGCGCAGCGCGTCGGCCTCGTAAATCGCCGGCGGTTCCATCGCGATCAGCGTCAGCAGTTGCAGCAGGTGATTCTGAAACATGTCGCGCAGCACGCCGGATTTTTCGTAATAACCGGCGCGATGGCCGACGCCGACGGTTTCGGCGACGGTGATCTGCACGTGATCGACGTAATTGCGATTCCAGATCGGCTCAAAAATGGCGTTGGCAAAACGCAGCACCAAAATATTTTGCACCGTCTCTTTGCCGAGATAATGATCGATGCGATAAACCTGTTTCTCTTGAAACGTTTTGTGCACCATGCTGTTGAGCGCGCGCGCCGAAGACGAGTCGCGGCCAAAGGGCTTTTCGATGATGATGCGGCGATAGCCGGTCTTCTCCGTTTCATTCGCCATACTTGCCGCGCCCATCATCGACACGGCGATGGGATAAAACTGCGGCGCGACGGAAAGATAATAGAGCCGATTGCCGCGCTGGCCTTCCAAGCTGCTCAGGCGTTCTTCGAGCGCGATGTAATCATCCAACTGGCTCATGTCACCCGTTTGATAATGCAAATTCGCCGCAAACTCACCCCATTTCGCGGCATTGAAATCTGCCGGCGCGAATTTCTGAATATCCTCGCGCATTTTATTGCTGAACGCCTCGTCCGAAAAAGCGCTGCGCGCGCTGCCGATGATTTTGGCGTTCGCCGGCAAGCGCCCTTTGCGAAAATTATTGTACAGCGCCGGCACCAGCTTGCGCCCGGTCAAATCGCCCGACGCGCCGAAGATGACGATGGTGGTGGAATCCACGGAAGTTCTCCTCATTTCAGGCATTATAAATTTTCAATAAAGTCAAACTGAATGAAATCTCCAATCAAAGCCTCGACGCCAAATACGCCGAGCCGAGCAGCGCCGCGTGATCATCGCGAATCACATGTAAAGGAATTGTTTTCATGAAATCAGACAATCTTCCCTTATTGTAAAATGCTTTGACGATCGTGCCATCGACGAGCTTTTGAATAATTTTCGGAGGAATGCCGCCGCCAAGATAAACGCCGCCGGTCGTCACCAGTGTGAGCGCCACATCACCAGCCTTCGCCCCGAGCACCGAGGCAAAAATGTCGAGCGTTATGGCGCAAATTTCAAACTCGCCGCTTTGTCCCGCCGATGAAATAACCGCCGCGGGATTTTCCTCGCGCATTCGTTTCGCCAGTTCAGCCGGCTCAGGCGCGACGCCGGCGTCTTTGAGAAAATTGTAGATGTTGACCAGGCCCGGGCCGCAGAGCACGCGTTCATAGCTGACGCGCCCGAAATTCTTTTGGAGATATTTGAGCAATTCAACTTCTATCGCCGTGTTCGGCGCGAAATCCGCATGCCCGCCTTCCGATGGCAACGCCATGAATTGGCCCGCCGTTTTGTGCAAGAAACCTTGCCCCGTGCCGGTGCCCGGCGCGACGACGCCGAATCGCGTTTCTTGTCCCGTCGGCATGCCGGCATGCAACGTCACCAAATCATCCGGACTCAAAAACGGCAGGGAGGAAGTGGTGGCGACCAAATCATTCACGAGCTTGACGGAAGTGATGCCGAGCGTTTGTGTAATATGCTTTTCATCGGTGATCCAGGGCAAGTTGGTGCTTTCCGCGCGGCCGCTCACGACCGGCCCGGGAACGCCGAAGCAAGCTTTTTTAACAGAAACGTGGTTTTTGGCCAGAAACGTGTGAATGATATCTTCCAGGCTGGGAAATTCAGGGCTAACAAACGTTTCGGTTTGTTGGCGGACGAATCTTTCCCCGCTTTGCTCATAGAGGGCGAGGCGCGTCTTCGTGCCGCCGGTATCTCCAGCGAGAATCATTTGCAACTCCTTGAGCTGTAGAAAAATCTTTTAAGGTTCAAAGTTGGCGCACAAAAGAAATGTGGCGGATAAACTCAAGGGCAATAATAATAAAATTTTTTCCCAATGTCCATATAAAAAAATTTTGGGCTTGCCAAATGAATCGACAAACCCAAAGTGTATTTAAAATAAAACCGCCAACAGCGCGGCTTTTAGTTTGGCAAAAGATTGTTCCGGCGCTGCCGGAACATCGCTGCCAGGTTCAGAAGTTCGTTGAGAAAATTGTCGATGCGCTCGCATTGGAAGTGATTGTTGTTCGAATGAGAAGCCTGAAAGAAGTTTTCACCGTTCGAGCAATTCTCATCCCAAAAGATTGGCATCACGCCGGATTTGCGCATCACCGGCAGCAGGGTTTCGAGCAGGCGCGCGCCGCCGAACCAGCCGGGGGAGAGATCGCAGATGCCGATTGCGCGCCGTTTGTTGTCAGCCAGATTTTTCTCGAGCAGGCTCTTGAGCGCGTCCGGATAGCCGTAATTGTATTCCGGCGCCACGAGAATCATGGCATCGGCTTGCGACAACGCCGGTTGCGCGGTTGCAAGATCACGAACGTTCATCAGCGTGGTTTCAACGCCTTCGCGCTTGGCCATTTCTGCCGCGAGAAATTGCGCGATTTGTTCACCGACGCGGTTTTGCGCGGGCCCGACAACAATAATCGGAACAACAATCGGTTGGTTTGTATTCCCAACCGTGATGCCGGTCTCGGGTGTCGGTCGCTTCTCAATTGATACGTATGGAATCGCAAAGCGGTTTGCTTTGCGCGCGATAAAACCGTTGGCGGATTGCAGCACTTCCATCGGGATCACGATGGGGCGCGGCGATTTCAAAAAATTTTTCATCATGATGACGCCATCTCCATAATTGGGATTTTTTTTGTCGTGGATTTTTTTGCAACACGTGTTGAGGCGCGCTGCGGCATTTCAACCATCACGTCTTCGATATACGCGCGCAAGACTTCGGCAACGCCCCATGCTTGCGCCATGCAGCCGCGCGGCGAATGCGGTAGCTCGGCGTCGAAAATTTCCGAAATCGTGCCAACGCCCGCGTCGCTGAGATGCGGCTGGATATTTTCGAGCAATTGCTTGGCGCGTAGTTTGCCGGCTTCGCCTTCGACGCGGACTATCGCGGTGATCATTGCGCCGAGCAGCCAGCTCCACACCGTGCCTTGATGATAGGCGCTGTCGCGCGAGTATTGATCGCCGCCGTAATGCGGGCGATAACCTGGCTCATTCGCGGCGAGGCTGCGCAAACCGGCGGGCGTGTATAATTTTTCTTCGACAATTTTCAAAACTCTTTTAGCTTTCTCGCCTTCGAGCAATGGAAACGGCAAGCTCAACGCGAAGATTTGGTTCGGGCGCAACAACGCATCACAATGGTCTCCGTCGATATAATCATAAAGATAGCCGCTGACCTCATTCCAAAAAACTTCGTTGAATTTCGCCTTGACTTGTTCAGCGCGTTGCGCAAATTGCTTGGCTTCGGTTTTATTGCCGAACCGCTGCGACAATTCAGAGGAAATTTTCAACGCGTTGTGCCACAATGCGTTGATCTCGACGGCTTTGCCCTGGCGCGGCGTCACCACCCAGTCGCCGACTTTCGCATCCATCCACGTGAGCTGCACGCCGGGTTCGCCGGCGTAGAGCAGACCGTCAGCATCGACGTGAATGCGATATCGCGTGCCGCGATCGTGCCACGCGATGATGTCGCGCAGAATCGGCATTAACTCGTCACGCACGAAATTTTCATCGCCGGAGTATTGCAGATATTTGTAAATCGCCACGAAAAACCACAAGGTCGCATCGACGGTGTTGTACTCCGGTTGCTCGCCGGCATCGGGAAAACGATTTGGCAACATGCCTTGGCTCGCGCTCTGCGCAAACGCGCGTAAAATTTTTTTTGCATCGTCATATCGACCGGTGACGAGGCAAATACCGGGAAGCGAGATCATCGTATCACGGCCCCAATCGGAGAACCAGTGATAGCCGGCAATCAGTGTTTTTAAATCTTCACCGCGCTTCACGACGAATTGATCGGCGGCGAGCGTCAATATTTTAGAAAATTCATCTTTGTTGCTGGGGCTGTCGAGAATTTTCTCGCGGCGGCGCTTTTCCATCATGAATAATTTAAAGGCATCGCGGCCTTTCGGATCATCCGTAGAAATAATCACGCCGAGCTTGTCGCCGGCTTGCAGGGTGATTTTGAAAACGCCGTGTGTAAACAAGTCTTCGCGATAATCGAGGCCGCGATTCTGCTCGAGGCTGTATTCAAAATTGCGATACCAATCCGGCTGTGCTTCGAATGCGGCCTTGGGAATGGCGATGAACAACTCCGGCGCGCCGTCGTAAGGTTGCGCGCGAAAGACGCCGTTATTGAATTGCGCCTCGCGCCGGATGGCGTCGTTTGCGCGCGTCATGCTGTGATAATCGCGATAAGCGACAAACGGCCGCAATTCAAATGAAAAGGGCGTGGGAGCGTTTAAAATTTCATATAGAATCAGCGTCGTATTTTCACCATTCACTGCCGCAATCGTTTTGCGCAGCTTCGTGCCGCCGGCTTCATATTCAAAAATCGGAAGCAGATTTTTTTCAAATGAAACGAGATGTTCAAATCCGCGCGGATGCGTCGTGCCGGGATAACGATTGCAGCTCAGCTCGAAACGCTGCCCGCTGATGGCGAGGGTTTCATCCAATTTGGAAAGCAACACCATGCGTCCCACCGGCGGCTTCGTTGCGGCGACGAGCAAGCCATGATAACGCCGCGTGTGCGCGCCGGTGATCGTCGAGCTGGCCCAGCCGCCGAGGCCGTTGGTTTCAAGCCATTCACGCCGGACGGCTTCGTCAAAATTTTTGATGAGGGTTTTATCGAATGTGATTGGCATGTTGATTTTCTCGTTACTGGTTGCTGGATGCTTGATTCTGGAGGTTGGACGTTAAATGCTCAATATCGCGCGCCGCGCTTCAAGCTAACCCATGGGCGTAATTTCTCTTTAGCATTTTGGTCGATCTTCGCCGCCAAGGTTTATTTTGCAAAAGTCGCGCAACCGTGCGCGAGATATTTTCGCCGTTGTGAAATTTGCAAATGAACTGATCCGCCATCCAACAGCGAAAATCCTGCATAAGCTCCGGCGAGCTGGCCTGAAACACAATCTTAATGCCGCGCCAGCGCCCGGCAAACGCCGACAATTCATCGAGGTTTTGATGGTCGAGAGCGAGAATCATCATATCGACGGCGACGTCGTGCAGCGTCGCGACGATGTCGTTGAGATGACTCGCCGACCACACTTTGTGGCCCTGGCGTTGCAATCTCATGCGCAGCAGTTGATGCCGCAGTGGATCGGATTCATTGAGCAGGATGGTCGCCATAGTTTTTCTCTGCTGTTTGAGCGGTTTTTGAATGCGCGTTGAACAATCGTGGCCACTTCCAGTGACTGCGTGATTTGCTTCAGAAGCAAGTATTAAGATTTACACCGGTTGGTCGCAAGAGCGGAGCAATCCTTACACGATTTTTATCTTGACAAGGTTGGCTTGCTTTTTTATATTCAAAAGCCGTCAGTTAAAGCAATAGAGAGGCAGAAAACGGAATCGGGTTGGGAGGGGTACTCTGCTCTCGACTCACATAGCATCGTCAAAAAGGAGCGAGCTATGGCAAAATGTTCTCATCTCAGTCAAATTCGCGAAGTCACTTCGAGTGTGAAAGGCTGTGAAGAGTGTTTGCAAACCGGCGGCAGGTGGGTGCAACTGCGAATGTGTTTGACTTGCGGTCACGTCGGCTGCTGCGATTCATCGCCCGGCAAGCATGCCACCAAACATTTTCACGATACCAGCCACGCCATTATGCAATCGTTCGAGCCGGGCGAGAATTGGCGTTGGTGTTACCTCGACAAGGCATACATATGAAACTACCTCGCCGCCAGGTGATCTGCAAACATGCTGTGCCAGCCCGGCGAAAGGCCGGCTAGACGCAGCGCTTTCTGTATGGCTTCGCGATTGTTCTGATCGCGGAAGGCTAAATGAAAAATTTTTTGCACCGACATTTTGTCGGGATCAATCTCGACGCGTTCAATCGCATCGCCCGCGCCGACTTCACCTGCTTGCAGAACGCGCAGATAAAATCCGGTGCGGCCGCTGGCCATAAATAGTTTGGGGAATTGCGGCATTTGCATTTTGATTGCCAGCTTGTAGCACGGCACGCGCGGCTGTGTGACTTGCGCCATCGCCTCGCCAATGCGGAAAATGTCGCCGATATGAACTCGATCTTCCAGCATTCCCGCCACCGTAAAATTTTCGCCGAACTGGCCGAAAGTCAAATCATTCCTGCCAAGTTTTTCTTTCCAATAATCGTAATGCTCAAATGGATAAACATAAACCGCTTGATAAACCCCGCCGTGTACGGTTAAATCCGCCTGCCCATCGCCGTCGAGATTCAGCTCGCGCAACATCACGCGGCCCCGCACCGGCGTTTTGAAAATGCCGGTGGCCACGGTTTCGCGTTTGTGTTGCACTTCTTTCGGCAGCGAGACGTTGACGGAAATCAGTTTCATGGTTCTTATTCTACTTGTTGTTAGTTGTTGGGCGTATTTTGTGGGCAATTTACAGAATTTAATTCGCAAAACCAACGGCTTTCCTGACGAAATCGAGTCCCCGCACGGAATCCAGCAGATGTTTACTCAACCTTGACTTTGCCAAAACTTTTCTTTACGTTGTCTATAATGCCCAAACAAAATCGCGTCACGCCGTGGAGTGAGATCATCGCGACCTCGGCGCGCGGCACGCTGATGGGAAATCGCGGCTGCTTGCATGATTCGCAACAACAAATTCGAAGATTGTATCAAGGCAAACGCTGGATCATCTGCAAGTTACAATTTAAAAATCGCTGGCGTGCCGTCATGTCGCCAAAACTTTATACGGAATTGTTCTTTTTGGATGAAGCGACGGCGCTGGCCGCCGGACATCGGCCGTGCGCGGAATGTTCGCGCGAGCAATTCGATTATTTCCGCATTTTATGGGCGCAGGCGAATCCGCGATTAGCCAAAAGCCGGAAGCCGGCGGCCCCGTTTATCGACAACGTTCTTCATCGCGAGCGCATTGCCGGCGCGGATAAAAAAATCACTTACGAAGCGCCGCTTTCTCAACTTCCGAACGGCAGTTTCATCGCTTTGTCATCAAACGCGCAATGCTATCTTGTTTTTGATGGCAATTTGCTGGCCTGGAGTCCGGACGGATACACGCAAAAACTTTTGCGCCCAAACGATCTTGTCGTGCAAGTCCTCACGCCCAAAGCGGTCGTGCGAACGCTGGCTTTGGGCTATCGCCCGGCCATTCATCCCTCGGCTTATGCGCCAAGCGCCAAAAACGGAGAATAAAATCCTGAAAGTTTGTAAATTTTTGGGGGAACCGTACCGGCCGCATCCGATCCTCGGTCATCAATAAATTATGGACAACCTCACCCACAGCCTGACTGGCGCGCTTGCCGCAAAGTTGATTGAAACGAGTTTTCCGGCCTCGCAAAATGAGCCAAATGAGAATCGCAAAAAATTTTGGCTGCTGGTGGCGAGCGTGAATTTGCCCGATATCGACGTCGCGCTGGGCTTGTGGGGCGATCCTATTTTTTCCATACAGCATCATCGCGGCCTCACACATTCTTTGCTGTTCGCGCCGCTCTTCGCATTGCTGCCGGCGTTGCTGTTGGCGAAATTTGGAAAACTGAAAAATTTTAAAACGCCTTGGTTCTGCGCCGCAATCGGCATTGTGCTGCACATTTTTTTTGACGTCATCACGCCGTTCGGCACCCAGCTTTTCGCGCCGTTTTCAACCGCGAGACATGCCAGGGATTGGATGTTTATTATCGATCCTTTTTTTACCGGCATATTGGCGCTGGCGCTTTTGCTGGCCAAAATCTTCGCGCCGCGCCGGCGGCAATTTTTGTTTGGCGGCGCCATCTTCGTCGTTTTGTATTTAGGCGTCGAGTCAATCAACCATCATCTCGCCGACAAACGTTTCGAAACTGCTCTTCGTCGAGCAGGAATTGCCTCAACAAAGATTTCCGCGTTGCCGCAGCCGTTGAGCGTCTTCCGTTGGATGGGTTTGGCGCAAACAGAAGACGGCGTGGAACAAACCTTTCTGTCGTTGTTGAATGATGAGAGCGATTTGCAATTCACAAAATACAAGAATGCGAGCGACGAATTTGTGGCGCAAATGCTGCAAGCGCCGGAGGCGAAATGGTATTTGACTTTTGCGCGGCATCCGTGGATTATTTCCGAGCGACGCGGCGAGGCGCGGGTCGTCGAAATGCAAGATTTGCAATTTTCCATCGCCAAAAGGTTGTTGCAAACGGCGGGCATTCCCATTCCCGAGCGCCGGCCGCCGTTTGTTTTTCGATATAGCGTCGCGTTAAATGACGGCAGCGCGGAAATTATGTTTAATGGCAAACCCGCGCGACGACAAGAATGGAAGGAACCCGCGGGTAGCGCGCCTTGGCGTTAATACACGTCAAAATTAATGCAGTAAATTCCCGCTGGAACTGTCAGCAACGACGGAAGAATCAGGCTGCGCCAGACTGTCGGCAGCGACTGTTGGCGGCGTGTGAGGGGGAATTGTTGGGATGCTCTCTTCAGGAGTCGGCTCAAAATATTTTGCTTCCTCCAACGAATCCACTGCAGCGGCGACAGTTTCTTGAGGGGCTATGCCGCCGCGCAGCATAAAACCTGCGAGCGCCCATTGCGCTTGTTCCGAGTTGATCGCGCGCGCGTTTTCCATGAGCCCCACGACGCGTTTTTGCATCCGCTGCGCGCTCTTCAAACGCTTGAAGGGATCAAAATATTTCGGATTCGGCAACATGCCGGCGAGCAGCGTCGCCTCGGCAAGATTGAGAGCGGCGGCGGATTTGCCGAAATAATATCGCGCCGCCGCTTCCGCTCCGTAAATGCCGTCGCCCCATTCCACGATGTTGAGATACAATTCGAGCATGCGCGATTTGGAAAGATTCTCTTCCAGACGCCGCGCCAGAATCAGCTCGCGAATTTTGCGCCGCAGCGTTTTACGTTTGTGCAAAAAAGCATTGCGCGCCAACTGCATCGTGAGCGTGCTGGCGCCGCGCACGTAACGGCCTTTTTCCCAATTGACGCGAAAGGCTTCCTGCATCATTTCATAATTGACGCCGTCATGATGATAAAAGGCGTCATCCTCGCTGATAACGACGGCTTTTTGCAGCAGGGAAGAAATGCGCTTGATCGGCACCCAAATGCGAATCGAATCCGCCGCGCGTTTATTCCAATTGAGACGCTCGGGGTTGACGGTTGAGGGCGGCTGGTAGGTTTTGATGGCTTCGGCGTCCGGCAAACCGGCGAAGAGGAGAAGATAAACTCCGCCCACCGGCAAAAAAATCAGGAAAAAAATTTTCCCCATGAAACGCTGGCGCCGCGACAATTTGTGCCACGCCGATAGCAGCGAAGAAAAACGCCTCGCTTCCTGCGCTTCGTTCGTGGGAATCATGTCGGATTAAAGGATGGCTAGATGATACTTTTAAAAACTCATCCGGCGTTCGGCAACGGTTTTAGGCTGATTTTCATCGTGTTTTTCACTTGCATGAAATTTAGCTTGTCCTCGCGCGCCAACCAGCCCAGCGCCATCCAAATTGTTTTGTCATCCGCGCCGATTTTTTTCTTCAATTGGGCGGTCGACATTTCGCCGCTCTCTTTGAGCGTGTGCCAAACTTTCCCGGCAGCTTCACCAACCTTGGCTGTCATTTGTCCTCCAGAAAATTTAGTCCGGTTTACTATATAACAATCATCGTGAGGAAAGTCAAGCGAATTGTTACGGCATGATTTTCACCACCACCTTCACCGAATCGCGCGCCTGTCGACGATAGGCCGTTACGTATCCCGAATCGGCTTTCGCGCCCGCTGTGAAGAGCCCGTAACGATCGATCTTGCCGAGTTTTTTCGGCGCTTTCCATGAAACTTTTTTGTCGCTCAGATTGAGCGGGTTGTAAAAATTATCCGTCGCCGTGATATTGAAATCGAATTTTTCCCCGGCGCGCAATCGCATCGTTTGGATGGGAATATCAAGTTGCGCGAGCTTTCCGGGCGGCGCCGTGCAAATCAACAGCAACGCATTGGCCACCGCGCGTTCGCCGGTCGCGTCGCTCGGACGATTCGCCACTTTGCCGCGCACGACCATCGTCGTCGAGCCGCCGCCGTCGAGATTGAGCGCTTGCGCGCAGCCCAGCTCGCGCATGAGCGCCGCCAATTCCGGCAGCGTCATGCCCTCGCTGTAGCCGGGCTGCCGGCCATCAACGGTGACGAAGAAGAAACGGCTGGTGTCGGCATTAAAACCGACGGCGCTGCGCGGATGGCGATTATTCGTAAAACCCTCGCTGCCGCCTTCGGCTTGACTTTCGATGGAGATGCTGCCGTCGCGCACCAGGCGCGGCAAACCGCCAATCGCTTCGACGAGCCGCCACGGCGTTTCGGGAATGCGCCAAACGAATTTTATCGTGTCGCCAGGCGTCAGATTTTTTATCACCCAATTTTCCGCCGCGCCATGGCCGGAGAGAATGTAGGTGGAGTAGTCGAGAGGGGCATCGCCGAGGTGAGAGCGCAGTTCGGTGACGACCGCGCGCAGGGTGTCATTCACTGCAAATTTTTTGAGCGGTTTAATGCGAACCTCGCTGCCGAAATTATTCGTGCCGGCGCTGCCGCCGAAATAATGATTGAAAAAAACCAATTCATTGGCATTGCGGGCGCGATTGAACCCGTGCAGCGGGTGCCAGAAACCCGACTTCGATTGCACGCTGCCGGCGAGCGACAAAAAACTGATGACCGGTTTTTCATTTTTACCGACGGCAAAAACCGAACGGCCGGTGGGCTGGCGCAAAACGGCGCCGTCGAAAATCTGCAAATTGATGGGAACGCCGTTGCCCGTGTCAAAGTCGCCGTTGATCGCCGCCACCACGCGATGCCGCTCGCGGTCGCGCCGCGCCGCCATCGCGCTCGCGCGCTCCTTGCCTTGCAAATGATCGTTGGCCTTGACCGTTTCAAGCTGCAAATAAGGATGGCGCAGATCGAATTCGACGATATGAATGGCCCAGGGTCCGGCGGGACGATAGAGTTCGCGCAGCCAGGCTTGCGGGCCGATGGGCGTGACGAAGTTTTTCTCCGGGCGCGATTGCGCGTGAGCGGCTGATAATGAGAAAAGAAAAATGGCCCCGATCCTCATCACATTTTTGATCAGGAAAGCCGGAGCCATTCGATATTCGGGAAGTTTTATGGCGCGCGATTTTATTGCTCTGCCTCCGAAGCGTTGGTCTCGCTGAGATTTACTGGAGGCGGCGCTTCTTCGGTTTCGGGCGTCTCAACGAACTGGGGCGAGAACTCGACTTGCAAAGTTCCCAGTGTAATAAAACTGTAAAGATTTCGGCCACAACTATTTTCGCAATGAAACTCGCGAAAGATGCGCTCGTACTCGTCCTGGCTGGCGACGGTAAAACGTTTGACGTTCCCGCAGGCTTCGCAGGTGATAATCAATTGGGTGTATTCGATGTCTTGCATGCCACTCACTCGGCTCGAAAGCCAGACAAACAGAGAAATTGACCGAAATTTTTTCGCTTTAGGCGCAGCCCGATTCTGACTGCCAAGAAATATTATAGCAGAATCCGCGTTCCTTTGCAAGCTTTTTCTCAGAAAATTTCTCAGCTAATCTTTCTTTCCCGCCATTTGAAAGCTTACCCGCGCCTCCCGCAGCGCGGCGAGCATCGCCTCGCGGTTTTCGCCTTCGATAGCTGCAAAGAATTGCAATAGCCACGCGCGATAAGGCATTAGCTTTTCATTTTGGCTGATGAAATATTTGGTGCCTTCGAAGCTCCAACTGACTTGGGACGTATCGGGTTGGCTGGCAATGGCGGCTTGCAAGGTATCCAATTGGGCGGGAATGGATTTGGTTTTGTTGAGCGCCAGCAGGTTGGCAATGGCAATAGCGCGCCGGGCGAGTTTGACAGGATTAGTGAGTTTCTTTCTCAACCAAATGAGTTATTTCATCAATAAAGTCTGTCGCTGATTTATACATCTCAATGACACGTTCTTGAGTAAACTCGATGAAATCGGTATAGTCACCCTCGTGGCGTTTTTCAAACAAATCCTTATAAAACTTTCCCAACTCGCCTCGAGTGAGGCCCGGTCTAACGAAATGTTTGTTGAAAAAGGAAAGCACCCCGGAATGTTTTGAAGAGGCCAACCCACGAGTCTCCAGCAATGCGGTAACGGCATGGAAACATGCATGGTACAATCGATTCACCGTTCCGATATATTCTTGCGTATCCAACAAAATCTTTGCCGATGTTAACGCTTTACTTGCTCGCGACAATCTATGCTCGACAATTTCTTTGCGTTCTTCGTTCATATTGGTATCCCCTCTCTTGCAATGGCACGATACAACGGTGTAAAATTTAGCGGTTTGGAGTGCCAGCGTGTGTTTTGACGGACAATTACGCTGATAATTTGATCGCTTTCAAGCTCAATTTCATAAACCTGATCACGTATGGCACGTTCGAGTTTGTGAGTCACTTCTTGCGGCACCAGCACTAGCAAATCGATATCCGAGTCCGGCTTTTCTTCGCCGCGCGCAACCGACCCGTACAAAATCACCTCGGCCGCGGGCACGACTTGGCGAATGGCTGCCGCGCAAGCCGCAAGCAAGCTCGCTTTGGCAGGGTTAATTTTTTGCCAACCTTCAAAATGGTGCGTGTCTTCGAGAATCCTGGCTTCGATTGGCGTTTCACGCGCGCGGTTTAACCGCTGGGCAATCGTTTGTTTTTGCTTCTCAATCACATGCGTATTCCTTCTTCCTCTATCGCATGATACAGCGGTGTGATATTCAAAGGCGCGGAATTCCATTTTTCCCGTTGCCGCACAATCAAGTTGACAAGTTGCTCATGTTCCAACTCAAGCGCATAAATTTGATCGCTGATTGCTCGCTTCAATTCGTAGGTGGCTTCTTGCGGCACCAGCACCAACAAATCGATATCCGAGTCCGGCTTTTCTTCGCCGCAAGCGACTGAGCCATACAAAATCACCTCAGCCTCCGGCACGACGCGACGGATGGCGGCCACACAGGCCTTGAGCAAATTGGCCTTATCCGGCGATTGTTTTTGCCAATCTTGATAAGTTTTCATGTTTAAAATTTAGGCAAATCTACTTTGAATGTCAATCCCGAAGTCGCAATAAATGAACTAATCTTTCTTCCCCGCCGTTTGAAAACTCGCCCGCGCCTCCCGCAGCGCGGCGAGCATCGCCTCGCGGTTTTCGCCTTCGATGGCGGCAAAGAATTGCAACAGCCACTCGCGGTAGCGCGCCAGCTTGGGTTCAATCCTGATGGAATGCTTCGTGCCTTCGAAAGTCCAATTGACTTTGAACGTGTCGGGTTGGCTGGCGATGCTCTGCTGCAAGGTTTCTAATGCGGCCGGAACCTGCTGCGTTTTGTTCTGCGCCAGCGTGTTGGCAATGCCAATGGCGCGCAGGGCGATTTTGGTGCCCGCACTCACTTCTGGATTTGCCAACAGCGCAGCGAGGCGTTGCTCACATTCTGCAAAGCGGCCGGTGGTGAAATGCTTTTCGGCGAAATCAGCTTGGAAAGAGAGGTCGGTCGAATCCAATTGCACCCGTTGTTGATCGATGGCAAAGGCTTCGGGAAAGCGAAATGATCTCTCGTGGAAAAGAAAAGAGAGCCGGCCTAAAGCCAACAACGTGCCGGCGGCGTAGCCAAACTTTTTGCCATCCGCCAATGCCAGCTCATAATTGACCCGGCCGCTATCAAATTGCTCTTTGGCAACCTCGGCATCACCGGCGGCAATAAAACGTTGGCTCATTTGTTCATTGATCTCATTCATCCAATTGAAAACACGCGTTGCGGTGGGACTTTGAATTTCAACAAAAATTTTCCAGCTTTTCTTTAAATACACCCGGCTACTGTCCGGCTGGCCGAGATCGCGGAACACCAGTCCGAGACTGCCGAGATCAGAAGCTTCGCCCCGCTGATAGCCGATTTCGCGGTCAATCTTCAGCGCGGCTTGATGATACACCCGGCTACTGTCCGGCTGGCCGAGAGCGCGGAACACCAACCCGAGATTGCCGAGTTGAGAAGCTTCGCCTTGCCGATAGCCGATTTCGCGGTGAATCTTGAGCGCGGCTTGATGATACACCCGGCTACTGTCCGGCTGACCGAGAGCGCGGAACACCAACCCGAGATTGCCGAGTTGATTGGCTTCATTCTCACGATGTCCAATTTCACGAGCAATCTTGAGCGCGGCTTGAAGATACACCTGGCTACTGTCCGGCTGACCCAGAGTAATGAATAGTGCCCCGAGATTGCCGAGATGAGTCGCTTCTCCTTGACGATAACCAATTTCACGAGCAATCTTGAGCGCAGCTTGATGATACACCTGGCTACTGTCCGGCTGACCCAGAGTAATGAATAGTGCCCCGAGATTGCCGAGTTGAGCAGCTTCATTCAGACGATGTCCAATTTCACGAGCAATCTTGAGCGCGGCTTGATGATACACCCGACTACTGTCCGGCTGACCGAGATCGCTGAACACCCCCCCGAGATTGCCGAGAGCAGATGCTTCGCCCTGCCGATAGCCGATTTCGCGGTCAATCTTCAGCGCGGCTTGATGATACACCCGGCTACTGTCCGGCTGACCGAGAGTATTGAAGACCAGCCCGAGATTGCCGAGCGCAGCCGCCTCATTGGCCGTGGCTTCTCCACGGCTCGCCCGGCGATAAATTGTCAGCGCCTTTTGCAAATTTTTCATCGTGCCTTTGGCATCTCCCATGACATAAAGCACTTCGGCCAAATGAAAATAACCTTCGGCATCATCCGGCTTCAGCGCGATGGCTTTCTCGTAAGCCGCCACCGCCTCGTTGAGCTTGTGCTCGCCAGCGCGGGCATTGCCGAGATTCAAATACTTTTCGGGCAGCAGCTCATCTTCGCGCTTCCCTTCGCGGATTTTTTTCTCGGCAGCAGTAATGGCTTGTTCAATCAATTGCGCGGCTTTGCCGTAGTGTTTGTCATACAAAGCGGCCAAGCCGACGTCATAAGGATTCTCGCTCTCCTGCAATTGGGCTTTGACCTTTTCAATGGCGGCGAGCAATTCCTCTTTGCTGAAGCCCAGGCGTTTGGCGTCTTCGGCCAAAGGATCTTGCGGCGCGCTCGCCAGTTGTTGCTCCAATCTCGTCTTTTCGGCCAGCAACCGTTGGGTTTCCTTTTTCGTGGCCTCGCTGATGAGCTTGTTCATCAACGCTTTCATCTCCTCGCGGTTGAGCAAGCGATGATCGCCGAGGCGCAACAGCTTGAGGATGATGGCGTCGCGGTCCGGCACTTTGTCGCGTCCGCGCGCCGGCTCAAAAATCGCCAACGAGTCGTTCTTCAATTCAAACTCAATGGGCTGGCCCGGGCCTTTGCCGGCGGGCAGCATGATCTCGCGCTCGCCGTTGGGGTCGGAGCGATAGTCGCCCACAAAGGCAATGCGAAAGTTGATGCCCGGCAAAGGCCGGTCAAATTCATTCACGACCTTCACGCGCAGCAGGTGTTGCGCCTGCGGCCGGCCCGGCGCCGCATGGCTCAAAAGCATCGCGCCGGAAATAGCGAGTATTCGCACAATGCCGTTGATATTTCGTAGCCCCGGCCCCTTGTGGGCCGATGATGGTGCGAACATTTTCAGCGCCCCACAAGGGGGCGGGGCCACAACGGAAACGGGATTGAGTATTCGCAGCTTGTTCATGGTTGCCCCTTGAAAATGAGATCGACCGGTCCTGGCAAAGTTTGGCTGCCTGCTTCCTGAAGGATGCCATCTTTTTTAATCGAAACTTGCACGGCTTTGCCGCGTTGTTCTTTCACCGTAAAAATAAATTCGCCGGTCGCATCGGTTGTGCCCGAGCCTTTCCTGCCGTGTACGATGACCTCGGCGCCGGCAACCGGCTTATTGTTTTCGTCGAAAACACGACCGGTGAATTGACACTCCGGCGCCACGGATTCTCTCACGGCGCGAACGGATTCAATAATCTTTTTGGGGAGATCGCTGATGGCGCCGGCTAAAACGACGAGCGCGGAGATAAACGCCACCCAGGTTTGCCAGCGCTCCAACACGGGCTTTTTCTCTTTTATGAAAGGCGGCGGTGCAGTTTTTTTCGTCTCCCACAGCCGGCCCTTTTCGGCGCGCAGATAGAGCACCGGATTGCCGAAGACCGTGCTCACGGGCCGTTCCTGCAGCAAGGCTTTGCGCGCGCGGGAAATAGCAACTTCCACTTGGCCGCCGTCGCGGGCGCTGCACAATTCGGCATAAAATTCAGTCGCAAACAAAATCGCTTCGTCGTTGTCAATTTTGTTTTGCATCGCCACGACAGCGGGCACGCCGGCTAGCACGAGCTGCGGCGCGAGGCCAACCAACGCTTGCTGCGATGAACGCGTCGCGCCTTGGCAGGCGTTCAAAAAGACTAAACGCGTAAAAGGATAATCCGTAAAAAAGTGGGCGAATTGCTCAGCAGAGACTGGCTCGGTGAATTTCTCGGCATGATCGAGATAAATAAATGCCTCTTCCGTTACCTCGGAGGATAAATGCAGCGCAGACATCTGGTCTGCAATAGAAGCATGGGCAGGCTTGGAAGCCTGCGCTACATTTTCACGCTTGAACGCGCCGTGGCCGGCGTAGTGCAAAATGTGATATTCTTTCTGTCGCAACGCTTCACGAATGGCTTTCTGAGTCGCTTGGCCTTCGAGAAAGTCGAGGTTGATTTTGCCGCGCAATTTTGCGGCAATCGTTTCCAGCATCTCGCGCTCGGCAACAATATCCAAACCGGAGTTTTGCGGCATCACGACGAGCAGATTGATTTGCGCCGGAGCCGCGAGTTGGCGAATCGGCTCGGGCAAATTGAGATAGCGGCTCAGCGGCGTTTCCACCGAGGCGGCAAGAAACAATCGGCGTTCGGGCGAATACAAATATTCCCACGGCAGCGCGGCAAGTTCCGGTGGATTGATTCTGAGGCGCAGCCGGAGGCCAAGTTCATCGTTGCCGATGGTTGCACCGAGCGCGCGATTCAGGAGCAAGTTGATTTCATCGACGAACAGGCATTCATATAACCTCTTTCCCAACGCTTGCAAATCGGCTGATGAAATCTTGTTGTCCGCAAGTTGCGCCAGCAGGCCGGCAACGGGTGCGGCGCTCGCGTCGATTTGAGTTTTGATCGGCGCGTGGGTTTCGCCGTGCTGGCTGGTTTGCGCCGCGAGCAGATACTCGCGCGGCGCGCCGGTCGCCGAGACGGTCAGGTCGAAAGTTTGGTAGCGCATAGTTCCATTTATTATAGACACGCTAAAAGGGGGGATTTCTCTCACAAAATATTCAAGATTTTACGAAACCGCAAGAGAAAATACGTGTCGCTGCGGCGCTGGCAGGTTTAGGTCAAACTTTCCGGCGGGCGGTGACGGTCAATCGAATGCGGCGGGGCTTTTCTTTTTCAATGATTTGATCGTTGCGCGAATACGTCACCTGATAAAAATCGGTGACGGTGACGGCAAATTCCCGAAAAATATTTTTCAACGCTTCGGCGGACTTCGCGGATTTATAGCTCCCATTCAACGCCAATCGCGTCAAGAGAGTCGGGTCCAGCTCGCCTTGGCCTTCGTACCCAATCGTAAAGCTGACGATCCCCGCTCGTTTTAAACGCGCCACCACCGTGTCGGCGGTGTGAGCAGGTCTGGAATAATTATCGCGGCCATCGGTGAACGTCACCAGCGCTTTGGCCTCCACCTGCAAAGAAGAGAGCATATTGATGCCGGCCAACATGCCGTCATATAATTTTGTAAATTCGCCCGGCCGGATTTGATCGATGAAAGCGGCGATTTTGGATTTTGCCGAATCGGCGGAAATATTGTTGGCGGCGATGTTCATGCTATCGACCTGTGTGGCGAAGCTGACCACGCCGAGGCGGGCCGAATCCGCCGTGTTTTGATAGACGATATTGACAAATTCCTTCGCATTGTCTTTGACATTCTTAAAATCATTTCCCAGCGAGTTGCTGGCATCCAACACCAGAACGACGCCGAGCTTTTTCAGATTCGGCGTGATGCGGCTGCCAAATTCGGTGAATGAAATCCAGCGGCCGTCGACAAACTCCTCAAAGGCGACAGCCGTTATCGCGTAATTATGCGCTTGCGCATCGATAACGCGCAAATTCTCGAAAGTAATCTCGACAATTTTTCCGCCTGCCGGCTTGGCGAATGATTGGGCAAATTTGATCTCCGCAGCGGATTCGGCCGCGATCACTTCAAAACTTGAGGCGCCGGCCGCGTTGGTGTATTGCCCCACGAGATGAAATGCTTTTGTGGTTGGATTTTCCGGCGCATTATCGACGGGATTGTTTGGAAAAGCGCAGCCGAAAAACCACGCCAGCAGCAGCCACAACGCCGATGATTTCCTTGTCTTGATTCCCATGTTTCGCCTCGCACAGTTGCAATGATGAAGGCTTGCTTCAATCTTCGAATGAATCAGGTGGTTAAGAGGAAACCAAGCCGCGCTTTTGTGAAATTTGTTTCCTCATTGATAAAACTACGGACAGTGGCGGAAATTTGCGCAAGTTATCGGGGCAGGATTAGCGAGGGGATATTTTAACGCTGCAGCAACTTTTGCTTTTTATGGGTTCGCCGTCAATAGCGAAGGCAGGAACAAGTTTCCGGCAAACGGTGCTGAGGCAATATTGCGGGGGAGAGAAGCAAAATAAATTTTTTCAGGTCGCGGATTCACGTCAATACTTCTTATCCAACTTGACGCCGGCATAATAGTGCTGCAGAATCTGCGCGAAATTTTGCCCGCGCAGCGCCATCATCGCGGCGCCGGTTTGGCACATGCCGACGCCGTGGCCCCAGCCGGCGCCGAGGATTTTGAATTTTGCCGGCAAGCCGTTGCGGTCGCGGCCGGATTTTTCAACCACGATGCACGCGCTCCACAATGTTTTTTCGGCGAGCGCCTGCCGGATCGCCAGCTCGCGGCCGATCTCGAAAATTTTATTCGTGCCGACGATGCGCAGGCGAATCAATCTGCCGGAAGAGCCGCGCGCCAACGGCACGAGATCTTTCAGCTCGCCAAAATCTTCGCCGGTGCGTTTGCGAATCAAATCCTGCAGCTCCTGCCGCGTATAGTTGATCTCCCAGCGAAAATATTTTTTGGTGTACTCCATCGCGGCGGGAATGTCGCCCTGGGCGGTGTTGCAATAAACGCTCGGTTCGGTGGTCAGCCAGCGCCGCAGCGTGTTTTCATCGCGCAGTGAATTGCCCAACAAATCCGGGCGGCCATTGCCGTCAAAAATGCCGCGCAAATACGGTTTTGCCGCGCCGCTCCAAACGGTTTCATTGTTTTCGGTGTGACCGCCGCAAACGCCGGCGTAATTCGCGTCGATAATGGCGCCGTCAACTTTCATGACGACGCCTTTGCTGACGGCGACGGCCTGATTCGTCGTTTCCTGTTCCTTGTTGATGCCGCCGTAAACCTGGCAATGCACCTCGGCGCAAAGATCGAAGCCATCCTCGAGATGGCGCGTGCCGACCTTCGAGAAAATTTCATTGCGCGCCGCCACCGCTTGCGCTTTCAAGGCTTCCGCCGGAAACGCGGGATGCATTTCCGACGCTACGACGCCCTTGACATATTCTTCGATCGGCAGAATGTTCACAATAGTAAGATTTGAAAAGCGGTCGATAAAAATTTCCAGACGGCCGCGATACGCGCGACTTTCCGTGCCCTCCCAATGAAACCCGGTGCCAATCGGAACGTTGGGAATCTCGAGGCGGTCGGCGACGATTTGAAAACCGCTCGGCAGTTGATAGGATTGATTCGTGTCGGGATTTTTAAGCTCCAAAATTCCTTTGGCCGGCTTTCTGACGGTTTCCCACAGTTCGGTTTGAATTTTTTCGGCGATTTCTTTTTGTTTGGCCAGCGCCGCTGCGCGAGTGGCAAATCTCTCGCGCAGCACGACTTTGTAAATGTTCGTCGCATTTTGCGCCACCCACAGGCGGTCGTAATCCGGGCGCTCTTCAATCATAGTAGGCAACAAGCCGGCATCGACGACTCTATTCAACGCCGCTTTGGCTTCGCTCTTGTCGCGCGTCGAGATCGCGAGTAAACGATAATCAACTCGCGCCGGTTCGATTTGTTTGATCGTCACCAGCCAGCGTCGCCCTTCCACATGGCGCGCGATGATGCGGCCTTTGGGATGCCGGAGAGAAAAATTTTCCGGCGTTTGCAAACGCAGCTCATTGAGATTCTGCAGCAGGCCGACGCGCACGACTGGATCGTTGCCGACATCGTAACGCGACACCGGACCCAAGCAAGCCGATATCATGAGAAGACCTGCGAAGAGAAAATAGGAAGAAAATTTTCGAAGCATAGTCTCCAAAGAGTTAATTCTGTATAAAGAAAGCATTTTTCATCACCAAGACACGAAGACACAAGAAAGACTTGATTTAACTTCGTGTCTTTGCGTCTTTGTGGTTAAATTGATTGCGGTTCGTTGCGTTGGAGTATTTATAATCTGCCAAAATTAGAAAATATTCTTAATCACTTTGCCATCTTTCATGACGAATTTCACGCGCTGCAATTCCGTGATATCCGTCAACGGATTGCCGCTCACCGCAATGACGTCGGCGAGCTTGCCGGCTTCGAGACTGCCGATTTTATTTTGCCAGCCGAGCAACTCCGCCGCCACCATCGTCGCCGCTTTGATCGCCGCCATCGTCGTCATGCCGTAACGCACCATCACTTCGATCTCGCGGGCGTTGGTGCCGTGCTCGCCGGTGAGATCGCTGCCGAACGCGATTTTGAGTCCGGGAATTTTGAGCGCGCGTTGAAACGTGGCTTTGTGGCGCTGCGTCGTACCCTCGGTCATTTTGCGCGCCGCCGGCGTCGAGTTGGAATTTTCCAAGCCGCGCAGATACGCAATCATCGTCGGCACCCAGTAACAGCCTTTTTGCGCCATCAAACGAAACGTCGTCTCGTCGAGATATAAGCCGTGTTCGAGCGAAATACAGCCGGCGTTAATCGCAGTTTGCGCCGGGCCGCTCGTATAAACATGCGCCGCGACTTTGATGCCGGCTTTCGCCGCTTCCTCGACCATCGCTTTGGTTTCTTCAAATGTGAAAGTCGGATAGCCGGTCAGCGAGTCGCCCACCATGTTGCGGCCGCGGCGATGATCGATATAAATTTTGATGAGATCGGCGCCGTATTTGATTTGCTCGCGCACTGCCAGCCGCACACCCTCAACGCCGTCGGCGATTTGTGCGCCATACGTCATCGGCACTTCCGGCGAAAAACCGTACGGCGAGTAACCGCCGGTGATGCCAATCGCGCGCGTCGCCGCTTGCATGCGCGGCCCGGGCACGACGCCGTTGTTGATCGCCTCGCGCAGCGCCACGTCCGCATACATGGCGCCCTCGGTTTCAACGTCGCGAATCGCCGTAATGCCGGCCTCCAACGTTTTGCGCGCCGTCACCGTCGCATAAATCGCGCGATAAGCAATTTGCTCGCGCAGCAGTTGATCGTTGTAATCGCCGTCGTGCAGGAACATGTGCGTGTGCGTGTCGATGAGGCCGGGAAGAACGGTGGCCCGGCTTAAATCGATGACTTCGGCGGTGGCCGGAATCTGCGCGTTCGCGCCAACGGCGACGATGCGGTTGTCTTGAATCAAAACGATTTGGTTGTCCAGCACTCTCTCGTTTTTGACGTCGATGAGCTTGCCGCATTTGATGGCGATGGTTGCGGGCGTTTGCGCCGAGAGCGCTATAAATCGAGAATAAAACAAAATAAAATCATTCCCCCAATTCGTTGGCGAGTCTGTTCCATCTTCCCATCCTCCTTGGTTTTTAGTCCGTTAATAGTCCAATCTGTGCAAAAAGGCAAAGATTTTTAACCACCAAGACACGAAGACGCCAAGAACTTATTAAACTTCGTGTCTTGGTGCCTTCGTGGTAAATTTGGTTCCGGCTTGTCCGGGTTGGGAAATGTCGATTTATTTCCCGGCAGAATTTTTCAACTGTAAAATGCAATAAACCGCCGTTGTAATAAACTCGCGAATGATCGGCATCCGCGCCACGAAAGCGGGAAGCGAAATCGGCTGCAAGCCGAATTTATATTTGTACATGGGATTGGTCAAATACGGTTTTTTGACGACGACGCCGAAAGGCGCCTCGCGGAGCAATTTGTCCAAAGCCGCCAACGACAAACGCGAATCGTACAAATCGGCGAGCTCGTCGATCAGGTTTTGCCGCTCGCCAAAACGTTGCGCCAGCGCCCGAAACCACGAACGCGGCAGCAGATGCGTGAACGGGACGAATTTCAATTTTGAATTGAACATTTGCTGGTGCGCGCCGTAGGGCATGAACCACGGCGGAAACGAGAAAAAAAGATAACCGCGCGGTTTCAGTAATTTGGCAATATGACCGAGCGCCTGCCGATGGCCCGGCAAATGCTCGATCACGTCTTTCATGACGATCAAATCGAATTGATTTTGCCAGCTCGCCGTTTGCTCCGGTTGAAGAATGTTGGCGCAAGCGAATTGGAGGCGGCGATGATGGCCATCGGCGTTGGCGCGCTCGGCGGCCTTTTGCAAACGCGTTGCCGAAATGTCCATGCCCACCGCGCCGCAGCCATGATCATAAAACGCCGCAATCACGCCGCCTTCGCCGCAGCCGATTTCCAACACGTTTTTGCCGCGCAGTGCGATCTTGCAATTATTCTCGAGAAAAGGAATCACATACTCTTGCGCGCAGCGATATTGCATCTGCCAGTAGTGGGTCGCGTCGCGATGAAAATCGAGTGGCATGGGACAAGGATATGATGAAAATTAACGTAGTCTATTACAAATCGAATCTTTGCAGAAAAAGCAAAGATTTCTAACCACCAAGACACGAAGACACTAAGAAAAAATTTGATTAACTTCGTGTTTTGGTGCCTTAGTGGTTAAATTTTTGGTTGCGGCGAAATGTGTTCTGCGGCAAGGTGATACTGCCGGCACAACGCTTCGTGCGATTTAGCGCATTGATTGAACGCACGCTGGAGAGGATAACTTTTTGCCCGGCCTCGTAATCCGTTTCGCCGAAATGCACAAGCGTTTCGCCGCGGTCGAAGAGAATAACTTGTATAGGTTGCGGTTTGTTCATCAATCACGTCATGCCGGAAGCATCCTGTTTCAATGCAAGTATCGTGCTCGATAGCAACAAGATCGTTCCACGATGACACTGGCCACTGGTTACTTGTACCACTCCTGTTTCGGTTGATACGAAGTTTTCAAATTATTCTTGCGGCGATGGCGTTCAATCGCCAGTCGAATCAATTCATCCAGCAATTGTGAATAGGAAACACCCGTGGCTTCCCACAGTTTGGGATACATGCTGATTTGCGTGAAGCCGGGAATGGTGTTGATCTCGTTGAGATAAAGCCGGTTCGTTTCGCGGCTCAAGAGAAAATCGACGCGCGCCATGCCTTCACAGTTGCAGGCGAGAAAGCCGCGAATCGCGGTTTCACGAATTGAAGTGGCTAATGTTTCTTGGAGTTCGGCTGGAATAATAAGCGTCGAAGCGCCATCGACGTATTTTGCGTCATAATCATAAAACTCGTTGGAGGGAACGACTTCGCCCGGCACCGAGGCTTGCGGCTGCGTGTTGCCGAGCACGCTGACTTCGATCTCGCGCGCATTCGGCACGGCGGCTTCGAGCAGAATTTTGTCATCGTATCGCGCCGCCTCTGCAATGCCCCGAATCAACTCATCACGCTCATGCGCTTTGGTGATGCCGACGCTCGAACCCATGTTGGCCGGTTTGATAAACAGAGGGAAGCGCAGCTCGGTTTCAATTTTTGCGATCATCTCGCTTTGCGTGAAACCACAAAGTTGCTGCGGATTTGCCGGTATGGCCTGCGGAGTCGTTTTGTTACGCTGCCAATCTTCATAGCGCAGCCAGAGAAAATTCACCACCGGCACGCCGGCCGGCGCGCATAAAAGTTTCTGCACGATTTTATCCATACAGACCGCGGAGCCGAGCACGCCCGCGCCGACATACGGCAAGTTGGCCAATTCCAACAGCCCCTGCACCGTTCCGTCTTCGCCGAACGGGCCGTGCAACACCGGAAAGACGACGTCGAATTTTTCGTGGCGTCGATCTAATTCACGCGCCGCAATCGAATTTGTTGTCGAGGTGATCAAGCGTTGTTCGTTAGGATCGGCGGGCAGCATGGCGTAAAAAGGCGTATTCTCGGCGCCGCTCTTCAAAAGTTGGATGGATTTTTCGCCGGCAATCCAGCGCCCGGATTTGGTGATGCCGACCGGAACGACGTCGTATTTGGATTTGTCGAGCGCATTGATCACGGAGCCGGCGGAAACGATGGAAACCTCGTGTTCGCCGGAACGGCCGCCGAAAATCACACAGACGCGGAGTTTTTTCATGATGGGAATTTACGAAATCAATTATTGACTAACGTTCTCGACTTGGCATTTCTATCGTCTATTTCTATTCAGCCAGACTTTCTGCTTCTCGGCCCGCGAAACACGCGAAATACAAGAAACCCTTAGTGTTTTTTATCTATTCCGCGAGCCAAAACCTAAACGTGACTAAATTGAGCTATTAAGTTAAATTAAAAAGTTCACAAATTCAACCCGAAAGTCAAGCATTTTTAATTTAAAACTTCACTTGACAAAATGTTTTCTTCTATGCAAATTATATCCACAATTCACTTATTTAATATCAAACCTTTCTTATAAGGAGGAGAGGACTATGCTGCAAAAAGCTCATCGGCGTTACGCTGCCTCGAAACTGCTGATCCTGCTCTTGGTGGTCGCGTCATTGTGGTCGAACCGCTTGCTCGCGCAGGGTGTTACCACTGCGGCGATGAGCGGCATCGTGACGGACAACAAAGGCCAGCCGCTTCCCGGCGCCAATGTGGTCGCAGTGCATGAACCGAGCGGAACGCGTTACGGCGCAGCCTCGCGCGTCGTCGGCGCGTTCAACATCCCCAACATGAAAGTCGGCGGGCCTTACACCGTGACCGCGAGCTTGCTGGGCCACAAAAAGCAGGAAGAGAAAGAAGTCTATCTCAGCTTGGGCCAAACCGTTCGCATCGACTTCAAGCTGGCCGAAGAAGCCATCGCCATCGAAGGCGTGCAAGTGACGGCGGAAAGAGACGAGGTGTTGAACAGCGATCGCACCGGCGCGGCAACTTACATCCGCTCCGAGCAGGTGACGGATCTGCCGTCGATCAAACGCAGCACGCGCGATCTGACGCGCTTGGATCCGCGCAGTGATGGCAATTTCAGTTTTGGCGGGCGAAATTGGTTGTACAATAATATTTCTTTGGATGGCTCTTATTTTAACAATCCATTCGGTCTGGACGACCCCGCGCCGGGCGGCCAAACCGGCGCCGAGCCGGTTCCCTTTGACGCGGTGGAACAAATTCAAGTTTCCATCGCGCCCTTCGATGTGCGCGAAGGCGGCTTCACCGGCGCCGGCATCAATACGGTGACGAAAAGCGGCACGAACAATTTTCGCGGCTCGCTTTACAGCTTTCTGCGCAACGAAAGCTTTCTGGGCAACTCGGTGCGCGGCAATGACGTCATCGCCAATCCCGATTTGAAATTCAACCAATCGGGATTTACCGCCAGCGGCCCGCTCATTCGCGACAAGCTGTTTATCTTTATCAACGGCGAGCTGGAACGCCGCGACGATCCGGGAACCAATTTTGTGGCGAATCGCGATGGCACGCTGCAATTCGGTGAATCGCGCGTGCGCGCTGATTCGCTCGAACTCATTCGCCAGGCGGTGATCCGGAATTACGGATATGACCCTGGAGCTTATGAAGGTTTTATTCATGAAACAAATAACGACAAACTGCTCGTCAAGCTGGATTGGAATGTCAGCGAAAATCACAATCTATCTTTTCGTTACAATCTTCTCGATGCCCGGCGCGATCTGCCGCCGCATCCGTTTGTGTTGAGTTTTAACAACACCGGCCGCGGCCCGAACGAAAGCAGTCTGCCGTTCCAAAATTCCGGCTACCAAATCAACAACGAGCTGAATTCATTTGCGCTCGAAATCAACAGCCGGTCATCAAAGCTCGCCAATCGCTTTTTCACCAGCTTAAATCGCTTTCGTGATTTCCGCGATCCTTTCAGCGCGCCGTTTCCGACGATAGAAATCGGCTCGGGCGGCGTGCAATATACGACGGTGGGCCACGAGCCGTTCTCGATCGCCAACATTTTGGATCAGGATGTTTTGCAGCTCACGAATAATCTCAGCCTCTTTTCCGGCAAGCACGTCTATACCGTCGGCGCCACTTTTGAAACGTTCTCATTTTTCAATTCTTTCAATATATTCAAATACGGTTCCATTCTGGGTTTCTTGCCGACCAGTGTAGGCAATCCGCTGTTTTCATCGGTAGCTGAGTTTTTGTCACACGCGACGCGCGGCACACCGGGGTTTTTTGATTATAATGCGGCCGTTGCTGCCGCTCAACGGGTTCCTTTCAAGGGAGAGGATATTGATGTCGGGCAACTGGCATTTTATGCGCAGGATGAATTTTTAGTTTCAGAAAAACTTAATTTGACCTACGGACTCCGCGTCGATTTGCCGATGTATTTTAATGATTTGGTCGACAATCCCTATTCACGATCGTTGAAGGCGCTGGATGAAAATGGCAATCCTGAAACCGTGGATCAGAGCAAGCTGCCGGATACGAAATTTTTGTTTTCGCCGCGCATTGGTTTTAACTGGAATGCCAGCGGCGATCGTTCGACGCAATTGCGCGGCGGCACCGGCATTTTCACCGGGCGCGTGCCCTTTGTGTGGGTCGGCAATAATATTTCCAACCCGGGGTCAAACACCAACCTGCCGGCGCATCTGCGTTCATTCGATTTGAATGCGATGGATCCGGATTTTAAATGGCCGCAAGTGTGGACAAGCAATTTGGCAGTTGACAAAAAATTGTTCTGGGACATGCTCGGCACGCTCGAAGTGATTTACGGCAAAGACCTCAACGCGGTGTTCGTGCGCAATGCCGACTTGGACGTGCGACCGGATTCGATTCGTACTCTTCCTGACGGCAGGCCACGTTATGGCGGTAGGGACGGCAATAACGAGTTGAATGCGGATTTTGGCGCCGGCATTTATGTTATCGATAACACGGACGAGGGTCACAATTTCAACGCGACCCTGCAACTGCGCAAGAATTTTTCTTCCGGACTTTTTACGACGCTGGCGTATAGCTTCACCGAAGCCAAAAGCAATTTAAGATCGACCGAGATTGCCAGCGTTTTATATTCAGCGCAGCCGGTGCAGGGCAATCCCAACAAGCCGGAGATCGGTTTTTCCGAATTCGGCCAGCGGCATCGCATCGTCGGCAGCGGCACTTACAGCAGAACGTGGTCGAAAAATTTCGCCACGCATTTCGGTTTGTTTGTAGAAATCGCCGAAGGCAACCGTTTCGCCGGATCGGGCGGTAATCGCTATTCGTTCATTTATTCCGGCGACGTCAACGGCGACGGCCATGGCGGCAACGATCTTATTTACATTCCGCGTAATGCCAGCGATCCGAATGAGATCATTTTTGACCGTCCCGGCGATGCGCAAGCGTTCGAGGCCTTCATCCAGCAAGACAAATATCTGAACTCGCATCGCGGCCAGATTGCCGAACGCTTCGGCGCCACCAATCCGTGGTACAGCAATATCGACTTGCGGATTTTGCAGGATCTTTCGCTCAACTCTGGCGGACAAAAACACACGTTTCAATTAAGTTTTGATATG